>JACCDR010718509.1_pt1 | contig 70262 bp, 80 predicted proteins | sample 7446431 | NCBI WGS metagenome assembly JACCDR01 (sample SAMN15323443, study PRJNA562643) | freshwater metagenome | isolation source: river surface water | place: USA:Blue River Watershed | collected 2017-08-17 | reverse complement strand
TTCATCAGGAGGTTTTGTCGAAGTCGATTCGACTAATATGCCGGGGCTGTACCGCCTTGATATTCCAAATGCGGCTATCGACACCGCGGGGCTTGTGCATTTGGAGTTAAAAGGGGCCAGCGGGATGGTCCCAGTGTTACTTCGTCTTGACTGCAGGCCACTTCCAGTGGACGTAAAGCAGTTCGGAGGGACAAATGGCACGTTCAGTGGGGGCAGGCCGGAAGTCAATGCCTCTCATGCCGCGGGTACTGCTTGGAACTCAGGAGCAATCCAAGCGAGTACAATAGCTTCTGATGCGTTTACTGCGGCGAAATTTGCAGCTTCTTCCTTAAACGGTAAAGGAGACTGGGCCACCTCTTCTCAGGTATCTGGTCTTGCCATTAACACAAGGGCCAACCTGCAAATCCCTGTAGAGATTGAGACTCCTGATGCAGGCACTCAGACATGGAAAATTCGACTTCATCTGTTTGATGCAGAAGGAAACATGGAGGCCCCCGATTCGACACCTACCATTGCTTTGACGAATGCTGCTGGTACGGACAGGTCATCTCGTTTGTCGGTTGCTTCAAACCCTTCGACAGGGGTGTACACATGGGACTACACCGCTTCAGCAGGAGATGCAGAGGAACAGCTTGTTTGGGTGTTTACTGTTGTAGAAGGGGGTTCGACTCGTACTTACCCTGCAACCTCATACGTTGTCGAAGAGACTGCCTATCGCTTTAGTTCCTCCGACAGGGCCACCCTCAATGCTGCAGCCACCGCTGCAGCATTGACAACACTGTCCAATAAGATAGGGACGCCAGCAGGGGCATCTGTTTCCGTCGATATTGCTGCTATGAAAGCAGTCGTTGACGCAGTGTTGACTGATACAAACGAAATACAAACTGACTGGGTCAACGGAGGGCGTCTCGATGCACTCCTTGACACTGCTGTTGCAGATTCTACTTTGGCCCGACAGATACTCGGTAACAAGCATACTGTCGTCAACGGGGGAGGAGGCTCCTACACAATTTCCGTTCGTAATGATAATGATACCGGGACAGTCAGGACGATTGTTTACACTCCGGCCACAGGTGCGAGGACCGCCTCATGATTCCTTTCGCAGCCATAGGTCCCGGTCCCGACTACCCCGCAGTAGCAGATGTCGAACTCGCAGTTGTATATGACTTCGGAAACCTCACCGGCACATTGGTTGTATCCGGGGGAGGAGGTTCAGGGGATGCTACTCTCGCCAATCAAGTCCTGATACTCGATGCACTTGATGATCTTGCAAACGCGATCGCAGGACTCGGCCTGATCGCTCTTGAAACCGATCCGGATGTGGTTACCGGGATGCCGGAGACATTGACGATCGGCAACGACTATGCCGACTCGATCAACACTCATATTCCTATCTATGTTCGAGACTCGGCAGGGGCACCGATCACTGCTTTAGGCAGTAAGAACTTTTCCGATGCGGACTTTGCCCCTGCAGTCGTGTTCGATTGTGGCAATCCCAACAATCGGGTGGTTGCAACGGTGACATGGGTGCCCCCGTCCGGCCCTGCCGAAGGATACCTCAAAGTCCAGATTCCTTCTGCTCAATCCAGTCGGGCAGTGCCCGGCAGTTCTGTCATGCAGGTCACGTTCAACTGGAATGGCATCACATCTGTACGATCCCGTCAGAATGTAGAGTGGGTTGAACGAAGCTGATATTTTCTGATTCAACTGTTGACACTTTGTGACATTATATTACAGTGCGTTCTCTGTCACATTGTGTCACACAGTTTTTCAGGAGATGTTCATGCAATCCGGGTATGTGTTTTTGATGAGTCTTGATGAAGTGCGTTCGCTCTCTCGGGCGACACAGGAAGAACTCGCTGGTCTGAGTCCAGAGTTCGCAGACATGATGGGGATTGCAACTGCTGCGAATCCCCCGGAGAAACCCAAGGCAACTCGCGGTCGGGCAAAGAAAGGCAACGAGACTACCATTCTGCCCGAAACCAACCAGCCAAATCAGATGTCGGCTGTTGATCCTACTCTTGCAGCATATGGAGCACCGAATCCAAATCAGTTGATGGGTTCGATGCCTCCCTCTCCTCAGATTCCGAGCGGCATGCCGATGGTCACCGGCCTGCCCGGTGTGTCACCTCCGGCACCTCAAGGGTTCCATGTTCACAGCCCGATGCCATTGCCTTCACCGGCTAACAATGGTGCCGTTGGATATCCAACGCAGCAGCCCGCACCGGGTCCGCTGTATCCGCCTCAACCGTGGAATCCGACTGCCCCTCCCGCACCGGCTCCGCAGCCCGCACCACAAGCGGCCCCTCCACAGCAGCCGATGGGGCAGATGCCTTCCGCACAGGAAGTGCGTACCGTGGTGATCCCGAAAATCTTCAGCAGCATCCCTGATGCGGCAACGAAGATAGGCAACGCAATCACCAAGACCCAGCAGAGCGGGCACTTGAACGGCGACCTGACCAGTCTGACTGATCAGAGTGTACCCGCCCTGCTTCACTTCATGCGTGAAGAAGGTCTGATCAGTGGCTAAGCACCACATACTCGGACCAAGCAGTTACGATCGATGGTCTCAGTGCCCGGGCTCACTGATCGGTCCTCCTCCTGAAAGGGATGAGAACGATGCTGCCCGCGAGGGCACAGCATGTCATGCTCTGTGCGAATTCTGTCTCAAGACAGGGATGGCACCGAGTGCGTTGAAAGGTCAGGTGATCAACGGAGACCAAAAGTTTCCTGTGTCTGACGAGATGATCGAAGGGGCTGAACTGTTCATCAACACTGTCCGCAGTGCATGTCTTGAACTCGGCATCCCTCTGACCAAACTAATGTCGGAACAATACCTGACCAGTTCGTACGTCCCCAACGAACTCTTCGGAGGGACGACCGATGCGTACGCCATTCACGACGGGGTAATGCTGGTCGTCGACTTCAAATTCGGACGCAAGCCTGTAAAGGCAACGTCCGGCCAGCTCACATGTTATGCATTGCTGGCAATGGGGATGCTGCCTCAGAATGACAGACCGATCCATCGGATCGTTCAGATTCTGGTGCAACCGAGGTCAAAGGATGGAGAGGTGCTCACTCGGCATGAGCCCTCTCAGAAAGAGATCGAGATCGTATGGGGCAGGGTCATGAACGCTGCCCAGGTGTACCTGCAATATGGAAACCTCGATCGATCTCCTGATAAGTATCTGAAGTCAGGTTCGCACTGCGAATACTGCCCTCGGAAGAAGAACTGTCCGGCTTTCCTTAAAGATATGTCGGACGCATTTACGCTGGCCACCTTTGATGTGAAACCAATCACATCAAACGATGAAGTGGCAACGTTGTTGTACTGGCTCGATCGCAGGGAAGCGATCGAGAAGTTCCTCAAGGAGTGTCACGTGCGATTGTTGGAGGCTGCTCAACAAGGCGTGCCAATCCCCGGCAAGAAACTCGTGGCAACATGGGGGCACAGAAAGTGGTGGACCGAAGACCCTAACCAGATCATCGCGGCTCTGTCACATTATGGTATCGATCCAAGGCTTGTCACAGAGACATCTGTGATCAGCCCTGCACAGGTCGAGAAGGTTGTCAAAGAGCACTGTCAGTCTGCTGAGGAGAGACGACGAGTAACTCGTGACATAAACGATCGGTTGGTTCGTAGACCACCGACAGGTTCTACCTTGAAACCCGTAGAGGCAAAAGGCGATCCGATCACACCGGGTTTGATTGCTGAGCTGATGCGGATAGAGAAAGAGAGAGAAGAATGAGCACTGGATATCCACAACAACAGGCAGACGATGCTTCACTGGGGCTGATCCGCGTCGGTCCTGTCGTGCTGTCCTATCCCAATCTGTTCGTGCCGCGAGAGGTGAAGAACGAGGATGGCACCTCGAAGATGCAGTACGATGCCGAGTTCCTGATCTATGACGATCATCCTCAGAGGGATCAACTGGTCCAGATGATCTACAGTGCGATCATGGCTGTCGCACAGAAGTCGTGGGGTCAGAACTGGCAGATGATGCTGCAGCGTACGATGGCGAGCGACAAGGCTCCGATGCGTCGTATCAGTATGAGCAAGAGCTTCAAGCCGGGTGACAAAGACGGGTTCAAAGTGAAAGGCAAGTCCGCAAAGGCGATCCCTGTCAGCAAGAAGAATCCGGCCAGCCCTCCGGGGCAGGTTGCTCTGATGGCAGTGACCAATGCAGAAGAGGCTTATCCCGGGGTGTATGTGGTGGCGGAACTAAAAGCCCATGCATACAGCCATCCTCGCGGCGGTGACGGCATTAGTTGGTGGCTCAACCAGATCGCACTGGTGATGGATGGACCGCGACTGGGTCAATCGGTGACCCCTCCGGAAGAAGCGTTCGCGGCCTTCAACTTCGATGCCTACCCGGCTCTGCAGGGAATTCAGACCCCGACATCCACAATGATGGGGGCGATGGGCTCGATGCCGGGGGTATCTGCCCCGACAACAGGCATGCCCGGGATGCCTCCTGTACAGCCTCCAGCGTTCGCAGGGATGCCAGGGATGCCCGGCCCGGTGGGTATGCCTGGTTCGGTGCCAGCGGCACCGCCAGCAGCCGCTGTGGCATTGCCACAGGGGTATGCTGCTCCGATGCAACCGCAGGGCATGCCGCCCCAGATCGGCATGCCTGCGGTTGCACCCCCTGCTGTACAAACGATGCCTGGTATTCCGGGTATGGCCCCGGCATATGGGCAGGCACCACCGCAGGGCTTTCCTACCCCCGGTATGCCGGGCATGCCCCCTCAGATGGGCATGCCGCAGCAACAGCCCGGCATCCAGATTCCGGGTATGCCAGGAGTCCCTTACTAACGCTTGTCCGACCTGAACAATCTGATGCGTTAGTGCAGCCGGTCTGGGGTCGTCTCAGACCGGCTGTTTCACCGGAGGATAGACGTGCCCCCATTCGTTGCCCTGATGATCGACTTCGAATCGCGAAGCGAAGTCAACCTGAAGCACGCTTCATACCGCAAATATGCCTCTCACCCATCGTTCGGGGTGATGTGCCTTGGATTGCAGGCCATCTTCTCTGCGAACCAGGTATCAGAGCCTGTCGTGCAGACTCCCTTTCGGGGAGGCCCGGTCTTCGAGCGGGGGTATGATCATTGTCACTATCTGATCGGGTATGCGATCTTGCACAACATTCCGATCTATGCCCACAATGTGACCTTTGATCGGGCAGTGTATGAGTACCATTGCGTGAAGGTCCTCGGCTGGCCGGAGATACCTCGACATCTGTGGCGATGTACTCTCGCTCTCTGCTCTTACTACACGCTGCCCCGCAAGCTGGAACAGGCACTCCTCGCCCTCAAGATGCCTGTCCAGAAGGACAAAGAGGGCAACAAACTGATGTTGAAGTACAGCAAGCCTCGACCGTGGACTGCGAAGCAGATCGAGAAGAAGCTAGCCAACAATGAACCGATCGAGACGAGGTGGTGGGACAAGCCTGAAGACTTCCGGCGAATCTATCAATACTGCAAGACAGACATCGTTGCTCAGACAATGCTGTTACAACGACTGCAACCACTGCCCCCGGCTCGCCGCGTCGAATGGCAGTTCGATCAGACGATGAATCGCAAAGGTGTGCCGGTCGATCTGGAAGGGCTGAAGATTGCAGCGGACTTGCTGGACCGATCCATGCATCGTGCAAATGCACGTCTTGCAGAGCTGACTGCGATGCCGGGATGTCCCGGAGGTGTAGTCACCAGCGTGATGCAGACCAAAGCGATCCCCGAATGGACTGCGGCTCAAGGGGTGCATCTCCCCAACGTGAAGAAGGAAACAATCGAGCAGTTCCTGTCATGGCCCGACCTGCCTCCTCAAGTGAAAGAAGTCCTGCATATCCGCTCTCTTGCTGGCAAGGCTTCGATCGCAAAGGTTGAGGCAATGCTCGAACAGGTCGATGATGATGCTCGTATCCGTGACGGTATTGTATGGCACGGTGCGGCGACCGGAAGATATGCAGGGCGAGGTGTTCAGTGGCACAACTTCCCTCGCGACTGCATGAAGCCGAAGGATGCCGAAGAGTTTCATGAGATTATTCGACGCAGCTCTGATCCGTTTGCTGAGCTGAGGGACAGGTTTTCTCCTGATTCACCTGACCCACTGATCGCATTCCCGGATATCCTCAGCACTGCACTACGCTCATTCATCCAGAGACATGACGGACTCCCTTTGTTCGTGTCCGACTTCTCTTCGATCGAGGCTCGCGTCACTGCCTGGATGTCCGGATGCAAACTGTTGCTTGCCGTATTCGAGAGAGGCGAGTGTCCATACTGTCAGTTTGCATCAATCGCCTTTCACAAAGAGGTGCAGAAGGGAATGCCGGAACGCCAGCTCGGCAAGGTGGCCGTGCTCGGTCTGGGGTACGGAATGGGGGCCGACAAGTTTATTCAGACTGCAGGTGCTCCTCCATACAACGTGCCTCTCGACCAGAGACAGTCCAAGTACATTGTTGACCTGTTCCGTGATACCTACCCGGAGATACCTGCCTTCTGGCGAGCGGCAGAGAACGCCTTCAAAACGGCGGTCAAAACCAGAGGGCAGGTAGATTTCCGCGGGCTCCTCCGGTTTGCCTGCAGCGGTGACTGGGCATGTATCCGTCTGCCAAGCGGGCGGTGCATCTGGTATTGTCAGCCCACCATCATCAGAGCCCCGAGCAGATTCAAAGAGAATCAAACAACGGAGGTGATCCAGTATTGGTCAGTCGACTCAGTCAAAAAGATATGGGTGCGAACGACAACTTATGGTGGATCAATTGTGGAAAACATTGTCCAGGCTGTGGCTGCTGACCTGCTGAATGCAGCGATGCACAGGACAGAGCAGGCCGGGTACAATGTGATCCTGAGTGTGCATGACGAAGTGATTTGTGAGCCTCCCCCGGGCATGACGCTGGATGGCTACCACAAACTTATGAAAGCCCGACCTGACTGGGCATCGGACTGCCCGATCGATGCCGAATCACATGAGATGATACGCTATGGCAAATAAGAAGAAAGCGGCGAAGAAAGTACCACGCAAAGCAGCACCAAAGACTCCTCCCCCTCGGGCCAAAAGCCCAGGCCGGAAACCAAAGAAGGAGGTACTGCTCGAACAGAATCTCCGGGACTGGTGCAAGTTGATGGGGTGGGAGTGCGTGAAGGTCGCAGACCTCGGCACCGATGGACACCCCGACAGGATCATTCGCTTTGGGTATGGTCGATGTGTGTATGTCGAGACCAAAGCAGAAGAGGGTGTGCTGCGACCAGCCCAGAAGAACTACATTCGGAGTCTGTTGCAGCGTGGTGAGTGGGTGTTGGTAACATCAGATTTCAGTGAAGCGTGTGAGTGGATCGCTAAATGTCACAACTATATGTTCCACACCGATATCAGGACACAGCCGAGCGATTTGTTATTGGAAGAACTATTGCTCAGGGTCACTCCGGAGGGGGTGCTCTCTTCCTAGACCCCGGCATGGGGAAGACCTCGATCATGCTGAGTGCGATCTCTCGCATGTTCGAGTACCGCTGGATTCGGAGGGTGCTGATCGTGGCACCCCTCCGTGTCTGCTATCGAGTGTGGCCGGATGAGATCAGGAAGTGGTCCAACTTCAACCACCTGACCTACAGCATCATCCACGGGTCAGACAAGAAGAATCGATTGAGTATCCCCTCGCACATCCATCTCATCAACCGGGATGGGCTGCGATGGCTGGGCGACCTGATCCGCCGCAGGAACAGTCGCATGCTTCCGTGGGACCTGCTCGTGATCGATGAGAGCAGTCAGTACAAGACATGGAGTGCTGCGTGCAGCAAAGAGGCTCGCGAGTTGAGCACTCAGATACCATACCGCGTCATCATGACCGGCACACCCGCACCGAACAAGCTGATCGACTTGTACCCCCAGATATGGATGCTGGATCACGGTGAGTCGCTCGGGCCGAATGTCACGCAGTTCCGCAAAGAGTTCTGCCACTCCGTTGGGGCGTACAAAGAGGGCCGGTACGAGTTGAACAAAGGGCGGGAAGCTGACATTTATAATCGGATCGCCCATCTCTGTCTGCGTCTGGATGCAGCGGACTATCTGTCCATGCCTCCTAAGATTGAAACAGACATCGAGGTGGACCTGCCGGATCACGCACGTCAGGTGTATGACTACCTGGAGAACGAGCTGGTTGTCGTGATGAAACAGCAGATCGTCAAACAGGTCGGCCAAGCTGCGGCTCTCTACAACGCCTGTCGGCAGGTGGCCAGTGGTGGCGTGTATGATGTGAACAACCAGCATCACACAATCCACAACGAGTTCGACGTTGCAGTGCGTGACCTGGCTGACGAGTTGCAGGGCAAGCCTTTGCTGATCGCCTATCAGTTCAACCACGAGGTTGAGAGGTTGAAGAAGATGCTTCCCGGTCTGCACATTATTCGCGGCGGGACATCACAGAAAGAGTTTGATCGGATCATCAACAAGTGGAATGATGGCACTCTCAATCCGCCTTATCTGGCAGTACAGCCTCAGGCATTGAGCTACGGTATCAACATGCAGTCCGGTCCAGGTCGCCACATCGTGTGGTATGGACCGACTGATAACCTTGACCTGTACATCCAGCTCAACGCCCGGCTGTGGCGTCAGGGTGTCCAGTCCGCAGTCACGATCTATCGGCTACGAGCCCGACAAACCATTCACGATATGATCTGGGGCAGAACAGATGAGAAGCAGGACGTTCAGTCGTCACTGCTTCAACATCTGCGGGAATACTGCCTTAACAGGTAGAACGTTAGCGTTCCGTGTATGGTCAATTTATCTGACTTCGCTCGGCTTGTTCGGTGGTTCAGCGACAAGGCTTCGGTCTCGCTCAGCGATGATTCTTCGGCGTGCCTGCACTCCTGCATTTTGATGGTCTAGGGTCTGAATTACATTCGCGTGGCATGATGGTCGTGGGTCGTGATTCCGGTTTGGGCTGGAAGGTGGTCATTGGGAATGACTGCAATCTGCAACGAGTAATGATCGGACCCTCTGTTTACACTCCTGCGTTTCGATGGTCATGAACCTGAATTGCGATCGTTGTGGATGGTAGTCTGTGTGGACATCTTCATTCTTGAACTTAGGTGGTTCCCCCACGTAATTGCTCTGCTTCTCTCTGTTGGTCTCGGAAAAAGAATGCGTTCCTGCAGGTCCGATGGTCATTTTGCCTGACTGCATTCCACGGGTTTGATCGTCTTTCGTAATGAGTTCGCTCGCGGGGATCTGATGGTCTCGGAGTTCGACTTCGTTTGTACTTTCTGATGATCGCTATGTCTGACTGCTCTCATTTGCCGTGATGGTTCGCAACGATGGATGCTCTCTGGTCGCCTGATGGTTTGGCCCCTCGGGATACAATCTGAATCCTTGGTGCATTGAGATAAAAGATTTCGATTCCTCATTTTGGTGGACATTGTTTGCGTCTGCCCTCGGAAATCATGCTGGTCTGGAGAATAGGGTACGGTCGCAAATCTTGGTGATCAGGAAAACTATCTTCGATCAATCCTCTTGATGGTCTGGGTCGGGTAACTGCGTTCTTTTCACTTGGTGAGTCTGCGACTCGGCACTGCGATCAGTTTACCTGTTGGTTACAGATTTGTCTGCCCTCCATCACTCTGATGGTCTTCATAATAGAGTTCGCTTTCCTCCTTTGATGGTCCAGAAGTTTTGGCTGCTCTTTCATTTCATGATGATCTGATGAAGTGGATTCGGTATGGTCTTCTGATAATCCTCAAGCGTGACTTCACTTTCCAGGCTGGTTGGTCTGCTGCTCGGGTTTCACTCGATACTTATGGTGGTCCGGATACGTGGTTTCGTTCCAGATGGAAGGTAGTCGAGAGCTATGACTGCATTCCTGATCCTTGGTGGTTCGCAAATGATATTTCGTTCGTGATATATGGTAGTCGTGACATACGCCTTCATTCCATAGCAATGATGGGCTATCTCAACGGTTTCGTTACACCTCCTCGGTGGTCGCGAGGGTTGGCTTCAATCTGAAAATCAGGTAGTCCGGCTTTCTGATTGCACTCCAGTAATTCGATGGTCCACATGATTGGTTTCATTCAGGAGGATTGGTGATTTCTGATTCTGATTGCACTCCAGCAATTCGATGGTTCTATTTGAAGGTTGTACTCTTATAGTTTGGTGATCCGAACATATGGTTGCGAACTGAGGGTTCGGTGGTCGAAACGGCTGTCTTCGATTTGTGACGGAGGTGGTCAGTGAATACATCTGCGGTCTGAGGGTTCGTTAGTCTATTCAACTGCCTGTTGCAGGAAAAAGAGGACTGCCGGGACAAGCCCGGCAAGCCCTCCTATGGGTGTACCATGAATAATCTCGGTGCCAATCAATAGTATGGTACTAGCCCACAAGGTCGTCCAGAGCAGTGCCCTGGAAAGTCTTCGGTAACGGGGCTCCATCGAACAATCCTTTGAGAGGGAGGCCAGGCAGGGACTTCTTTGTCTCCTCATTCCAATTCGGAGGCAGGATCAGATGCTTGTGTACAGAAGCAAACTCCGGCTTGCTGAACACATAGGGCAGGTCAGGTGCATACCCATGAAAGTCCTCGAACATCACGTGGTGAACGTGAGACAGGAAAATCTTGGCTGTGAACCGACGAGCCCGGGCATGGAGGTGGGCGGGAGGCAGCTTGCCTTCAGTATACCACTCGGCGGCTGACTTCCACTCCTTCTCTTCCTCCTCGGAGGACATCTCGATGTCCTCCTCATCCATCGGGCGGGACTTCTTGAAGTTGCGTGTCCGCAGAATCTCTGCAGCAGTCTCTGCGAACATGCCTTTCTGATTCTGTTCTTCCAGCTCGTCACGTTTGATCCGGAACAGCTTGCCGTAGAACCCATCTTCATGGTTCTGAGTCTTGACGAATGACTCACCTGCCTTGAACACGATCAGTGTCTTCAGACGAGCGTTCCACGGTCTCTTCTTGCCCTTCTCCCACTTGCGTGTGGGATCGAGGCCAGCATAGGCAATGAACCGACTGGCATGTCTGGCCACTCGGATATCAAACCCGCACAGCACACCGGCAGAAATGACCGGCCCGATACCGACGAGGGACTGCAGCCAGTTGCCGACCTTCCATCGACGGGCAAACCGATCGAGTGCTTTCTGCAGTGAGTCCTCACTGTATCGGTGGGTCTCAGCGAACCAGTGAAGCAGATCATTCGGCTCATTGGCTTCCTGTGCCTGTCGCACCTGTGCTGCACTCATGATGCGATTCTTCTGGCAGATGTAGTAGTTATCCACCAGCCATCTCACCTGATGCCGCTTGAGCTTGTCTGCTGCCTCACGCTGGTCCTTACCCATCTTCTCGAAGAGAAGCATCGCCTGATGGTCATCAGGCTGAGGCGGGAGGATCAGCAGGTCTGGCCGGGGCTTGACGTGCTTCTTGGCTTTCTTCTCGGTCTCTTCGGGTGTCAGTTCTTTCTTCGGTTTGCGTCCCATCTGGGGTGGTCCTTGGGTCTGGGGTGAAACGGATCAGATAACAGGGTTGTCAGCAAGGTCGATCGTAACAGGGATTCTGCGGGTGGAACGCGGGTCGGCAGCGACGAAGCACAGCTTTGCCGCTCTCACTTCACCGTTCGCGTTCGGCACCCGCTCATATAGCACACCGATGAGGTACACCTCGTCGGTCTGCAGCTTCTCGGCCAACTCAGAGTCGGCCCTGATCTTGAGCGGACCTTGCCTGTGCAGATTGATGATCTGCTTGGCGATCGAGTCTACTCGGGTCTTGAGAGTGGGATTGATCATTTGCCAGTTGTTATCGTTACGCATGAGGTCTCCGGGGTGTACAGGACAGGGATGTTTCTCCCTGTCAGGCGGATGAACTTGTCTTTGAGGACATCAGACAGATGAAACCGAGCGTCCCGGATGACAGGGTCATCCTCGTAGCATGCGGCTTCAAACTGTTCATTAGCCTCGGTAAGAATTGTCCGGGGGTTTGTGGCCAACGGTAATCCCTTTCTTTCGTAGTTTAGGCACGAGAGAGCGGGCTGCGGCGACCGTCCTATATGCAGTCCGCACACACACTCCCCACTCTTTGGCCAGTGATTCTTCATCAAGGGGTGCGTCCTGATCCCCTTTGAGCATTGCAATTGTTTCGATTACTCTCATCAAGAACATAAAACGAATCCGGGCTGTACCTGAACAGCCCGAGATTCTACTGACACAATGTTGCAGAGTCAATCTTCGTTCTGAAGCTCATCAGTAAGTTGCGAAGCCAGTTTGAAGAACAGGACTCTGTCACGGCGGATAGCAGCCGGAGACCGGCGAAACCCCCACCACGCAGGTGCAACATTGTGTACAACGACCCGGGTGATTACTCGCCCGAGTCTGTTGCACCCGACGAGGTCTCCGGTTCCAGACTGACCTGTGGCACGGTGGATTCGCGTGATCTTTTCCATTGCGTTGTCAGGTCTTTAAGAACGGAGTGCATCTTGACAGCATGATCGACACCCTGCATTGCCGATTCGTTGAATATCAAATCTGGATCATCATACTTGATGAACAGATCGATGTCCGGATCGTTCGACTGATCGCCGTCCGCTACCCCATATGCGTAGCGGGCAACCGACAAACCTTTCGGAGGGGCGATGCGAGACTCTTTCATCAACGCATCAAACTGCTGTTGCAGCTTGTACTTGAGGAATCCTTCCATCATGTCATCGTTGACATCGACTGCGAACTCGTCTTCTGCGATCTTCATCATGACGTTGCCGCAACTCCAGTATGCCTTGCCTGCGAGAGTCTTCGCAGCGTTGCCGCCTTCCCACAGGCCACTGTCTGTCTCTTCGCACTTGATGCCGCGTGCCATCTTGAGTGCCATCGAGCAGAACTCAGCGATGTCTCCGATGTCCTCATCGTCAAGACTCGGGATGTATATCGAGTTGGGCCACCAGTCATCCATCGCCTGCTCGATGTTCTCAAGCAGTTGATCACGAGTGGTGTCGATGTCCGTCTCATCGAGCACGCCTTCCACGTACTCCCTCAGAGACTCGTAGATGTCATCCGGCGTATCGAAATCACTTTTTGCCACGGATAGCTCTCCTATATCGGACCATCTGGGTAAGGACGCCTTGCATGTAGTGCGTGATGTCACGCTTTGTCTGTTCGATGACGTTAGCAATAGTATCCTCTGTGCCTTCCATCACAGGGATTTCGAAAGAGACATAGTTAGGATGGCTCTCGATGCCTTTTGCATCGAACTCATCTTCCAACCGCTTGTCACAATCCTCACGAAGAGGGTCATTGATCGGATCGTTGTACACTTCATACTCGACATCTGTCATCTCGTATGACACGCCGATGTGGGTGATCACTGTTGGCATCATTGCTCCATCAAATAGAAAGACTTGTAATCGTCACTGGTTTCTGACCAGACCATTTCACAACCGAAGGAGAGCAGTTGCTCTCGTGTGACCACGCCATGTGAGTCTGAACTGTACAAGTATCGCTGAAACTGAGGCTTCCTCATGTAGATTTCGGCGACCGCTTTCCCTGTTGCGTAGTCATGGACGGTGTATGTCTTCAGAGGCATGGCTTTCCTTTCATCAGGGAGAACTCATTCGAACAGCGAAGCCAGGCCTCGCTGCTCTATCAATTCTCGCTTCCGACCTGCTTTAGATTTACTCTGGAGCAGATACCTCAAGCAATGCATTAGCCCCGGTCATCTTGGCCAGAGGCTTCAGCGTGGACATGCAGTCCTTCTTGTTGGCGATACCGTTCGCCTCCGTCGAGAGGATTGTCTCTCCATTGGCAACACAGACAACGCGACCGTGCCACTTCTTGGTCTTCGATGACCTCCAGAACTCAAAGCGGTACTGCCCACCCGGTTCCACTTTCTTGTCCTTGATGTTGTGGACAACGCATTCACCACTCATTCGTACGCCTTTCAAAACAGAGGGTAGAGAAAACTCATTGGAACACACCGGGTCGCCTCGGTGTGTTCGATCAGCCTTCTCAGTAGTTCTGGGTCAACGTTCTCAGGTGCTCCATCCTGTCATGACCAAAGACAGATCGCAGCTTCTTGCCGATCTCGTCACAGGCCCGGTAGATTGATTCAGCCTTGCGGCTGTCCGAGTCATACCCAAAATCAGATGCCCAGTCTTCAAAGGTCTGCTCACTGGCCAGGGCATCGCCCAACAGGCAGGACAGAACACCGGCTGCAGATGTGCCTTCTCCATACCCGTTGAGAGACATTCTATTGCGAGCATTCTTCACCCCTCTCAGTGTGGCGATCGAGGCGATTGCAGACATATCTCTCCGGTTCGATCCTTGTGCAACCCGCTCGAAGTCGGACACATACAGGAAGTCATGGACGAATCGAAAGCCGGTCAGCTTGTCCAGGTCACGACCGCCTTGCTTACCTCGGTTGATCCATGCCAGCAGGTCCTCAAAGCGTTTCTTTCCTTCGAAAGTTCTCAACTTCTCTCTGTTGAACCCGCCATTGAGCATGCTTTTGGGGGCGTGACCGATGCCTTGACTGAAGTCAGACTCGAATACAACATTGCCTTTGCGGAGGAACTGAATCTTGAACTTGATCGGCATGCCCTTCTCCTCGTCGGGCTTGTATGGGTACTTCAGATTCGGCAGTACGACCCGGCGGAGATCGTCTGAATCCAGTCCACTCGGCATCTGATTATACATGAAGTCGATGCCGATCTCCTTCAGGTACTTGTCAACAGCAATCTCGATGTCGAGAGCATCTGTCAACTCCACTGTCTCGTCACTCATTGTCACTCTCCTGATGATGGTTGGATAGAGGGAACTCATTTGGACAGCGAGCCGCCTCGCTGCCCTATCAATTCTCGCTTCCGACCTGCTTTATTCTACTTCAAGGTAAACTGCCTCCCCTCTCTTGATCGAGATAATGTTGTTGACCTCATACCCCCGCAACGCTGCCTGACAAATCGCCTCGCCAATGTTATTGGCGATGTGAGATGAGGCATGCGGAGGGGCGTCCTTTCCGGTTGGGAATGCCACGACGACCCACACCCATCCTTGCTGTACGATCTTGGGTTTTGGCCAGTACCGCTTGGGGAGCTGTTTGGCGTCGATCTGATGGCCAGGCAGGGATGTCGCACACTCCTGCATGATCCGCGTTTTCTCTTCATCTGTGGCAGCGTACTCGACGTGGAACCACTTGCCGTGCTCCCGGTCCATATGCCTCGCCAGCACCTGCCACTTGTGGCCGAACGAGGGTTTCTCTGCTGATCGTTTTGACACCATTGTCACCTCCAGTCTGAACAATCAATCCAACCCGGTCACTCACCGAGGGTGACAAGCTCGGCGGTTCCCTTGTGTGACCGGGCTGGATTGAGCATTCAGAAAAGCGGGCAGACCCCTGCTGCCCTGTCAGGTCGGCGTCACTCACAATCATCTGTGTCATCATCGTCTTCGATGATACCGTTTTTCTCCCTCCACAGTCTCACGAGGTCATCGTACACCATCTTTTCCCCAGAGTCCGGTTCAGGTCCATAACTGCATGGTCCGGGTTTGAATAGACGACCAAGCTGACACACTAGCCGGTACTCGTCAGACCACTGCCCGTCGTGGTGGTGGCAGTAGAACCAGTATGCCCCCGGGATAACATCTTCCCAGTTGTAGGCGTTCAGGTTTTCGTCAGGCTCGAAGCCATCCTTGTTGAGCCAATCAGCAAGGGCTTCGATCAATTCTGTTACCCTGTCGTATTCCCCACCGATCTGGGTGAGTTGCTCACCGATCTCCTTCAGACACGCATTTGGGTCCATCTGTCACCTTTCTGCTTTCAATGAACAATCGACCTTTTCTCTCAATCGCTTTCCAGCAGGGCTTGCCGTGTCGCACGGTTCGATGCTTCATGATGCTAATCCTCTGCTCTGCGTCTAACAGGTTGCCGTCTGCATCGAACCATGCAGAGAAGTGCCCGACATACCCTTTGACCCACATCTTGTGGATCACACATCCCCCATTGGAGAACCAGTGGAACTGAAGGTCAAGACCACCGTTGTACGGCATGTTTACCCTCCCCCTTCGAACAGCTTCAGAAAGCGTTCTGCCAAGTCCGGCCTTTTGTGGAACCCTTTTGGGTCAAGTAAAGCACAAGCGATGCGACCGACGCGGTACGCCAATTCTTTTGGCTTTGTTTTGCACTGGTGGGTGACGATCCGACGAGCGTCCTCCATCCTGCCGTTTAAGACCGCTTCAATTGTTGCCTCCTGAATATACCTACGACTGGGCATGTTTATCTCCTTGAAGAAAGAACTCATTCGGGAAGCGAGTCGCCTCGCTGCCCTATCAATTCTCGCTTCCGACCTGCTTGTATTACCTACTTGACCAGAAAGAACATCTCGTAGTGAGCATTACGAACAATGTCATCGTCATCTTCATCTACAGCAGACAGCAAATACTCGTAGTTATCCTGCTCGTTGAGGTATGAAACCACTTCAACGCGGTTCAACCCCAGCAAGCATTCGAACATTGGCACGTACGGCTGGCCTACCTCACTGAACAAGCCGTACTTGCACGAGAAGTCAAGAGCATCCCACTCTAGGTATTCGCCGTCTGGAAGAGTGATTCGTTCTCCATGTGGAATTCCGACCTCTCCATATTGGAAGAGAACGACCCCTCGGGCATCTGAGGTCACTTCAACACGAACTAACTGCATCTCTGGCTTTCCTTTCCAACGCTATTGCGTCACCGGCTGGAACACCTCGCTTCATCAGTTCATCTGCCATGTTATTCACACCGATGTTGAAGCATATCAGTGTGTCAAACTCAACTCGCTGTTCGAACACATCGAACCGGCCTTTTCGTACTTTGCCCCACATGTCGTGGTTTGGCAGCAAGGCGTATGTGGGACGTGGATTCGTTGACATAGTCACCTCCTCAAAATGGTTCAATCGAGAGCACGCTGTTGCAGCAGAGTGCCCTCCGTTGAATCATTTCGCCAAGACAGACTGACTCAGGGGTATAGGTGCCGAGGTGTAGAAAGTCACCTCAGCCGCGTTGTCCTCAGCATAACCCCAGTCCCATTTGATGTCGCTGAGTTTCACCTTGTAGTGATCAGCGATTCGCTTCATCATCTTGGCTACTTTGACAGGCGGTTCCCAGACCCCATCACCAAACTTAACACCCCCAACAGGTTCCCACCCACCCCAGTATTGCCTCTTGACCTTGATCTTGAACCGTTCACGGGTGCGACCACAGCCGTAGCAGAACGTACATCGGAAGTGATGCTCATCCACTTCAACAATGTTGCACAGTCCACGCAACACCTCGTTGCTCTCATCACTCTTGCGGGCTTGTCTGAGGTCATCATAGGTCCGCTTTCCTGACCCTTTACACCGCTCACACTCGGGGAAGAACTCGTCTGGAATCTTCAAGACGTTCCTCTCGTCGTACTCGATCTCGTCAAGCGTGCAACTGTCGTATGAACAGTACGCCCAGTGAGGCTTCTCCTCCACGTCACCAGGCATGAGCAGGTCTGGCCGACCGGCACCGATGTCGTGCGACTTCCACACTCTCAGACCGCGACCGGCCCTAACCCAGCCGATTACTTTCTGAGCTGTTTCTGCATCCTGAATGCAGAACTTGTAATTGTTTGACATGTGTCACCTCCGATTGAAGAAAGAACTCATTTGGGTGGCAGGTCATCCCTGCCACCCTATCAATTCTCGCTTCCGACCTGCTTGTTATTTGCGGCGTTTCTTCTTTGCATGTTTGCCGTGGTCGTATCTCGGAAGAGGCTGCCGGTCGATCCTCTCCCGTATTGTGGTGGGGTCTGGATGTGTTCCACTCATCGCCGCAACTACTGCAGCAAGTACCGCTGCCCTATTCAAATTCTTGTTAGCCCGCATGTCACCCCTTTCTCACCTTGATTGATTCAACATCGTAATCCGTATCACGCAACCCGTTCTCTTCAACAAAAGCCCACGCCTCTTCGGATGTGTCCCAGTATCTCCCTTCAAAGCAGCGGTTGCCACCATCGTCTACGAGTGCGTAGACCGTCTCAGTATCACTGCCGTCCACACAATGACCGCAACACTCACAGATCGTATCATGCCACTCAATCCCTTCCTGCTTGTCAGTGAAGGCACCGCAGTAACCACATCGGTACGTGTCAGTGTCTTCCTGATACGCTTGTTCCGCTTGTTCATACCAGTCTCCCCAAGTGGTGATCAGGAACTCTTCCGAGGTCTCATCCCACCCAATTGTGAGAGCGTAAGTGTCTCCCATGTTGAGGTACGAGAACGACCGTGATGAAATGTCGCCGTATGAGTCGTTAGGGATGCTCACGCTTTCAACGCCGAACGATCCGTATCCGTCCAGATCGAGAATCTTTGCCGCCTCCTCCAAGGCGACAACAGCCGCGTGACCGTTGTGCTGGCTCGGGCATTTCTCTTTCTCGTAGACCAGCTCTGCAACACGCAGAGCGGCCTTGAAGAACTTATTTGGTTCTGTCATCTGTCACCTCCATCAGGAAAGGAAACTCATTCGGGCAGCAGGTCATCCCTGCTGCCCTATCAATCTCCGCTCCGACCTGCTTTAGATATCATACACCCCATTGGCGATCCGCTGTGCTTCCACCTTCTCCATGTAGCGAATACGTGCATCAACCTCGTTCATTGCATCGCTGAATGCATGGTCTTTGCCATTCTCGCCAAAGAAGCCCCAGCAACTGCCTACCTCATTGCCGTTCTCATCCACGGTCACATATCCCCAGGCATCTCCTCGAAGATACTCATCGTACTCCTGTGTCTCGTATTTCATACGGTTGACAACGGCCTGATAGAGAGAGGTGGTCTCGCCAGCGTATGTAACCCCCGCACCCCAGTCCTCAGCACTACTGAACTCTCTTGCTGCGTCTTTCAGCGAGCAGTAGATGAAACCAGCCAGCCCGCTGTCCCATCGGCAACCAAACGGGGTTGTACTGATTGTGATGCCGCTGTGGTCATACAGATACAGCATCTGAAACGTGTAGTGCTTCTCCCGCCAGTTCTCCAGACTGCCCCCGTCGAGGTCATCAGGAATATCGGGGTGCATCTCTGCCATCTTCGACAGCCAGAACTCTCTGGAGGAGTCGTAGCGTTGGTCATGCTTATCGCCGAGAGTGTAACGGCGATGCCAGCAGATCATCTTGCAGAGATGGTCTTGGTTCTCACGGGGGTTCAGTGGGTCAGGGTCAGGCACAATGCTGATTGTGTACCCCCGATACTCGTGCTTCTCTGTCATCTGTCACCTCCAGAAGGTTGTTGAGAGAACTCATTTGAGCAGCAGGGCTGACCCCTGCTGCTCTATCAATTCTCGCTCCGACCTGCTTTAGGAATCTTTATCGTCCCAGCCGGATGAACCCATTCTGTCCAGACCGGCCATGATGTCTCCCTTCATGAATTCCCAGCCGGATGAACCAATTCTGTTCTGCGGTGCATCCAGATAGAACCCGGCAACCACTGTGAATGCTTTGAGTTGTTGCAACACTTTGCGAGTCACATCTGACTTGCTGTTGCCAGATGTCTCAAAGTACGTTGCACACGTGCCGTACTCAATCAGCATTTGCTCAAGACCGTTGCGTTTGCCTTCGCGAACAGCTTTGGCACCGAGGTCGAGCTGTTCCCATACTTCCTCCTCCCACTCTTCGTCAAGGCCCATGCTTTCCAGCATAGCCTTGACACCCTTCTTGCCAGCCATCTTGGGGTTCACACAGACAATGCTGGCACCGTACCGGGGCAGTTCAGAGCACTGCCCCTCGAAATACTGCAACCGGAACCACACGATGGTCTGATGAGTCTCAGTGTTGTGTGTGGGGATTGGGTGGCGATACCTGTAGTAACAGTTGTAGTCGCCATCTTCGATGAACTGCCAGTCCTTCTCCTCAAGCAGTGTGCTGAGTTCCGGATTATCACTGCCATCAATATGGTGACCGCAGCTCCAACACTCAGCAACACCTTCAGTGTACTCGTCATTGAAATGACCACACCGCTTGCACTGCATAACATCATTGTCCATGCAGTATTGAGCGTTGAGCATTGAGGTCACGCTCTCAACAGTGCCGATGTGGACAATGCCATCAGCAACGCAGATGGTCTGTTCCTCAGGCGAATTAGGAATCACCCAGTACAGACGGGTGTTGCCGTCGCAGATCATTGCATCATCGTAATGCTCTGACAGTTCGGCATGCTCACCATGAATGATCCATACGGCTTCACAGACCACCGAGTGATCAGGATTGCGTGTGGGCTCCTGAGTCTCGATGAATTGCCGCAGCGACTCTGCTACGGCTTCTAACGGGTTGGTCATACTTGTCACCTCCAGTGAAAGGATAGGAAACTCAACTGAACAGCGAGTCGCCTCGCTGCTCTATGAATCACCGACCCGACCTGCTTTCAATTCTCATCTGTCATCCACACACCATCGTCAGGGATGATTGGTCTTCCTTCAGGTGTCTGGACAGACACGAGCAGAAACAACCCACGACATGCTTCCCACATGGCCTCCTCAAAGAATGACAGGAACCGCATCTGAAGCATGCGATATCTCCCATCACGACCGTCGTAGGTGAACGTGTATGTCTGCTCCTCAAACAAAGGGTTGTCCGGCCCCATTTGATCGCTCTCGAACACCTGGACCACTACCTTGAACGACTGACTCATATCTCTCTACCCTTACAAAGACTGTTGAACCGTCATCATCCTGTGCAATGATCGCTCTCTCAATGGACAGGAAATCGTAACAGATGGACCGCTTACCGCGATACAGACACTGTTCTGATCCGTCGCGGTAACGTCTGATCAGAACGTAGATCATTTGGACTCCTTGATTCTCTTGTTATAAGCGTTGATTGCCTTTTCCAGATCATACACAAGATCAGTCGCAATATTCAGGCACTCATCGAAGCCTGATGAGTGTCCTCGCTCATATGCCTGTGAACTGACGAACTCATGAAACTCAGCAGGGAGACCCTGCAGCAGATTGTCCAACGCAGCGTCGTATGAGCTTTGGTCCAACGCCTCCACAGGCAAGGGGCAATACACTTCGTTCAAAAGAGAGAACGACAATTCCCCTTTGTGAACTATCCCTCTCAACACTTTCACAACCACATCGCGATCCTCCCCGCGTCTAGCGACGACACCCAACTCTCTGATCGCGTCATGAACGATGCCTGAGTACACCCGTTGAACTTCAGGACGCTCTACCAAGTGAACGTACTCTTGGTCTCTGAACGTGAACGACACTTTATACACCGCCATCGGCTTTCTCCCTTCACTAAGTAACGATTGTGTTGTGGACCACTCTACCAATGAAAAGACCCAGCAGGTTCTCTGCTGGGTCAGTGTGTATCAGAGTCTGATTGTAAGAAGTTCTTTAGCTACAACTTCTGCTTCTCGTACGTTCATAAACTCTCTCACTCGTATATCAATACTGCTTATTTCACTACGACACACTATGATGCTGGACAAGTTCTGTCCATATTGGGCAATGTCCACACAATCCTCATCCATAACCCAAATAATCGCGTCGTGAATATCAACAGTCAAACCGGCTTTTTGAACTCGTACAATCTCAACACGACGATTGTGCGTCAACTCCTCAAAAGACACTGATGCCATCGGCTTTCTCCCATAGTTAAGTAAAGGTGCTCGCTCTCTGCTGACACTATTGCGGCTCCGACCTGCTTATATAATCCGCTTTCTCACAGAGTAGGTCGCCGGTTGCCTGTCGCGAGCTGGTAGTTGCGTGTCAGATATAGGGTGACCAGTCTAGTTCACCCTATATCGACTCCGTTCAGTATATGCCATCATATCGATGGCATTGTTGTCAGCCTGAATACGGTCTCCGCCCTGCCTGTAGTCAATATGGTGAATCTGACATAATCTGTCAGAAATACTGATCCGATAGCTAACATATGCCGATTAGTATCGTAGTATAAGGCAGGGCGGGAAGCCGATCATGGCGGTTGAAGCCTGGATTCAGAAAACTACGTTTGAGGGGTGACACAATGAAGAATGCAGAATTGGTTGAATCAATCTACTTTGCAATGCGGGCAGTTTTGCTCGATGGCAGCCCGAAAAACCGTCTTCGATGGATTGCGAGTCGTTTGGGTGATGATATCGACGATTTTATTCACCATTGCATCATGCGATTGATTGAACGTGGGGGAATGACATACGGTGTTGATGCATCTTGGATTGCCAGGAATGCATTGCAATCGGAAATCGGTGAATATTTGACCGATTGTTTGATTGATTCAGCGTATGACGGATTGTTGGCGGATTGTGGGGAAAACCGCCGTCTTGACTACACTTCTCCGGAAGTGTACCCTGGCAAAACGCCTGCCAGACAATGGGGTGTCAATCGTCGCCCGTTATCGACGATTGAATTGGCCACCGAATACAATTCGGTGCCATCAACGATGCATACGGGGTTTATCACTCTTGTCGCCGTGAGCACATATACCAACGATAGTGCATCTGTCGTCGCGATTGGGTGGGAAAGATAGAGAACACAATTCACCCCACTAGCCAATCCCGGTCTAGTGGGGAACATTGTGTTCCCTGTTTGTTTCCCTGTATGTTTGAAAGAATGGTGACGTATGACGAATGAAAATGTGAACCTGAACGAAATCCTTGCCCGATTGAATGCATTGGAGGCAGAAAACAAGGCGTTGAAAGCTGCTCCACCCGTCGTCGCACCGCCCGTCGTTTCCGCTGACGAATGGTGCGAAGCGATTCACTACTATGGTTTCCCCTGTAAGGTGCGACGACGTGACCTGGAATCCGACAAAGAATTGTCGGTATTCACTCCGTTCATGGTGGAGAAAACGACGGTCGTTTTCGTTGAGGGTGACGAATGGCACGATGGCAAGAAACTTCACGCGGTGGGTCCCTCGTTGTTTGTGGCGTTCGCTGGCGTGGTGAATCAATGCAAACAGTTTAAGGCGTCATGGGATTGCCCTACACTTCGTGCCGATTGTGGCGTTGATTCAAGCAAGCGGGATTTTGTCGATTCTCGCGAGTGGCGAACGAAAACAACAATCGGTCGATTGATGCCCGTCATCGAATTCGCGGACGCGGACGGGGAAATTGTGGATTGGATTCTGATCCGGATTGATGCAGTTTACAGGAAAGACGATTTGCAATCCGTACGTTTTCGGAAACCGGAAACACTTGACGTTCAGACTTGGAACGGGGAAGTGTATGACATCCTGAACGAATGGTTTGATTGCATGGAGATTCGATCAGATAAGAGCGGTTCACGTCGGTCTGCAGCACGACGGCATCGATCGGCACACCGATAGAATACACTCGACAATCCTGATTCAATCATCACCCCGCCAGGGTAACACCTGGCGGGGTGTTTTTGTTTGTACTGCAGACCATTGCGAGGCATCGCAGATCGTGTGAGACCTGCAGACCATTGCGAGGCATCGCAGATCGTGTGAGACCTGCAGACCATTGCGAGGCATCGCAGATCGTGTGAGACCTGCAGATCATTGCGAGGCATCGCAGATCGTGTGAGACCTGCAGATCATTGCGAGGCATCGCAGGTCATTGTGAGACCTGCAGAAACCCGCCTCCCATGCAATGAGAATCACCGCCCTGGCGAATTGTGGCATGGACCACTGTAGTGCGTGTGAGTGGTGATTCTCAGCGTTTCTAATGGTGAATTGTAGCCTATGCTACACTTGTTCGCATACCTAGAAACGACGCCGCGTGATGCAGACTGCCGTGAATTGCTGCAGTTCAGCAGTGAACGGCATACTGAATGCCGTCCGATTGATGCCAGGGAAGTTTCATGGTGAAAGGCCAGGGGCCGCTGGGACCCACAACGCTCCATTCTATGTTATGCATCCCCACCGCCATTTACTGGCATTTTCAAAACCAGAGCCTCACATGTTCAAAAGGCCCAATGCGGCTACCCTGCAGCTCTGTACCACAAGCGAGACTGGTTGAGACAGGGTATTCATGCAATGCATGTAGTGCATGACAAACTCGTGTGTCATGCGTTTCACGCATGACACGCTTTTCAGACAGAGTTGGTTCAGGGAATAAGCGTGTTTAAGTATTGACACAATGTGTCACAACTGCTAACGTTGCCCGTTCGTTAATGGTAACCGTACTCTGCAAGAAAGGTTGAAAGAAATGAGCCCTGACCGAACAGTGTTTTTGGTGTTGGCAATCACCACAGCGACTCTCATCGTTTGTTTCTATGTTGGAGCAACGATCAAGTACGTGCTTGATGTGATTCTTCGAAGGTTGGACATTGAAACAACAATCATTCGCAATGAAGCAGTGACCAATGTTGATGAAGTGAAAAGTGCGATCGACGATGCCAGCAGCATCGACGATGGCCCAATCGGCAAATATGAGAAGAGATACCGATGGTTCTACTATCCGGACATGAACGAGATCGGTCGATTGGCCGAAGCAGAAGATTATGATCATCTCGATCATGTGGATGAAGAGACTGAAGATTCACTCGGATTGATTGTCAGCAATTCGCTTGACGGCAACACAAGTCTGCAGATCATTGATGTCGACCCGAGCGAGCTGGTTGAGGTGTATGCGAACGCATACGTCATGATGACCGACATGCAGTTCAAGCTGTCTGATAAGACAGATCGGAGATACGTCATCAGAGAACGGATCGACTACTTGGATGAGAGGTATCACATCCTCGATCGATTGATTCATGAGGATCACGTTCTCGACTTTCTGTGCAACTTCGGTATTCCATACCTGGAAGTGGTGGTCGCCGATTGGATTGATCGAAAGGATGACGAGGTCCCGTGCAGATTCCATCTGCTCGGTACTACCATCATCATGCCGGAGTATCGAGTGATGGACTTCGATGTCGCTCGCATCTACGAGCGAGACCTCGTTGTGTACAAGATGGCTCATGCAGATGGCAGGACCCTGTACCTTCTCAGTTGTTTCCACTCGATGGAGATCAACGGCGATCCGCGAGAGGTCGTCATGGGTGAGGGGGCGACTCTTGATTGGGTGATCACCCATATGAAGAAGAACACTGAGGAGCAGATGATGGATGATGCCCTCGGGTTCACTGTTCCTAATACCGGCCACTCCATGTTCATGTTCAATGGCTATCGGTTCCAGATCGAGAAGGGGTTCGTACTGGACAGAATGTATGTGCCTGTCAGTGCCTATGTTTCCGATGATCATCATTCGATTCGAGTCTTAATGAGAGAGAACAGTCTCGACTTTGTTGTGTTCTTCGACCGATTCCACATCTTCGGAGGATCATTCATTGAGGAGCTGTGGCCAAATCGACACACAGCCAAAGAGATGCTGAAGGAATTCATGAGTGTCAAGCCTGAGATCGAGGTGCTCAAGGCCGAAGGGCTCATCCTGCTGGAGGACCCGGCTGTGAAAGCCGGAGAGGATGACGAGAACGATGCCGACTGGGCTGACGACGTGATTGAAGATGCGTATGACGAGGATGACGACGATGATGCCTGGAAAGCAGTCGAGCAGGAAGAGATGGTCGTTGTCCCGCCGTCGATGGTGGATCAGGTCAAAGCACAGTACCCCGAACTGGCCGGTATGACCGAACATATCGAGTCTGTCACCTCGGAGCCGGAGATGGTTGATTGCACAGGTGAGAAAGTAGTGGCTGGTGAAGGGTGGAAGCTGGTCACCGACTATACGGCGACACCCCACCCCAAGGCTCAACTGTGGAGACCATATCAGAGAGAGTGGACTGATCGATTAGTGCCGACCACTATGGAGTACATGTCCGGCGATATCTATCGAGTGCCGATTGAAGATACCCCCACGGCAGACGATGTTATCGACGAGCGTGGTCAGGTAGTGAAGCCTGGTGAAGGATGGAGACTGGTCACTGACTATAAGGAGAAGCCTCATCCTAAAGCGGAGTTGTGGATGCCTCTGGAACGAGACTGGGTCAGCCGGTATGACGAGGGTGAGGACGGCACCCGACCGTATCTGACCGGAATCATCTATCGAGTGCCGATCGATGAGTGAGTGGCCTTACGACGAACATGTTCCGGATATCATGGAGCAGGCATGCAGTCCGCTCCGTTTGGATTGGAATCGTACCTCTGACTATTGGAAAGATGTGATGGCAAAGCAAAAGAAATCGTCCTACACCCCTCTCAAAGAAGGGCCGATGCACATCTACATGTACGACGGGTACAGAAACTCAACACATCCTCTTGGATCGAAGGAGCGGTTCATGGACAAGTGGATCAAACGAGAGGTTGTTGGACAGACCTCTCGGAGTTGGGTCCTGGCCGGAACACCTGCCATACGGATACCGCTGGACAGAAGCAAGCAGAGTGGGATATGCATGAGTCTGTACGAGATTGACGTACTGTGGGTCATGCAATGTCTCAAACCCCAGATCATCGATCGAATTGAAGTATTGTCCCGCCCAACATCGAAGGATGCAGTGTCGAACTACAGCCTCCTGCTTTCCGTCGCCGAGACACTCGGCATTCCAACACACCCAGTTTCAAAGAGGTAACACACGTGGACCAGTTAGTAGCACCATTCCTTTGTATCGCAGCAGTAACAACCCTCTGGAGCATCTGGCACACCATCCAGATCGGCAAGATCAAGCATCGACTGGAGGTCCAGCAAAGGACCCTCCTGAACGACATTGAGAATCTGTGGATACTGGCCAAAGACCATAAACACTTCATCGGTGAGTTGCAGGACGACATCTACAAGAACAAACTCGTTGCCCGTCTGAAGCAACTCGAAGCCTCGTTCGAAGAGGCGATGGCTAAAGGCACGCATGCCCGTGTCTCAGACGTGGAGAAGGCAATCGCTTCTCTCCTTCGGGAACTGGGTCAGTGGAACATACTCAATCGGGTGAGGACACTGGAATCCCGGACAGAGAAGCTGTTTGGCGAGACCAGCACTCTTCGTCCCACACAGGCCGGACAGGCTAAGCAGATGAGCGACGACCGCCACACGTTCACAGAGTGGCTTCGTAAACTTGAGGGGCAGATCGAGACTCTGCAGAAAGAGAACCGCGTCACTCGAATCTCGATGGAAGCCGTGCAGAAATGGGTTCAGGACCATGACGCCTCACTCAAGAGACTGCATGATGCATGCTCTCTGCTCAACCCGGAGAAAGTGAAGGTACTCTATGAACGTGTAGATACGATCGATGCCGTGGCTAAGACACTGCAGGTTCAGGTATCCCGGGTTCAGGAAGCGGTCACCGGAGGAGTCTACAAGGCAGACAGGGAGACCATCGGTGAGTTCATCAAGACCAAGATGAAGGAGCTTCACGCCTTGATCGACCGGGTTGATGAGAGTACCGCCAAGCGACTCACTAAACTGGAAGCTAAAGATCAGACACCTGAAACAGTCTCTGTCCACAAGGCAGACAGCGAGACTATCAGCGGGTTCATCAAGACAAAGGTGAAAGAGTTGCAGGATCGGCTCAGCAAGCTGGAATGCAGTGCTCTTGTACAGCAGGTGCCAGCAGAGAAAGGGCTGAACTTCTGGCAGTTGCTGAACGACCATGATCGGTGGCTGAAGATTCTCGACAAACGAATCACCGAATTGGATGGGCTCAATCGTCGCGTCGACAACAGTACCTCTGACCGGCTCGGCAAACTGGAAGAACAGGTTGGTTTATTGGAGTCCGTTAAGGCAAACCAGAAACCGCTTGATGACAATATCGAGGATATCCGGCGTCACATCACGAATCTGAATAGTGCAACTGATGGGTTGTTTCGCCGAATGGATTATGTCCAGAAAGGAACGTTCAGTCTGGATAGGACAGCAGACAATGTGTTCAAAGACCTCGACAAAGATGTCGATGCATTGAGGATCAAGATGGAGGCTGAGGTTCATCATCTCAAGCAGGAGATGCTGACAAAGTTCGAGAAAGTGTGGAAGACGGTTGATGGGATCGATCAGCGTACCCGAGGAACAACCGCTGAGGCTCCTGCGGTCGTCAAAGGATCGATGGAGATACCTGGCAATCTCAAGAACGCCCTCAATGTCCTGAAGGAGAATGGAGGCGAGGCTGGACTCGAAGTCGCCGCACAGGAGGCGACTTCTGTCCCTGCTGAAGAAATCAACCTCGGTGACATGTTCATTCAGACATACCGAGGTATGGTCGGGTCACCATTCCAAGTCTGCTTGGTGTGCGAGCAGACTACACCATCCAGCACCCACTGCTTCGTCATGTATATTCGGTCAGACCAGATGGAGGTCAGATTCGAGCAGGCAGCAAAGAAGGTGCTGCGTCGAATGACTCCTGTAACCGAGTGGGAGTATGTGTTAGACAACAGCACTCCTGCCATACTTCTAAAGACTGCTCTTGGGTCAGACCGACTGCTTCTTAACATCCAGTCGCAGGCACTCCTTGGACTGGCCAATGCGATCGCCACAGGTAGGAACAGCTTGAAAGGGGTGAAGAAGTGATACAGCTATTCATCAACATCGGTATTGTAACCACATTGTTCTATCTCCTGATCCGAGACTATCAGCACCAACAGTGGCGACAGGCAGCATGTCGATTGTTTGATCAGATGAAAGATCGGTTGATCTCTCATGGCGACCATCTGACCTCTCACTCAGAGTTCGTTAAGAATCCTCGGGAGACCCTCCGAATTCATATGGAGGACATCTTCTCAGCTAACGAAGCAATCTCCAAACTGGAAAGTTCTCACGCTGGTTTGCAGGATACTACCAAGGCATGGATGGAAGGAATAAACAACCTCAACCTGATTCATGGGTCTGATATTGAAAAGCTGAAGAAACAATCAACTATCAACACGGATGCTGTTCAGATTCTGACCCGACTGCGGAGAATGTTTAAGGAGATGCTATGAGCGACATGTACCTCAACGCAGTGTTGATGATGGCTGTCGCACTCGTCGCAACACTGCTTCTCATGATGCTGGCCAAGCCAGCTCTCAACATGTGGTTCCTTCTTCGAGGGTTCGTGAGCACCCTCTGGTTCGCTGCAGTGGTATCATGGATGGTCCACTCGCATGCTCATCGCACATCAACAGTCAAGTCATCCCTGAGAGAGCGACTCAAGGGGTGGCTTGTCACACTCGGCCATGTGGCCATGCAGCGTACGAACGATCCGGACTGGATCAACGCAACTGAGTTCCGTTACGCTGATCGAGTCTTCATTCCACCATTCACATTCAGGAGAGTACAGGATGACAAGCCAGAACCACCCGACTGGGGAATCTGAAACCGTTGTGACCACAGGGGGACCGTACGTTGCGGTCGAGGTGCATCAGGAGGCTATCCAGCTTTTAGCCCGATGGTATTCTCTATTCATGCCTCCTTTCTCTTGTCCTGTTGACGGACTCAAACAGGATGTTGAAAAGTACCTGAAGGATCACGGACATATCCCATGAGGAAGATCAGAGTGCTCGTGGCTTGTGAATGCTCCGGCGTCGTTCGCCGGGCATTCAACGCCTATCCGGATGTGGAGTGCTGGAGTGGCGATCTGAAGCCTGCTGAGGATAAAGATGAGCGGCACTTTCAGGGGGACGTGACGAAGTACCTGGAGCTGAACTGGGACCTCGTCATCGCCCATCCGGAGTGCCGCTACCTCTGTTCGAGCGGGCTCTGGCGGGTCGGCAAAGAGCAGGGCCGGAAGATCAAACAGGACAAGGCCATCGACTTTTTCATGAAGTTTGCCCGGCTCAACACCCGGTACTGCATCGAGAATCCGGTCGGAATCATGTCTACAGTCTTCAGGAAGCCTGATCAGATCATTCAGCCTTACGAGTTCGGGGAGAATGCCTCAAAGAAGACCTGCCTGTGGCTACAGGGCCTCCCACAGCTCCACGGAACGTGTTTTCACCTGCCCACTCGGTGGATCGGCGGGTTGCCCCGCTGGCTCAATCAGACCGATAGTGGGCAAAACAAACTGCCTCCGGGTGTGGACCGCTCAGCAAAGCGAGCCCGGACGTATCCAGGCATCGCTAAGGCGATGGCTGCTCAGTGGATTCCAGTCCTCAGGGCAGAGATTCAGAAGGAGAGAGCAAATGGCTGAAGTTGGACGATATGTAACCACACACAAACTGGGTGGAGATATCTGCAACAACAACATCTCAATCATGTCTGTGGGTGAGGTGGGGGCAGGCGGTGCGTTTACTGAGTATGAGATACTGATAAACAACCCGGTCCCCGGAAGTCCCTACACAGTCCGGCGATTGAAATTCCAAAACGGCAACCCCGCTGTGGTCGGGGTGAATGACTTAACCAACGAGGCTCTGCTGGCCATCGTCCTTGATCGGCTGCATGGCTTCCAACAGTCAGCCAACTGCTGCAGAGAGAACGCTCTGGTGATCACTCACCTGGAGGAAGCTCAGAACTGGCTTGCTCGTCGAGCGATGCTACGGAAAGCACAGGGCGTAGAGGGTCAGGCCAACGTTCCGCACGCTTCGCCTTGATCTCTACAAGTATTTGACCGGCAATATCATCGTCAGTCCAGTTGGGGTCGGCATCATGTGCCGACCTCACTGTTTTTATGTAATTGTCAGTATCGGCCACAGCTTCATGGTAAAGCTGTTTGAACAGGTCCTGATTCTGAATGACTCGCAGGACGCCAAGAGAGGCGAGCGTGGATATCTCGCCTCCCTTCTGGATGACCTTGGTAATGAACAGATCGAGGAGCAACTCAGTGCGAGGGGTCTTCTTTGTCACCTGCATCTCCCGCAAACATCTGTTGGGTCATTGTCATCATCAACGAACTCACTCATCTCACACCATGTGTCACACCAATTACATCGTTCGTATCCGTTCTTGCCCATGATCGACTCCAGTTCGTCAATAGGCAGACCGACATCTTCAGCGATGGTCTCCTCCATACCGGAGGTATCCACGAGAGCATCGACAACTCTGCGTTCCAGTAATTCGCGGTCCATCACTCAAATCACTTCTTGTCCAGATCGGTTTCTTTCGGATCGATATAGAACATCAGCCCCTTGTACACCCCGTCCTGCACAATCGGACGGAAGATTTTGTGGGCTCCAAACAATTCTTCCAGTTCTTTCAGAGGAGGAAGTGAGTAGCGTTCATGCACCGGAATGCCGTATATCGTGTTTACTCCAAATGACGCGATCGGGTCATGGATGTAACCCATCACCTCGGGCTCTTGTTCTGCCACCCATCGGCACATCTCTCGATAGAGGTCAGGCAGCAGCCAGATTTCTTTCACGTGCATTCTCTCAGGCGTGTAGAACTTCTGCAGCAGTTCTTCGAGCAATTTTGAATCTGCTGCTGCGACCACGCTATCGCCTGGGAACTCAGTGGTGCCGAAGTTGCCCACAGTTGGGGGCATGTTCATGATGTAGTTCTGGAAGAACTCGTCGTACTTCTTCATCGCCTGCTCGGCCTCTTCTTTAGAAACAGTAGCAGCCCCCTCGCATGCCTTTCGCCATGCACGAGACTGTGACTGGTACTTGCGGATGAACCCCGCTGGGTCGGCCAGCGGAGTCACTGTGTACCCCATGAACTCATTGCCCTCAACCTTTGCCTCCGGGGCAGGAACCTCCTCATCAATCCATACCTCACTCGGTGACAACCCACCTCGATTGGTGTTCGGAAACAACAGACTGCGTCTTGCCTTGTAGATGTCACGCATGCTGACGCCGAACTCGCTGAGGATGCATCGCAGTTCAGCGTCGATGATCCCTTCACGCAATGCTTTGATCGTTCTTCCGATCAGACATCTCACATGTACGAGGGTGTCGAACTCATGTGAGAACAGGGACGTGGATGTCGATATCTCTTTCCCGCAAAAGAAACACAACTCTTCTTTCTCTTCGCCGCTCACAGCTTCCTCACTCTCTTGTGTCCGGGGACTGCCAGAATCCTGGTCTCGTAGAACTTGTGGAGCAGGGAGAGACTGAACCCCATATCAACCCGAAAGTCAGTCTCAAACCCATGCTCGTGAATGTAGAACAGAACCATCTCCGGAGAGTTGGCCATACCTAAAACAATCAGAGGCTTACCCTTGTCAGATGTCGCCTTGCACTCGAATGAGAAGCACTCGGCGGATTCCTGGGTATGGAAGTCCAAGGTGGAGTCTCTCTTCGATCCCTTTGAGTTCATCTGCGTTCAGTGCCTGTGAAAAAGAGACATAACCGAGTGTATGGGTCACCTCAAACTGGGTGTCCATCTTCCGGTCAGAGTTGTTGATGTTGAGGGTCTTCCGGAGGGAGTTGTCCAGCAGACGGGCGATGTCCCGGAATGCCGGGATCACTGCTGCATCCAGAGTTACTGACACTTTGTAATGAAACACTGTTCTTACCTTTCAGTCGTTTGAGCACGAGCCACAGAATGGAGTATCCGGCCAGATCACCGAAGCTGTCATCCAGAGACTCGTTGACTTCCGCAGTTGAAGAACGAAGCTGCCTGATCCTGCGGACCTTATCAGACATTCGACAGATCAAACCTGTCTCAGGAGAAATTGATGCATCCAGCTCGGGCGGCTCGAACACCGACGAGCCATAGTCTTTGTTCTTTCGGAGGAGGGTGTCGACAATCCGAAGCCCCTCCTCAGCGATCAGGTGCTGCACTTCACCTCGGACACCTTGTAGAGAGGAGACGATTCGCCCGGTGACAGATCGGGCGAGGTCAAAATGGATCGGAGACCCTTCTCTCGATAGAATGGCAGGGCAGAGTTCCGGAGTCATTCGGGAGCGGCGTCTGAACAGATTCAGGCCGATGAGATCAGGGTGTTTCCGTATGAGGTCTGACAATGCTTCATACCGGCCTTCGAATTCCCACACCTCTTTGTTGGGTACACACAGATTTCCAATCCGGTCATACCGAGCAAAGTATGTGTTCCCTCCGAGGAGGATATCGGCATAGCACAACGTGTCTGGTTCTGGTGTGCCGGTAATGTCTACAGTGACGAAGTGGGTGCCGTTGATTGTCAGTCCGTGCAAGCCTCCCGGCAACAGGGGTTCATGCTTGACGACCTCTTCAGCCTTCTCTTTGTACGGTACTTCCTCAACAAAGTCGGCATATCGATCGCGAGCCTGACTCAGCAGTACAACACACTCGGTGAGCCGCGGGTCTGCAGGACCGTTCTCAACGGCCTGCATCACACTGGTGATCCACTTCTCGACATCGGTCATTTGATTGATGTCAGCTCGATCCCGACTCCCACGGTCAACGCTCGGTTCTCCCGTACCCATGATCTCCACACTCCCAAAGTAGTTCTCGATTCAATCTTCTTCGGGTAACCGATCACATGATAGATCACCCACTCTCGTTCGATCCGGAGGACCAGGCGAGCCACTCCGTTCGCGATCGTCACATCACCCGGCTCGGGGTCTCTTATCATCGGACCACCCTCCTCTCAGGGGATCATCCAAAGTGTGACACATTCTGTCAATGATAAACTGGCCGATATTAGTAATGAAGACATTGGGGTCGTCTATCAAAACGGAGGGGTGCCGTCACTGCCCGTGAGTCCAGACTCACGCTGTTGTGACAGAGGGAGAAGGTGTCACAGAGGCGTCAGGGGTGTGACACCACCCATTCGCTTATCATGTTAAACATGCTGAACCAGCCGAACGGTTAAACCGCTATACTCTATATTCCCCGAAGGGGAATATAGAGTATAGCGGTTTACCTGCTCCACCGGATCATCTGCTTGGCTGCTTTGCATCCTCAACAACAATACAAAAGAATCTAACTGTACAGCGTGCCTATGGTAGGCACGCTGTGCAACTGGACTGGTTAGTCTAAAGAGTTGTCACGTTGTGACAGGATGGGTTGTGGATGTACCTGCTTTGCCCGCGCAAACATGCCCGACCAAAAGACCAATCGGTTGTCTTTTTGATTTTGGTTTTGTTTCTTGACAGACCTCCGACCGTCGCCAATACTGCGTGCTCGTCACCCAACCCAGAGAGATAATCTCATGCATGAAGTGTTCTGGCAGACCGCATGCATGCTGTGTCATCTCGGTGTCAGAATCTTCCCCACGGCATGGGGGTCAAAGGTTCCATTTCATCGAGCCGACTGGCGTGCGATTGCGACCAATGACATCAACAGGATTCCGCATGTCTTCCCATCAGGCACCCACACAGGTATTGCCGCTGTCCTTGGCCCTTCAAGCGGGATCATGGATGTCGAATCGGACTCCGAGCTGGGTGCTGCAACATGGATTGATATTCACACACGGCACGCTGAGGTCCCAACTGTCGCCTACCAGTCGAAGCGTGGCGTACACCGCTGGTATCAATGGTCTCCAGCACTTGCTGCACTTGGCAAAACGATTCCAAAGGTCCGGGGACTTGAGGTTCGTCTCGGGACGGATGAGAAGGGAATTTACTCTGTTGTCCCTCCATCCCTCCACCCGGATGGTGAATGGTATCGGTGGCTCCCGGGCCGGTCGCCGTGGGAGATTGCCGTTGCTCCTCTCCCGCAACATCTTCTTGAAGCGTTCTCAGAAGTAGTTCGCACTCAGAGCAAGAGCGTTTGCGAGGTCACCCAACAAGGCGATGACTGGGTTCCTGAACCCGGCCAGAGACATCAGTACCTTCTTCGATTGTCTCATCTGCTTGCAGGTACGCTGCGTCTCCCGCGAGACCTCGTTCACGAGATGATGATGCCTTTGTCAGAGTACATCGGCAAGGTGAGTGATCTTGGGCAGGAGGGTGCGGAGAAGGAACTGAAGGACATGATCTCAACGGTCATCCGTCCTCAGACTCCTGAGTCGATTCTGAAAGAGATCGACTTCGGTGCAATGTATGAGACAGCTAACACAATCCTTCAGCAGCAGAAGGTTGAACAGGCGAAGATCAAAGAGTCGGAGTCCATGCCTCATGACATCTTTCCTTCGTGGATGGAGCACGTGAGTCAATGCGGCAAGGCATGTCAGGTTCCGCGTCACTTCACTCTGATGGCATCACTTACTGCTGCCTCATCAGCGATCGGTGCCTCGGCACAGATCAGCATGGGAGTCAACGCTGCTCCGATGGGCGTTCAACTCTATACCCTCGGCGTCGGAGAGAGTGGGAGCGGCAAGAGCCGGGCTCTCAACAAGATGACGGAAGCCGTCAACGGTTTGCCTAACTTCCTCACAGATGCAACCACAGAAGCATTGCGAGCAGTCCTTTGTGCAAACCCGCGGGGAGCATTGTTGAAGATTGTGGAAGGCAAGCAGTTCACTCGGATGCTTGGCCGGTATAATGCAAACGGAGGAGGTACGCCTGACAACTCCGTTCTGCTCGAAGCGTGGTCCGGTGATCCAATCATCGTAGCACGTCAGGATGTTCGCAAGAGTTTTCGAATCGAACATCCGTTCCTCTCGGTGGTCGCAGCTATTCAACCACACAACCTCGGATCGTTTTCTGCCGACGACATCCTTGAGGGGTTGATGCAGCGTATGTGTGTCTATAGCGGTGACGACGTGCCAGACACCATCGACCCCCGAGCAGGAACGGAGTTTCACAAGGGTACGCAGTTCTTTGCCCAGACACTGGCCAGACTGCGTACCCTTCGTCCATATGTCAACGACAAGGGGATGATCCCGTTGTATGGGCAGGAGAATGCCACGGCCAACCTGTGGCCTCTCCAGCTCGTGCTGAATGATGAAGCCCAAAAGACATGGGTGGAGTATGCCAAGTGGAAGAGAAGCGAAGAGGTGATGGGGTTGTGGGTGGATGGGCACCCGTTCCGCAACGACCTTGTCCGACACGCGGAGATTGCCCTTCGCATCGCAGGCATCTTTCGGTTATGGTGGCACGCTGAAGACGAGACTCGGTGGGAACAGTTCAGCCTGCACGGGCTGCGAGCGATCTGGGTTGAAAAGCCCTTCCTTGACAGAGCCATTCGATTGATGGAGTGGTTATGGCAGGAGAAGCAGCGGCTGATGCTGGACCTCGCAGATGACAGGTTTGCCCGGGCGATGTCGCACGGTAACCTGAAGGTTGACAGTTCTCTCAAAGAGATGCTGAGACGACTCGCTCAGCGACGGTCCACAGTCTTAACCAATCGATTGAAGGGCAAGCAGGAATGGTCTTTGCGGGACTACTACCGACACCTCCGAATGAGCGTGGACGAGGCAAATCAGGAGCTGGCTCTTTTCCAGCAGCATGGATTCGTGACACTTGCCGGAAACAGGTCCCACGCAGTCAACAGCTTGACTACCTCGCTGTACACATTCGTGCAGCAAGCGGTGAAGAGGATACGCCCCGACTGAGTTCCTGCTACGTCTACGTCCGCGTGTCAACAGCGGAGCAGGCCAACAAAGGGCTATCCCTCGAAGCCCAGATCGAGAAGTGCCTTGTCTATGCCCGAGCACACGGGCTGACTCTCGGCAAAGAGACCAACTGCGGAACGCCCGGGGTGTTTGTGGACGGGGGTACTTCGGCCACAAAGAAGTCTTCCCTTGCCTCCCGCCCGGGCGGGCAGCAACTGTTGATGGCCTTATTGCCCGGGGATCACGTGGTGTTTACTTCACCCCACCGAGCGTTCCGCAATCTGCTGCAGTCAGAACTCCAGCTCAAGCGATGGGGCGATCAGAACATCACTGTTCACTTCGTTGAGCACAACATCCGCAGCGATAGTCCGAATGGGCGTCTTGTACTGCAACTCATGTTCGCCGTTGCAGAGTGGAAAGCCCGTATCAACGGGGCTCGCACAAGAGAGGGGTTGAGCATGCGGAGCATGCCCGAACTCGAACAGGAGATCGAGACGACCGAGATGAGGGATGTCGGGGCGATCATGGAACGGGCCAAAGACACCCTTAGCGAAGTATGGATCGATCGATGGGAAGAAAAGATGAACCCTCCTCCCCGGGAGATATGGGGCAAGGTCCATTTCTACATTCGCGTCTCGAAGGCTGAGCAGAATGTAGAGGTTCAGCAGGAGTTGCTTGACCGATGGTTTCGCAGCAGTGAATTCTCACACCTCAAAGTTGAGGTGCATGTAGACCACGGGGTTTCTGCCTACAAGAACAAACTGGTGAACCGCAAGGCCGGGCGGGCGATGCTGAAGAAGCTCAAGGAAGGGGATGTCGTTGTCTGCCTTCGAGCCGACCGCATGTGTCGATCGATGTCCGACATGGTTCACGTGCTGGAAGAGTTTGATCATCGAGGTATCACAGCAGTCATGCTGGACTGTGGGCTGAGAACAGATAACGCATTCGGCAAGTTACTGCTCGGAATGCTTTCATTTGTTGCCCAGCTCGAATCGGTCGAGACATCCCGGTCCACGATCGCAGCTTTGAAGGTTTCCTATCAAGCAAAAGGTCTCCCGCTCGGCGGGATTCCTAAGTGGATGAGGAAGCCGGTCTATGTCACTCGTACCCCGATGATACAGGCGATCGATGAGGAGGTCTGGGCACGGGCAGTGTGGAAGGCATACCAACTGTTCGAGAAGGGCCTCGGGTGTGTCAAGGTGTCTAAGTATTGCAACCAGTATGTCTGTGAGGAGATGGGGTGGCCGAGGTGGGAGTTCGTCTATACGAGGAATAACGAGCTTCGGCGAGGGGCTGTGACAGTCCAGTCGATGCTGGACGATATTGATGAGGTGCCCGACAAGGAGAAGAATGCTTCGCTGATGAAGCTGCGATCATTGGTACGGCGACAGCCAAAGGCAAAGAAGCTCTATGGGTTCTTCCCCGAGACATGGGTCAAGGATGAGTACCTTGCATTCAAAGGTATCTGGGAGAGACTGCTGAAGAAAGAAGAGGTCAATGTCTCTGACCGGCTGACGATCATCAAGAGACTGCTTGAGCTACACAATGCGTCCCGCTCCGGTCGAAGCGAGAAACCGTCTGACCTCTGACAGAGTGAAGAACAGCTTTCCCCCAACCCTGATTGCTGAGAGCCGCACACGTTTGCGGCTCTTTGCTTTGATACCTCTGTGACACCAGTTTCGTATTGTGTCATCTGTCACTGCATACCCGCGTTGTGACAGCATGAGGGCGATTTGTTTGGCTTGATACTGCTGACATTTCATGTCACGAAAACCGAAGAAAATGAAATTGGTGAACTAACCGAAACTGACACATTTCTACAAAGAGAAACCTTTTCTCGCAACTGTGATTCTGCTGCCATATCCATCGTCAATTCCCCCAGATGTACTCGGAGCAGAGAAATGTCTACAGGTTTCACACCAGGATCATTCCAGAGTTTGGCGTCATCAACCTTCGGTGCGGCTCCTCAACAGCCAGCGGGAAGCGTTCCGTCTGGGGGAACGGTCGGCCTCCCGGCAGCAGGTCCTCCTGCTGCCGGAGGGGCTCCCCTTGCAGCTCCCGTCCAGTACCAGCAGCCCGCACCGTATCAAGCCCCTCCTCAGTATCAGCAGCCGCCTGTTGCACCCCCAGCCGCACCTGTTTACCAACAGCCTCAGCCTGTGACACCTCCTCCGGGAATCCCCGGGGTAACTGTGGTGTCACAGCCGACGCAGTACCAGCCCGCTCAGATACCCCCTCAGTATCAGCAGGCACCAGCAGCCCCTGCTGCTCCCGGCATTACCCCGCAGGCACCTGTGGCAGGTCGTTCGAACCTCGACCGCATGGTCGCCGAGGGGATTATTTCGCCCGCTGAAGCCTTCCAGATCGGAGATGACTGGAATCTGATTCGGGCATTGTGGTCTACCCCTCCGGAGACCCCAAGCACTCCTGCCCCGTCTGTACCGACCCCTCCCGTTGTGACACCTGCAGCCCCTATCCAACCCTCCGGGCAGTCTGCAGCAACGGTTCCACCTGGTATGCTCTCCCAGGCACCTGCATTGGTACAGGCGGGGCTCTTGAAAGACTCTGGCGGTATCTTCACCGCGGCGACAGCGGAGCTTGCTCCGATCGCAGCAATGATGAATCAGGAGAGGATGCGACAGATCGAGAACGAAGCTGTGCAGAAAGCACAGCAGGCTTTCAACCCCACGATTGAAGGGCTGAAGCAGTCCATTGAAGCACTGAAACAGCAGGTGGCACAGGCTGTGCCTAAACCCCACGAAGCGTGGCTATCGCAACACAAGGATTACTTGTGGGCCAAAGACGCAATGGGGCGACAGACACAGACCCGATCGCCCGCTGGTGATGTTTACTATCGAGTCTGGAATGAAGGGTCTGCCCGAGGCATCTCGGATGAAGCGGCTCTGCATACTATGGCTTCAACTGCCGTCGAAGCGTTCTGGCGAACGACTCCAAATGCTGTGCAACAGCAGTCTCCCCAGCAACAGCCGCAGACGTTTATGCAGGCAGCATCTGCTGCCCAGCTTCCAAATAACCCCGGGTTCAATGCTCCGGGGACAGCACTGCAGAACCAGTCTCCTCAGCGTATGCTGGGTGTGACAAATCAAGGAATGCCTGATTGGGATTACTACATGAATCAGGCAGTGAACGGCAACCCACAGAATCGATAAAAAGGATATAATCGATGCCAGGACATACGTTAGTCCCATCAACTGTAGACGGGCACGTCAATATCGCCCGTGATACAGCACCAATGTTTTGGAAGGGTGCGAGCGATTTGACGGTTCGCAACTTCCTGACGTTCTATCTTCTGCGGAAGTACGGAACGTTGACGTTCAATGCCCGAGGTCACTCTCAGGTATGGAACGCCAAGATTCGCCAGCCTCAGGTGCTTCCACTCGTGGATCAGGTGCCTTTGGAATTCGTGAACCAGGACACCGATATTCAGTTCTATATCGGGTTCAAAGGTATGGGTGCTGCTGACTTCATGCCCGAGCTGGAGTACCTGCTCGCGGATGGAGCAGCCGTTCAGATCACAGACCGCTACAAGCGGAAGTCGACAGACATGGCTGAGTCTGTAAGTGAAGCTCTCCAGAAGAGTTTCTATACAGACGGCAATGACTCTGCCAACCTGTACAACTACGTGGGCATCAAAACCCCGTTGGCGTACAACGCAGGTTCGGCCACTGTGTTCAACATCACCAATAAGGTTGCTCAGCCGAACGGCACTTATGCCGGTCAAAGCTGTGCCCTTGCTGCCAATGGTGGAACATGGTCAGCAGCTCTCGGTACGTTCCCGAACACGAACCTCGGTCGTGACTGGCCATTCGGCCAGGGATCACCGGAGTATGACGGTACTGCTCCGATGATTTGGAATTACCACTCAACTGCGTGGGACACAGGCACGACTGCCTCGACTCCTGCACAGTCTGCGTGGGAAACCAACGCTGTCCGATGTATTTCAGAAGCTGCCATCGCGATGCAGCATCGTGGTGGATATCGCAACAACGGTGGTGCTCCACTGGTGTGCGTGATGGCATCTGAAATGTTCGTGGCTCTGAAGAACAGCTTCCGAGCACAGAACCGACACATGATGCCCTGGCAGGACGGGGATTTCGGTTTCCCGAATCAGGACACCCTCATGGTCGACGGTGTACTGTGCATGTCGGACTACAACGTGCCAGCGGGTGAAGCCTATATGTGGGCACCGCAGTACGTTGAGATGTTCAACATCCATCCGGACATCTACAAGTCATATGGTCCTGAGTTCTCCCTGCAGCAGCGTGGATATCTCTACATGTCCACTGCTTACGGGAACTTCAAGTACCAGCCCAAGTATCTGTGCCGGTTTGTCAGCCGCACAACCGCTGCTCCATAGTCAGCAGTTGGCTGTCTGACCTTGGTGTATTTGTTTTTCGTTTTTTCAACTCCACAAGGAGAAGATATAGATGGCAAGTTTCGCAGGAATGGCGAACGCCCGTCTTGGTGTCAAGAACATCGTCAAGGACGATTCGTATCTTGGTGCCATCCGGGTGTTCATGGACAAGAACCACTCAGACCCCGACTCGGTTGCACCATTGTCGGCTCGTGGTATCAAAGCGATTTATGTGAAGAACGGGAGCGGCGGTGCCCTGACCAAGGGTCTTGGCGTCGTGATGAAGTCCGGAGCATTGAACCAGGTGGGTGGACTCCACTCAGCCAACGGTCGATGTGACGGTATTATCGACCCGTTTCTCACTGGAACGGTTGCTGACGGTGACTACTTCTGGCTGATCATCGAAGGTCCCATTGATGTTGAAGTCGGTTCGGGTGACCTCACCGTCAACAGCGTCGTTCAGACTTTGGCCTCAGGCAAGTTCGGCACCGGCACTGCTGGTACGAACCCGATCGGTCACTCCGGTATCTCGGAAGAGGCCGGTGTCAACAACGGTGTTGCACGGGTGCTGTTCAATAACCCGTTCGGCATCAACAAGTAGTCTTTGGATTCACCTTCTTGCAGAGGTGAGTTACCTTGGGAAGACCCGCCCTCATTTCGAGGGCGGGTCAACAGGTAGTTAGAAAGGTGGTGATCCCTATGGAAGGCAAGACTCCTCCGGCTGGCATTCATTCGAACGCTGCAATTTCGAATGTTCAGTCCGGCAACCCGATTCAGGTTCCAATGAAGCCGACTTCAAGTAAGTAGGCGGCATGAGCCCCATTCAGAATGTATGCATAACAGGAGGGGCCTCTGCCCCTCCTGTTGTCACTTTGAGCAAAGTGTTCCCAGGCAAGGTCTGCTGCAACATGTGCGGACTGCCTGTACCCCCAGACGCGATCAAAGATACAGAGAGAGGACGGTGTGTCGTGTGTGCAGACACTGTCGAGAAGGTAGCCGCAGCGTTGATTTCCTCTGAGAGGTCAGCGGTCTCTGTGAAGGCTCCTCCTCACTTCGATCAGGTAATCAAGACTCTGCGTGAGTCTACTGGTCCGGCCACCGTAGGCACCGCAGAAGCGATCCTGCAGGAACTCGGTGGTGAAGGCGAACTTGGTAAACGAATCGCCACAGACCTCAAGAGAGCACGCCTGGAGCACCTGCATCCAGACATAAAACAGTTTCACGAGCCAGACCTGAAACTGGTCCGGCAGATGTACGAGCTGGTGACGAACATCCTTGAGAAGCGAGACGAACGTCTCAAGGGCTCAGACATTGATCCGATGGGTGAGATGGATGAAGAGTCGTTGATGGCCCTCATCACAGAATCGACTCTGATCCGCCTCGAAGCCGATCCGAAGTTCCGAGAGGACATCCTGATGCGATGCTACACCATCGATAAGGAAGAGTTCGAACTCACTCGCACCCATATGCTGACAGGCAGAATCACGCCTTTGAAGTCGCAGAGAGATGAGCCCACTGTGATCGTACTGGACCCGAATGATGAGCACTGATCTCACCAATCGAATCCTGTCAGTTGTGCGAGACTTCAGTTCCCGCACTCAGGCTGTCAGCGGTATCAAAGCGGCTGCTCGCGTTTATCAGAAACGCATGCGAGCCCTCGAACTGTTTCGTCCTTTCAACTATCAGGACAAGTTCCTGTTGTCGGATGCCACAGAGGCACTGGTACAAGGAGGTACGCGATCCGGCAAGTCAACGATCGTGGCGGCATGTGTTGCCGGGTATGCTCTGAACCAGCCTGTATACACATCCTTCGGCATGCCCGTGCAGATGAGGCCAGAGCGGTTTCAGAAGAATGCCAGTGGTGAGATATGGGTGATTGGAAAGCAGACCAATCACGCGAGTACGATCTACAGGCTCCTGTTCAAGACAGGTTTGTTCACGATCGTGCGAGACCCGATCACTCGTCAATGGAGAGCCCTGCGTCCGGGAGTTATCCCGGGGGACGACAAGATTCCGGAGAGTGAATGGAGACCCAGCCCCCCACTTATCTACCCGAGCGAATGCAAGTTCGACTGGGAGTCAAAGGTAGCAGAGCAGTTCAAGAGAGCCGTGCTGCCAAATGGATGGACGATCTGTTATTACCCATCGAGCGGCGAACCGAAGCGAGGCGACCCGGTCCATCGCATCTGGATCGATGAGGAAATCGAAGGCGACCTCTCGTACTACTCCGAACTCCAGTCCCGACTCAGTGACTACTCGGGTCGTATCTGGTGGTCGAGCTGGCCGGACGTATCCTGCCCTGCGTTGATGGCATTACGTGATCGATGCGATGCAGATGCGGAGAGGGTGAAGCGAGGAGAGAAACTGAAGCAGGACTTCGCTCGGTTTCGCTTCCGAGGTTCTGACAACCCGATGATCTCTGCGGAGCAGAAGAGACTTCGCTCCGAAGGGTGGGATGATGCAACAAGGCGAGCCCGTGACGAAGGGGAATTCGTTGTCGACACCATTCAAACATACCCCGAATTCGACCCTGTCCTGCTTCACACCGTAGATTACGGAGATAGTAATCCGAAGAATGACCTCATCACAGAAGCGATGAAGAAACATGGATGGGTCCCACCGGCCAACTGGCGTGTCGACCTCATCCTTGACCCCGGCACCCGGAGCCCTGGAGTGTTGTGGGGTGCAATCCCGCCACAGTCATTCTGGCCACGCGAAAATTCACCCGTATACATCATCTACCGCGAGTTGACCGGGAGGCACTCGGCCCGCAGTTTGGCGTTCATGATTAAGAGCATCGAGCCCGGCAGGCAGTATTGCCAGTTCATTATCGACGGGAAAGCCGGGGATCAGACCTCAATGGGGGCCGAAATTCAGGTCAGCCAGCTCTATTCGGAGGCGTTTAGAGAGCATGGATTGCGGTGTCAACTGACTGCTGATATGTTTATGCCGGGTTCACCGATCTGGATTACCCGGTCGATGAAGCTGCGGAAGTGGATGGCACCTGACCATCAGGGCCGACCGCAACTCCGAATCGTTACTCACATGTGTCCTGAATTGTGTCGTCAGTTGAGGAACAACGTGCGTACGGTGAGGAAAGAGGATGTTCAGGATAAGCCTGCCCCGGGGCAGGTACAGGACTTGATGGTGTGTCTGGAGTATTGGGCGAGTATCGACCCCACGTATATCCCGCCACCAACGTCAGGACCTTCTGAATCTCCTGCGTTGATTCGAGGTTTGAATGAGGGCAAAGCATGGGATGACTTGATCGGAAAGAGACAGGACTCCAGTCGCCCGAAGATTGTTATAGGTATTCCTTCATAACCCCAGACGAGACAGAAGATGAACACGAAGAAGTTTGCGATCGGCACCCTCCCAAACGGGTATCAATTCTATTTCGTTCTCGGTGATACTGTGTGGTATCATGAGAACGCAAATGAGGATAGCGACCCGGCAATCGCAGTGATTGTTGCGATTAACGAGGATAGCATGTGTGATCTTCAGGTGATGTCGCAGAGCGGAGCGGTACGAAACGTAAGACGAGGAGTGTGTCTCGCGGGGGACAGGCGATTGCAGCAGGGGCCGTATCGTGCCAAAGGATGCTGGAAGCCACGACCGACCGCACATGAGATTCACGCCTTGATGCACCCACAAGCGGTTCAGGGATAGTAATCGATGGACATCAAACAGTTGCAGCAGTACCTGCTCGGACCCATTGTCTCCGGATGGTGGAGTCGCACCCGGGCAGCGGAAGAGTCGAAGCGGCGATTCACTATGATCGCCAAGCTGTGCAGACAGTTCTTCGGTTCTGCTGCAAATGCGATGTGGCAGGAAGACTTCCGCAAGGAGTTCTTCCCTGCCGTCGAGGTCCCGCAGTTTCAGGTTACCCTCAACAAGGCGTTTGAACTGGTTGCGGTGATCGGCCCTTCACTGTATTGGTCCAACCCACTGCGGGAGGTAACCTCTCGTAAACGTCAGAGCCAGGCCGCGATCGCCGCGGCGATGGGCATGGCCGACGAGAATATCGTTCAACAACTTGATCAGCTTGACCAGCAGATCGAGATGCAGAAGGCAATCCGAGATGCCATCGGCACCGAGGTATTGAAGTATACTCAGAACGAGCAGATCGGAACGCTCAAACGAGACGTACACCTCGCGATCAACGAGGCGTTGCTGACCGGGCTCGGGCTGACGTGGACTCAGTCTTACAACAACCCGGCAACCGGCGAGTTTCTTGTCGAGACGATCTATGATAGTGTTGACAATCTGCTGATCGACCCGGACTCACGAGACCCTGACTGGAGGGATGCGAAGTGGATCGCATGTAAGCATCGCGATCCGGTATGGGTGGTCGAGCGTATGTTCGGATACCCTCCGGGATACCTGCACGGTCGAGGTACTCATGTCTCATACGAATACGAGGCAATCCGCGAAGCAAGCACGACCGCATCATCAGGCAATCGCTATTCGGACATGATCGAATGGGTGGAGGTGTGGAGTATTGGAGGGGCGGGAGCCCGAATTGGAGGTGTTGATGCAAAGCTCAGTCAGTTCTTCGACAGCACCCTCGGGGACCACGTTTATCTTGCAATCACGCCGAACGTGCCTCACCCTCTCAACATACCTCCGGCTATGCTTCAGAACGCCCCTGTTGAAGCCCTGCAGGAAGCAGTTCGCTGGAGAACCAGACGCTACGGTGCGATCCACGAGACGTGGAAGGACCGTCGCTGGCCGGTGAACCCGCTGCGGTTCTATACCGTACCGGGATCACCCTGGCCGATGGCTGTTCTCGGCCCGGGCCTCGGATATCTGATCTGCATGAACCTGATCATGACAACCAAGCTCACTCAGGCGTGGGACCGTCGTCGCGACATTATTGCGATCGCTAACCACGTCAAAGATTCAGTTGAGCAGGCACTTCGCAGTGATACCTCTCCGGCAATCGTGAACCTCCCATCGGCAGTCAATCAGCCGATCGATACCTTGGTTCAGTACCTCCAGCGAGGAGCATCTCAGGACGATCTGCTGCAGTGGATGGAGTGGCTTGCCAGTGAGTTCCAGAAAGCAACAGGCTTGCTTGATATCTATTACGGGTTCACGCGAACACAGGCTCGCGTGTCCTCTGACATTGAGACCAAGAATCGAGCAGCCAATGTTCGACCGGAAGAGATGCAGCTCCACGTTGTAGAGTGGGTGCAATCGTTCTCCCAGTCAGAACTGATACTGGCCTCTCAGTATATTCAAGGAGTACAACTGCAGTACCTTCTCGGAGAGTACGGTGCGGTTGCGTGGGACACATTTTACCACAATGTTCCTGTCGAGATGCTGTGGAAAGAATGTGAGTGCAACATTGATGCCAAGGACATCCAGCGACCGGACAAGCAGCGGGACCTCGCAGGCTTGCAGGAAGTTGCAATTCCGTTCTTCCAGTTTGCGACAGTTTACGCACAGACCACGGGTGATACTAATCCGATGAATGCGTTCATGTCGCGACTGCTAACCGCGATGGACATGCGTGACTTCGGCGATCTCATGTTCCAGCAGATGGTTCCTCCGAGTGATCCTGCAACACAGCAGTTGGCACAACAGGCACAACAGCTTGAAGTAGCCAAGCTGGAGGCTGATGTCATGGAGACTCAGGCCAAGGCTCATGGTCGCGTGACCGACACGATGTATAAGCAGAACGGGTTGACTCAGCCTCAGGTACAACAGTTGACGTTCAACGCAGAGAAGCATCGCCTTGATATGGAACAGGATCAACTGTCTCATCTTCAGGAGATGGTTCAGAACGCTGAGAAGCATCAACAGGAATTGAAGTTCGAACGACAGAAACCCAGACCCACTGCCGGAGCTAAGAAATGACTCTTGAGAAACCCACCTTCGATGACGAACTGCAGTACGAAGCTGTGAAGAAGGCAGGTCCTGCTGCCGTATCACAGTTCATGGATATGCTGGCCAACGGTGAGTCTGTTCGGATGGCTGCGATGATGGCCACACGCAAGGCTCCGACAATGGGTATCACCGATCATCTGTATCACAAGAATATGCCCAAGTGGCGTGAAGGCATGACCCCAATCGTGGCAAAGGCGTGGAATGCGGAATATCGCAGACGGACAGGGGAGAACATCCCCGATGACGCGATCGTAATGCGAGGTTTCGCCGAATTCCCCGGGGACCCGGGGGTAGTGCTCACCTCGAAGCACTCCCTGCAGGACTTGAAACGGGTGATGGAGTTGCGAGGCAAGCGTATCGAGTCGGACGACTTCGAGACAAACCCCGTACAGCTCCCTCCCACCCCACAGCAGGTCCGCATGGACCCTGCACTTGTGGAAGAGTATCGGCAGGAGTATATTCAGGCAGACCCGAGTCTGGCACAGAAGGACCAGAGGGAGCTTGTAGAACAGATCGTTGAAACCCACACAAAGAAAGTGACTGCCGATGACCTTAACCCGGAGTATGGAACGACTTTTGAAGACCTCGCCCGAACGCTTCATCAAAGATCAAAACGGGCAATACGTGTTGAAACCAGTGACCGAAGAGTCACCGTCACCGGAGCCTTCATCGACTCCGGAACCCCTGCCGGAAGCTGTTCAGGAGGAGCAGTCTCTCCCGCAGTTGTCCGATCCGCCGTCCGAGACGCCCTTGCCAGAGACGACACCTGAACCTGCCCCGGCACCAGTTGTTGAACCGACACCTGAACCTGCCCCGGCACCAGTTGTTGAACCGACACCTGAACCTGCCCCGGTGGTTGTTCCACCAACCCTTGAACAGTTGTTGAACCCGACCCAAGGCTAATCCCATGCTTACATATGCTGACCTCATTAACCATCTAAGTGTTCAGATCGGCCAGCCATTGGTCGGCCTGAACCTTCAGAAGGCACGTACTGCGGTCAGCAATGCATGGACTCGACTGATGGATATGCATCAGTGGAGGTATTACCAGCGGGTCGGGTATCTCATGATTGATGCCGCTCAACAGACAGGCACAGTGGCGTTCACCGAGTCAACACGGTTGGTCACGTTGACTGATGCAACGTGGCCGACCGATGTTGCGTCAAAGCACATCCGGTTCGACAATGCCTGGTATCCGATCAAGGAAAGAACTTCTTCCACCGTGATCGAGTTGTACCCTGACAAGCATCCCCCTCGGGATGTGGCAGCAGGGTCGACATACTGGCTGCAGAAAGTGCTTCACCCTCTTCCGTATGAGGTAGGGGATGTTGTTCAGATAATCAACCCGTTGCACAATGTGAACATGCAGCAGGCACCGCTCACCGTTGTCCACATCATGTCGGACACCTTCGGGCAGGTATCTCAACCAACTGTCTATACTCTGATCGCTGATGACCGTAACCCCGGTCGATGGTGTCTGTGGTGCCCTGCAGTTCTGACACAGGACATCACGCTCAACTACATCTATTCATTCAAACGCAGTAACCGAATCATCGGTAGCGAGACACGAGGCACTGTTACCTTGGCGTCGGGTACAGCGACGTTCACTGATGCCGTGGCAACAGACAACTTCGTCGACGCTGTTTTGCGAATCAGCAAGAACTCTCTTGTGCCCACGAGTAAGTATGGTCGAGCAGACGCAGACATCAACGATCTCAACACCGATGTGGTTGAGACGATTGTTGACAGCGTCACATCTGCGACCATTGTGGAGGTGCGAGACACCACGTCGGCGGCATCTGCCAAGCTGTATGAGATCAGCTCTCGCATTGATGTGCGAGAGAACGGGGCGATGGAGGTACTGCTTCAGCGTCTGTGCGAAGACGAGTGGGGTGTTCGTCCTGTTTCCAATCACATGGAAGGACTCACCAGCCGACGCAAGATCGAGCAGGCATTGCAGGAGGCAATGGCCGCAGATGCTCTTGGGTATGGTAACGGACACAACATCCTGTCTCAGTGGGGCAGAATGAGACTCAGTGACATTGCATGGAGCGTGCGATGACATTGTCAGTCGTCAATCCTGAGTGGCTCATCCTCAATCGGACAGTTCTAACTCTGCGGGAGATGGCCATCGACGGCAAGTTCCGCAAGAGTGCGGACGAGGCTGTCTTTCCGGTCCACCCTAAAGCGATCATTCCGTGGAAGACTGTGCAGGGGCATACACACAATCAGAACGATGGGTATGTCAATCTCAATCTCCCCGGCATTCTCGTGTCTGTCAGTTCAATCAAGGGAAGCACCCTCGGCGTGAATTGTGCAGATGATGAGCCTATCTCGATCGTCATTCAGATCGTTGACAGTGCCAATGGACCTCAGGCATCGATGGGTCCGATGAGGACCTACGGTGACTGGATGAATCGTATCCGTCATACGATTCTCGCCGACTCGACATTGTTTCGTCAGGACATGGACCCGGCGATTGCCGATCCATACGTGGTGTATGCTCGCGACCGTGTGCCCAGTGACCCCCAGAAACTTTGGACGCACGAGCAGCAGGTAGCAGTCATTTCATTTCTGGTGATGGTACGCCATCACCGGACAGCAGCATAGGGGTCACACGATGTCTCAAGGAACCGCACCAGTAGCAGTAGATGCTCGCGTCTCGATCAACGGGAAGAAGTGGTGTTTTGCCAAATTCCTCGATCAAAGTACGACAGAGATCATTTCTGACGACGAGGTCAACTGTGGTCACGTCGACCCGGAAGTAGAAGGTGAACTGAGCGGGAGGGAACTGAATCGGTTCAGCATCTTGCTCAACCCATCAATGCCGATGCTCTATGACCTCATGGGGTTCTGGGGCATGGATGGACAGGAAGGGTCCGGCTCCGGTGGTATCTCCGGTCTGGCCGGATCAGGGGCCGGATCAAATTCCGGTAAGATGTGGTCCAGTCTCGACATGAAGTCAGTGGATGTCACCGTTGACAAGGTCGGTGCCATCCACAAATGGGCACGCACGTGGATCAATCGCATCATCCTGCGAGGGCAGGGTGGTACTCAACCGATTTCATTGGAGATGCAGTGCATTGCCATGACAGAGGCAGAAGAACCTTCATGGACCGCTTCTGAAGGGGCGATGGACTGGATATTCCCTTTCGTCAACAACACCTTCACAATCGACACACAGCCTTACGACATCGATCGTTTTGCATTCATTATTGACCGCAATCTTGTACCGGAATGGGAAGGTTCTGTCTACATGACTGACATAGGCCGAGGTCATCGAGAGACGATGCTCGCCACCTCTGTGCCGTATCGGGCGACAGGCGGGTACAAGGACCTGTACTGGGACAACAAGAGGAACAACGACCCTGTAGATGTGTCGCTGAACCTGACCAACGGGTTCAGGAACCTCACGATTAACATCCCGAAGTCGAAGGCGATCGTAAAGAGCCCCGACCTCGGAACAACTGTGGGTGAAACAATCCGATTGCCTTTGACGTGGCGAGCACGACGTAGTGTCGACTCGGCAAAGGATGCCTTCAACATTCAACTGGCCAACGTATGATTCCAATAGGATGGGATGACGGATTCTCGACGGTGATTGCAGGAGTGATCACCGTTCGTCCGATGCTGCAGGACAGACGTGCTCAATACAAGCAGTATTTGGAGTACAAGGTGGGGGATGCAAAGACGGATGTTTCCCGAACCTTGTTCCGCACACCCAACTATTTTGGCCCGAAGTACGAGTCGTTGTCAGCAGACATCAAAGAGCAGTGCGTCAAGGCTATCTTCGGGTATGATGTCAAAGAGGAGCGTCGACATATTCAGGAGATCGTCGACGGTGTCACATTGCTGGTGAAGCACCCCGGCTTCGCTCGCCTGCCATGCGACATCTGTCGACAATATGCGGTGACTGAAGACGGAGAGGTGGTCGTCAATCCTGCGAACGGTAAACCGATACCCAGACCCCCAATCGGTGTGCAGTGTGAGAGGGGGAAGTATTGCCCGAAAGGGCATTGGAAGAATCCGAGAGAGGTCACTCCATTTGCTCGGATGGTGTGGTCCCATTACTGGCAGTGGCCGGGCAATCATCAGAACTGTCCGATCATGGCAAGGAACGCGGCACTGATACGGTGGATCATCAATGGAAAACCTGCTGGACTTAATCCTTTCGATAGCGGAACAAGTTTCCTCCGAGCCTCAAGAGGTATTGTCGGATTCCCTCTTCCAGGCGGAGGAGTCCCTGTCCCTCAAAGCGGAGCAGCCGAAACCTCCATCAGCTCCTGCAGTGGGGATCATGGAGCCGACACTCAAGTCGGTGGAACTGAAGACACCGGCAGTGTTCCTGCAGAGGGAGATGACAGCCGGTAGTTCCGCAGAGGTTCTGCCTGCCGACAGGAACCTCGGCAGTGTTGCTGAGACTCTTGGGTCAGAGAATGCTGTTGGGCCTGAGGCACAGGTTCTCGATGTGTCACGTGTAGCCGGGGCTCATGCAGTTGCTGCGATCAAGGAGCAGATGAGTGCTCCCGGAGCGGAACCGATTCGACGCACTGCTGATTACGGCATGCAAGTCAATCCGGAACAAAGAGTCCGTGTTGTCATGCCTCCGGCTGATGACTTCGATTTCCTCACCGCATTCCAGCAGTTCGACTCTAAGATCAGGCTTCCCGAGATGGGGTCTGATATGGATAATCAACCCCCACAATTGCCTGACTACGAACAGACAGGAGAGATACCCAGCACAGAACAGTTTGTTGCTGATGCGGCGATAGCGTTGCTGCAGAATGATTCCTCTTCTGACAGGATGGTTTACGGATGAGAGCGAGATATGGATCATACTGGCACGAGAGAAACGAACTCGCCGTACGAATGGAGTACCGAGCTAAGTTCGATACGTTTGAGCGTCGAATTGGAGAAGATGTCCGAGTCACGATCATTGGCCGTAAGAAGGCTGATAGCCAGGCTGATCTCACCACCAAGCTCAACGCACTCTTTACTGCGTACCAATCAGATTATCTTGACTTCGAGTTATTCTTAGATGACGACACCACACAGACGAATCGTATCCTGATCAACTCAGGAACCTTTGGAGGTGTCAAAGTAATCAACGGTCCAAACTCCCTGGACGGGGACGGCATCTGGGGGCGTCGGGTAGACTATGCAAATCAAGCTGCGTACTACATCGTCCTCGGGGCGACCACTCGCACGGGCGACGGTACGTATGCATACAAAGAGAGGCTGCTCGTCAAGGGCACAGGAGCTGCCAAGTGGAGGTACTCTCCCCAGATATCCGGCGACCCGCAACAGCAGACACTGCAGACTAACACTTCCTTCTGGTATATTCAGGAGGGCATGATTGTTGGGCGTGACGCATACCTCTCTCCAAATCCTCCTCTATACCCCTCCATCGAACACGGGGAGATGAGGGAGATCGGATATGAGTCTCCTCAGAACATCGTGATCGGTGATGAAGAGTTGTTTACGACTCGCTGGAAGTATTTCATGGAGGCTACAGTGTCTCAGGGCTTCTCAGCGTTTGTGCTTCCTACGGTGACATAAAATGGGCTGGACTCTGACGAACATCTCTTACCCGGTCGAGTGCGTTTACACTCAATCGCTCGGAGTACGTCCGGACATTGCAATGCTGACATGTCTGCCTCAGGCAGGGGCGTTTCCACGCCTTGGCACTTTGAACATGACGTGGGATGCAACGACGATCACTCTGCCTGACTGTCAGCTTGATCTTGCCCGGTTGTCTCTGCACAGTAACGGATGGCAGATTCGTATCCCGGCGATTGACCGACGATGGAGGTGGCAATATGCAGCCCCGATCTCGGGGGCATACAACGTCGTTCGCGTCGGGTCATACGTTACTGCGTTCAAGAAGAACCTCCGGGAACTGGCAACCATCCTGCTGACCGCGTTAGGGGAAGCCTCAGCCAACGTCTCTGCCCTCCCGACGAATATCTATCCGGAAGTGAGATGGGAGTGTATTGCACCTGTTGAAGCCTTGGAGCAACTGCTGGAGACATTCGGATACAGCATCGCCTTGAACTTCGGTGCCGAGGTAGTCAAGGTGGTCCAGCTTGGTGTAGGCACCACACTTCCCGCAGACAACATCTTTGTACCAAGCACAACTTTCGACCCGAAGATCAGACCACGCTGGGTCAGAACCTGCTTCGGTCAAAGCGTTGGACAGTACAGATTCAGAGCGTATCCTGTAGCCCTTGAAACAGATAACACTTGGGTAGAGCCCAGCCTTGTTTCCTATGAACCGGCAGATGGATGGGTCAAAGAGAATCCAGAGATTCTCCCGACCGTCTTCGTCGCAGGCAATGAAGACAACTTCAATCGGGCCTCTGCATCCGTGTTCCGTGCATACCGAATCGAGAAGTTTGCAGATGGAACACTCAACGTTCCTGCAGGAGGCTCGATCGGGGGGTCTGCTCTGACATCGATCGAAGAGATTCTACCTATTCAGAACAGAGGGATCACTGCAGAGTATGCTCGATCGAGTGGGGCATACCGTCCGATCCGAGTGTGGGCAAAGCATGACCGAAAAGTTCGTATTAAGGGCAACCCGGAGGCAGTACGTGACCAAGTCGACAAGAACTACGAGATCACTCGGTATGACTTCCATTTTGATGGAGAGTCAGGACTTCTGATCTTCGACGAGCCGCTGTTCTTTGTCGATGACTCAGGGTATCAGTTTGCTGAAGTGTACGTTGAAGCAGCGGTGAATGTTTTTGATGCCACTACAAACGGCCCGAAGACATACGCTAAAGACATCTCGTTTGACACGGGAGGCACAGGATATGTTACCGTCCGCAACCCCGAACTACGTGAAGAGGTTGTTATCTCTTATGCCGCCGATCACGTCGTCAGTTCCTCCTCGCACAATCAAACCGCTTTGGATGCGGTGGCAACAGCAAACGCTGCCCAGATATCAGCGTCGATGGTGGATTCGGCAGGGCAGGACATCATCTACTCGATCCCGAAGTTAGCGATCCGGTGTGACGGGGCTATACGTCAGGTACAGCACATCATGACGAATGGGGAGCAGGAACACGCGGTTAACCGTACACGTGCTTCGAGGTTCATCGAGTTCGACCGTAATATCCCGACACGTGCCCAGCGTATTGCTCATGCCAAGGCAGTAGCCGATTCGACCAATGATCGGTGGCGAGATGCTCTCACCAAGAGAAGGGAGAGAGCTGATGGGTACTGATGCTTGGAGGATCGACTCGCAGCGAAGTCGTTCCAATCTGTCACCATTCTTCGTGTTCCGCAATGACAGCGGAGAGGCGATCCCTGCATACGGATGCATCAAGGTTATCTCGTACGATGAGGCATCGGATCGGTATGCAGTCGATAAGCCAGACGGGGCTGAAGGACTGTACTTCGTCAACGGACCTGTTGCTGTTGCCAGCAGTAAGTACGGCAAGGGGATGCTTTGGAGTGCCGCCCAGATCGGGCTGGTTGATGACGGAGCGATAGGAGACGAGGTCGGGCCGGTCGCCGATGAATGGGCGATGGCAACCACATCTTCTCTCGGGGGGTTCCGCATCTTCAACAATCCTGTATCAGGCAAAGCGGTTCTGTTGCAGGTTGGAGGAGGGGGTGGTCCAGCAGGCACGATGGACGTGATTCCCACTGCTTGTCTTGGAGGAGGGTACTACAGGGCAACAATTGCAGAGTGGTCCCCGAGTGTTCCTCCTGAGGGAGGATCAGGAGGTAGCACAGGATCAGGATCAGGGGCATCTGACCCCTGTGATATCTGCGAGGCTCTCACTTCAATCGCTGAATTCGAGTGCGGGGATAGCGGGGAGCCGGATATCCCCCGGGATACACCCGGGGCTTCAGGAGGGTCCGTGATCATTTACGATCCCTACCCGATCCCGTTGAAACTCGGCAAGCATGCGATCGTTGCCCTCCCCGGAATTCCTTACTCGGGCGGATCAGGTGGGTCAGGCGGGTCTGGTTCCGGAGGCGGGTCCGGACTGGCGTACAAGGTGTTGAACGGGGTGTATGTGACCGTAGTCATACCTCATGAGAAATTTGAATGCTGTACTGATCCTGTCACCGGAGAGCAGACTGTTGTCCGGGTGGAATGTACTTCATTTATTGTGCCCGGTGTGGCGTGTGTGACCGAGCCTACGCCTTGTCCGACATCCGGAGGAGGTGGAGGTGGATCAGGGAGTGGACCGTAATGCCCGGAACGCAGCAGAAAGCGATGCTTGAGTGTTGTGAGTGTGGATGCCGAGGGTGCTGTGTACCCGTGGACGAGAATGGTTTTCCGGACGATATACCTTTCGAAATCAACGCACCCAACTGTCCTGCGATTCATGGGTTGACCGGGATATTCACCCCGATCGACACCACGGTGCCCACAGGAGCATGCGGGCCTTGCCCGACATACTGTGCCATTGCCTCCATCATGCTGCCGGGCAAACTGGCCTCCGGGATCGGGTCCCCTTCTAACCCGGACGAGTGTCTGTATTCGACCTGTGCAACAACAGACCTGTGCTTCATTCTCACATGTTCCCGGAATGAGTCTACGCCTGTCGGTCTCAACGAGTGTTGCGGGAGACTGCGTCTATGGATCGGTTCGGCCACACCTTTCGTAGACGAAGAGTCTACCGACCCTCCACAGCAGGGAGGATGTGACGGTTTTGCAGACTGCACGAGCTGGGTGAAGAAAGCCCCAAATAGCTGTTCCTGTGAAGGGACCCTGTCGGCAGAGTTTGACATATCGAACCTGCAGTTCTATTGTGATCCTGCCGACATATGGACGACGGGTCCATGTGCGGGAGAGCCAAAGTGTTGTCAGGTAGGATGTGACCTTACAGATGCAACCATCGTCATCTGATTGTCAGTGTGAAGTCGCCCAGTGGTGTGCTCGTCATGGCAGGAACATGACGAAGCTGCATCATATGAAGTGCAAAGCAGGACATGGTCCTGCACTCGAACGGATGTACAAGAACTGGATCGACACTCCGAACATCCCTAAGTCGATCTACGCCCGCAGGCCCGGCCCGGGCACAAGGCTGTACCGCATGTTACGCGATGGGTGGGGGATGACTGCCAGCGGATGCACGTGTGCAGAGTGGATCGCCCGCATGAACATGTGGGGAGAAGAACAGTGTTTGGAACGTATTGACGAGATAACAGATCACCTCTTAGAAGAAGCAAGGAATAATCCTATGGTCCCCAGAGCCATACGATCAGCGTTGAACTTCCCGATCATCGGAGAGATTGCTGGCAGACTGCGACTTAACAGCCTCATCCGAACAGCCATCGACAAGCCGGTCGATCCGGTATTCGAAACAGTCGAGGACCCTCTCGGAGAACTGCCGATCCTGAAAGGCCCTGCAGTAGGGTATCGCGAACAGCATCTGCGAGCATTGTCCGCAATGGTCGAGAAGAAGTTCCCCGTGCCGGACACATTCAACGGCGATGGTGTGCTGATCATCGGAGGTGGTAAGTATTGGCCGGGCATCGTTGTCAGTATCGAGATGCTGAGACGAACAGGGTGTAATCTGCCCGTGCAGGTGTGGCACCGCGGCGAAGAGGAAGCATGTGACCTGTCAGACCTCACGGATGCAACAGGGGTCACACTGGTCGATACACTCACGTTCGCAGCAGAGAACGGCGGATATCGAATGATGGGCGGCTGGGAGAGCAAGCTCTATGCTTTGTCCCACTGCAACTTCCGCCGGGTGTTGTACCTCGATGCCGATGCATATGTTGTCGGTGACCCGACACCTTTGATGGAGAAACTAAGCGAAGCTCCTTTCCTGTTCTGGCAGGACCTGCCGGGGCAGGAGAAGTCAGTGAAGTGGTCGTACGTCTGGCCGAACGGAGACAACGGAGTTCCCGCAATTCAGGGAGGGCAACTCTTCATCGACATCGAGAAGTGCTGGAAAGTCATCCAGGTTGCTCACTGGATGAATCAGCATGCTGACTTCTACTATCAGTACATGTATGGAGACCAGGACACTTGGCGTGTCGCCTTTGCAGCGGTTGGAGACAACACGCTGTGGAAGAACCTTGGTAATGCTCCTTGGGCGAACAGCATCGCATTTGTCTTGCGGGATGAACATGACAAGCCTTTGATCATCCATCGGTGTCGAGGCAAGTTGTTCATGCCGCGGGATATCCCGGATGGCAACACTCAGTATCTTGCACCTCACTATGATCTGCCATATGAAGCAGACGTGTTCACGATTCTTGCAGGTGTCAAGTCACGCACACTGAGCAGGCAAAGAACATTCGATACGATTTATGAGAAGAAGCTGTGGGGTATCGGCAGTGGAAGAGGAAGTCATCCATCCGAGTCGGCACCATACATCGATTTCGTGATCAGTTTCATGAGATTACACGGGCTCAAGTCGATCCTTGATCTGGGGTGCGGAGATGGCCGTGTCGGCTCCAATTTCCAGTGTGAGTACACCGGCGTCGATGTCCACGCTGCCCAACTGGAGAAGCTCCGCAGGAGATATCCGGAGAAACAGTGGATCGAAGCAGACTTCTTCGAGCAGATCGAGGGGCTCCCGCCTGCCGATCTGATACTGTGCAAGGATGTGCTGCATCACTGGCCGAATTGGATGGTCCGGGATTTCCTGACTCGTCTTCGCAAGCTGAACAAGTGGGAGGTGGCACTGTTCTGTCAAGATCGTTTGCAGGTGTCGCCGACCGCGGACTGCCCCCTCGGCAGTTACCGGGCGGTGAACTGGAAAATGCCCCCTCTGAGTGAGTTCCCTGTAGTCGGGGAGTACACGTTTCTTCATAAGGAAGTGGTCTCTCTTCCCTTGAAATAACCCCTGCGGTATTCTACCAGCAAGGAGAAAAGCAATGCCTGTTTCGTTTCTGGATCGATTCAAGTCTGTAATTCGCGGGAAGATGTCTCCGGAGATGAGACAGGTGGGGTCAGCAACCCGTAGCATCCTGGGTAATTTCTACCAAGGGTTGACTCAGGGTCAGCCCTCTCAGCCATCGAATCCGATGGGGGGTAATCCGTACGATGCTCAGCAGTCTTCTCTCTTTGACTGGGCGAGGAACGCAGGAATCAATCGTAACATCCTGCCACAGATGCCCGGACAGGTAAACACTATTGACTGGACCAGTGGGCCTCTCGCACAGGCACAGCGTGCTCAGCAACCTGCCAACTACGGACAGCAGATAAACATGCCTGCTCAGCCCTTCGGCCCGGGCACTCCGGCTCCTGTAGCACCAACTCCGTTGGCCAATCCGATGGGGGGTGGATCACCCCGACTGGATCAGGCCACTGCTTCAATCATGCCTTATGGCATGGCATCTGTTTCTCCGATGGCAGGCAACAGAGGATTGATGGCAGAGCAGGCTCGAATGTTTCAGGTCCGTCAGGAAGCCGATCAGTGGATGCAGCAGTACAATAACCGGCAGCAGTACCTTGACGCCCGGTTTGCCGCACGCGGTATGAACCAGCGGTTGCCGACCGAAGGGAATCTCAATGCGACGATGGCCGGATCGCAGTACGCTCAACAGCAGTTCGATGCTTTGGGAGGTAATGCCGCAGGTATTAACCCTGCTCTTGCAGCGGCATCCAACCAGCGTACTGACTTCGCATCTATGCCGGGCGGTGCCAACATGCTGGCACGCTTTGGCAACACTGGTGCAATGAACCCGATGGGTCAGCCCGCCAACACTTATGACATGCAGGTTGGCGGGTACGGATCGCCCGTCCAATACAACCCAATGCGTAATCCTCAGGAAGTAATCGGGGAGATGCGGGACAAGGCAGTCCAGGGATTCGATGATCGCAACTACAAAGGCCCATACGTGACCAGTGAGGGGGCCTTGACCAACCGTCAGACATTCCTGCGTGATCGTGCAGCACAGACTGCTGACCCTGCAGAGCGAGCCCGGTTGCTTGAGGAAGCGAATCAGGTCAGTGAAGGCATGAAGCAGAAGATGCAGGACTATAAAGCGATACAGGCACGTAACCGCGAGAAGAATGGAGGCACTCCGGACTTCATCATGCGTCGTCGAACCCGTGCTCTTGATCGGCAGCGGGAATGGATGCGAAAGCAAGGCATCAACCCGATGAGTCCGGAGGCAGCAGCGTTTGCTCCAGAGACCTTCGAGCGGACACAGGATGTACGTCAAGGAAGGAGACCCGCCAATCCGATGGACGGATGGTTTAACGCATCTACCACACGGACTCCAGACAACATCGCTCGCGGGACGGAACTGGCGTCGGATTTAGCTTTTGGTAAGACTGATGCAGAAGGGAATGTGGTTAAGCCCCCTCGTCCTGTTTTTGCGTCTATGGGGTTCGAGACCGCAGACCAGATGACTTTAGACAGCGTATCCAGTAAATTGGCGGAACAATCCTCCCAAGGTGTCGAATGGTCTGATGAGGACCTAAAAGACATCTATACTTTTGCCATGAGTCGTAGGGTTGTAGAAGGGGAGGATGCGTTCCAAACAAAGGAACCAACAGATTGGGATTACGCAGCAAATCAGATGTCAGGGGTAAATGTGACCGCTTCTCGGAATATGCTTATTGAAATGCAAAATCTCGGAGAAAACCCTTCCCCGGACAAACTTCGTGAGTGGGCTTCTTCATTTCGTCGTAGGGTGAAGAATGTTCATGGTGAGTTTGATCCGAATAGGTGGGAAACTCCCGTTATGTAGGGCAGTAGTTAATGGCTGTAGACGCTCAGTTGATAAACCGTCTCCGGACAGCACGGCAACAGCAGTCTTCCTCTCCGGTTGACATGCTAAAGGATGTCGGTGCGTTCGGACTGGGGGCAGTCGCGGCTGTCGGGAACTTCCTCGACACGCCCGGGTCGACAGTGCGAGACCTGCTCGCCGGAAAAGGACTGAAGAGTTCGTTCGACCAATGGCTGACACCCTTCTCTTCTGAGAATAGAACGACAGGTCGAGAGTTGCTGACCAAGTTCTTCGGTGTCAGTCGTAACAAAGAGACAGGCATCTCGGGCTGGCTGCGTGACCCCGCAGAAGGGTTGGCCGACCTCGGAGGGTTTGCTGTTGAGGTTATCCTCGACCCATTCGGACCCGTTGCTAAACCCCTTGGCATTCCCGGCAAGCTCGCCGCTGCTGCGGGCAAGGCAGGGCGGGTGGGCAGAGCAGGTATCGCTGCTCTCCCTATGGGCAACGAGGCTCTGCGGGCATTCGATGTCGCGTCTGAATCGGTTGTTGCAGCAACCCGTCAGAAGTTCGTGAGCCTTGTCGCCAATGCGAAGACATACGCCCGACAACAGGCAATCGCTCGTGCTATGCCTGCACTCAAGCGGTTTGAAGATGACACCATTGGACATACGGTGGATGCCTTGAATTTCATTCAGGAGCATGGGCAGGGGGTTGATGACCCAGGGTTTGTAGGACAGGTCACTCGATATCTTGAAGGCACCGAAGATGCCCGAAGGAATATGCTGCTGCACAATGACTCTTTTGATGTTTTTGACGCACAGGGTCGACCCGTCATGCAGGGACTGACTGTCGCTGACATCACGACTACGACAGACGGTCGTCAGATTTATGAGGCAACCTCAGGACCGACACGGATCACAATTGACCCGACAGTGCAAGACCTGAAGCTGGTTAAGACGGCAACTGACCCGGATTTCAAATTCCTCGATCCGAAGTTCTACCCAACCCTTGAACGATTCAAAGCAGGGGGTGAACTGGATATCCGCCTTCGGGCATTGATGCAGGAAGCAGCTCATCGAACACCCCAGCTTGAAGATGTGACCGGCGTTCAATATGTCCACCGTCAGATGTCCGACTACCTGAAGAAGGTCATCCTCGACGAAGAAGGTCGCATCAGAACAAACCTCGGGCAGAATGGGTGGAACGCCGACCCGGAGATGTACCGGCAGTTCATCTTCAAAGACATCTGGGGTGGTACACCTGCAGTCAACGAAGTGTTCAAAGACGCGACGTGGGGAGATGTTGTTGACAGTATTAAAGCAGACAACGACAAGTTCCTGCCGGTGGATTCGTATGGTCCGATCCGGATGTCCAAGGAGTATGTCACCAGCAACCATCTGGACATCTTCGCTCAGAAGATCGGTATGACCGCAGACGAGTTGTGGGAAGAGATCGGGTTTGATCTCACTCGCCCATATGCACCGATCGCTGATGTGCAGAATGCTTTGTCCAGATATAAAGATACTTTGAATACTAATGCTGCCCGGGGTGTTGGTGCGGTCAAACCGAAAGGTACGTTTGGCAGAACGGTCTTTGAAGACCTGTCCAATGGGGCTGCTCAATCCCTTCGAGTCGATGACTCAGGTATGTTTCATTTTACTCCGAACGGTAAAAACGTCGGGGGGCTGATGCAGCACAACATCACTGACCCAAAAGAGTTCGACGATCTCGTCAACTGGATCGAGTCAAAGGGTGTGAAGCGGGCAGATGCCGTGGCTAAAGCCACGGACATGGTGAAGTCCGGACGAGCGGTGTTCTCATGGGAAGTTGACATTGGTAAGTGGACTCCGGAGCGACAATATTTTACGCCTCAGCTTGAGTCGACATTCACCAAGGGCTTCAATGTCAACATGAAGAACCTCGCGAAGAATGTCGAGGACAATGCGGTTTTGGAATCAGAAGTGATTGCCAAGGCTCTAAGCAATGAGGTTCGAAAGAAGTACGGGCACATTGTCACCAAGGACATGCCGTACGTTGATCCAAATGGCATGTTCGAATTCGTAGACAGTCTTGGCCGTACCCGATCGATTCCGATCAGTGAGTACACCAAGATGAAAGCAGACGCAGATGCAGCAGCGGCCCTCGGGTTTGCTATCCCGCCAAATGCGAACATCTACTCGGAGGTATTGTTTGGCACAGCGAAGCAGAAGATGGCAAGTCGATACGACGCCATCGGTGACCTGCTTCAGAAGCGTGCCAACATGCGAGACTTCGAAATCTTTGGTGGTAACCCACTGGTCAATACTGTCGAGATGATGAAGGCCCGGGCTCGTGCCGCGTTCGTGGACATGCAGTTCAGAGAGTTCGCACGTGAGACTGTGATCAATCACGCACGTGAATTCGGTACGTACGATGCAGCAGGTAATTTGTTGCCGGACATGATTCGTACTCAGAGCAGTATCCGATCAACTGCTTACGCGGCCAAAGAGTCTGAGAAGCTCGGCCCTACACTCGGGGAACTTCTCGACAGTCGTCGAGCAGTGATTGACAAGAGTAAGTTTCTGAACAAGCTCCGGTCGGAAGTGGAAGCTGAAGGACTCAGTTTTGGTAAGCTGTCTGATCAGGATGTGTTCCGACATCTCACGGAGACCAAGCTCGACCCGAAGCAGATGGAAGACATCATGGGTCTGTGGAAGTTCTTCGAGAAGCCGCCTGAAGCAGACGTTCTTAAATTGGTCGACAACTTCAGTACGATCATGAAAGGTAACCTGCTTGCCACTCCCTCTACAGTTGTTCGCAACTTGTTGAGCGGAGCAGTCAATGCAGTGCTCACTGGCGACATTCAGTTGTTCAAAGGAGGGTTTGCTTCCCTGCGTGATGGGTTCAAGCTGGCCAGCGGAAAGGTCATACAGGACATCCCGTTGACACCGGACCTCGAAGCCTTCATGAAGATCGCCGGGCGTAATCCTGCGGATGCAGCCGATCGCAGTGCAGCGTTCGTCGCCCGTTTCATCGGAGCCATGAACAAGACCCGAGCACATGCACAACTTGAGTCTGCTGATATGGCATCGCTGCTCAAGAGTGGCAGCGGAGAAAACATTGTTGAAGCATTGCCGAAGGATGCATCTGTCAGCAACGCAATCCACGGTCTCGGCGAGTTCTGGAAAAGCCAGTCAGTATGGCAACACCTGAACCCATTCAATGTGCCCGGCGTGCTGAAATGGGAGAATGATAAATGGGTTGCCCGGTCCACATCCAATCTCCCGGTGTACCTCTCCTCTCAGATCAACTCGATCGGGGATAACGCTGTCCGAATGAGTGCAGTCCTCGATCGTATGAAGAGGGGAGATTCATTCGAAGATGCATTCGCTGCAGTGCAGTGGCATCAGGTCTCATACGACTCTCGCAACTACACTCGCTTTGAATCAGGAGTGATGAAGAGGTTGTTCCCGTTCTACTCGTTTCTCTCGCGATCTCTCGCGATGACCGCAGTGGAGCTGGCTACGAAACCCGGTGGTGGGCTCGGCATGCTGCTGCGTGGGCAACGTATTGGAATGGGATCAGGCAATGAGTTTGTCCCGACCGATGTACAGGATACGGCGGCGATCCCTCTGGCTCCTGGCAAAGAAGGCGAACTTCGATACCTCACCAACCTCGGGCTCATGCATGAGGACGCCGTCCGATACCTCGCACCTACTCAGGGTATTCGAGGCATCGGGCAGCAGGTCCTTGGGAGCATGCATCCGGCCCTGAAGACCTTCATCGAATACTCAATGAACACTTCGACCTTCTTCGAAGGGCCAATGGGAGGGAGGCGGCTCGACGACCTCGATCCAAAGCTGGGACGTATTGTTTACAACATCAGAAAACAGGCGAGTGACATCGGTATCGGGCCTGCTCCCCAACTGGAGGCATCAGGGCGACCGGCCCCGATCGGAGGAAGCCTTGGAGAGGCCCTCGTCGCTAACTCTCCCCTCTCCTCGTATCTCCGATACGTCCATGTCGCGACCGATCCTCGCCGGTCCCTTGCTGACAGAGCGGTGAATCTGTTGACCGGCGTGCGTACACGCGAGTACAGTAACGAGGCCATGACCCGTGAAATTCGCGATCGACTGAACGCGATCGAGGTGTCTATGGGGGCTCGCCCCTTGACCACGGTAATTGGCTCTAAGGATATCATTGCCCGTCTGCGTGAGACGGGTCAGGATGAGGAAGCTGCCCGGCTGGAAGCCATCCAGCAACTGCTCTCCAGTTACAGAAAGAAGTCTGCACTTGCAGACAAGGCAGCAAAGTGATAGGGTTTTTGCTGCAATCAGGGATTTCAGCCTTATTCAGGAGATATAGCAGTGGCTCAATCAACCCTCTCGACAGGTCCATACAGGTACCCGAAGCCTCTCGCGAAGTACGTCGCAGAGATGATGACCTCTCTCAATTCCATGTTGACGGAACTGTTCACGGACACCGTGTTCTCATTCCCGATCATGCCTCATGCGTCGAAGACGGTGTACAACCTGCTTGTTGCCCGACGCAACTACACAGTGACAGCGATTGACTTTGTTCCGGATGTGGTGCAAGGTGCTGGTCTGACAGCGACAGTCGTGAAAGCAACGGGCACTGCTACACCGGCATCCGGTACAACCCCGATGCACACTGCCAACGCGATCAACATCAATACGACTGTGCATACGGTTCAGAGTATCACTCTGACCAGCACAGTCGCCAACCTGTCTATCGTGGCAGGAGAGCGTATCGGCCTCGTACTGTCCGGGGCTCTGTCTACAGGCAGCGGGTGTCTCACGATTCGAGCAACGAAGTCGTAACCCTCTGCTGTTGACCCAGATCGACAGGTGATAGGAGTTAGTCGTGGCTGAATTCAGCAAAGAGAAGATGGTCGAGGGGATCAACATTCACCTCGACATCCCCTTCATCACAGAAGCGGGAGAGAAGAGGGCGATTGAGTGGGTTATCAACAAGGTGTACCCGTTCATCCCGGACCATGTATTGCGTGCGTTGTATGACGCACTCGATGGTCTGTCAGACGAGGAGATCGTGAAGATCGAGAATGATCTGGTCACACTTGTGAACAGCAAGATCGATGTCCCGATGCTGCCTGAAGTAATCGAGGAGCAGTTGCTCCGGCCAGTCGTGCGGGCGTTGTTGTCCTACGCGAAGACGAATCTGTCACTGTAATCCCAGAGAGTCATCATGCCGAACCTCGTCATCGACCTGCAGTCACAAGGGCGATACTGGATGATTGCCGGTGTCGTTCTTCTGTTTCTGTTCATGCATCGACAGCAGATCATAGGGGTTATTAAACCCCTGCTGTGGAAGCTGCGGGAAGTCGTCAGTGCCTCAGGTCCGAGGCCGGGGTGGGGATGGATGCTCGTTTTGGTCATGGTGATTCTGATCTGGCCCGGGCAGAGGGGTGAATCCCCTCTGCCTTTCGTACCCCAGCCAGAAGTAAAGAAGGACCTTTTCGCCCGACAGTATGAAGTGCAGCGTACCTTGCTGGCTGAAGCTCTTGAGCAGCATGCAGGACAGAACTACTCTGATGATAAGGCTTCTTCTGAAGCGTGGAATCAGCGACAGCAGGCCGTTGTCGAAGGATCGATGTCCCCCTTTCATGACAAAATGGTAGAGGCTCTCAGCAAAGGGCCTGAGTTCACTGCTGCATTCGCTCGCAAGCTCAAGGCAGGAGAACTTGAATAATGGACAGACAAGTCTCTCCGGATATTGCATACGGTCCTGCATACAACGACCTGTCCCGGTCATGGTGGTCGGGATATGTCAGGGAAGAAGAGGATGTGGAGCACCTCGTAGCAACAGGCGTTGACTACGACTTTGGATCGATCGTCTGTGGAGACAACGCCCCGGAAACATTCTCGATCGCCGATTGGTGGCCGGTGGAATTCCAAGGGCCAATCGGGTCGTGTGCTGGACAGGCTGCATCAGGTGCTGCCGAAGTGGAGCACTACAAGATCACAGGCAAACCGATCGCCTTCAATGCCAACTTCACATACATCGAAGGGCAGCGGTACAACAGAGGGCTTTTCGGGCGAGACAATGGGGCGACCATTGATGGTGTCGTTCGTTCGACCCGCGAGAAGGGTTGTGCCCCGATGGACTGGGACAAAGACGGTCGCATCGATTACCCCTATCCTGCCCGGTACACAACGCACATTCCTCAGCAGGCATATGCTTATGCCCAGCAGTACAAGATCGGATATCACGCCGTCCTGAAGAACTGGGATGAGATCGAGAAGTTCCTCAAGACCCAGGGGACGGTCGTCGTCGGCGGGGACTGGGGTAATTGGGGTCCGGACTCTTCCGGACTTTGTACCTCCTTCAGGGCAGGAGGGGGAGGTCATGCATGGATCATCTGCGGATGGGACTTCTCGAACAAACGGTTCCGCGAGCCTGTTTTCGAAGGGGTGAATAGTCACGGTAAGCGATGGGGCAAAAACGGCTTCCACTTCATGACCCGTCGATTCATTGATCAATTCCTGTCGGCCCGCTGGACAGTTGTGATCGGTATCTCCCGGCTGTCTGTTCCCGGCCCGACAAAGTATTCTTACTCTGAGTGGAAGAAACAGGTCCCGGCAATCTACCTGCCTCAGTGGAGAGTGTGATGAAGTGCCTGCTTGCAATCCTGATGCTTGTACAGCCACCCTCGGAGGTCGACCTTGCTGCTGCCCGTATCCGGGCAAAGCAGGCGATGGTTGCTTTGCAGCAGCAATCTCAACTGGATGCTGAGATAGTAGAGGCTTTTGAAGAGGTCAAACCTGTAGAGCCTCCGGTCGTCGATCCACCTGTCAAATCTGTGCAGGTTGAGTGGTCTGCTCCGGCCAAGGGCGATGTGTATGAGGAACAGGATGTTCTATACCTCGTGACCCAGGATGGATGCCCTCCCTGCATCACGATGAAACGAGACCTGCAACGTCGAGGCATCCCCTTCGAAGAGATTCATTACACCACGGCACGAGCAATGGGGTACACCGTCAAGGGCACTCCCATGCAAATCAATGCGAAGAAGCGAGTGAAGGTGTCCAGTGGTCCTGCTGCTGTCACTGCAACAGTAGATAGTGACACCGTCCCTCTCGTGCTGCCGTTGCTCGCAGAACACCTTGCTTCTCAATCGAACGAAGCACCACCTGTCAAAGGGTTGTTGGATATCGATGTTGATACTCCTGCATATCTGCCGGGACTGATCAACGATCTACTGATCGGTCAGAGGTACGAGAACGAGTCACTGGGGCTGACAGCGGAGTGGTCAGGCTCGCGAACGATTAAGGTCGACGCGGGCAGGCTAACGATTAGCCCCCCGGTCAAGATTACGAAGAAGGTTGCCATCGTTTCTGTGCGATGCACTCTCGAAGCTGTGGTGGTCAGTCAGGGTGGTCAGCGAATAGACCTTGAGCTGGGAGGGAGCCCAGACCTGACCATCATGCTGAAAGGGTATCAGGCGACCGCGGAGCAGCCGCAGACATTCTTCTATCGGGAGGCCAGTTACTCCAGGTGGAAGGGTGACGGCGGGGCAACGGAATGGACGCACGAGTCGTTGCTCTCACATTTGAGGAACGGGTCGCATCACAAGGGCAAATCATGGCAGTCGTGGCCTCTGGAGATGCTGACATTTGGCCAGCTCAGAGCAATCCATGATGACGATCATGAGGGGAAAATATGAAACTGCGGAGTTCCAAAGACGCATTGAAAGATGCTGAACTTGCGTATGAGGAGTACATCCGTCAGAATCAACTTGTCGGGGCTCCTGAGGATGCCGACTACCGAGGAGTCGGAAGTCCGCAGCGGGGTCACGACAAGACAGCGTTACGTGTGGTTGGCGATTCAATCCGCCGACAGATCAGGAACGGTCATATCACACGCGACATGTCAGAAGACCAGCAGATTCGAGCCGCATACCGAGTCGTACCTGTGTGGCTCATGACAACCATAGCTCGATCCCTGATCGAGTGGATGGTCAGGTGGTACATCAATCATTACTTTACATCGATCGAACCGATAGGGGCGAAGCCAGATGAGTCTGCCAATAATTAACCAGAACCAGGTGACGCCCGATAGTAGTCTGTCCGCAGGTAACACCGCGATCAACATCAACAAAGGTCGCACTGTGTTGATGTTCCTCAACGTGGTTAACCTGAATGCGGCAGTGCGGTATCTCAAGGTGTATGACAAAGCAGATGCATCTGCTGCAGACACGCCGAAGCTCCGCTTTGCGTTGCCTCCGAACGGCACTCCGTTTACCCTGGAGTTAGGGGCAGGCATCAAGTTTCCGACCGCATGTTCTTTCCGGGTGGTAACAGAGCAAGCCGATGGCGGGACCACATCCCCAGGGGCTAATGAGACAGTGGTGAATTGGGCATCATTGAACGGGGCGTAAGAAAGAAGAAAAACCTGTGCCGACTCGGGAGAATTCGACACAGGTTTTTGACCGGATATCCGGTAGATAGATCGCATCAGCCCTCTATAACCGGACAGGAAATCATGGGTGACAACGAAGAAAAAGAAGAAAAAGACCACTTCGAAATCAACGTGTGGTTTTTGAACCTGAAATTAAGTGGAGTCACTCTGGACAGGTTTCTTCCCTGGCTCGGGTGGGCTCTTGTGATTGTGTGCATTGGGCTCACGATCGTATGGATTATTAAAACTTGGAGAGGTGAAGATGTTACCCCATTCATTCCTGATTCAGCATGCATGGTTAGTTTGGATGATCTCTGGTGCTGCAGCAGCGATCGGAGTAGTGGCCTCAATACGAGCATACCAATGTGCTGTGGGAGGTAGGCTTGACTGGGTGAAACGGTACTGCCGTATCACTGGCGGGCTGTTGATTGCGAGCTGCGTTTTCAACTGTGCTATGCTGGCAGGCATGAAAGAAGAATGCCTCGAAAGCATTCAAAGAGTTGTGACCACTTCCCGAGCTTTCGTTCTGAACGGTGAGTAACCAATGGTCCTCGGCATAGATGACAAAGGCAAGTTCTATACGGCACCACTGAACCAGCCTGTTACGATCTTGGTCGGGGATCAAGTGGTGATCGAAAATGGTCAGTTGGTTGTGGTCCGTGCCGGGATTGTAGTAGCGACGAGGTCAATCGGAGCCGCTCAAGTAGCAGACACGGCGGCACAATTTCAGGAAACTGTTTCCAACGTTCTTTTCTACAAGGGGAATCCCGTGCCAGGTCAATCAGTGGTCATGACGAACATTTCTCAGAACCCAACGACAGGGGTGATAGTGATCACGTATTCCAACGGAAGACAACAGGAATACAACAGTTGGAGTGATATCGAAACACAGCTCGGTGCAATGGATCAGGAGCCCGATCTCGCAGAGAAAATCATCGCCCTCAAAGCATACCGAAATAGCCCTGACGGCACCGACAAAACAACCATGTTGAATGTTCAGTGTGCCGTGAATTTCGATGCCGGAACTCCAATCGCTTTGATCGAGGTGTAACGTGCCGAAGAGGACCATCAGGTGCCGCAAGATAAAGCAGCAGGGCGGCAAAATCTACGTGCAGTTTAGCGATAAGGCTGAGCTGGAATTTGAATCCAGAGCCGACATTAAACGTTGGGTGGCGGAAAAGCTGAACGACGAGATCGTCAAAGCCCTGCTGCTTGCTGCCGTGCTCGAAGATGCTGCGAACGGCGTCCCGCTCACGGAATGCGACGGAAAGCGAATTACGCTCGATTGGGCGGCGGCATCGCTACTGACAGTGGAGGCAACACCGTGACAGACGTTTTGAAACTGCAGTTTTTGAACCCCCAAGGGCAAATCCCTTTATCTTCGGCCACGAACCACCTCATTGATGCTTCCAACGAAGCTGTTGCGTGGATCGGAATGGCAAACACGATAAACGCGATTACGCACGGAGGCTTTCGGTATGGGGCTCGCGGCGGAACGCCCCCTACTTGGAGATTGAGCCTGCAGTCAATTGATCCCGCTACAGGATTCCCTTCTGGCACTGTACTTGGAGGTGGCTCTCCTGCGTCTGTGACTTTTACGCCTCCTGCTGACACCTCATGGGATGGAACTTGGAGGAAACTGGCGTTTGCAAATTCTTACACTCCGGCAAGCCGAGAAGAGATTATCTGTCTGGTTATCGAATATAGCAGCGGCACGATTGATGGCACAAACAACAGCAGCTTTACACGAGGATTAGCGAACCATCAGGTTACACCATCGATACTGCCGTATCACGCGATTCGAACCAGCGGAACGTGGGCAAAGTCGACAGCGTCGAGCACCTATGCTCTCTACACAGCCTCGGAGGCGATTGGCTTTCCGGGGACAGGGAACGTAAACACCTTGACATCTGTGTCTGGTCGAAGGCTAGCCATGCACTTTACGCTGCCATCCGGTGTTGCGACCAGTTACACGTTAAGAGGAATCCACTTTCATGGTGACATGGGAGACACCGCTTCCACCGTCACTTTTGGGGTTTGGGACTCATCGAACGTGCAGCAGGCAATCACCGGGTCTATTGACACCGATGGCCTAGGCTCGGCAAATGCCGGGGGTCTTCGCGTGTTTTTCGCCACTCCACCAGTCCTGACGCCAGGAACCAAATACTACATCGGAGTCCAAACAGCAAGTACGAACGCACATAGTATTGCTGGAATTCAACTTGCAGATGCAGATGATAGAAAAGCCTACCCGCTCGGGGAGAATCGCGGACTGGCGACTTACGACGGAACGACATGGACTGAAACAAACACGGTCCTGCCGATTGTCGATTTGATTTTGGACGATATCACAGCTCCTTCCGGAGGAGGAATTGTGCTGACAGGTGCTGCGGGTATGCGGGGAGGAATTAACGGATGATTAGCCTATATGCCGGACTCACTTCGCAGTCCGTTGACATATTTATTCCTGATTCAGCGAGTACCACCGGTGGAGGGAAAACGGGCTTGGTATTTAATTCTGCCGGGCTAACTGCTTACTACCGTAAAGGGGCAGCAGGAAGTGCAACTGCCATTACGCTGGCCACTCTTGCCAATGCACAAGCGGCATATTCATCAGGAGGTTTTGTCGAAGTCGATTCGACTAATATGCCGGGGCTGTACCGCCTTGATATTCCAAATGCGGCTATCGACACCGCGGGGCTTGTGCATTTGGAGTTAAAAGGGGCCAGCGGGATG
>JACCDR012087736.1_pt1 | contig 70443 bp, 69 predicted proteins | sample 7446431 | NCBI WGS metagenome assembly JACCDR01 (sample SAMN15323443, study PRJNA562643) | freshwater metagenome | isolation source: river surface water | place: USA:Blue River Watershed | collected 2017-08-17 | reverse complement strand
GATGCCGTTGACCAACACGGTCAAGCCACCCTTGACTTTGCCGCTGGTTGTACCAGTGACAAATTCGCCAGATTCCAGAGCTTTTTCCAAGCTCATCCACGATGCCAAACGCTTGGCAGTGTCGCGGCTCCAAATGGTGTCGCCGTAGCCGTTTTCAACGCTACCGATCGCAACTGACACGAAGTCACCAGCTTGGACTTCGAGCTCGCCCTTGTCATTTTTGAATTCTTCGATTGGCACATAAGCTTCAGACTTAAGGCCAGCGTTCACGACGACGTGGTTGTGTTCGATACGAACCACTTCAGCAGTGATCACTTCACCTGTGCGCATTTCTGAGCGCTTCAGGGATTCTTCAAATAGGGCGGCAAAAGATTCAGACATTTATTTCCTTTGTCTCATCACGGGAAAGAGGGCAGCGACATTGCTGCGCCACATGGGCCTGCGATAAGCGGTGGTTTTTGTGGCGTGAGCCACGGGTTAAGTTTTAGATCCGTTAGGCCAGTGCGCCAATGCAGCGCGAGGGGAACCTAACGGGCCAGGGGTTGCAGCCTATTTCAAAAATTCAAAACGGCTGCTTTGCTTGCCACCACGTCAACACTTGATCTACCGAAGCTTCGATAGACAAGGATGAGTTGTCGAGTTGGTCAGCATCTTGTGCCGCTTTCAAGGGTGCCACGCTGCGCGATGAATCACGTGCGTCGCGGGCCTCTAAATCGGCGCGAAGACCGTCGAGTGTAGTCGAAATTCCCTTTGAAATCAATTGCTTATGACGACGTTCGGCGCGTTGCGCGGCGCTCGCCGTCAAAAACACCTTCAAAGGTGCATTGGGGAAGATGACGGTGCCCATGTCGCGACCATCGGCCAAGAGGCCGGGCAGACGCTGGAAACTGTGCTGCAAGGCTACCAAAGCGGTACGCACCACAGGTAAAACCGACACTTTAGAAGCATTCATGCCTGCTTGTTCGGTACGAATGGCGTCGCTGACGTCTTCGCTACCCAGCCACACGGCTTCGCCTTCAAAGCGCACGGGTAGGGTGCGGGCGAGGTCGGCAATGTGGGCTTCGTCGTTGGCTTCTAGCGACAGGCCAGCTTTCAATGCGGCATAGGCGGTCACGCGGTAAAGCGCACCTGAATCGAGGTAGTGGTAGCCCAAAGCCTGCGCTACGCGGCTGGCTAAGGTGCCTTTGCCTGAGGCGGTGGGGCCGTCAATGCAAATGACGGGAATGTCTTGCGTTTTGGCGTGCGACACCGAGAACAAAGCCTCGAAGTAGTCGGGGAAAGTTTTGGCCACGCACTTGGGGTCTTCGATGCGAACCGGTACTTGGTCGGCGTTGAAGGCGGCGAGCGAGAAGCACATGGCGACACGGTGGTCGTCGTAAGTGTGAATGCTGGCGGCTTTCCATTGGTGGGACTGAAGTGGATGAACCGTGATCCAGTCTGGGCCTTCTTCCACGGTCGCACCCAGCTTGCGGCATTCGGTAGCCATGGCCACGATGCGATCGGTTTCTTTCACGCGCCAGCTGGCGATGTTGCGTAGGGTAGTGGGGCTGTCGGCGTAAAGCGCCATCACAGCAAGGGTCATCGCGGCATCAGGGATGTGGTTGCAGTCGAGGGTGATGCCTTTGAGTGGCCATGCGCCTCGGTTGATTTCCAGCCAATTGGGCCCGCTGGTGATTTTTGCGCCCATTTGCGCAGCGGCGTCCATGAAGCGGATGTCGCCTTGAATCGAGTCAGCGCCCACGCCTTGGATGCGGATGCCGTCACCCTTGGCGATAGCTCCCAATGCGATGAAGTAGCTGGCAGAAGACGCATCGGCTTCGACGTGAATCGTGCCTGGCGACTGATAGCTGCAACCTTGCGGGATGGTGAAACGTTGCCAACCATCGCGCTTGACCGCAATGCCGTAACGCGCCAACAAATTGAGCGTGATGTCGATGTAGGGCTTGCTGATGAGTTCACCCACCACTTCAATCACGATGTCTTGCGTCTTTGCTGCGAGGGGTAAGGCCATCAACAACGCGGTGAGGAACTGGCTGGACACATCGCCGCGCACTTGAATGGGCGCATCCACTTTGAGTGATGGCTGGCCAATGTGCAGCGGTGGAAAGCCGTCGTTGCCCAAGTAGTCAATCTTGCAGCCGAGCAAGCGCAGCGCGTCCACCAAATCGCCAATTGGGCGCTCATGCATGCGCGGCACACCTTTGAGGGTGAAGTCGCCACCCAGCACTGCGAGTGCAGCGGTGAGTGGGCGCATCGCAGTGCCTGCGTTGCCCATGAAAAACTCAATCGCGTCGTGGTGCTTGAGCTGACCGCCTAAGCCTGTGATGGTGACGGTGGTGCCTTGCACGTCCACACCGCAGCCGAGTTGGCGCAGTGCGGCCAACATCACGCGGGTGTCGTCAGAGTCCAACAAGTCATGCACGACGGTGGTGCCTTGGCACAGCGCCGACAGTAAAAGCACGCGGTTCGAAATGCTTTTAGAGCCGGGCAGTGTGACGGTGCCAGAAGCGCCTTGCAGCGCGGGAAGGTCGAGGAAGGCGGTGGAGAACATTTATTTGTCTTCAGAGGCTGTGTTGCAAGCGTTGCCCGCTTGCAGCGTCCAAGCCGAGCGCACATCGCTGGCTTGTTGAATCAGGTGCTGTAGTGCAGCGGCGTCGCCCTGTTTCAAGGCGTTTTCAAACTGGTCAAGTGCCGAGCGAAAGTGCGCCACTTGCGTGAGTACTTCCGCATGGTTGGCGCTCAAGATGTCGCGCCACACCGAGGCATCGCTGGCGGCGATGCGCGAGAAGTCACGAAAGCCAGGGCCGGCCATGTCTAAAAACGCAGCGCCTTGAGGCTGCGCCATGAGTGCATTGATGGCAGCAAACGCCAGCATGTGCGGCAAGTGGCTGACGGCTGCAAACGTGGCGTCGTGTGCCTCGGGTGTCATGGTGCTCACGTGGCTGCCTACGGCTGTCCACACCTCGTGTGCAGCTTGCAAGCGATGAATGCCAGTTTTGGGCAGGGGCGTGAGGATGGTGCGGCGCTCTTGGTAGAGCGAGCTTTCAGCATGCTCAATGCCCGCCACTTCTTTGCCGGCAATAGGGTGCGCTGGCACAAAGCAGCTCAGGCGTTCGCCCAAAGCGGCTTGCGCAGCGGCAATCACATCGCACTTGGTCGAGCCCACATCCATCAGCAAGGTGTTGGGTTGCAACACATCGCGCATGGCGGCAAAGCTGCTGTGCATAGCGCCCACGGGCACGGCGAGCAACACGAGGTCTGCGCCTTGCACTGCTTCGGCCACGCTGTTGCAGGCTTGGTCGATGACCTTGAGTTCAACCGCGCGTTGGCGGGTTTTTTCAGAAGCGCTGAAACCGACGACGGTTTGCACCAAGCCTGCCTCTCGCAAGGCGAGCGCAAACGAGCCGCCCATCAGGCCACAGCCTATGAGGGCAAGCCGCTGGAATGTCATTCTGAAACGGGGTAAGACCCCAAGACCTTGTAGAACGCGCACAAGCCTTGCAGCTCTTGCAGCGCCGCTGCCACATGGGGCTGGCTGACGTGGCCTTGGATGTCGATGTAGAAGTAGTACTCCCACTGGCCCGATTTGGCTGGGCGCGATTCAAAGCGTGTCATCGACACGCCGTTGTTCTTGAGCGGTACGAGTAAGTCGTGCACAGCACCCGGACGGTTAGGCACTGACACCACCAAGCTGGTGCAATCGTTGCCCGACGCAGGGGGTGTGGCCAAGGTTTGCGGCAGCGCGATGACAGCAAAACGCGTGCGGTTGTAGGCTTCGTCTTGGATGGCGTGGTGCACGATGTGCAGGCCAAACTGGCTGGCAGCGCGTTCGCTGGCCAAGGCCGCCCACTTTGGGTTGGTGGCCGCGAGGCGTGCGCCTTCGGCGTTGCTAGACACGGCACGGCGCTCGGCCAATGGCAGGTGTTGGCTGAGCCAACCTTGACATTGGGCCAAGGCTTGAGGGTGAGCCATCACCACTTCGATGTCGGCATCGGAGTTGATTTGGCGCATCAAGTTGTGACGCACCAAGAGGCTCACTTCACCCACCACATGCACGGGCGAGCGCAAGAACAAATCGAGTGAGCGGGCCACCACACCTTCGGTGGAGTTTTCCATGCCTACCACGCCGTATTGGGCAGTGCCCGCAGCGGTGGCATGGAAGACTTCATCAAAGTTGGCGCAGTAAATCAGATTGGCGGCGCTGCCAAAAAACTCAATCGCTGCTTGTTCGCAAAACGTGCCTTGGGGGCCAAGCACCGCCACGCGCTGGGGCGCTTCGAGAGCCAAGCAAGCAGACATGATTTCGCGCCAGATGGATGCAATGTGTTCGTTCTTCAGCGGGCCTGGGTTGGCTTGGGTGATTTTGTCGATCACCTGCGCCACGCGGTCGGGGCGGAAAAACGGCGAGCCTTCGGCGCGTTTGATTTCACCGACCTGCTCTGCCACTTTGGCGCGGTCGTTGACCAATTGCAGCAGTTGTTTGTCGAGTGCGTCGATCTGCACGCGTAAGGCGGCCAGGGCTTCGGATTGAACGGGTTGTTGGCTCATGATCTTATTTTTTAAGCCTGTGTTTTTTCAAACGCCTGCATGTAGTTCACCAACGCTTGCACGCCCTCAATCGGCATGGCGTTGTAGATGCTGGCGCGCATGCCGCCAACCGACTTGTGGCCTTTGAGTTGCAATAGACCTGCTGCTTTAGCACCTGCCAAGAACGCATCGTTGCGCGATTCGTCAGCCAAGAAGAAAGGCACGTTCATGCGCGAGCGGCAGTCGTGCGCGACCTTGTTGCTGTAGAAGCTGGAGCTGTCCAAAAAGTCATAGAGCAGCTTGGCTTTGGCGATGTTTTGCTGTTCCATCGCAGCCACACCACCTTGACGCTTCAACCATTGGAAGGTCAGGCCAGCCATATAGATGCTGTACGTGGGCGGTGTGTTGTACATCGAGCCGTTGTCGGCCACGGTTTTGTAGTTGAACGCGCTGGGGCATGCTTTGAGTGCGTGACCCAAGAAGTCTTCACGCACGATGACGAGCGTCACACCTGCGGGGCCAATGTTTTTTTGCGCACCGCCAAAAGCCACGCCCACTTTTGACCAGTCCACACTGCGCGAGAGCACGTGTGACGAGAAGTCAATCACCAATGGCGCATCAGAGCCCAAGGCTTTGAGGTCGGGCAGGGTGTGGAACTCCACGCCGTGGATGGTTTCGTTGGTACAAATGTGCACGTACTGCGCACCAGCGCTGAGTTGCCATTGCGCAGGAGCGGGCAGGGTGGTGAAGTTGCTTTCTGCGCCTGTGGCTGCCAAATGCGGCGTGCAGTATTTGCTGGCTTCTTTGTACGACTTTTCGCTCCAGCTTCCCGTGACCACCACATCGACGGTTTCGCCGCGTGAGAGGTTCAAAGGCACGATGGCGTTTTCGGCCAAACCGCCACCTTGCATGAACAAGATTTTGAAGTTGGCAGGCACAGCCAGCAGTTCGCGCGCATCAGCTTCGGCTTGTTCGTAAATGCTGATGAACTCTTTGCCGCGATGGCTCATTTCCATCACACCCATACCGCTGCCATGCCAATCGGTCATCTCAGCAGCGGCTTGCTGCAACACCTCCAGCGGCATGGCCGCTGGACCTGCAGAAAAGTTAAAGGGGCGGTTCATTCCTAGATTAGCCTTCGCTTGGGGTGTCAGTGCCGCCCTCGGCGTTGTCGTCTTCAGCGCCTTCGCTGAAGTGTGCGTTGGCATCGTTTTCAACAATGCGTTGCAAGCCGCTGAGCTTGGCACCTTCATCCAAACCAATCAAGGTCACGCCTTGTGTGGCGCGGCCCATTTCGCGAATTTCAGCCACTCGGGTACGCACCAGCACGCCGGTGTCGGTGATGAGCATGATTTCGTCGTCGGCTTGCACCAAGGTGGCAGCCACAACTTTGCCGTTGCGCTCGGATTGCTGGATGGCAATCATGCCTTTGGTGCCGCGGCCGTGGCGGGTGTATTCGCTGATGTTGGTGCGCTTGCCGTAGCCGTTTTCGGTGGCGGTCAACACGCTGGCACGAGCCACGGTTTCGTCAGTCACTGCTGCTGGATCTTCTTGCTCAGACACCAACATGGCGATGACGCTTTGGCCGTCTTCAATCATCATGCCGCGCACACCACGGGCACTGCGGCCCAAGGGGCGCACATCGTTTTCATCAAAGCGCACGGCTTTACCGCCGTCGCTGAACAACATCACGTCGTGCTTGCCGTCAGTCAATGCTGCGCCAATCAGGAAGTCGCCCTCGTCCAAGTTGACGGCGATGATGCCGCCCTTACGTGGGTTGTTGAATTCGTCAAGCGAGGTTTTCTTGACCGTGCCCATGGACGTGGCCATGAACACAAATTGGTCTTCAGGGAAGGTACGTGCTTCGCCGGTGAGGGCCAAGACCACGTTGATTTTTTCGCCTTCTTGCAGCGGGAACATGTTGACGATGGGGCGGCCGCGTGAACCGCGTGAACCCGCAGGCACTTCCCACACTTTGAGCCAGTACAAACGGCCACGGTTCGAGAAGCACAGCAAATAGTCATGTGTGTTGGCGATGAAGAGTTGGTCCACCCAATCGTCTTCTTTGGTCGCCGTAGCTTGCTTGCCGCGACCGCCGCGTTTTTGTGCGCGGTATTCAGACAAGGGCTGGCTCTTGATGTAGCCGCTGTGGCTGAGCGTGACCACCATGTCGGTGGGCGTGATCAGGTCTTCGGTACCCAAGTCTTGGGCGTTGTGCTCAATCACGCTGCGGCGTGCGCCGAGCTTGCTTTGACCGAATTCGTTTTTCACCACGGTCAGCTCATCACCAATGATGGTGGACACGCGCTCGGGCTTGGCCAAGATGTCGAGCAAGTCGTCGATCTCGGCCATGACGTCTTTGTATTCGTTGACGATCTTGTCTTGCTCCAAGCCAGTCAAACGTTGCAGACGCATTTGCAAAATTTCTTGGGCTTGGGTGTCACTCAAGCGGTACAGGCCGTCGTTGCCCATGCCAAATTCTTTTTCCAAGCCATCGGGGCGGTAGTCGTCGGCGTTGATCACGCCGCCGTCAGCACGGCTACGGGTGAGCATTTCGCGCACCAATTGGCTGTCCCATGACTTGGTCATCAACTCGGCCTTGGCCACAGGGGGCGTAGGCGCATTGCGGATGATGCGAATGAACTCATCGATGTTGGCCAAAGCCACGGCCAAGCCTTCCAGCACATGGCCGCGTTCGCGGGCTTTGCGCAGGGTAAAGATGGTGCGGCGTGTCACCACTTCGCGGCGGTGACCCAAGAACACGGCAATCAAGTCGCGCAAATTGCACAGCTTGGGTTGGCCGTCAATCAAGGCCACCATGTTGATGCCGAAGGTGTCTTGCAGCTGGGTCTGCTTGTACAAGTTGTTCAACACCACTTCAGGCACAGCACCGCGCTTGAGTTCAATCACCAAGCGCATACCCGACTTGTCGGATTCGTCTTGGATGTGGCTGATGTCTTCAATCTTTTTCTCGTGAACCAACTCGGCCATGCGTTCTTGCAAGGTCTTTTTGTTCACTTGATATGGCAATTCGTCCACGATGATGGACTGACGCTGGCCTTTGTCGATGTCTTCAAAGTGGCACTTCGCGCGCATGACCACGCGGCCACGACCCGTGCGATAGCCGTCTTTGACGCCGCTGATGCCATAAATGATGCCGGCGGTCGGGAAGTCAGGCGCGGGGATGATTTCCATCAGCTCATCGATGGTTGCCTCGGGGTGGCGCAACATGTGCAAGCACGCGTCCACCACTTCATTAAAGTTGTGAGGTGGAATGTTAGTGGCCATACCCACGGCAATACCTGAGGAGCCGTTCACCAACAGATTAGGAATGCGGCTTGGCAGCACCAGGGGCTCTTTTTCTGAGCCGTCATAGTTAGGGCCGAAATCGACGGTTTCTTTGTCGATGTCGCTCAACATCTCGTGAGCGATTTTGGACAAGCGGATTTCCGTGTAACGCATGGCCGCAGCGTTGTCGCCATCGACCGAGCCGAAGTTGCCTTGGCCGTCCACCAACATGTGGCGCAACGAAAAGTCTTGGGCCATACGCACGATGGTGTCGTACACCGCGCTGTCGCCGTGCGGGTGGTATTTACCAATCACGTCACCCACGATACGGGCTGACTTTTTATAAGGACGGTTCCAGTCGTTGTTGAGCTCATGCATCGCAAACAAGACGCGGCGGTGCACAGGCTTTAAGCCGTCACGCGCATCGGGGAGGGCGCGGCCCACAATCACGCTCATGGCGTAATCTAGGTAGCTGCGACGCATCTCCTCTTCTAAGCTGATGGGCAAGGTTTCTTTGGCGAACTGGGTCATGAAAGAGGCCGTAATGCAGGAAAACGAGCATTTTAGGCTGATAAGTTGTCGCTTCTTTTGTGGCTACTGAGCAACAGTGGTTGTCTTAATTTTTAGAGCGAATTAACCATTAGAAGTTACTTGTTTTGCTTATGGCACAATTATTGGCAGCGTTGCAGGTAGTTAACTTGTAACTGCCAGAATTCGCAGAGTGGTCTGCGGCTTATAAATCCCTCAGAGGTGAATCATGAAAAACTTGAAGAACTTGGCAGCTTTTGTTGCTACCGCTGCTTTGGCAACTGCTGCTGTGGCTCAAAACGTTGACAACTGGCGTAACGCTTCCGGCGACGTCTGGAAGAACTCTACCGGTTTGTGCTGGCGCGATGCCAACTGGACACCTGCAACTGCAGCTCCTGGCTGTGATGGTGCTGTTGCTGCCGCTCCAAAAGCTGCTGCACCCGTGGCTGCCGCTTCCAAAGTGACATACGCTGCTGACGCATTCTTTGATTTCGACAAGTCTGTGGTCAAGCCAGCTGGTAAGGCTAAGTTGGACGACTTGGTTGCCAAAATCAAAGGCATCAACCTGGAAGTGATCATCGCTGTGGGTCACACAGACTCTATCGGTACTGACGCTTACAACCAAAAATTGTCTGTGCGTCGCGCTGAAGCTGTGAAGGCTTACTTGGTGTCTAAAGGCATCGAGAAAAACCGCGTTTACACAGAAGGTAAAGGCGAGAAGCAACCCGTGGCTAGCAACAAGACCAAAGAAGGTCGCGCTAAGAACCGTCGCGTTGAGATCGAAGTTGTGGGCACCCGCAAGAACTGATCTGACCTGATCTAAAAAAGAAACCCCGCCTCGGCGGGGTTTCTTTTTGCTTGAACGACAATACAAATCATGCAAAACACTGCCACTCATACCAATGTTGACCAGGCCGAATTGGCCAAATTCTCAGACCTTGCCCACCGTTGGTGGGACCCAGAGAGCGAATTTCGTCCGTTGCACCAAATCAACCCATTGCGTTTAGATTGGATCAATGGCATTGCGCCCTTACAGGGCAAAAAAGTGCTGGACGTGGGCTGTGGTGGTGGCATCTTGACGGATGCCATGGCCCGCTCAGGTGCCCATGCTTTGGGCATTGACTTGGCGACCAAGTCGCTCAAAGTGGCGCAGCTGCATGCCCTAGAGGTGCAAACGCCAAATGTGCAATACCGCGAAGTCGCGGTGGAAGCGTTGGCTGCAGAGCAACCCGCCAGTTTTGATGTGGTGACTTGCATGGAAATGCTCGAGCACGTGCCTGACCCGTCGTCCATCGTGCGAGCCTGTGCGCAGTTGGTCAAGCCGGGTGGTCATGTATTTTTCTCGACGCTCAACCGTAACGCCAAGTCATTCTTGTTTGCCATTGTGGGCGCAGAGTATGTGTTGAACTTGCTGCCGCGTGGCACACACGAGTACGCCAAGTTCATCCGTCCCAGCGAGCTGGCGCGTGATTGCCGTGAAGCAGGCCTTGAGTGGCAACACACCCGAGGCATGGAATACAACCCGCTCACGCGCCGTTACTGGCTGAGTGGTGATACAAGCGTCAACTACATGGTTGCCACGCAAAGGCCGTTGTGATGCTGAAAAATATCCGTGCCGTGCTGTTCGATTTGGATGGCACTTTGATTGACAGCGCCCCCGACCTTGGCGCTGCCGCTGACAAAATGCGAACTGACCGAGGCATGTCTTCGCTTCCCTACGAGTTGTACCGTCCGCTGGCAGGCGCAGGCGCACGTGGCATGTTGAAGGTGGCGTTTGACATGACGCCCGAGCACCAAGACTTCATGGCCATGCGCGAAGAGTTCTTTGCCAATTACGAAGCTGCCATGACCGTGCATACCTATGTGTTTGACGGGGTGGACGATTTGATTGAGCACCTCCAGTTGCGCCAAATGCCTTGGGGCGTGGTAACTAACAAGATGGCACGTTTTACGGATTCACTCACGGCGGCCATGCCTTTGTTTGCCAGTGCGCGCGCGATTGTGAGCGGCGACACCACGCCGCACCCTAAACCGCATCCCGAACCCTTGTTTGAAGCTGCCCGTCGCTTGGCTTTACCGCCAGAGGTGTGCTTGTATGTGGGTGACGATGAGCGAGACATTGCAGCAGGCCGCGCTGCAGGCATGCCCACCGTGGCAGCTGGCTATGGTTACTTGGGTGAGAAGACTGACATCAGTGCCTGGGGCGCAGATTTATTCGTAGATTCTCCAAATAAGCTCTTGCAATTGCTGGCAGAGGCCTAAAATAGAAGACTTGGGGCTGCACTGGTTTCGACATGGGTTCGGACGCGTGGCAGGGCATGTCGAGGTTCTGATCCTCGTTAATCTTCGGAAAAAAAACTAACTGCAAACGACGAACGTTTCGCACTCGCCGCTTAATCCGGTGAGCCTTGCAACAGTTGGCCGATAGGCTGGGTTAGGGGGTCGCAAGACTTCCTAGCTGCAAGGGAAAACATATGGGCTGGCATCACCTCGGGTACCTTGAGGTGATGTGAGAAAAAAGGGTACTGGCTGGGTGCGTAGCGTGTCGCTGCGCGACGCACACGGCGAGACTCAAATCAGACGACTACACATGTAGAACTGTACGAAAAAGGCTTGTGGACGCGGGTTCAAATCCCGCCAGCTCCACCACACACGGGGGACAGATTTTCTCTGTCCCCCTTTTTCTTTCCCGGAAGGCCCTGTTTCTGCGGGCTTTCGCGTTTTGCCTTGTGGACGCGATGGGTCAGATTTCCCTGGTTTTTGTCCTCAGAGACCACATCTGTCTCTTTTTTCTCTGTTGGCTTGTGGACGTGTCCATGAGCTGAGCCCAGTATTCATGCGGGTTTCATGGATTGGGTTGGACCTTGTCGCTGCACGAGCATTGGGGATGTGAACTCTTCAAAAATGTCCAAATGCCGCAAAGAAGTCATCACTGAAACATCAGATGACCGGCAACAATCGGCCACAAGCGGTCGCCAGCGTGCAATAGCAAAAGCAGGCATCAGGGGAGACACCTATACCCGCTGTCAGTCAATCATCCGATTCGCCATCAAGATGGAATTTATTCTTTCTCGATACCCGATGAGGTAATGATCTTCTTCCATTTGTCAGATTCAGCTGCTTGGAACTTCCTCAGATCTTCGGGCGAGCCAGCTAAAGCTTCAAAACCGTTTTGACCGAGGAAGGCTGAAACAGAAGGACTTTTGTTCGCGCGAGCCAGAATGTCATGTAGGCGCGAGATTACAGGGGTCGGCGTACCAGCCGGTACGTAGGCGGCGAACCAGAAGCTCATTTCGTATCCTTTGACACCTGCCTCACTGATACTGGGGATTTCCGGTGCCAAGCCAATACGAGCGGCTGTGGATACGCCCAAAGCCTTTACTTTCCCCCCTTTAACCTGAGGCAGCCCCGTGGCCATGTCGGTAATCATCATGTCGATCTGACCGCCAATAAGATCAGTTACTGCAGGCGGGTTACTGCGGTAGGGAATACTCAATATGTAGGTTCCCGTCATCTGCTTGAACAACTCGCCTGCAATGCGGCTGGATGAACTGCCATAACCAAAAGACAGCTTTCCCGGTTTCGATTTGGCGAGCTTAACCAGATCCTGAACGTTGTTGACAGGTAGGCTGTTATTCACGATGAGGATCTGGCCGCCTTTTGACAGTGGCGCTACCGGCTCGAAGTCTTTCACCGGGTCATATGGCAACTTCTTGAACAGATGTTCATTGGCAGCGTGGGTTGTATTGGTGGTGATGAATACCGAATAACCGTCCTTGGGCGCTTTGGCTGCAGCCTGTGCGCCGATGAATGCATTGGCACCTGGCTTGTTGTCGATCACAACCGGTTGTTTTGTTTCTGCTGTGACAGCCTGACCCAGGGCTCGCGCGAGTTGGTCGGTTGCGCTGCCAGCAGCGAATGGTACGATGAATGTGAGTGGTTTGTCTGGGTAGTCTGCGTGAGCAGAAATACTCGCCATCATTGATAGTGCAGTAAACAGAATTCGGTAATTCATGGGTTTTTCTCCTTATTCAATTTAATTCGACAGGCAAAGTGAGCAGCCAAGCTGAGAGGCATTTCCCGTGGCTGTCTAGGTTAAGCGCGCCATTCACGCCGCCTTCCAGAACGTCATCCAGCACGAAATTCATCGCGTTGAGTTTTGGTAATAGATAACGGCGAACGGCGGTGGGGTTTCGGTGTGCAAATAATTCAGTGACACGCGCTTCGGTGACCTGCGTTACTAATAGCTGCCAGTCATTTGCATCGTAGGCCACCAAGCAAATGGAGGCGCGATTGCCTTTATCCCCGGTACGAGCGTGCGCAAGGGTGTGTAGCTGAACTGTGATCATTCAACAAAGCTCCAGTTGGGTTGGAGCCATTCACGAGGGACAAAGCATGAGTCACTGGCCAGGCGAGGTGTGATGTGGGTGCGTACGCCACCGCCACCCGCAGGGCCACACGTGTAGAGTGACAGTACTTCGCGGGCAAGAATATCGGCCGCTTCGCGTGATTCAGGTGCGGCGGCGATTCGCAGCCGCACGTCTTGGTGATTGGTGCAGCCGACGGCACTGGGTATTTCATCCCGCCAGCGACTTGCATCGTCAGCGAATACGCTGGACACGCCGATCAGATCCGCGCGCAGTGGCAAGGTTCCAAGATTGTGAAATTGCATTCGTTCGCAAACAATTCTTGCTGCAAGGCGTGCTCTGGCTTCAGCATTGGGGCCTGCATATGAGATTTCGCACTCAGCCAGCCAGCCTCCTTCGTAGCAGACGGTGGCTTTTAGCGTTGACGGTCGTTCGTGGCCACGGATACCACTGACGCGAACGCGGTTAGTCCCGTCGTCGGCGAGCCATGCATCGCTGATATCGGCTACCACATCTGGAGTGAAGTAGGCGGCTGGATCGTGGATCTCATAGAGCAGTTGCTCGGTGACAGTACGTCTGTCAACGCAGCCGCCAGTACCATCGGCCTTAGTTACCACAATGCCACCGTCGGCATCCACCTCTACAATAGGAAAACCCACATTGGACAAATTGGGGACATCCTTGAATCCTGGATCGGCAAAGTAGCCGCCGCAGACCTGTGCGCCACATTCAAGTAAGTGACCGGCCATGGTTCCACATGCGAGACGATCCCAATCGTCCATGGCCCAGCCAAAGTGAGCCAGTAATGGTCCAAGCGCAAGTGCTGGATCCGCGACACGTCCAGTTACTACAATCTGCGCGCCCGCGCTTAGGGCCTGCGCAATCTCCTGAGCTCCAAGGTACGCATTTGCACTTGCTAGAGATCGCCCTCGCAGTGCAGTAGGTAAAAGGCGGTCAAGACTGTTTGGGGGCAAAGTGGTAAGGAGGTCGTCTCCATGAACCACAGCAATTCGAAGGGGTGGCAAGCCAAGCGCCCGTGCCAATTTCTGCAATCGATGCGCAGCCCCCTGCGGGTTTGCAGCACCGAAGTTGCCCACGATGGGAATACCCGCATCGACGCAGTCGCGCAGTACTGGAGAAACGAAGCGCTCAAGAGTGGGTTCCCAGCCGGAATCGCTTTCGTGTCGACGTTTAACTTGGGCAAGCGCTAGGGTACGCTCAGCCAACGTTTCAAACATGAGAACGGCAGGACCGCCTGCAGCGCGAAGGGTTCGTACTACCGGCACAGCTGCGTCCCAGCGGTCACCTGAGAAACCTGCGCCGCAACCAATTCGAATAAGGGGCACATCACCCCATGGAGACTTGAATGTCATGCCTGCGAGATTAGGCTCTGACAAGTTTTTCGTAAAATGGATTTATTGGATAATTTGATCGATGAAATCAATAAATCTATCTTCCCGCGATCTGGAAGCTTTTTTGGCTCTTGCGCATGCCCGGCATTTCACCAGGGCGGCTGAAGCTTGTCATTTGTCGCAAAGTGCATTCAGCCAGAAGATTTCTCGTATTGAGCAAATCGCGGGCGTAGCTTTGTTCGCTCGCTCTACCCGCCAAGTAATTCTCACGCCAGAGGGTCAAGTTTTCGCTGAAGAGGTGCGACGCATTCAGCAGGACCTTCACCATGCATTAGGACATCTGAACGACCTAGCCACAAGACAGGTGGGAAAGGTCGCTGTAGCCGCGTTGCCTTCAGTCGCAGCTACCTGGCTACCAAATGTGCTGGCAGATTACCGGCAGGCTTACCCGAACATCCGGCTAACGTTGAACGACGCGCTGGCTGACGGTGGCCTATCGCTACTGCGCGAAGGCAAAGTTGATCTCGCGATCACTGCCGGTGGTGATCTGCGCGAATTCGATCTGACAGAACTGACACAAGAAAGGTTCTATTTGGTTTGCAAGAAAAACCACGACCTCGCAACTCGGCGAAGTGTCACGCTAGCACAACTGGCTGATTTGCCGATGGTTCACTTGGCTAGAAGCAGCAGCGTACGCAAGAGGCTAGAGCTAGCCGGAATGAGCGCTTTATCAGACTCATTTGAAGTTGAACATTTGGCGACAGTTGCTGCGTTGGTCTTGAAGGGCTTTGGCATCACCGTTGTGCCCGAGCTGACATTGTTTCACTTTCACCACGAGGGTCTAATTCATCTGCCTGTGCGCGACAAGTCGCTTTTCCGAAGACTAGTTCTTGCGCGTCGCAAATCTGAGGCGTTGTCGGCGGCTGCAAATGCAATGCACGAGGCCATCATTTCAGCTGGGCGAGGCCAAGTTGAATCACTCAGAAAACGGTAAACATAGCGCGTTTTGTAGAGCAATAAAATTACATTTAGCCGATCAGAAAACTTTCAATAACTGTGTATGAATGACCTGTTTACGCTAGTACAACGAATGCTCCGGATCGGATTGAGACGGTCAAGCCTAATTGAATCAGCTCGGCCAATAGCAGTTCTTTGTTTTGAGCAGACTAGCACTTCTTTGCAATCGATAAAGACGTTATCACTGGGTAACCGTCTGCGCCGCTTCTGCATGTATCCAAGATAGGAACGCCTCGACCGCTGGTCTCTTGGCATGGCGCTCGGGATAAACCGCGAAGTGCGCTTTCACACGTATCGATTTGTCAAGGCCGAAAAGAGGTTTGAGCTTACCTTCAGCCAAATGGCCTGCAGCATTCATCATGCTTTCTAGCGCGACTCCTAGCCCCTGAGTGGCAGCGTCCAGTGACATCTGGGCACGATCGAAGCGCACGGGGAATCGCTCGGGCGCTTGCAGTTGAGTAAAGCGTCCAAACCAATCAGACCATTGCACTACGCTCACATTGCTTTGAATCAATGGTACTTCCAGCAGTTGCTCAATCCGCTTCAGTTTGTGTTCCTTGATGAAGGCGGGACTAGCCAACGGAATAATAGATTCCACGAAAAGTGGTTCAACGATCAGGTCTCCCCACTGAGGTGTTCCATAGCGTATGTCGATGTCTGCCTGTCCAAGCGCGAAATCGCTAGGTGTATGAGCAGCAGATAGATTGAGCGAAATATCGGGATAGGCCAAGGCAAAGCGACGTAGTCGCGGCATCAACCACAAAGATGCAATGCTTGGGGCACAGTGAACATAGAGGCTATTACGTACACCTTGGCGAAGGTCATCAGTGGCTGCTGCAATGGCCGATAAAGCTCCACTGACACGGAGCAGGTAATGCTCGCCAGCAGGACTGAGTCTCACTCCATGCGCACTGCGCTCAAACAAGCGCATGTCGAGTTGGGTCTCGAGTCGCGAAATTTGGTGACTGACCGCTGAGGGCGTGAGGTTCAACTCAGCGGCTGCGAGAGCGAAGCTTCGTCTACGCGCCACAGCTTCAAAGGCCTGCAAACTGGTCATGGGAGGTAATGAAGACATGGGGTGAACCCTCGGATTGAATGACGAAATGTCATCTTAGACTGAAAAACAATCGCTTGTCGTAATTTTAAGGGGTGACCAGAATCGCACCCATCAGAACTTCATTTCAACTTCGAGCGAGATACAAACATGCTTCTGCAAGACAAAGTAGCTGTCATCACCGGTGGCGCCGGGCTAAATGGATTGGGTTTCGCAACAGCCCGCCAAATGGCTGCTCAAGGTGCCAAAGTTGTCATCCTCGACTTGGAACGCGCTAAGCCTGCAGATGCTGCTGCAATGTTAGGTGCGGGTCATCTGGGTCTCGTGGCCGATGTCACAAGCAAAGAGCAGTGCGAGTCCGCTGCTGCTGCCGTCGTAGCTAAATTTGGTCGAATTGATATCTTGGTCAACAACGCTGGCATCACTCAGCCTGTCAAGACCTTGGACATCACTGGTGCTGATTACGACCGCATTTTGGATGTCAGCCTGCGTGGAACGCTGTACATGTCTCAGGCGGCCATTCCAGCAATGCGAAAGCAGCAATCGGGTTCCATCATTTGCATTTCATCGGTATCTGCACAGCGTGGCGGTGGCATTTTCGGTGGCCCGCATTATTCGGCAGCCAAAGCAGGTGTTCTCGGTTTGGCAAAGGCCATGGCCCGCGAATTCGGAATTGAGGGCATCCGTGTCAATTGCATTACTCCGGGCCTGATTGAAACCGACATCACTCAGGGCAAGCTCGACGATGCCAAGAAAGCTGAGATTTCTTCCACTATTCCTTTGGCTCGCTTGGGTCGTGCCACAGATATTGCTGGCGCCTGCGTTTTCCTTGGAAGCGATCTTTCTGCATATTGCACCGGCATCACGCTTGACGTGAACGGTGGCATGTTGATTCACTAAATTCCCACCAACCCTCGTCAACAAACGGAGACAAACCACCATGAAACGTAAGACATTTACAAGATCCTTGCTTGCCGCTGCCGCGATCGTGGTGCTGCCTTTGGCCGCACAAGCGCAAGCTGTAAAAATCACTTTGGGTCATGGAGCGGCCCCAGGCAACCCCCGTCATGAAGCGTCGGTTAAATTTGCAGAAGTCCTGAAAGCCAAAACCAATGGCCGGATAGAGGTCCAGGTAGCTCCTTCGGCGCAGCTCGGAGATGACGCTGCTATGGTTACAGCGCTGCGCACAGGTGCTTTGGACATGTCGGCAAATTCACAGGGTGCAGTGGCCAATGCTGTACCTGAGTACAACGCTTTCGGCATGCCTTTCCTCTTTGCTACGCCTGCAGCTGCCTTTAAGCTGTTGGACGGCCCCCTTGGCAAAGAGCTTGCTGATCGCTCCGCCGAGAAAGGCATGGTGCTTTTGGGCACCTGGGATAACGGCATCCGTCATATGACGAACAGTAAGCGTCCCATCAGTAAGGTCGAGGATATGAAAGGCCTGAAGATGCGTGTACCGCCTGATGCAACTTTGGTTGACATCATGAAGTCGGTGGGTGCGGAAGCCCAACAGATCCGTTTCGCCGAGCTGTATGTTGCCCTTCAGCAAGGTGTGGTGGACGGCCAAGAGAACCCGCTCGTGAACATTCACGCCAGCAAGTTGTATGAGGTTCAAAAGCACCTCGCACTGACCAGCCATCAGTTTCAAATGACCCCGCTGCTGATGAGCAAGCGCACTTGGGATCGACTCTCCGATGCGGATAAGAAAGCAGTGCAGGAGGCTGCATCCGAAGCAACTGCATTGCAGCGCAAGCTCTCACAGGAAGCTGATGATCGTCTGTTGGCTGACTTGAAATCTAAGGGCGTCCAGGTTACTACACCGGATCGCGCTGCCTTCGAGAAGGCAACATCTGAAGTGGATGACAAGTGGATGGCCAGCAATATTGGCCCGTATGTGAAAAAGGTTATCGCTGCCGCGCGCGCTAAGTAAAACCTGAATGCGACGCTAGACAGAGCATGTCTAGCGTCGCCAATATTTTGGAGTAATTTCCATGCATAACGCTAACCCTAGCGTAATTGAGCGCAGCATCACTAACTTGTGTCGTGTTGTATTGTGGGTATCAACGGCAGTAATCTTTGTAATTCTTGTCGGCAACACAGCCTTGCGTTACATCACTGGTTCTAGTTTGCAGTGGGCAAACGAAGTTCCAGAGCTACTTTTTCCTTGGCTGGTAATGGCGGGTGTTGTACTAGCCTCCTTGCATGGAGCACATATAGCAACAACATTTCTGATGGAGGCAGTTAATGCAGCCGCCCGACGAATCGTTTCCACCATCAGTTGGCTGGTTGTCTGCGGTCTGTATACAACACTCAGCATCGCTACTTATCGCATGCTGGAGGTGGTTCACGATGAAAAGTCGCCGATCCTTCAACTGCCTGGCTCTATTACATATGCATGCGTGATGGTTGGTATGGCGTTGCTGGCTGTACTTTCTCTTCAGTCCGCCTGGCGTTCATGGTTTATGTCGAACGATATCAAAGACGTGGACGAAAACCACGTTCCCACCGCTCACTGGTGATTCACTTTTCAAGAAAGAACCGCTATGAGCGCACTCATCTTATTCGTTTTCTTGGTTTCGGCGGTAATCGCCATGCCCATAGCTCATGCGCTGCTGATGGCTGCCATGACCGCAGCCGCTGTATCAGACAAGGTGCCTCTTGATTTATTGGTGCAGCAAATGGTGGCTCAAGTTCAGAGCTTTCCATTAATTGCCATTCCGTTCTTCATGCTTACTGGGACCCTCATGATGGGTGGAAAGTTGGGTGAGGCATTGGTTGGGGTTTTGTCCGCATTGATCGGACGTTTTCATGGTGGCCCCGCACAAGTAGGGGTGCTTTCTTCTACGCTTTTTGGCGGCGTCTCAGGCTCTGCTGTTGCAGATGCCTCGGCTATTGGTTCACTCCTGATTCCTTGGCATAAGCGATTGGGATACCCGGCGGCATTTTCCGCAGCGACACTTGCATCCGCAGCAACGATTGACATTCTGATTCCGCCGTCAATTCCCATGATCCTGTTTGCACTGAGCTCGAATGCTTCGATCGCTGCACTATTCGTTGCAGGAGTACTACCAGGTATCTTGATGTGCGGTGGTTTCATGGCAGCCTGTTGGTGGGTAGGGCGTCGTCGCGGTTTGCCGCGAGACTTGACGCCGTTTGACCGGGCTAAATTCATGCGTCATTTCGCTTACGCATCACCTGCGGTACTTTTGCCGGTTTTGATCATCATCTTCCTACGTTTTGGAATCGCCACCCCCACTGAAGTAGCAGTGCTGTCCACTCTCTATGCGGGGCTGGTTTCAGCGGTCATTTACCGTGACCTCGGCTGGCAACGCCTAAATGACGCAATTGTTCATGCAGGTCTGGCAACTGGTGTGGTTCTTTTGGTAATCATGACCTCCGCCGCAATTGGATGGCTATTGACTTATGACCAAATGCCGCAGGGTGTAAGCCAATGGGTGCAGGCCAACGTCGAATCCAAGTGGCTGGTGATCCTGCTAATGAATTTGCTGATGTTGTTCTTGGGCATGTTCATTGATCTGCCCGCAGCAGTGCTGCTGCTCACACCCGTATTTGTTCCCCTGGCGCAGTCTATTGGCATGGACATGACTCAACTTGGGATCATGATGGTTGTTAATTTAGCTATCGGCCTCTACACCCCACCGGTAGGTACAACCTTGTTCATCACCAGTGCCCTTGCCAAGGTCAAGGTAGGTCAAACAGTACGCGAGCTCGGCCCTTTCTACGTTGTCGCCTTTGGTGTACTTGCCTTGGTTTCTTACGTGCCCGCCAGCATCCTGCGCTGAGCTAACCCTATCCAATTTCTAGGAGTCAATAAATGAGCGAACCATCTGCCACTTTGGTGGCGGTCACAGAGGCCGCATGGCGTATCCGCCGCTATGCACTGCGCATGGGGGAGGTGCAAGGCCAAGGCTATGTAGGCCAGGCGCTGGGCTATGCTGATGTGCTAGCAGTGGCCTACGGCCACGCGATGAACTTCCGTGCCGACGATCCCGATTGGTCCGAGCGCGACCGTTTCCTGCTTTCGCACGGTCACTACGCGATCGCACACTATGCCGCCTTGATCGAAGCCGGCATCATCCCTGAGTCTGAACTGGAAACCTACGGCAGTGATGACAGCCGCCTGCCCATGTCGGGAATGGCGACCTACACGCCAGGCATGGAAATCTCAGGTGGCTCACTGGGTCAGGGTTTGCCGATTGCCGTTGGGATTGCATTGGGTTTACGTCACCAGAATAGCTCAGCCTTTGTCTACAACTCCATGTCCGACGGTGAGCTCGATGAAGGTTCGGTTTGGGAAGCGGCCATGTCTGCAGCGCACCATAGTCTTGGTAACCTGATTTGCATTGTGGACATCAACAACCAGCAAGCCGACGGTCCGTCTTCCAAGGTGCTGGGTTTCGAGCCCTTAGCAGACAAATGGGCCTCATTTGGCTGGCATGTACAGCGCGTTGATGGCAACCATTTGCCCGCTGTCCTGCGTGCGTTTAACACCGCCCGCACATTGGAGGACGCAAAGCCGCGCGTAATTCTTTGCGACACGCTGATGGGCAAGGGCGTGCCTTTCCTGGAAGCGCGCGAGAAGAACCATTTCATCCGCGTTGATCCGCCCGAGTGGCAGCAGGCCCTTGAAATCTTGGATGCCAACCGACCCTAAGGAAAATGAGATGAACGCTGTAACTGAAAAAAAACCCCGGCTGACCACCTCGGCCATGATCGCTTCGATTGCGAGCGAAGGCCAGCGCGTGCAGGCTGCGCCTTTTGGTAAGGCGTTGGTGGCTTATGCGGCCGAGCACCCCGAAGTGGTGGGCATGACGGCCGACCTCGCCAAGTACACCGACCTGCACCTGTTTGCGCAGGCCTACCCCGAGCGCTTTTTCCAGATGGGCATGGCCGAGCAGTTGCTCATGGGCGCCGCGGGTGGCATGGCCAAGACCGGCCTGGTGCCGTTTGCCACGACGTACGCAGTGTTTGGCACGCGCCGCGCCTACGACTTCATCCACCAGGTGATCGCCGAGGAAAACCTCAACGTCAAGATCTGCTGCGCTCTTCCGGGCCTGACCACCGGCTACGGTCCCAGCCACCAGGCCACCGAAGACCTGGCGATGATGCGCGCCATCCCCGGCCTGACGGTGGTGGACCCGTGCGACGCCCTTGACATCGAACAGGCCGTGCCGCAGATCGCCGCTCACAACGGCCCGGTCTACATGCGCCTGCTGCGCGGCAATGTGCCGCTGGTGCTGGACGAATACAACTACAAGTTCGAGTTAGGCAAGGCCAAGATGCTGCGCGAAGGCGGCGACGTGCTGGTGATCTCCAGCGGCTTCATGACCATGCGTACGCTCGAAGTGGCCAAGCAGCTCGAAGCCGACAAGGTCAATGTGGCCGTGTTGCACTGCCCGACCATAAAGCCGCTGGACAACGCCACCATCCTGGCCGAAGTGCGCAAGCCCGGCCGACTAGTGGTAGTGGCCGAAAACCATTCGGTGGTCGGAGGTCTCGGCGAAGCCGTGGCCAGCCTGCTGATGCGCGAAGGCGTGGTGCCCAGCAAGTTCCGCATGCTGGCGCTGCCCGATGCCTTCCTTGATGCGGGCGCGCTTCCCACATTGCATGACCGATATGGGATTTCAGCTGAAAAGATGTCTGCTTCGATAAAGGGCTGGCTTTCTTGATAAAGCATTCTCGGTTTTCTCTGTGTAAACACAGATTTCGCTGAAAATTGATTGCATTTTCTATCTGAATTAAAAATCCAGAAATTGATTTTCACATGCGACAGTTGCCGTCCATTAATTCATTAATCACATTCGTAACTTTGGCTAAAGTTCAAAGCGTTACCAAAGCTGCAAATGAATTGTGTATTAGTCCGAGTGCTGTGTCCCATCGCATTAGACGAATCGAGACAATTCTTGAAGTTAAGCTTTTCAACAATCCTGGTTTCGAGTTAAGTTCTACTGGTGCTCGATACCTTGATGCAGTCTCAGAAAGTTTATATCTTTTGGACAATTGGTCTGAAGATATGACTGCCTGATTTTAGAACGTACTAATCAAAGATTTTTATCAGAAACGTGAGGTTGGCATGGTCGGATTTAAATTGATAAAATCGTTTTCTGCGGCTTTCGCATTAGGTATAGCGGCTTTGGCTAGCTCTGCCGTATCAGCGCAAACTGCTCCGTACACCCTGATTTCTAATGTAATGGAGGCTGACACTCGGGTCACTGCCATTAGTATTGATTTCGGAAAACCACTCGCATTAAACTGGAAGCTCGATCAGGCATTTTCGGTAAACGCCGAACTTCTACCATTGAAGTCATATGCTGGTGATGTGATCGCCAATAGTGCTGCGGCAAAAGCTCCCAGAAAAATTCTCAAGGCCTATACAAGCGCAAAGCCCACACCTGGCAGTGCTAACCAAGGCCGATACGTCATCATTGAATTGGATCCGGACGACTTTAATGCGACATCATGGTATGTCGGTTTCAACCCTGGGATCCGCCAATTGTTGCCCTACAAAGAGAATATGCTTTATGAGGTCAGGTTACTTCAAGACTTGAACTTAGTTGCACCGAATATTGCACCCGACCGCCCATCACCAATCGTTGAAGTGGTCAAGGCTGGAACACTACTGCGCCAAACAGGGGCTCAAGTAGCTACTGCCGATCATTTTACGCAGGCCGTTTTCAACTTGCCAGAAAATCAGCAAACCAAATCCATTGGATACAATTTTTATAAACCAAATGGTTTGCCCGAGGGGGCTAAAGTTCCTTTAATCGTATTTCTGCATGGTTCTGGGCAGAGTCACGACACAAAGCACTTTGGTAATGATGTTGCTGCCGATGTGAAATCACCTTTGCTTACCAACCAAGGTGGGGTCGCCTGGATCGAGCGCGGACGGGAGAGAGCTTTTGTGCTTGTTCCACAGGCACCTGCGCGGGACACTTCTGATGCTAGAGGCGAAAACGGTTGGCGCAGTATGGATACACAAAAGCTGTTGCTGGGTCTGATTGACAAAATCATTGCTGACAATCCTTCAATTGACCCCCAACGGCTTTACCTGACAGGACTTTCGATGGGCGCACGCGGCGCCTGGGGACTCCTTACGCATGAAGACCCAGCGATTTCGCGCAAATTTGCCGCAGCTGTCCTCTTCAATGGTATTCCTTCAGCTTCTTCCGCTGTCGCTTCAAGCTTGTCTGGTGAAAATGCCTCGCAAAGGACGGCTCGTTTGGCCAGTTCTATACGTAGCATCGACATGCGCCGTGTTTCCGTACCGGTATGGATGACTCATTCTGATACGGATTCTGTGGTGCCAGTAATCGGATCCAGGCTACCTTTTGCTCTTCTCACAGGCCAAGCTTTAGATGAACAGAACGGTGAACTTAAAGTCGCTTCGTCAATTCTCAAGTCTTCAGATCGTCTGGTCCGACGCTACGAGGCAAAAAACACATTCAATGGAGCCGATGTTCGATATTCAGAGTATTTGTTTGGTAACGGAGATGCATTCCGCGATCTTGGAATGTTCACGCGCCACAGTCACTTTTCTTGGGAAATTTCCTTTAAAGATCAGTTGATTATTGATTGGCTTTTCGCGCAGCGTAAACGCTAATCACAGTAGTTGGCAGGGTGACCCAGGAGTAGCCTGGGTCACTTTTTTTTGCAAATACAACTGGCTGAGTTAAATTCATCGTATTTGGGTAATTAACACCGACGTCCCCCATTCATTAGCACTTGGCTTTGGAGTCCGGTGGTTAATTTAACTGGTTTTGAATCAGCCTTTGGGCATAAGCAGCAGGGGGCAGTTCACCCAAGATTTCTTGGTTAGCTCCTCGTTGTATTCCCGGCGCCAGGCTTCGACGATCACCCGGGTATGCGCCATGCTGGTGATCTAATGCTCATTGAGACATTCCCCACTGAAGCGCCCATTGAATGATTAGATGTAGGCGTTCTGGTTGGGTTTGCCCCCCGAGTTCGTCATTTCCCCCAGGTTGTTGGTGTTGCGTCCTTCGGCGTTGTGGGCAAAGATAAATTCTATCGACCACATCTGGTTGGGTCCCATCGGGCGCTCCAGGAGGGGGTGGCGCTCGGCCAGAGGGATCTTCTTGCGATTTTTGACCTGCAGGTCGCGTACAAGCAGTCAACTCGCTTGTGGTTGACTATCTCGCCAGCCTGGCGCAATTTCAGGTAAATAATGCCGGCGCCATATCGGCGGTGGCGCTGGGCGAAGGCGATGATCTTCTCCCTCAAGTCGCAATTACGGTCACTGACGGGTTCGTAGCGCAGGGCACTGGCACTCATGCCCATGACACGCAGCGAACGACGCTCGTTTAGGCCGCAGCTGACCATGTGGCGCACCAGCTCGTGACGAGGCGTGTCCGGAATTCTGTGTAAACGGGGCGGAAATCAAATATTGGAGAGGCGATCGAAACCGCATAATGATCAAATCAAACCGAGGCGCTTAAGCCGATAGGACATTTGTGCGCGCGTTAAACCTACTTGGCGAGCAGCAGCTGCCACGTTGTAACGAGCTGCCAACAGTGCCTTGCGGTATTCGTTTGCTTGCTTGCCTTGCGTAGATGTACTCTTGTTTGGCGTTGCATTGTTGCGTGTCCTCTGTAGCGGTTCATTCTCCGGGGAGGGCGCTTGTATTAAACGTCCCTCAGAACCTAATTCAAGATGTTCCGCGTGAATGGCCTCACCTCCCCGAAACAGATGGTGAACGTCAATTGGTTCATCATGCCCCGCCATAATCACGCCGCGCTCGACCAAGTTCTGCAATTCACGCACATTGCCAGGAAAATCGTATTGAAGCAAGACTTGTACTGCTCGTGGCGTAAATCCTGGTACATCGCGGCCATGCAGCTCGCAGTAACGGCGCAAGAAGGCTTCAAGAAGTAACGGGATGTCATCCCTGCGCTCCTTAAGGGGCGGCAAAGTGATCGGAAAAACGTTCAAGCGGAAAAAAAGATCCTCACGAAAACGACCAGCCTTAACTTCTTCGCGCAGATCAACATTGGTTGCGGCGATCACTCGGACATCGACCAGAATTGTTTTTGTACCCCCCACCCGCTCTACGGTGCGTTCCTGTAGTGCTCGCAACAGTTTTCCTTGCGCGACATAGGTTAATGATGCAATTTCATCGAGAAAAAGCGTCCCACCGTCGGCCCTCTCGAATCGTCCGGCGCGTGAGGTGCTGGCTCCAGTGAACGCGCCACGTTCAACGCCAAATAGCTCGGACTCCACCAATGTGTCAGGGATCGCGGCGCAGTTGAAGGCGATGAAAGGCTTACTTGCGCGGGGACTGATCGAGTGCAGTGTCTGTGCGAACATTTCTTTCCCAACGCCAGATGCACCGGTGAACAGTACAGTGGCTTGAGTTGGTGCCACACGTTCTATTAGATGTCGGGCGGCACTGAAACTTGACGAAATGCCAATCAGGTTCGAGTTCGTTGCTTCCGTTGTTCCTCGGGGAGTGCTGGCGGGAGGCCGACGGCCCACATCTGAAACAACTGGAACCCAATTGCGACGCATGTGCGCAGCTGATGCATCAGTGGTGAAGTAATGCAGATCCAGCTCAGGTGAATCCCATTGGTCAGCGGGTTTGCCTGTTATTCGGCAAGCCTCGGCACCCATAGACCGACATTCAATTTCGCGATAAACGATTAGCTTTCCCATGAAGGCGCTGGCGTAGCCGCTTGCATAACCCACTTGCATCCAGCAGGCTGGCTCGGTACCGATACCGAAGGCGGCGATGTGTTCGTCGTCCTCACTAGAGTCATGCCACCAGAAATCTGCAAAGAAATCGCCCTTGCCGATATCAAACTCAAAAGTAATAGTGGTGGGACGCACGATGCCTTCGAGTTTGTGCATTCTTGGTCCGGCGTGGAATGCATTGGCGGGATCGCTGTCCGGCCACAAGCGACGCACCAGTTCAGCATCGCGTGCTCCTGCCGTGTAGCCAACACGCGTGAGGAGTGATCGTGCCTGCTCTTGCCCAAGACTGGCGATTAGCTCTGAGCGGAGTGAGCCATAAGTTGAGGACCGCCACAGCAACATTCGCTGGTCATTGAGCCAAATACGACCGTCGCCAGGCGAAAAGGTGAGCGACTCGGCCAGATCTCGCAAAGTCGGCGAGGCACCTTCGTCGATGTCCTGGCTGTTTCGAGCTTGCGTGGCGTGCTGTTGCAACTCAATCAAAGATAGTCGGGGCTTTGCTGGGGATTTCATTGGTGAATTATTGCTCAACAATTATTGATCTATTGGTGATCCTGTTTCTAGGGGTTTTCCAGCGCCAAATCACGCAAGTCGTTGATTTATCGCGCCCTTGATCAGGTGTAGCTGTTTGGCACAGCATTTGCAAAGTAGTGCGTATCGTCCACCACCCATTAGAGGAAGACAAATCGTGCTCAAAGGAAAGACCATCATCGTCACCGGCGCTTCGTCCGGTATTGGTGCTGCGACTGCAGCAATGGCTGCGGCGCAAGGCGCCAACGTCATCTCCGTTGACATCAACCAACCCGCCAACCCGGTGGGCCACTTTATCCAAGCCGACCTGTCGGACCAGTCTTCCATCGACGCATTGGTCGCTTCTCTGCCTTCGGGCATCGATGGCTTGGCCAACATCGCGGGCCTGCCACCAACTCGTCCAGCCGAGGCTGTGCTGAAAGTCAATCTGGTGGGCCTGAAGTACCTGACCCTCCAACTGATCTCCAAGTTGTCCGATGGCGCCTCCATCGTTAACCTGGCCTCGCTGGCCGGTCTGGGCTGGCCCGATGCCAAGGACACCATCAGCGCAAGCGAGACGCTGAAGTTCGAGGACACCGCAGCCTTCTGTCAGGGCCATGGTATCGAGGGCGCTCGTAGCTACTTCTTCTCCAAGGAGGCGCTGCTGGTTTGGACCCTTCAAAACCGCTGGACCTGGCGCGATCGTGGCATACGCATGAACGCGGTGAGTCCTGGTCCAGTCGATACACCCATTTTGAAGGACTTTCTGGAGACCTTAGGTGCCCGCGCCGAGGAGGACATGAAGACCATGGACCGCCCAGGTACGCCAGCAGACATCGCCCCTGTCGTGTGCTTCCTATTGTCGGACGGATCGGTCTGGCTGCGTGGCATCAACATCGCCACCGATGGGGGCATGTTCTCCAACATCCAGTGCCAGATGAACGGTCTTTGAAGCAAGGAGACAACAAGTGAGTTCTATTCAAATGCTGATTGGCGGCGAGACCTGCCAAGCCAAGAGCGGTAAGACCTTCGAGCGCCGCAATCCCCTTGACGGCCAAGTCGCCACCGTGGCGCCTGCTGCCAGCGCCGATGATGCGCGCGCTGCAGTCGATGCGGCCGCTGTAGCTTTTGTGTCCTGGTCACGTACCAGTCCTGGCGAGCGTCGCGCGTTGCTGATGAAAGCCGCCCACGCGCTGGAGGCTCGCGCCGCCGACTTCGCGGCGGCCATGGCGGCCGAGACCGGTTCGTCGGGTATCTGGGCAGGCTTCAACGTGCACCTGGCCGCGGATATGTTGCTAGAAGCTGCCGCGCTGACCACCCAGATCGATGGACAGGTCATCCCCTCGAACGTGCCGGGCAGCCTGGCCACCTCCCTGCGCGTGCCCGCGGGCGTGGTCTTGGGCATCGCGCCCTGGAATGCGCCAGTGATTCTGGGGGTTCGCGCGGTGGCCGTGCCCTTGGCGTGCGGCAACACCGTGGTCCTCAAGGGCAGCGAACTTTGCCCTGCCACCCATGGCTTGATTATTCAGGCGCTGCAGGAAGCAGGGCTGCCCAAGGGAGTGGTCAACTTCGTAACCAATGCCCCGGCTGATGCTGCTGAAGTAGTGGAAGCCATGGTGGCCCACCCGGCCGTGCGTCGCGTCAACTTCACCGGCTCCACCCATGTCGGCCGGATTATTGCCGGCTATTGTGCCAAGTACCTTAAGGCTTCGGTCTTGGAGCTCGGCGGCAAGGCGCCGTTGCTGGTGCTGGACGATGCTGACCTCGATGCCGCCGTCAACGGTGCTGCCTTTGGCTCGTTTGCCAACTCGGGCCAGATCTGCATGTCCACCGAGCGCCTCGTGGTCGACGCTAAGGTGGCCGACGCATTCGTGGCCAAACTGGCGGCCAAGGCCCAAGCATTGCCGCTCGGTGACCCCCGAAAAGGCCCTGTGGTGCTGGGTTCCGTGGTCGACATGGCCACGGTCAAGCGATGCAACGAACTTATCGACGATGCATTAGCGAAAGGAGCCAAGCTGGTGTGCGGTGGCAAAGCTGACAGCACGCTCATGCCTGCCACGCTGATTGACCATGTGACGCCGCAGATGCGCATCTACCGAGAAGAGACCTTCGGTCCGGTCAAGGCGATCGTTCGTGTCGAAGGCGAAGAGGCGGCGATTGCCTGCGCTAATGACAACGAGTTCGGTCTGTCTGCTGCGGTGTTCACTCGCGATATCGCTCGCGGCTGGCGCGTGGCCCAGTCAATCGAGTCTGGCATCTGCCATGTCAACGGCCCAACCGTTCATGACGAAGCTCAGATGCCATTCGGAGGCGTCAAAGGTAGCGGCTGGGGACGCTTCGGTGGCCACGCCGGAATCGATGCTTTTACCGAGACGCGCTGGGTTACGGTGCAAACCGCCGAGCGCCATTATCCCTTCTGATCCCGTTCCTCTTTCGTTTTAACCACAAAGGGGTAGCGTCATCGCGCCCCATCTCAGGAGACATTCATGACCCAATCTATTGACACAACTCTTGGCGCATCGCGCCGTGACATCCTGGGCCTGGCCGGTGCGGCTGGCCTGACTCTGCTGGCTCCAGGCGCAGTGCGTGCCCAGAGCGGTGATACTCTGCGCGTGGGCTTCATCAGCCCGCGCACCGGCCCCTTGGGTAGCTTTGGCGAAGGTGACGGTTATGTGCTGGATCTGGTGCGCAAGTCCCTGGCTGGCGGCCTGACCATCGGCGGCAAAAAATACGCCGTGGAGATCTTGGATCGCGATACCCAATCTGATCCGGCGCGCGCCAGTCAATTGGCCAAGTCCTTGATCAACAATGACAAGATCGATCTGATGCTCACCACTTCTACGCCGGAAGTAGTCAACCCTGTGGCAGACGCTTGCGAGGCTGCTGGTGTTCCTTGCTTGGGCACCATCATGCCCTGGGAAGCTTGGTACTTTGGTCGCGGTGCCAAGCCGGGCCAGCCCTCTCCGTTCAAGTGGTCCTTCCTGTTTTCCTTCGGTGTGGCCGACTTCGTGAAGTCCTATGTTTCGCAGTGGTCGGCAGTGTCGACCAACAAAAAGGTCGCGGCCTTGCTGCCTAATGACGCCGACGGCAACGCCATCCGCGCAGCACTGTTGCCCGAGTTGCAGAAGGCCGGCTACACAGTGGTCGATGGCGGTCCCTACGAGACTGGCACCACAGACTTCTCCGCGCAGATCGCCAAGTTCAAAGCCGAGAAGTGCGAGATCCTCATGACTTTCCCGATCCCGCCTGACTTCGCTACCTTCTGGCGCCAGGCAGCGCAGCAGGGCTTGGCCAAGACGATGAAGGTGGTGCAGGTGGCTAAGACCGGCCTGTTCGCATCCACCATTGAGGTGCTCGGCCCCCTGGGCTACAACATCTCGGTGGCCGCCTATTGGCACAAGAACTACCCGTATGCCTCCGGCGCCACCGGTGTCAGCGGCGTGCAGCTGGCCGATGGCTACGAGAAGTCCTCGGGCAAACAGTGGAACCAGCAGCTGGGTGCCTCGATGTCGCTGCTCGACGCAGGTCTCGCAGCGCTCAAGTCCAGTGCGAACCCCAAGGATAAGGCAGCCCTGGCCAAAGCTTTGGCCAGCCTGAAGACCACCACGATGATGGGACCGGTCGATTTCACAAAGGGTCCCGTGGCCAACGTGTCCTCGGTGCCCATGATTGGGGCGCAGTGGGTCAAGCCTGCTGCAGGCTCCAAGTTCAAGTACGACTACGTCCTCACCGAGAACGCTGGCGACCCCAAGGTGCCCGTGGCAGCCAAAGTGAAGTCGTACTCCTGAACTCCTCGTGAATAACAGTCATCCGAACGCCATGGGGCCACTGCTGTCGGCCCGTGGCATCCACAAGAGTTTCGGCGCACTTACGGTCCTTGCTGGTGTTGACTTTGATGTCCATGCTGGTGAGGCTGTAGGCATCGTTGGCCCTAACGGTGCAGGCAAGACTACTTTGCTGGCATCGTTGTCGGGCTCGCTTCCTTTGTCTGCCGGAACGGTGCGCTTCCAGGGGCAGGACGTGACCGCGCTCGACGCGGCCGCCCGCTGCCGCCTGGGTGTGGCACGAAGCCATCAGGTCCCCAAGCCGTTTGGTGGCATGACAATTTTCGAGAATGTACTGACTGCCGCCATGCATGGCGGTGGATTTGGTCGTGACGAGGCCTATGACCGTGCCGTGGACGCGATTCGCGTGTGCGGCATGCACTCGGTGGCCAATCGGCGCGCTGATGCGTTGGGCTTACTAGATCGCAAGCGATTGGAATTGACAAGAGCACTGGCTACCGCGCCGTCGCTGCTGCTGCTTGATGAAATCGGCGGCGGCTTGACGGATGGAGAGGCCGCCGAACTGGTGGATACCATTCGGGTCTTGCATGGCCGCCAGATCACCATCGTGTGGATCGAGCACATCGTCCACATCCTGGTTCAGATCGCACGTCGTCTCGTATGCATGGACGCTGGCCGCATCATTGCCGATGGTGCGCCCGACGAGGTGTTGTCGCACGAGGATGTTGTCACCGCTTACCTGGGAGGCCATCGATGAGCCTGTTGCAAGTCTCGGGCTTGGAGGCCCGCCATGGACTCCTCAACGCCGTTCGTGGCATTGACCTGTCTCTGCAGGAAGGCGAACGTTTGGCTCTGGTGGGGGCCAATGGCTCTGGCAAGACCACGCTGCTGAGGACTTTGGCTGGCATACATCCGGCCTCGGCGGGTCGAGTCTTGTTCGATGGCCAGGATGTCACGTCTCTGCCTGCCCATCATCGCTGTGCGCAAGGCATCTCGCTGGTGCCCGAAGGTCGCCGCCTGTTCGCCTCCATGTCTGTCGCTGACAACCTGCGCGTGGCGCAGTCTGCGGGCCGTACGGGGCATTGGAATTTTGACACCGTGGTGGAGGCGTTTCCCCAACTCAAGCCCAAACTCAAAGCTGCCGCAGGTTCGCTCTCAGGTGGACAGCAGCAGGCCGTGGCGATTGGCCGTGCCCTAATGGCCAATCCGCGCGTGCTGTTGCTCGACGAGGTCTCCTTGGGCCTGTCCCCCGTGGCGGTACAGGGAGTCTATGACTCGCTGCAGGCGTTGATGGCAACCCGCACCACGCTGATCCTGGTTGAACAAGACCTGCAGCGCACCTTCGAGGTGTCCGATCGTATCGTCTGCATGCTCGAAGGTGCCGTAGTCGCCAGTGGGCGCACCTCAGAGATGACACGTGAGGAAGTTATGGACCATTACTTTGGCCATAGAACAGCCAACGCTGGGGAGGGCGTATGAGTGTCTTGAATCAAATCCTCCAAGGTATGTTGCTCGGAGGCTATTACGCTTTGCTGGCCTGCGGCTTGTCTTTCATGTTTGGTGTGATGCGCATCATCAATTTGGCACATGGCAGCTTGGCGGTGGTCGCTGCCTATGGTGTTTATTGGATCGCAGAACGGTTTGAGGTGCATCCGTTCGCGGCCCTGCCTGTGGCCGTGCTGGTCATGGCGCTTGTGGGATGGGTGCTGTATCGACTGGTGCTGGAGCGAAGCAGCCGCAGCGGGGAATTGGTTCCGATTCTGGCCACCTTTGGCCTCGCGGTAGTGTTGGACAACACACTGTTCACGACGTTCGGTGCCGACACCCGTTCCCTGGCACCGATGCTGGACACGCTGGCCTATGACGGTCTGGAGATAGGCGAGATCACTTTGGGACATCTGTCGCTGCTGATCTTCGCAGTGGCGGTGCTGCTTTTAGGTGGCTTGCATCTGCTGCTCAACCACACTGCGCTGGGACTCCGCATCCGGGCAGTGGCCGACGATCCGGCAACCGCGCAGTTGGTGGGAATTAATGCTAGTTCCGTCAACGCCGTGGCCGCGGCCATAGCGATGGGCACCGTGGCGATTGCCGGCACTTTCTTAGCCATGCGAGCCACTGTCGATCCCTACTCCGGGGCTCCGCAACTGATTTTCGCCTTTGAGGCCGTGATGATCGGTGGTGCCGGATCCTTGTGGGGCACGCTCGCTGGCGGTATTGCGCTGGGTGTCGCCCAGAGCTTGGGAGCCCAGATCCACAGTCAGGGCTTCCTGATCGCCGGTCATGTACTGTTCCTAGTGGTGCTGCTGGCGCGTCTGGCGCTGCAAGGTCGGCGCCTTCGATTGACCTTCCTACGCAAATCCTGACCGATGAATGCTGAACACTTGTCCATTTCCGCCTCGGCTCAGGGGCGAACCAAGAGCTACCGTGTCGAGCGTTGGACCGGCCTGTCGATCACCTCGGTGGTCTTGGTCCTGCTGGCACAAGTTGCCCTGGCCCTAGCACCTCTCATACTAGAGCCGGGCGCGGTTGACCGACTGACCACTTTGTTCATCTACGGCATCCTGGCCCTTATGTGGAACGCCTTAGCGGGCTACGCAGGCCTGGTCTCAGTAGGTCATCAGGCCTTCTTTGGCCTGGGCGCCTATGCAGCTGTCCGACTGGCCGATGCGGGTGTAAGCCCGTACCCGGCGCTGATACTTGCCGCTGTACTGGTCGCCTTGGTGTCGATTCCGATCGCCTCGTTCATGCTGCGCCTACGTAGCGGAGAGTTTGCAATCGGTATGTGGGTGGTTGCGGCCCTGTCTCACCTGTTGGTGAATCTTGACACTCTGGTGCAAGGGGAAACCGGTACCTCACTGATCGCACTGCAAGCCTACGACTCGTCCACCCGACGCCTGGTGACTTACTGGCTGGCGTTGGCCATGATGGCCGGCTTGGCTTGGTGCGTGTTTGGCCTCCTGCGGACACGCGTCGGTTCTGCCTTGCAGGCTATCCGCGACAGCGAGGAGGCTGCGGCGTCGGTCGGTGTGCGTGTGATGTCGACCAAACGGTTGATCTTCGTGTTGTCGGCATTTGGATGCGCCGCGGCGGGCGCCATGTGGTTGGCAACGGCGGTGACTTTTCAGCCCAAGACCTACTTCAGCGTGCAATGGACTGCGTACATGCTATTCATGGTGCTGGTGGGAGGCATCGGCACCTACGAAGGGCCGATCATTGGCGCTGTGCTGTTCTTCGCCATTGAGACGCTATTTGGCGCCGCCGGCGTGACCTACCTGATTGGCCTTGGCTTGGTAGCCGTGCTGTTCGCACTACTGCTGCCGCGCGGTATCTGGGGCGCGATCGAGCAGCGTTGGGGTTTGCAATTGCTGCCGGTGGGGTATCGGATTCGAGAGTGATCTCTGAGAACTGATTGACCAAGTGAAAGCCAGTGAATTTAGGGTTAACCCCTGTTTGGCACGACAAATTGTCACCCTAGTCTGAAGAAGCATCGCTTGATAGGGACTCTGAGTGACTACATGATTTATGAATGGGTTACTCCCGCAATTTTTTATATCGCTTCGCCGAAATTGGCGCGGAGCGGATCTGTCTGAATTTTGTAGAGGTTGAAACATGAAACGGCTTCTTCCACTACTCATGGTGTCCATGTTGGTTGCATGCGCTAACCAGTACAAGTCCGCTCCATCTCCAATCGTGCGTGTCAATCCACCGACCGACTGCAAGGCTTGGGTAGGCGTTGATCGAGATGCTGAGTTGCCGGGCTATTTGCTGCCACAGGCAAATGGCTCAATTCAATGTATCCCATTGCTGGTAACGGCGAACCAGCCAGCGTCCGGGTATGACGGCGATTACTACGTTAAAGAATTTACGGATGCCAAGCTTAAGGAGCGTTGGTCGGCATGCAAGGCAGACGATGCCTGCTTCAAGCGAGTGAATACCCAGATTCAACGATGGTTGCCCCCAAATAAGGAGCGGGCTACGCGCGTCACCGGAATGGTGGATCCCGTTGGAAGAATCGATTCTGATGGGGATGTAGATCTACGCGCGATTCGCAAGCCGGGCTTCTTCGCTAAGGCGCCTTACAACGAGATTGTTCCAGAGGCGGATGCGCGCACGCACATCGTGGAATTCACCGTGCCGCGCGATCCGCTGGAGCGTCTGAAGCTGAGATGACTGGCGATATAAAGCTGCGTGGTTGGTATGTTGAGGGTGCTGGCGTGTCCGATGGGAAGGGCGGGCAAACTCGTGCTTTGGTGATCATGAGCGCAGGCGGTGGTGGGCAGCTCACCGCGATTCAACATCCCTTGGATAACCTGGTGAGGGTTGATCCGGTCACCCGTCGTGCGACGACTGTTCAGTATCCCAACGCCACGACTGAGGGAATGGGCATGCGCACCTACCGTGACCATTTGTATGCACTTAACCGCGCTAGGTTCGACGTTTTGGCATTCGACCGGCGAGGTTAGGGCCTTTCTGGCGGTTTCAGCGACACCAACACGTAAGAGCAAAGCGAAGACATTTTCCGTGTTCTGGAGCAAATGGAACAGGGCCATGGAATGCGCTTGTTGACGCCAGGTGGGGCACTCCTTGAAGGTGCTTCGGCTGGAGGGCTGCTGATGGCCGGGATGAAAGCGCGTGAAATTCCGCTGCTGCTCATGGGATATTCGCGTGGATCAATGACTACCGGCTGGGCAATGACGAAGAACTACGTGGGCGGGTGCAGCTATGACATGCCAACAGTGAATTGTTCTAAGCCTAAGGGTTACAAGAACATCAAGGGCGCCATGCTCTATGCATCCTTCGTCAGTGGCGCCGGTTATCTGCCTCAGGCGCGTGATTTGGCAGACCGGAATTTGTTCCTTGGTGGAATGGCAGCGGATAACTATGTTGCCTTCTATCCCAATTCGGCGGTTCTCGCGAACATACACCAATGGCCCTCAGTGTTTTTTGCCAAGGTACATCTACGAAAGCCTTGGCTTTTAGAGCTCGTTCAAGCTAGGGGTGCTTCATGGAATTGCTTTACGCCAGGGTGAGGACGGTACCTTTCGATGATCTTTAAAACCAAGCAAGTGCTTTGTCGCAACAGTTACTTCCCATCAGAATTGGGGTAAATACCGATAAATAACTTGCACCAAGCACTTGCTTGGTTTTATGTCGGTCGTTAAAGTAGAGCTGTTGTCTAGCAAAATTGATTTAGTACAACGCTGTCTCCTACATCCATGACTGAAACTGTTGAACTTTCTGTCGAACAGCCCGTTCGCAAGACACGCAAATCTACGGTCGTTCCGCGAGAGCGGATCCTGGTTGCGGCCGCAAATCTCTTTCGAAAGAAGGGCTACAAAGGCACCACTGTTAGGGATATTGCAGAGGCAGTAGGAATTCAATCTGGAAGCCTCTTTCACCATTTCTCCACCAAAGAGGAAATGCTCTTGGAGATCATGAGAGAGGCATTCCTATCAATATGCATCGCTCATGAAAAGGTTCTTGCAACTGAACCTGATCCGGTCAAGCAGTTGCGCGCACTGATTGCCGAAGAGCTTGAGGCCATCTTGAGTGACGAGCGCAGGGACTATCACGCGGTTCTCTACTTCGATTGGCGAGAAGCCCCAGAGGCAGCCATGCCTGAACTCAACAGGTTGCGTAAAAGGTTCAAAACTTGCTGGCTCAATGCCTTGCAAGGTTGTGCGGATGCCGGGAGATTGCGCTGTCCTCCGGATATTGCAGAACACATCATTAATGGAGCACTACGCGGTGTGATGACTTGGTTCCGAAAGGGAGGCAAGTATTCCACTGACGAATTTAGCTCTCTGTTTGCTCACCTTTTCGTTGAGTGAGGTGCATGACTGAAATGATCAGCACCTAATCCCCCTCGTTGTATCGAGGATGTGTCATATCGATGCATCCAATTTGAGGCACAGGCTAATTCCTAGTGTCGAGGGGAAACTCATCTCAAATTTATTCAAAAAACTCAAACATCAGAAAGACCCAACATGAAAGAAGCAGTCATCGTTTCCACCGCGCGTACTCCGATTGGCCGTGCATTTCGCGGTGCATTGAACAACATCAAATCTCCAACTTTGATGGGGCATGCGATGCACCACGCCATTGAGAGATCAGGCATTGATGGTGCTGAAATTGATGATGTGGTTATTGGGACCGTTCTGAGTGCGGGTACAGGTGGAGGCAATCTTGCTAGGTATGCCGCTCTGGCAGCAGGGTTGCCGCAATCTGTCTCGGGACAGACCATTGACCGTCAGTGTTCCTCTGGGTTGATGGCTATCTCGACTGCAGCTAAGCAAGTGATGGTTGACGGCATGCAAATTGTGGTTGCGGGTGGCCAGGACAACATCACTGGTGTTCAGAATCAATACATGACCTGGACCTCCCAAGAGGCAGATCCTCGCGTTCTGGCTGCGGCTGCAAATGCTTACATGCCGATGGTCCAGACGGCTGAATTTGTCTCCAAGAAATACGGAATCAGCCGCGACGTGCAGGATGCATATTCCTTGGAGTCGCAGCGTCGCACAGCGGCTGCCCAGCAAGCAGGTCGATTGGATGCAGAAATTGTGCCCATTACCACTATGCAAGCCATCGTGGACAAGGAAACCAAAGCGGTCAGCTACAAAGAAGTCACGTTGACACGCGATGAAGGCAACCGCCCAGACACAACGTTGGAGGGTTTGCAATCACTCAAGCCAGTCATCGAAGGCGGGGTGATCACGGCAGGTAATGCCAGCCAGCTGTCCGATGGTGCTTCGGCTTGCGTTGTCATGGATCGCAAGTTGGCAGAGCAACGAGGGTTGGCGCCTCTGGGTATTTACCGAGGCATGGCTGTTGCAGGCTGTCCACCCGAAGAAATGGGTATCGGGCCAATCTATGCAATTCCCAAGCTCCTTAAACAGCATGGTCTGAAGGTGGATGACATCGGCCTGTGGGAACTCAATGAGGCTTTTGCATGCCAGGTGCTGTATTGCCGTGATCATTTGGGTATTGACCCTGAGAAATACAACGTCAATGGCGGGGGGATTTCCATTGGCCATCCTTACGGAATGACTGGCGCGCGGCTTGTGGGCCATGCTTTGATTGAGGGCAAGCGTCGTGGTGTCAAGTATGTCGTCATCTCCATGTGTGTTGGCGGTGGCATGGGTGCCGCTGGTTTGTTCGAGGTCGCTTGATGTCAGAGCTGACCCTTTCCCGGAAAGATCTGGATTTCTTGCTGTTTGAATGGCTCCAGGTACAAGGCCTGAATGAGCGCGAACGGTATGAGGATCACAGTCAAGAAACCTTTAGCGCTGCACTGGATACATACGCATCTATTGCCGATGACTTCTTCGCGCCACACAACAAGAAAAATGACGAGCATGAGCCATCCTTTGACGGGGAGCGAGTAACCGTTCTTCCGGAAATCAAAAAGGCATTAGAGGCGTTTTCCGAGGCTGGATTGATGGCCGCGAGGCAAGACTACGATCTGGGGGGCATGCAGTTGCCATTCGTGGTTGAACGCGCAGGTATGGCTTACATGATGGCGGCAAACTTGGCCACATCTGGGTATGCATTCTTGACGATTGCCAATGCGGAATTACTGCTGGCATATGGCACGAACAACCAAGTTGAGCGGTACGTGCGTCCCATGATGCAAGGACGATTCTTTGGAACCATGTGCTTGTCTGAACCTCAAGCGGGTTCATCGCTGGCAGACATTCGTACCCGTGCTGAACCTCAAGCTGACGGCACGTACCGTCTGTTTGGCAACAAGATGTGGATTTCCGGCGGAGAGCACGACGTCAGCGAAAACATTGTGCATCTGGTGCTGGCCAAAATTCCTGGTCCCGATGGGAAATTGCAGCCAGGGGTGAAAGGCATTTCCCTGTTCCTTGTGCCACGCAAGTTATTGAATGAACAAGGGGAGCCAAGTGAGCGTAATGATGTGGTGCTCGCAGGCTTGAACCACAAAATGGGCTACCGTGGGTTGCCCAATTGCCTCTTGAACTTTGGAGAAGGTAAGCACAGGCCTGCCGGTTCGGCTGGGGCAGTGGGTTGGCTGATTGGAGAAGAAGGCAAAGGCCTGGCGTGCATGTTCAAGATGATGAACGAAGCCCGAATTGCTGTGGGTCTTAGTGCCGCAGCCTTGGGTTGCACAGGTTACCTGCATGCATTGGACTATGCACGCAATCGGCCGCAGGGTCGGTTGCCTTCAGGCAAAAAGCCAGATGAGCCGATGGTGCCAATCGTTGAACACGCTGATGTACGCCGCATGCTTCTGGCTCAAAAGGCTTACTCTGAAGGCGGAATGGCTTTGTGTCTTTACAGCGCGAAACTAATTGATGAGCAACTTACGGCCGTAGACGAAAAGGATCGTATACGCGCTGAGCAGCTCCTCGATTTGTTGACCCCTATCACCAAAAGCTGGCCTTCCGAATGGTGTTTGCACGCCAATGATCTGGCCATTCAAATTCATGGTGGCTATGGGTACACCCGCGAATACAACGTCGAACAGTTCTATCGCGACAACCGCCTCAATCCAATTCATGAGGGCACATTTGGTATTCAAGCCATCGATCTGGTTGGAAGAAAACTTCGGCTGCATGAAGGCCAGTCATTGCGCGATCTCGATCAGTTGATTCGAGGAACGATACGACAAGCTCGTGAAACTGAAACGCTGAAAGCAGATGCCGTTCTTCTCGCTGAGGCTTGGGAGCATGTCTTGAAGACGGCTGAGGGCATGTTTGAAATTGAAGATTTGACAACACGATTGGCCAATGCCAGTCCATTTCTTCAAGCGTTCGGACACGTTGTATTGGGTTGGATTTGGATGGAGCAGGCGCTGTCAGCGCAAAGTGAACTGACCAAGGAACCTGAGAAAGCAAGCCGGGATTTTTATTTGGGCAAGTTGCAAACAAGCGCTTATTTCATGCGTTGGGAATTGCCTCGGGTCCAAGCATGGCTTCAGGTCGTCAATGCCGTTGATCGCACATGTTTGGATATGCGCGATGAATGGTTTTAAGGGCGTCTGCAGACGGCCGATTGGAGATTTGAGATGGAATTCATACTGATTACGCTGTTGAACAGCCTAAGTTATGGCTTGTTGCTGTTCATGCTGTCATCGGGGTTGACTCTGATTTTCAGCATGATGGGTGTATTGAATTTTGCGCACGCAAGCTTTTACATGCTCGGTGCTTATTTCGCCTATGCCATCAGTGCAAAGATGGGATTCTGGGTTGCACTGGTGGCCGCACCCTTACTCGTAGGTGTTGTGGGTGCCCTGATCGAGCGCTACGGACTTCGTGCGGTTCACAAATACGGTCACGTAGCTGAATTGCTCTACACCTTTGGAATGGCATACCTCATCCTTGAGGGCGTGCAGCTCATCTGGGGGCGCTCAGCAGTGCCCTACGGCATACCGCCTGAACTTGATGGACCATTGTTCACATTGTTCAGCACCTCATTTCCGAAATATCGCGCTTTCATGATGTCGGTGGCGGTGTTGATGCTTGCTTCAATCTACCTGCTTTTGACGAAGACGCGCGTGGGCCTGGTCATCCAGGCTGCATTGACACACCCTCTGATGGTGGAGTCTCTTGGTCACAACGTGCCACGCGTCTTCATGCTTGTTTTTGGAGGAGGCTGTGCGTTGGCTGGTCTCGCTGGAGTTGTAGGTGGAAATGCATTTGTGACGGAGCCAGGCATGGCCGCGACTGTTGGCAGCGTGATCTTCGTGGTGGTCGTGGTGGGAGGCATGGGGTCGCTGGTTGGTGCGCTATTGGCTTCCTTGATCATCGGTGTTGTTCAAACGTTCGCGGTGGCCATCGATTATTCGCCCATTCACTTACTCAAGGCTCTTGGCGCGAACATCACTCCTCAAAGTTTTGGCTATGGGTTGCTGGATGTCACCGTGGCACAAGTTGCTCCCATACTTCCTTACGCACTATTGGTTCTGGTGCTGATCTTCCGTCCACGCGGACTCCTTGGAAAGCGGGAGGGTTGATTTCATGCATTCAATGAAAAATCAAATTACTCAGACCAATCAGATGACGACACCTCGCTTCGTAACTGTCTGGCTTGCTTTTGTAGCGCTGCTCATTGCTGCTCCGATTGCTTTTCCCTCTGCTACTGCAGTTGCTCTCATGTCGCAAATGGGGACGGCCATGATCTTTGGTCTCTCCTACAACATGCTGCTTGGACAAGGCGGGATGCTGTCATTTGGACATGCGGTGTTTTCTGGGCTGGGTGGGTTCGTTGCTGTGCATGCAATCAATCATGCCGCAGCAGGAAATATGTGGTTGCCGCTTCCGTTGTCGCCGCTAGTTGGTGGTTTGACCGGCATGGCATTCGCAACTCTGATCGGCTATGTCATCACCAGAAAGTCGGGAACTACCTTCGCCATGATCACACTGGGGATCGGCGAAATGATTTTTGCCAGCTCCCTGATGTATCCAGGGTTTTTTGGAGGCGAAGGTGGCATATCAACGAACCGGGTCTATGGCGATAAATTCTTTGGCCTCAACTTTGGTTCTCAGCTTCAAGTGTATGGGCTGATCGCCGCGTGGCTGTTCGTATGTACAGCAGCAATTTATTGGTTCACGACAACCCCACTTGGGCGGATTATCAATGCCGTCCGAGATAACGATGAGCGAACTTCTTTCATTGGATTTGATCCGAAACTGGCTCGCTATTTGACGCTCATTGTCTCTGGATTCTTTGCTGGTATTTCCGGTGCATTGAGCGTCATCAATTTCGAAATCGCATCTGCTGAAAATTTGAGCGCTGGTCGCTCAGGTGCGGTACTTCTCTTCACATTCATTGGCGGCATCAGCAGTTTCATCGGGCCAATGGTCGGCGCTGTAGTGGGGGTGCTGATGACTGTTTTGCTGTCAGATTTCACCCCAGCATGGCACATGTACCTGGGCTTGCTCTTTGTTTTGGTGGTCGTCTATGCACCAGGCGGACTGACCAGCATGGGGGGAGCTTTAGTCGGACTTCTGCGTCAAGGATTCAAGCCTACGAATCTACATAAGTTTCTGCTTGCTGTTGGCTGCCTCTTGTTGACCTTCACAAGCACTGTGGCTGTCTTGGAAATGCTCTATCAACGCGTTTCTCCGACCACATCAGATCTGATCCTCTTCGGAGTCAAGTTGGACCCTGACCTGTCAATGACTTGGGTCGTGGCACTGCTGAGCATGTTAGTCGGTGTCATCAGTGTGAAACCCAGTCTTCGTTGGGTCATGCAGGACGAGCAAAAGTTGCGTGCAACCCCCAATGGTCAGAAAGGAGTTGCGGCATGAATCAGTTCGCTCTTGAACTCAAGGATGTTCGAAAAAGCTTTGGCTCTGCAGAAATCATTCGTGGTTCAAATCTGCAAGTGCCAAGGGGTGAGCGTTTTGCGGTCATCGGCCCGAACGGGGCAGGTAAATCGACACTCTTCAATCTCATATCGGGACGCTTCAGCGTTTCTTCAGGAGAAATCATCCTGAACGGCAATCGGATTGATTCGCTGTCGCCACAAGAAATCAATCGAATGGGCCTAGCTCGAAGCTTTCAGATTACGAATATCTTTAATAAGTTGTCTGTATTTGAAAATCTTCAATGCGCAGTTCTTTGGTCGCAAGGCTATCGATATTCGATTTTCAAAAGATTAAGCCAACTCAAATTGGTGAACGAGCGTGCAGAAGAGATCTTGGAGTTGATTGGTCTCAAAGATCGTCGTCATGTCCAAGCCGGTCTTCTCACATACGCTGAGCAGAGGGCACTGGAGATTGGCATCACTGTCGCAGGGAATGCCGATGTCATTTTGCTGGATGAACCGACTGCAGGTATGAGTCGCTCCGAGAGTGATGCGGCCATTGAACTGATCCGAAAGGTCACACAAGGAAAAACATTGCTGATGGTTGAGCACGATCTCAGCGTTGTATTTGGATTGGCCGACAAGATCGCCGTCGTTGTCTACGGTCAGGTCATTGCTTGCGATACCCCTGAAAAAATCCGTGCGAATGCACAAGTACAGGAAGCCTATTTGGGCGGTCATGCATCAGTGGAGGTGCAGTGATGGAACTGCTGAAAATTTCTGGGCTTCATGCTTACTACGACAAAAGCCACGTTCTGCACGGTGTGAACATGCATATCGGCAAAGGCGAAATTGTCAGTTTGCTGGGACGAAATGGTGTTGGTCGTTCAACGACTGTCAAAGCTGTGATGGGACACGTAGACATCACAGGATCAATCCAGTTCAAAGGGAAAGAGCTTGTTGGACTGAAACCCTTTGAAATTTCTCACTGCGGCTTGGGTTACGTTCCGGAGAACAGGGACGTTTTCCCCACACTTACCGTGGAGCAGAACCTATTGCTCGGAGAAAAGCGTGGACATCAATCCAGATGGTCCATCGATGAGATGTATGAGATGTTTCCTCGTCTCAAAGAACGGCGCAACACTGCGGCAGGAGTTATGTCTGGAGGGGAGCAACAAATGCTCACGCTTTGCCGAACGCTCATGGGTGACCCTGATCTGATCATGATTGATGAGCCCACCGAAGGTTTGGCACCAAAGATCGTGGATCAAGTTGCGCATTACCTTAACGAACTGAAGAACCGAGGGATTTCTGTCCTTTTGGTTGAGCAAAAACTCACGATTGCCTTGGACATTTCACAACGACTGTATGTGATGGGTCATGGTGCCATCGTGTTTGAAGGTTCCCCAGATCAATTGAGACATGCCGATGACATTCGAAAAGAATGGCTCGAAGTTTGAACCCCATGAACGTCGGGTTTTCATGACGTTCGCTTTTTTTCACCACCCCTTAGGAGACAACATGAAATTTTCACTGACCCAAAAATTGACTGCCATTGCAGTTGCCACGGCCGCATTTGCATCGGTCGCGCACGCTGAAAATGTGCGCGTCGCTGTGATCGACCCTCTTTCGGGGGCTTTTGCAGGACTTGGAGAGAATCAGCTTAAAAGCTGGCAATACCTGGCAGAAATTGCCAACAAAGGCAAATGGGCCGGAGACCACACTCTGGAATTCGTTGGTTTCGACAACAAGGCCGGTGTGCAAGACAGCTTGAGTCAGCTCAAGCGTGCAATCGAGCAGGGATATCGCTACGTTGCTGAGGCCAATGGCTCTGGTGTTGCCTTTGCGCTGGTTGATGCGATCAATAAGCACAATGAACGTAACCCAGGTAAAGAAGTCCTCTTCTTGAATCACGGTGCCATTGATCCGGACCTGACCAATGGAAAATGCAGCTTCTGGCATTTCAGCTTTGACTCCAACGTTGACATGAAGATGCAGGGTCTGGTCAATGTCATGGCCACCAATCAAAGCGTCAAGAAAGTTTACATCATTGGTCAGAACTATGCATTTGGTCGCTCTGTGAGCAAAGCTGCCAAAGAAATGCTTGCCCAGAAGCGTCCTGATGTTCAGGTTGTTGGTGACGACCTTCATCCGATTGGCGAAGTGAAAGATTTCGCTCCTTACATTGCCAAGATCAAAGCTTCTGGTGCTGATAGCGTGATCACCGGCAACTGGGGGGCAGACCTGTCTCTGCTGATCAAAGCCGCCAAGGATGCAGGCCTGAATGTGAACTTTTACACCTATTACGCCATCCTGAAGGGTGCGCCTACAGCAATGGGTGCTAGCGGACTGGATCGCGTCAAGTTTGTGGGTGTCTGGAACCCTAATAACGAAAAATTCCTGGGCAAAGACATCGTTGAAGGATTCAAGAAAAAGTACAACGATGATTTCACATGGATGCAGGCGCACTCGGCCGTGACGATGCTCAGCAAAGCCATCAAGGAATCAAAGTCTACGGAACCTCTGAAGGTGGCGTACGCACTCGAAAATATGACTGCACAGAGCCTGAACGGCGAAGTTCAGATGCGTGCAACTGATCACCAGCTCCAGCAACCGCTCTACATCGCAACCTGGTCTAAGGTCAACGGCAAAGACGTCAAGATCGAACAGGAAGGGACTGGATTTGGTTGGAAGACTGACAAGGTCATTCCTGCCTATGAAGCTTCTCAGCCTACCAGCTGCAAGATGACTCGACCCGCCCGTTAATAGGGTGATACGGTGATGCAAGGTGGCCTGCCCACCTTGCATTTTTTTCATACAGATTGAGAGAATGACGCTTGTGCAGTTCCAACGCCCTTGGCTGAAAATTCACCCCAAAGTTGCTCACGGAGGCGATTCCTTCAAGCCTCGATATGACGACACCCTTTCGTTGTTTCGCCACGCTGTCTCGGTTGCGGCGGATCGACCTGCGATTCATTACTTTGATGCAACACTGACTTACGCTCAGGTGGATCAACTCTCCGACGCATTTGCCAATGAACTGATTGAACTCGGGGTTCAGCCAGGAGAGCGAATTGCACTTTATATGCAGAACATTCCCCAATACGTGATTTGTCTTGTTGGGGCATGGAAGGCGGGAGCTATCGGGGTAAGCATCAACCCCATGAATCGGTCCCGAGAGTTGAAACTACTTCTTCAGGATAGCGGAGCAAGCGTTTTGGTCATGCAGCGCGATCTGTACCAAGATGTTGCCATGTCGGTGCTGGAGGAAGTGCCCAACGTTCGCCCCATCACAACCAGCGTTCGTGAATTCCAAACGCGCAATGACCCACGATTGATAGAAGGGGAAGATCACTCTGTTTTTGATGGGGTGCTTGATCTTGCCGAAGTATTCAAGCGTTCGATCACTGACACCAAACTCCGTAAGAGTTCATCTGCTGGGCAGCCAGCGATGATTGTGTACACATCTGGAACTACAGGTGTCCCCAAGGGGGCGATCATCACCCATGCCAATATGGCCATCGATTCTGAACTGTGGCGTGCTTGGGTTGATGTTCGCGATAGTTCCCCGATTTTGGCAATTGCCCCACTTTTTCACATCACTGGCCTGGTTGGGAATGTCGGCTTTGCCTTTTCGGCAGCCGCACCGCTGATTTTGTCGTTGCGCTTTCACCCTGAAGTTGTGGCTGATGTGGCGAGCGAATTCAAGGCTGAATTTGTTGTTGGTGCGATTACTGCATTCATCGCGATGATGAACCATCCAGCGATTGACCCCAATAAATTTAAAAGCCTGAAAAGAATTTTTAGCGGTGGAGCGCCAGTTCCGGCTGCGGTTGCTGCTGAATTTGAGAAGAAATTCGGGGTTCCAATTCGAAACTGTTACGGGTTGACTGAAAGCAGTTCATTGGCAGTCGGTGTCCCCCCTGAACTTGAGACTCCCACCGACGCCAATGGCGCATTCTCCATTGGCATACCCGTGTTCGACACGGAGGTTTACATCGCTGATGAAGCCGGTCAGTCATTGCCTCTTGGGCAGATCGGCGAAATCATGATGCGTGGTCCACAGATTCTTCCGGGTTACTGGCAACGACCAAAAGAGTCGGCCGAAGCTCTGACGGATGGCTTTTTGCATACCGGCGATGTGGGCTACATGGATGAGTCAGGCTGGCTGTATCTTGTTGATCGCAAGAAAGACATGATCAGTGCCTCTGGCTACAAAGTTTGGCCCAAGGAAGTTGAGGATGTGATTTATACACATCCGGCAATTAAAGAAGTTGCTGTTGTTGGTGTCCCTGATGGATACCGTGGAGAGACTGTGAAAGCAGTTGTAAGTCTGAAAGCTGGCCATGAACTCGATTCGTCGGAATTGATCGAGTTTTGCAAAGAAAGAATGGCTGCTTACAAGTATCCAAGGCAAGTCGAATTTGTCAGCGATTTGCCAAAAACATTGACGGGAAAAATTCTCCGTCGCGAATTACGCTGAGCTCGAAAAATTCTGGCTCTCACTTCTGTGATCACATTTGATTTTCTAGGTAAACAATGAACAACCCAGTCAAGTTCGAAAAATGCGATGGCTTTGGTCTTCTCACCATCGATTCTCCCCCTGTGAATGCAATTTCTGCTGCAGTCACTGCAGGACTTCAACAGGCCATCGATGCATTTGAGTCTGACCGTTCACTTTTGGCACTAGTGATCCACTGCGCGGGCAAGACATTCGTCGCTGGCGGGGACATCAATGCTTTCGATGATGTCAATTTCAGTGCCGCTCCCTATAACAAAACACTCGCTCGTATCGAGAGTTTGGATCGTCCAGTTGTCGCTGCTTTGCATGGTCACGTACTTGGCGGGGGCTTGGAGCTTGCCATGGCCTGCCATACACGCGTTGCCATGCCTAGAACCCGACTTGGCTTGCCAGAGATCAAATTGGGCATACTGCCGGGCTCTCTTGCCACGCAACGTCTACCTCGACTTGTGCCAGTTAACGTCGCGTTGGACATGATGTTGTCTGGAAAATCCATCCCGGTCGAGCAAGCCTTGGCACTGGAGTTGGTGGATGCCATTGAGGACGGTCGCTCCTCTAGCGAGGTTGGCCTTGGCTATGCCAAAAATCTCTGCGCCAAAGGTGGTCGTGGGCGTGTGACGAAAGATCTGCCTGTGCGCTCGGGCAGTTTGGCGGCTGATTTCTTTGAAAAGATGCTGGCAGATATCGCCCGCAAACAAAAAGCCTATCCCGCAGCGCGTGCCATTGTTGAAAGCGTACAAGCCTGTGTAACGGGAAGTTTTGAGTCTGGAGAGCTTGTGGAGGCTCGGCTTTTTGAAGAGTGTCGCAAGTCCAGCCAATCCAAAGCTCTGCGCCATTTGTTCTTCGCAGAACGCGAGGCTGCTCGCATCCCAGGATTAGACTCCCGCCAGCCCCTGCGAGTTGTTCGCAAGGTCGGCATCATCGGGGCAGGGACCATGGGTGGTGGTATTGCCATGAACTTTGCCAACGTTGGCATTTCCACTTTGCTGCTAGAAGCACAAGAAGCTGCGCTTGAACGTGGTTTGGCCACAGTCCGGAAAAACTATCAAAACACCGTTGATAAAGGTCGTCTTTCTCAAGAGACCATGGATCAGCGCATGCAGTGCTTGCAAGGCACATTGAAATACGAAGATCTTGCAGACTGTGATTTGGTGATCGAGGCTGTATTCGAGGATATGGCGCTCAAAAAGCAAATCATGAAGAAATTGGGCGAAGTTTGTAAGCCCGGGGCTATTCTGGCTTCCAATACTTCGACGCTGGATGTGGACATCATTGCCGACGCCAGTGGCCGTCCTGAGGACGTCGTTGGTACACACTTTTTCAGCCCTGCCAACGTGATGCGCTTGCTGGAAGTAGTGCGCGGAAAGAAAACTTCACCACAGGTGCTGTTGACAGTGATGGATATTGCCCGCCGTATCGGGAAAACAGCGGTGGTCAGCGGTGTTTGCTATGGATTCATTGGCAATCGCATGGCCGAACCATATATGCGCGAGAACGAGTTCCTCCTGATGGAAGGGGCATCGCCAGCACAAATCGATTCAGCCGTCGAGGATATTTCTTGCGTAGGTATGGCCATGGGGCCTTGCCGAATGCTTGACATGGCCGGTATTGACGTAGGTGCTAAAACGCTGATTGAGTTGGGTAAATCGGGAGGTCTGCCTGCGGACCCAAGCTATCGCGCTGTGTGCCAAACATTGCATGCTGAGGGGCGTGCGGGCCAGAAAACAGGCAGCGGTTATTACCGCTACGAAGGGCGCACCCCAGTAGCGGAGCCAGCAACCGAAGCGACTTGTGTGTCGTTGGCCAAGAAATATGGCATTGAGCGCCGTGAAAACATTACACCCGAGGAAATCGTGGAGCGTCTGATGTTGCCGCTCATCAACGAAGCGGCCAAGATTCTGGAGGAAGGCATTGCCCTTCGACCGGGAGATGTCGATACGGTCTGGGTTGCTGGTTATGGATTCCCTGATCACCAAGGCGGCCCACTATGGATGGCTGATAACTGGGGTATTGCAAAGGTAGTTGAGCGGCTGGAGTTCTATGCCGCCAAAACCGGCAATAAATTCGGTTATTGGACTCCCGCAAAGTTGCTGAAGAATTTGGCGGCCAAGAACGCCCGTATCAGTGATTGGTCCATGCACGCATGACGCATTGTTGAATCAGAGATTCCTATGTCTTACGAATACATTGAAGTCCGCATAGAAGGCGGAAAAGTTGGCATCATCACCCTCAACCGTCCTAAGGCGTTAAACGCTCTCAACGGACCATTGATGGACGAACTGGGTGTCGCGCTTAAGGCCTTTGACGCTGATGAATCGATTGGCTGCATGATCATTACGGGTAGTGAGAAAGCCTTCGCTGCAGGCGCTGACATTGCCGCAATGGCCAAGTACAACTTTCATGAGGTCTACAAACAGGATTTCATAACCCGGAACTGGGAAACCATCCGAACGATTCGAAAGCCTGTGATTGCGGCCGTTGCAGGTTTTGCCCTGGGCGGTGGCTGTGAATTGGCCATGATGTGCGATTTCATCATTGCTGCAGATAACGCCAAGTTTGGTCAGCCAGAGATCAAGATTGGGATCATCCCGGGAGCAGGTGGGACCCAACGTTTGCCACGCGCAATCGGAAAATCCAAGGCCATGGACATGGTCCTCACGGCACGTATGATGGACGCTACCGAGGCAGAGCGCTCAGGATTAGTTAGTCGTGTAGTGCCAGTGGCTAAGCTGATGGATGAAGCTCTTGGGGCTGCCCTTTTTATTTGCGGCTACGGTCAACTGTCTGTAATGGTTGCCAAGGAAAGTGTTAACCGCGCCTTTGAAAGCGGGCTGTCGGATGGCGTGATGTTCGAGCGCCGAATTTTCCATTCGTTGTTTGCAACCTCTGATCAAAAAGAAGGCATGGACGCCTTCCTAAGCAAGCGAGTTCCTGATTTCGTGGGGTACTGAGCAGTTGGGCTACTCCAACGAATGATCTCTTTGCTTAACCACCAAGGGCTGCTTCGGGTCGGATTGAGACGGTGAGCCCTGAGTGACTCAGACCGGCCAGATGCGGTCGGTCAAGGTCATTTCTAAGAGTTGTCGAGTAATTTTATTGGCTACGACTTCTGAGCATAACGCAGAAATTGAATAATAAGATTGAAAGACTTATATGAATTAATTGCCGCTAAGCAATTTTGCGATCAGCTCACCAGAAGTTCCAACATCAAACTTTCGCATCAAACGAGCGCGATGGGCATCTACAGTTCTATGGCCTATGTTCAATTTCTGACCGATCTGTTTGCTCGTCATCCCAGAAAGTAGAAATTGAGCAATTTCTCTTTCTCTTGCAGTCAGATTGGTCGTTACTGGGCGGACTGCCGATAGATCTTCAAATACCCACACAGCAAGTGCGAATGGATCTTCGCGCTGCAAAGCACGACCGCTTACATGGCACCAAAACAATTCACCATCGCTAGTTCGCATGATGCGCTCGTCAGAATAGGTTCCATGTTCCCGCATGGCGAGTAGCGCTCGCTCACCAATGTGCTCAAACTCGCCAACAGAAGGGTACAACTGCTCCAGTGAAGTTCCTTGCAGACTTTGTGATGCATAGCGAAAAATGTCGCAGAAAGCCTGGTTATATGACTGAATGATTCGATTTCTGGAAACCAAAAGGCCGATTGGGGCCATATCGAACGCCAGCAATACATCATCGTTCGGTTTGGTCGTCGGTAAGGGAAGTGTGTCCATCTAGTCAGTCCTTGGGCTCAAGCCAAATATTTTTCCACGTTATGCCAAGGTCGCAAGGCATGGCGGCTCCTTGTTGTCATCTCTAGGGGAAACCCTAGCGTAATTGCTCAGCTTATGTTGGGAAGTCTGACAGCCTACATTGTCTCCATTAACTGGAGCAAACAACGTGGCTGTTTCTATCGTAGGTTGGGGACATCTTCCATTCGGTCGACACGCAGATCGCCGACTGGAAGATCTCATTTCTGAAGTTTCCAAAGAGGCCTTGAAGCATGCAGGCATTGACGGAAAAGCTGTTGACGGCATCTGGCTTGGCAATCTAAACGGGGGATTCACACCCGACATATTCGCTTCCTCCCTTGTCAGTCAAGCAGATCCAAACTTGCGTTGGAAGCCTGCCACCAGACTCGAAAACGCGTGTGCGTCTGGATCTGCGGCAATTTATGCTGCGTGTGACGCGATCGAAGCGGGGCGCGCCAACATCGCACTTGTCGTCGGGGCTGAAAAAATGACCGATGTCAGCGGCGCAGACGTTACAAATATTCTCGCGAACTGTGGATATTCAAACGAAATTGATTCGCCTGCCGGTGGCTTCCCTGGAATTTTTGGCAGGATTGCCCAGGAATACAACCAGGAATGGGGTGATCACAGTGAGTCATTGGCCAGAATTGCTGCAAAGAACCACGCCAATGGAGTCAACAACCCCTGGGCTCAAATGCGCAAAGACTTGGGTTTTGAGTTTTGCAACACGGTATCGGAAAAAAATCCTTACATCGCACAACCACTGCGAAAGACAGACTGTTCATTGGTGTCCGATGGTGCGGCAGCTTTGGTTATAGCAAGTTCAGACGTTGCAAAGAATTTTCGCCGTGCAGTGACTTTTCGCTCACGCGCACAGGTCAATGACTACTTGCCACTTGCGGGAAGACGTGTAACTGAGTTTGAAGGCCCTGCAAGAGCTTGGAAAGCGGCTCTGAAATCGGCATCCTGTTCAGTCAATGATTTGTCATTCGCTGAAGTGCATGACTGCTTCACCATCGCCGAGTTGTTGTCCTATGAAGCCATGGGTCTGGCGTTGCCAGGGCAGGCATACAAGTTACTCCTGGAAGGCGTGGTGATGCCGGATGGGCGATTGCCAGTGAACGTGTCTGGTGGTCTCAAAGCTAAAGGCCATCCGATTGGTGCTACAGGCGTATCAATGCACGCTATTTCTGCCATGCAGCTTTGCCAAGAGGCTGGGCAGATGCAATTGCCTTCGCCAACTTTGGCGGGGGTTTTCAACATGGGCGGCGCAGCCGTTGCTAATTACGTCAGCATCCTGGAGCGTTCCCATTGAATCTTGCTAGCTATCTTGCTCGAAGCGCCAAGGCTTCACCCGAAAGTCCTGCCGTATATGTAGGGGAGAAGTTAGTTCTTACGTACGGAGAGCTGTGCCAACGAACGGCAGCACTGGCTGGGTATCTCAGAAATTCCCTGGATGTCGAGCGTGGAGATCGAGTGGCAATTTTTTCTGAAAATTGCCTGGAATATTTGGAGATATTGCACGCTATCAAGTGGATTGGAGCGGTTTCCGTTCCCATCAACTACAAACTGCACAGCAAAGAGTTGGATTACGTTCTAAGGGACTGTGGCGCGCGCGTACTCATCGTCTCGGAGGTTCTTTCCAGCGCTATCAATAATCTAGTCAATAGCCCGTGCCAAATTCTGCAAATTGGGTCTTCAGAGTACAGACATGCTCTGCAATTTCCCGAGGTGAAAATTTCCCATTGTGAACATGACGAAGTGGCTTCGTTGTTTTACACCTCCGGAACGACAGGCAGGCCCAAAGGTGTCATGCAAACACATGGAAACCTTCAAGCAATGACGTTGTCTTACATCGCCGATGTCGACGATGTGGAAATTCAGGACACCATGGTTTACGGAGCTCCGATGTCACATGGGGCAGGGCTCTATAACTACGTACATATGCTGAGAGGAGCCCCGCATCTGATTCCATCATCGGGTGGATTTGAACCTGCTGAATTGATCGAGTTGGGGCGTTCCATTGGCCGCTTGGTGATGTTTGCCGCTCCGACAATGGTTAAGCGACTCGTTGACCAGGCCACTGCTGCCGAAATTGAGCCAATAGGATTTAAGACCATCATTTATGGTGGCGGGCCTATGTATGTTGAAGATTTGCAGAGAGCTTTGAATCTCTTTGGATCTCGCTTTGTGCAAATTTATGGTCAAGGCGAATGTCCCATGGCGATATCAGTTTTGGCGCGGCGCCATCTTTCTGATTCGCAACATCCACGCTGGACAGAGCGAATTGCTTCAGTGGGATTGCCCCAATCAATGGTCGAAGTTGAAATATTCGGCAATGATGGCCAAGTATTGCCTCGGGGGAAGGTTGGTGAAGTGGTCGTCCGTGGTACTCCAGTGATGCCGGGATATTGGAGCAATGAATCGGCCAGTCAACAGACCTTGATCGATGGATGGCTTTACACAGGTGATACCGGTTTCATGGATGACGATGGATTCATCACACTGCGTGACCGATCGAAGGACCTCATTATTTCAGGAGGCTCCAACATCTACCCGCGAGAAGTGGAAGAAGTGTTGCTCTCTCATCCAGATGTATCAGAGGTTGCTCTTGTTGGACAACCGGACAAGGAATGGGGTGAAGTTGCCGTTGCCTTTGTGGTGCCACGATTAGGGCAAACGATTGATTCAAACAAGTTAGACGCTCTTTGTCTCGACAACCTTGCGCGGTTCAAACGCCCAAAGACCTATCGAATTATTAGCAATTTACCAAAGAACAGTTATGGCAAGGTGTTGAAAACCGAGTTACGTACCCTTTTGATGCAAGAAAAAGTTTAAGAAAGGCAAAAAGCGATGAGCAAAATTCAACCGACATTAGCATCTTCAAGCCGTGTCCCAAGGATGCTGAATCACTACGCACGAGTTACCCATGATGTGGGCGCTACAGCAGATTTTTACTCACGAATATTGGGTATGGAAATTGCCAGCACCATCATGGACGATCAAGTTCCGTCTACAGGCGATGCATTCCCGTACTTTCACATCTTTTTCCGAATGGGTGACGGTTCAACCATGGCATTTTTCGAGTGCACCGATCTGCCATTGCCTGCCAAACCGTCACATCCTGCTTATGACGTTTTCGAACACATCGCATTGGAAGTGAAAGATGCTACGGAAATTGAAGAATGGAAAAAATGGTTGATCAGCCAAGGGGTGGATGTATTGGGTCCTATTGACCATAAAGGAATTATCCAAAGCATTTATTTCCGAGATCCAAACGGATACAGGCTCGAACTTACAACGCCAATTGATCCTGCGTGGAATCGACATACAGAACAAGCAAAAAAGGACCTTTCACTTTGGTTGGAAGCTCGCGAAAAAGCGAAAGCGCAAGGAACTGATGTCAGCGCAGCCATGGTTGAGTTAATCCGAAAAGTCAAACATGAACGTTACGAAGCAGGAAAGTAAACGATGACCAATCTTGACAATACACATGACATTAAGCGCCGTAGTTGGGTGCAGTCGGCAAATCCGGTGGAGGGACAGCCTGAAACTGATTTCCCCATTCAGAATTTGCCGCATGGTATTTTTAGAAGGAAAAACAGTCAAGAAGAATGGCGTGGCGGCATCGCCATCGGAGACCAAATTCTTGACATCCGTGCCGTCATCCTGGCTGGATTGATGCCGGTTCAAGTTAAAGATGCCGCACAAATGGCGTCAGCTTCATCGCTGAACGATTACATGGGAATCACGACTGAGCAAAGACGGGAATTCCGAAATGTGGTTTCGGATTTGCTGGTGGAGGGTAGTCCGCACAAAGTCAAAGCTGCAGAATGTTTGTTACCTCAATCTGAAGTTGAATATTCGCTGCCAGCTCAAATCAACAATTTCTCTGATTTTTATTCATCGATCCATCATGCGACGAACGTGGGAGCTCTGTTCCGACCAGATAACCCCATCTTGCCAAACTACCGTTGGTTGCCGGTGGGCTACACCGGGCGAACCTCATCCATTCGAGTGTCTGGGTACAACGCCACTCGGCCACATGGTCAGATCAAGTCCCCAGAAGCTGACGCTCCGACTTATGAGCCATGCAAGAGACTTGATTACGAAGTCGAACTTGGAATTTTGGTTGGAAGAGGCAACCCATTAGGCACTCCGATTCCAATCCAAGAAGCAGACGATCATGTATTTGGTGTGTGTCTACTCAATGACTGGTCCGCTCGCGATATTCAATCGTGGGAATATCAGCCCTTGGGGCCTATGCTGTCGAAAAGCTTTTTGACCAGTCTGTCCCCTTGGGTAGTCACCATGGAAGCTCTTGAACCCTATCGAACTGGGTTCGGCCGACCTGAGGGTGATCCTGACCCTCTGCCGCATCTCTGGTGTGAAGAACTTCGTGAGCGTGGTTCCATTGACATTCGAATACAGATGTTTTTGCAAACACAGAAGATGCGTGATAGCTCCACTGAGCCAGTCATGATTTCTGACTCGAAATTCACGGATTCATATTGGGCATTGGCGCAACTGATCGCCCATCAAACTTCAAATGGATCCAACCTCCTTTCTGGGGATCTGTTGGGAAGTGGAACTTTGTCTGGAAAAGAACCGGCAAGTCGAGCTTGCTTGCTTGAATTGACGCAAGGAGGGAAGAACCCCATCTCCCTTCCAAATGGTGAGAAACGTGCTTTCTTAGAAGATGGCGATACGGTCATCATGCGCGGTTACTGCCAGAAAGAGGGCTCAGTCCGCATTGGTTTTGGCGAATGTCGATCAACTGTGATGCCAGCTACGCAGCTGTGAACCACCCTATTTGTACAGATTAAAAATTGGAGATGACATGAAACTTGTTCTTACCCTTCGAACGCTTTTGGCGGCATGCACTTTGTCAGTGTTTGCAAGCATTGCCAGTGCGCAAAATGACTTTCCCAGGAAGCCCATTCGCTGGATCGTGGGATATCCCGCAGGCGCTGCCAGCGATTTTGTGGCTAGGACTGTAGCTAACGCAATGACCAATCAACTGGGACAGCCCGTTGTCATTGAGAACCGTGCTGGTTCCTCCGGCATCATCGCTTCAGATGTCTTGGCAAAGTCTGCACCAGATGGTTACACCATCGGTACTGTTGACAACGGGATGTTGATTTTCAACACGGCGTTATACAAAAAACTTCCCTATGAGCCCGCGAAGGACTTTGCAACCATTGGCTTGATGGTTCGACTTCCAATGTTGATTCTTAGTCATCCGGATTCAGAGTATCGATCCATCAAAGATGTGGTCGATGCCATGAAGCGAGGCCCCGGGAAAGTGTCATATGCCTCTCCCGGTGTGGGGACTCCACACAATTTGGCGATGGAAATGTTTAAGGATCAGAACAAGCTTTTTGCTGTTGCCATCCAATACCGTGGTGGTGCACCTATGGTTCAAGATGTGATTGGCAAACACATGGACCTGATGGTCTTGGACATTGCAAGCACCACGCCACTGATCAACAGCAATAAAGTTCGACCATTGGTGGTTTTTTCTAAAAATCGACTTCCATCTCAGCCCTCGGTGCCTACTATTTTTGAACTTGGACTCGGAAATATTGAGGCAGCCGCTTGGCAGGGGGTGGCTGTACCCTCTGGAACCCCGGACTCCATTAAGCGTCGGTTGTCAGAGGCGCTTTTTGCGGCTGTGAATAGTGCTGAAGTGCGAAAAAAGCTGGCTGAATTTGGTGCAGAGCCAATGCCATCTACTGCAGATTCAATGACGGATCTTTGGAAAAAAGACCATCAATATTGGACTGAGTTGATTAAATCTCGCGGAATCACAGCTGAATGAAATTGGCACCCAGAAGTTCTATCTGAGAGGCGAAGTCATGGCCATTGAAAAAATTCTCGCGAATTTTGTGATCAAAACACAGTATCAAGAGATTCCAGCCCCCGCTGTTTCAGTGGTGCGCCACATTTTGATGACTGTGTTGGGAACTGCTGTTGCCGGAGCGAGCGAAGATGGAGTTCAAGAGGCGCTCTTGGTATATGCAACCCCCGCAGGCAACGCATCGGCCAGAGCCTTGGTATTTGGGACAGCCATGCCGCCCGCTTCGGCGGCAACCGTTGGGGGATTGATGGCTCGTGCCTTGGACTATTGCGATGCAATGGCCCCGGGTTTGCACATCGGCTCATCCCTTATCCCGGCTGCATTGGCTGCGGTAGACATGCAAGGCGGCTGTAGCGGGGAGAAGTTTCTAACGGCACTGGTGGTGGGGGCGGAGTTGGCATCCCGCATGAATCTCACAGAGAAGGCTTATGCGGGACTTGATCCAACTGGTGTGGCTGGAATTTTTGGGTCGACTGCAGCTGTATCGCGCATTCTAGGGTTGGATGAGGAACAAACTCTCCATGCTTTGGCACTGGCGTTCAACCGCTGTGCCGGAAGTTTCCAAAGCAATATCGATGGATCCCTCGCTGTGCGCATGATCCAAGGTTGGGTCGCGGGTGACGCAGTCAGTTGCGCGTTGCTAGCCAAGGCTGGGTTGACGGGGCCCGCGAATTTCATATCCGGTGTCTACGGATTTGCCAAGTTATACGCCAAGGACATCAAATTCAACGAACGTTTGACACGAAAATTGGGTAATGAATATCAGCTGCTGGGCACTATGTTCAAAAAATACCCCAGTTGTGGAATGACGCAAGGTGCCACGGAACTGATTCTGCGATTGCAGTCGTACATGGGATTCGAGTTGGATCAGATCTCTCATGTAGATGTACGTGTCCCTGGATATGGCTTCAGATTGGTTGGTCATGAATTTGTCATTGGCGATAACCCACGCGTAAACGCGCAATTTAGCCTTCAGTACTGCATTGCCAATGCCTTGGTGAGAAGAGGCTCAACACTTGATCATTTCAGACCAAGTAATGTTCTCGATCCATCTGTGTTGAACCTTTGCAGGCAAGTGCGTGTCTTCCATGACGAATCTCTCGATGCACGTGAACATACTTCCGTTGCATTGACAGTCACGATGAAAAATGGCGAAAAATTTGATGATCAACTTGATATTGCGCCTGGATTCCCTGGAAATTCACTCACAGATCAAGAGCATGTCGGGCGATTTGCAGCGTGTTTTGCCTACGCAGGACGCAGTGAAGAGTGCATGTTCAAGCTTAAGAGTTGCATTGAAAGCATCGAACAATTTGAGGATGTCAGGCCATTAATTGATTTGACATTAATGGATTGACAAACAGAGACAAAACCATGACCAGAATGAATCAAATGAATGGTGTTTCATTTCAAGGGAAAGGGCAGGAGCTTCAGGCTCTCCGGTTTCCATATCGCCGTAGCCCTGATCAAGACAGTCCTAAGCCCGTTTTGCATCCAGTTGTCATTGTTGGCGCTGGCCCTGTAGGGCTATCCATGGCCATTGATTTGGCACAAAAGGGCCATGCTGTAGTGGTCTTGGACCGTGAGGATTGTCTTTCGGAGGGTTCGCGAGCCATTGCATTCGCCAAACGAACTCTGGAAATTTGGGACCGATTAGGCGTTGGTGACCGGATGGTCAATAAAGGAGTATCTTGGAATCTGGGGAAAGTTTTCTTCAAGAAGGATCTGGTTTACCAATTCAATATGCTTCCTGAAGAAGGTCACGAGCGTCCTGCCTTCATCAATCTGCAGCAGTACTATTCAGAAGCATTTTTGGTTGAGCGCGCACTTCAATTCCCCAATATTGACATTCGTTGGCTTAACGACGTAGTCGCAGTTCAGCCTCATAACGAATTCTCTACGCTGACAGTCAAAACGCCAGAAGGGGAGTACCAAATTGAGGCTGGATGGACAGTCGCCTGTGACGGTTCCCGTTCACCAGTGCGACAGGCGCTAGGGCTGGAAAGCGAAGGGAAGGTATTTCAGGACCGATTCTTGATCGCTGATGTGAAAATGGAAGCAGATTTTCCGGTTGAGCGCTGGTTTTGGTTTGACCCTCCCTTTCATCCGAACCAAAGTACGTTGCTTCACATGCAGCCTGACAACGTCTGGCGCGTTGATTTTCAACTTGGCTGGGATGCAGATCCCGAAGAGGAAAAAAAACCTGAACGGATCATTCCTCGTATCCAGGCACTGCTAGGCAAAGATGTCAACTTCACCTTGGAGTGGACAAGTGTCTACACCTTTGCATGTCAGCGGATGGAGCGCTTTATGCACGGGCGAGTGATTTTTGCTGGTGACAGTGCACATCGAGTCTCCCCTTTCGGAGGAAGGGGGGCCAACAGTGGTATCCAAGATACTGACAACTTGGCCTGGAAATTGGACTGGGTTCTCCGTGGTAAAGCCAGCTGCAAATTGCTTGATAGCTACTGCGATGAACGCCAATATGCGGCGGATGAAAACATCTTGAATTCAACGCGTTCAACAGACTTCATCACACCCAAGAGCGCAGTGAGCCGAATCTTTCGTGATTCAGTTCTTGAATTGTCTGAAACGTTGCCCTTTGCTCGGAGATTGGTTAACAGCGGCCGACTCTCCGTCCCTGCGACCTTGCACGACTCATTGTTAAGCACTCGAGATGAGGATACGTTCGATACGCCACGGCTTCTTGGAGCGCCATTGCCTGACGCGCCAATCTTGGTGGATGGTCGCGATGGCTGGCTGCTACGCCATATAGGTGAGCAGTTCACGATCTTAATTTTTGGTAGATGTCCTGGCTGGGCTAAGAATATGGAGGACGTCAAAGTCCTTAGTATCGGCTTTGATCTTCAAGATGGAGCAGGCCTTTTGTCAAAGCGCTTGGACGGTAAGGACGGCACGATGTATCTGGTGAGGCCCGATCAGCATATTTGCGCTAGGTGGCGACAGCCTACCGAGGCAAAAGTAAGAGATGCGATGCGTCGGGCTACAGGAAATCACTAACCGTTATTAGGAGCATCTACATGTTGAACCTTGAACCCAATATTACTAATCCAGACGATATTTATCAGTCACTAATTGATGCACATCGAGGATTGACTGATGAGCAGAGCATGGCTCTCAATGCACGAATTGTGCTCATTTTGTCAAATCACATCGGCAATTCAGAAGTCTTGAATTCTGCTTTCAGCTTGGCAAGAAGTACGTTGAAGAATTGATTTTTATTGAGCAATTCTTTGCTTACAAATAGACCGGACTCGTCGTTGTTGGATGAGCACCGGCCTAGTCACTAACTAGCTATTCAATAAAACGGATGCAGTAGATAAATCCGGGCTACTGATAGACCCAGTCAGCAGGTCTAGCAACTCATTCTGAACGGATGTTTCCTTGACGAATCACGCTACCCCAGCGGTCATAGTCTGCTTTCAGATAGCCCTGGATTTCTTGGGGCTTAATGTTGATGGGGTCGATCGATGCTTTTTCAAATTGTTGCTGTACTTCAGGGCTGGCTAATGCTCTCTGAATTGCCGAATTCAATTTATTCACGATTGGTGTGGGTGTGTTAGCTGGGGCATGGATGGAAACCCAGCCCGCAATATTGAAGCCTGGAAAGCCTGCTTCTGAAATTGAAGGGATGTCAGGCATGAATGCTGAACGTTTTGATGATGTAACAGCAAGCGCTTTAAGTTTCCCAGCCTTGATCAAGGGAAGGGCTGTGGCCATGTTATCGATAAGTACATCTACCTGCCCGCCCAAGGCTGCTGTAGTTGCACCTGCGCTACCCTTAAACGGAACAGCCAAATAGTCCAACTTTGCCTGTTGACGCAAGGCTTCCCCAGCAATGTGTGCTGAGCTACCTGGGTTGGGGTGGGCATAAGAAACTTTTCCGGGATTGGCATGAACGTAGGATACGAAATCCTTGAAGTTGTTAGCCGGAAAGCTAGGAAGCACCATCAGGGCATTGGCATTGGTGCCAAGCATTGCGACAGGGATTAAATCCTTCTGAGCGTCGTAGGGTAGGTTTGCCATCATTTGGGGGTTGACTGCCAATGACACATTACTGCCAAGCAGCAACGTATGACCGTCGGCTGCAGCTTTAGCAACAAAATTTGCGCCAATCGTTTGCCCAGCACCTGCTTTGTAGTCGACCAAAACTGGTTGTCCCAAATCACGACTCAATCCATTCGCAATCAATCGAGCCGTAACGTCAAGAATTCCTCCAGGTGTCGCAGGAACAATGATCTGAATCGGTTTTGATGGAAAACCGTCGCGATCACGTTGTTGAGCCCACGAAGTTTGTATAAGGCACGTACCAAGAGCTACTGTAATAAAAAGGAATTTGCGTTTCATAATCTGTGTAGTCCCAAAAGTTCTTGAGTTCAAATGATTGGATGCAACTTTGCGTGTGTGATCTCAGCATACTCGTTGATCAAAAGACAGCATTGCATGACTGGATCATCGGCCTGAGATCTATGCGCAATCTATTCGCTAAATGCCAAAGTCACTAGTGAGTAAATACGCTAGGGTTTACCTGGGGTGTGTATTGACCCAGCGGAAACTGCCCCCGTGAGCTACTTTTCAATATCGACTGAATTGCAATAGCTCTGGGTTTCACGAAGGATCAGTTCATTCTGTCAAAATGCTGTCTTTTGCATGCTGAGGAGATCAGAGTGAACAAGAGTGAATTGATCGAAGCGATCGTCAAAGAAACAGAACTGTCCAAGGCCGCTGCTGGCCGAGCACTTAACGCCGTGCTGGAGACTATCGTCAAGACAGTGGCCAAGAAGCAAGACGTTCAATTGATTGGCTTTGGCACATTCAAGGCCGCCAAGCGTGCCGCACGCACGGGTAAGAACCCGCGCACGGGGGAGAAGCTGAAAATCGCAGCGGCCACTGTGCCCAAGTTCTCGGCAGGTGCAGGCTTCAAGGCTGCAGTCAACAAGAAGAAGTGATCTAAGAAAATGCGGCCTTCGGGCCGTTTTCTTTTTGAGCTAAACCCTTAAGCCCGGAGTTGCACATGTCCACATTTGCCAATCAACTCAAATCAGAAATCAGTCGCCTCGCTAAAAAAGAGGTCCGTGCTGAGACTCAGACCCTCAAAAAGGCCTCTACCCAGTACCGTGGCGAGATTGCTGCCCTTAAAAAGCGCGTTGTGGCCTTGGAGGCTCAACTCAAGCGGCAGGCCAAAGATAGGGCACCTGCAATGGCGAAGGAGCGGGAAGAGGGCGGCGGCAAAGGACTGCGCTTTCGCGTGGGTGGGTTCGCAGCACTGCGCAAGAAGCTGGGCCTGAGTGCCGCCGAAATGGCCAAACTTCTCGGCGTATCTGCGCAAAGCGTGTACCACTGGGAAACTGGCAAGAGCAAGCCCCGGGCAAGCCAGCTGCAGGCGATTGCTGCGGTGCGAAAAATGGGCAAGAAGGCAGTGATTGCCAAACTGTCAGAGGGGCAGCCAGAGCAGGGCTGAGGCCACTTCAGGCGGGCAGCCTTGGCTTGAACTGTTCGTGCCAAAGATCGGGCAGTGCATTGCGTGTGAACCACATCATGCTGACTTCCTGAGGCTGCCTCCCATCAAGGATGTCCATCACCAGCGATGGATCCAGCAGCGTTAGCCTCAGCAATTCATTGACCGTGCTCGGGTCAAGCCCCTCCAGTTTGGCAATTTCAGAGCCGCTGCGGACCTCGCCTGCATCTATCAGCCGCTGCCAGTAGTGGGCCCGAGCGAGGCCTTGGAACAGGGCAATTCGACTGCTTTCATCCAGGCACTCGCCATTTAAGTGACCTTCTGCCGTTTCAGGGGGCATCACCACGGTTTTGATGCCCGGGCGGCGTTTGAGCTTGAAGGGAACGCGCGTGGTGATCCGGAAAGTGTCGCCACTCGTGCTGTCGCTGACGGTGAATTCACTCATGCGGGCATCTCCATTTCCAGCAGCTCTGCACCTGTCGTTCGGGGTTTCATGGTCTCCAGCAGCGGTATCCAGTTATCCGTGCGCCAACTGACCTCAACCGTATCGTCCTCATGGAGCGTTACCCGCTCCACCAGGCTTCGGATGATGTGACTTTTCACCTGATCAAAGTAGTCGTCCCAGATGTTTGCGGTGCGGTTCAAGATGATCACGACCGCCTGAGGTTCTGGAATGCCAGGGTTCATTGACTGGATCCGATGCCAGTATTGGTTGAGCATCGTGCCCGAGGTTAGGAATTCCAGTAGTTGCTTGGTCACTTCTTGTTCGAGCGGCTCGGCGGGTTGATTTGCGATGCTGCTCTGGCTGGCACCTTCGTGCATTTTCTTGTTGTGCACGTAGTAGCGGTAGACCTTTCCCGATCTCTTCTGTGTGGCCATAGGCAGGTACAGGTCACCGCCAGGGCTATAAATCAGGCCGCGCAACAGGAATTCTGTGCGAGCTTTCAAGGACCAGGTGGCCTGGTTTTTGGATTCGCTGGTGCGGCTCATCAGTTGTTGCACGCTGTCCCACTTGTTTTGATCAACTAACGGCTGGTGCGCCCCGGCGTAAAACTGCCCTTTGTGGGAAATCATGCCCAGATACACCCGGTTTTTCAGGACCTTGTTAAGTGATTGCTTGCAGAAATGCCGACCTGATTTCGTCAGGCGGTTCTGCTCCTTCATTTGCTGGACCATGAGCGTGGTCGACCCCGTGCTAGCGTATGTATCAAAGATCCAGTTCACGGTTTCCGACTCTTGCGGGTGAATCAACAGCTGTCGGTCTTCAACCCGATAACCCAGCGGCACCACACCACCCATCCACAACCCTTTGCGTTTGGAAGCGGCAATCTTGTCTCGGATACGCTCGCCTGTCACTTCACGTTCGAATTGAGCAAAGGACAGCAGCATATTGAGCATCAGGCGACCGGTTGATGTGGCTGAGTTGATTTGCTGAGTGACGGAGCTGAAGCTGACCTGGTGCTTGTCAAAAATTTCGACCATCTTGGCAAAGTCAGCAAGGGAGCGGGAGAGACGGTCAATTTTGTAGACCACCACCATGTCCACCTTGCCTGCCTTGATGTCCGCCAGCAATCGTTTGAGGCCCGGACGTTCCATATTGCCGCCAGAGTAGCCAGGATCTTCGTAAGTGTCCTGCACCGGGACCCAGCCCTCATTGCGTTGACTGAGGACATGGGACAAGCCAGATTCGCGTTGCGCATCGATGGAGTTGAATGATTGGTCCAGTCGTTCGTCAGAGGAAACACGGCAGTAGACCGCGCACCGTTTAGGCGGCAGCATGTTCATGCTTCCCCCTTTGCTTTGAGGCCGAAGAAGGCCGGTCCGGACCACTGTGTGCCGGTGATGGTCTTGGCGATAGCAGACAGGCTGCCGTAAATCTGCCGGTTGTATTCGTAGCGGCCATCGGCCAGCACCTCAACCCGATATTCCTTGCCATCGAATTCGCGCACCAGAGTTGCGCCAGGCATGGCCACCGCTTTGAGTGGGGTTTTGCTTTTGATCTTGGAGAGTTGCTGACCATAGTCAGCCAGTCTTTCCCGGGTGGACTGGGGCAGGGTGCCAAAGACCAGTTCTTGAAATCGATGAGACAGGCGCGAGGTCAGAAATTTACGGTTCGGATGAATCGGGCGGCGCGGAAAGTGTGCATCCCAGACCTTCCAAAGCTCGGGCATCTTCAAGTCATGCAGGGCCGCGACCTTGCGCTGGATTGCATTGAGTTGTTCAAGACTGCGCTGCTCGCGTGGGGTGATGGATCGTTGCTTCATGCGTGAACTCCTTGTTGTGTAGACGGGTTCACATTCACGCTCTGCCAGGCATGTAAGTCCACGAACTCGTCGAGATCAGTGGCGTAAACCTGACTGCTGTGGGCCTCGCTCAGCATCTGGTGTTGACGGACAGCGCCTTGAGCCATCAGTTCACTGATCTGCGACAGGGAGAGAAATCCGCTCTTTTCAGAGCGCTTGCCGAGGTGGCTTGTGGAGGGGTTCAGGGGGTCTGTCATGGGTAGGGATGTGCGTAAAAAAAACCGTCCACAAATCCTATGAGCGAACCCCTCCAGCTGTAACGTGTTTTAGCGGTTGAATGGGGGACACGAGCTGGAATTGCGCATGAATCCTTAACTTTTTGAGCCGAAGCCAGCAACCAAGCGGCTCGCATAAGCGCTTTTGACAAACCTGTAAAAAGCTGTATATTCATACAGCAATCCGGCAAAACTCATCCAAAGCCTCCGGTCGTTAGATCGGAGGTTGAGACGCCTCATTGCCAAAACAAACAACAACAAAGGACAACGAATGAGCCGCCCTCAGACCTATGCCGACATCTTGCTGAACCTGCCTGTCGACGACACCCTTAAAGCTTTTATTGATCGCCACAACCTGCCTTTGCCCGAAGGTTGGATCTGGCATGACTCGGTCCAAGCCTCCAAGAGCCTGGTTGGCTTGATTCAATTGCACCCGAATGCCGCCATGCGTGACCGCATCGTGGCCGGTTTGCTTGCCAGCACGCTGCTGGCTCACCCTTTGGGTAAGCAGGCTATGTTTCAGGCTGCGCATGACCGCCCGACGGAATTGATGGGGCTCATTGCCTGCAAGAGTGACCTGCATCGAGCTTTTTGGCTGTATGTCCATCATCCAGCACTGTTTGAAGCTGCGGCCGAGATCGAATACCTGGACCATCATGGACAGCAAGCCCAGCAGCACGATCTGGGGATCAAGCAGCCCATCAAACGTGACGAGATTTCGATCGCCGCCTTCAGTGATGCCATCAAAGGGTTCTACCAGCGGGAGTTGGGGTGCGGTGAGGTGTGCGTGGTCAATGTGCTGGTCCGGGCGCGTGGCACGCAATTGATCTCCATCCACGCCAAGGACCTGGCTACTGCCAAGCTGGAGTTCGAGGGCAGTCAGTTGCAGCGACGAGTGGGCAGCCCAAACATTCACATGGTGCTGGAATACGCCCAGACCACCGGAGTGGCCCGCACCATCATCCGGGGTGGGGCCAAGTACCACGCCATGCTTTGCGAGGCATTTGCCAGACACTTGTTGGGCGTAGATGCTGATGCGCAGCGGATCCAGACGCCCCGGCTTAACCTGTCCAATCTGCGCCTAGGCCTGAATATCCCGCAGGCAATCAACGACGGCTTCGTCGGTCTGCAGGTCAAGAGCGTGACTGTCGTCAGTGGCTGTGGCCAACTCAAGATGGAATGCACCGCCAGCGCGGCCAGCGATCAGCGCTGCGTGACCGATCTGTTGGCCGACTACTTTGGCTCAGAAAACCCACTCACACGAGGGTGGTTGATTCAGGCGGCGGTGCTCAATTTCTACCTTGCGCCCATGCAGGGCAAGAGCCGCTGCCCAGTGGTCAGTGTCGAGATCACAAGCAAGGGGCGCCTGAATCTGCACAAGTTCGATGAAAAGCTCCGATCTCAACTCGAGGGCTATCTGGTGCAGCTGGGTATCCTCAAAGGGCAGCAGGTGATCCAGCCTGATCCAGAGACTGCAAAGCAGAAGGTCCTGGTCGGTGGTTTGTTTGAGTGAGGGGCTTGAATGGAAATCACGTTGAACCAGCAAGCCATCAATCTAGCGGCCCTATTTTTCGTGCGAGGTGGGGTCTCCATGGAGAGCGGCCTGCATGACGGAGAAATCCAGGCACTGCATGTTCTCAAGGAAGCCAAAGCGGTTGTTCCAGGTCAGATCAACGCCCGTGATGCCATGTGTGCCTTTTGCGGGCTGTACCGAGGGCCCATCTTCCGAAACGACGACGGCCTCATGGTGCAGTGTCCGGACTGTGGTCCATTTCGGCTGGATCCGGCCAGTCAACGCAGTTGGCAGCTGGACGATGAATGGCTGATCCGCCGGTTGCGCGGCGCACTGGACATTGCGCCGCATTCGGCGGCATTGCCGATCGTCGATGGCGTATGGGACATCGGGCGGTACAAGAAGCGGCCTGTGGTGCTCGCTCGCCGGATTGATCTGGTAGAGCGCCACGGGCTACGGATTTTTCATGGCCCTGAGCCGCGCAACCAAAGCTGGGTGATCACACCCAGACCACTGGGGCGGATGACCCAGGACCCGCTGGAGGGGACTGCAACCTGGTGGCAGCTGGAAGATCGATTCGCACTGCACGGAATGGCGCTAAGGTTGCTCGAAGACGATCCGAAGGACAAGGTCGACGTCAACGGGAAGGTCATTCCGGTGGCTGTACATGGACCGTTCAGTCACGACTTCGCCTGGGTTCATTTGGAGGGTTGGCCGCATGGGCCCATCCGTTTGACAGAGGCTCAAGCCAGATTGTTTGCAGTTCTCTGGGAGTGCCGGCACCAGGCTCAGTCAGCGGAATTTCTGATGAGGCAGGCAGGTCTGGCCAGCGATAAGCCAATGGATGTGTTCAAGATCAAGGCTGCAAATCGTGGTGATCCTCTATACGAGGGGCCGATTCATGCCTATGAACAACTGGTCAGCCGACAGCGTCGATTGGGGCAATACCGATTGGATTGGCCGAGCTAGCCATGGCTGTGTCTATTTGCTTGCTGCTGCAAAAGCGGTGGCGGCAATCCGAACCATGCTTGGATGCAAGGTCCCGAGCTTTGGAATTTGGCCGTGCGGTGCGTGAGGTGGGACGGAGAAGTAGGCTTCGTTGAACGGAAGCTCAAGAACGTTTCTCAGGTCGAACTTGGTGTCGTAGCTCAAACCGGCGCTGGCATAGGCAGCAGGGTGCTCGCTTTTTGAGATCCTGAATTCCCCACTGTAGAGGCGATCCGTCTTTTGGCTCGTCCCGTATGCCACGCTCACGAAGATCATGCCTTCGTCATCTTCCTTGGTCGAAACAATGAGACCAGGGCGTGGTTTGGGTTTGGGGTGAATGTTGTCGGGGAAGTGGCACCAGACGATTTCGCCAGCCGTGGGTTCCGGCCACCAGCGCATCAGGCGTTTTCCAATTCAAAAAGACTGCTGCGGACGGTGCCGCCTTTGGCCTTCGGTGCTGATTTTTTAACCTGATTGAGTTGGGCTTTGGTCAATGCCCCTTCATCTGCCTCGTATTGAGGCAGGAACTTGGTGGCCAGCTCATGCAGCGCCAGGTGAATCACCTGTGTTTCGTCAACACCCAACACTTCCGCCAGACGTTTGGTCGTTGTGCGCGTCACGCCAGTGGCACTGTCTTGCGGGCGATAGCGGAAGGCGATCTGGGCTGCTGCAGCTTTCATCTCCGGCTCCTTTGAGGTTAGATATCTTAAAGATATCAAAAGGGGTGCGGGTTGTCAACAGGGAAGGTGAAGTCCGGGAGGGCTGCAGGGATTAAGGAACTGGAGATATCGCCAAAGTTCCTTGATCAGTTCCTTATCAGTTCCCCATTGATTTTCTGAAATAGCAGCGTTGTCCCTCAACTCTCTGAAAGGAGTGACCCATGCTGCTAGCAACACCAGCGCTTTCCACGCTCAATCCCTTGAGCGTCGTGGCCCCAGAGCCAAACACTTCCCCTCGGCAAGTCCTGAGTGAGGCCGATCTGGCCTCGCGATGGGACATGAGCCCCAAGACCCTCCAACGTTGGCGAATGGAAGGGCGAGGCCCCCATTACTTGAAGCTGGGCAAGCGGGTGAACTATCCCCTCAAGGCCGTGATCGCCTTCGAGAACTGCGTCCAGCACGTATCCACATCAAGACGAGCCACTGTTTGAGGAGCCACCCCATGAATCACCTTCAATTGCAGCAGGCAGCCTTGCCTGACCTTTCCGAAAGCCAGATCAGCCGTCTGCCCAAAGACCAGCTGGCTCATTTCAGCAACGCAGTGCAGCAGCTCCATGACTGGACCCTGCAAATGCGTGGCCGGATCAACCGAGGCATGGAAACCCGCTATGCCGACCAGATCCGTCAAGCCGCAACCCTTGGCCAGGAGGAGGCTGCCAGGTTCCGTATCGACGACGGCGACCTGCAGATCGATGTTTCGCAGCCCAAAGAGATCGTCTGGGACCAAAAGCACTTGTCCGAGATCGCCGAGCGGATGGTTGTGGCCGGTGACCGCGTACAGGACTTCATGCAGGTCCAGTTCTCGGTTGCCGAACAGGACTACGCCCGCTGGCACCCGCTGCTGCGCGCAGCTTTCCAGCCTGCGCGCAAGGAACTCGTCACCGAGCCCACCTTCCAGATCCGCTGGGTAGGCGATGTCCAGCTCTGAGTGCCGTACCGCCTCATCTTTAACTAACAAACCACCAAACACAGGAGATTTTTCAATGAACCACGACAACTACCATCCGGCCACCTACGGCCAAGCTTCCGGCCATGGCGCACCTGGCGCATGGTGTGACTTCAACGACGCAGACGCCCAGCAAGGCGAGTACAACCTGATCCCCAAGGGTACCCAGGCTCTGGTGCGCATGGCGATTAAACCTGGAGGCCATGACGACGCCAGCAAGGGCTGGACGGGCGGCTATGCCACGGCTTCGGATGAAACGGGAGCCGTGTTCCTGTCCTGCGAATTCGTGTTGCTCACAGGACCCTTTGCCAAGCGCAAGATCTGGAGCAATGTCGGTCTGCACTCCAACAAAGGTCCAACCTGGGCTCAGATGGGACGCAGCTTCATCAAGGCAGTGCTCAACAGCTCGCGCAACATCCACCCCGATGACAACTCACCCGAGGCACAGCGCGCTCGCCAGATTCGCAGCTTCGGAGACCTCGATGGGGCTGAGTTTGCCGCTCGCATTGGCATTGAAAAAGATGGCCAAGGCGAGTACCGCAACATCATCCGGCTGGTAATCGAGCCCGATCACAAAGAGTACGCCGACCTGATGCAGGCCAAGCTGCAACGTGATGGCGGCACAGGTGGTGGCCATGGATCTGGTGGGGCTCCGGCGAATCCCGTACCCACAGCAGTGACGCAACCCCCCCAGCCAGGTGGCAGCTACACCCCCCGGCCAGGCAACGGTCAGGGCCGACCTGCGTGGGCTCAGTGATGGCGAGGCTGCATGAAGTGCTGGGTATGTTCCCGTCAGGCCAGAGGTTTTGGGCATGTGGATCTGCGGTTCAAGGTGGGTCATCCCAAGCGGTACCCCATCGACTGGATCTTCTGTTCAAGGCGGTGCCAAGACTGTTTTCATCGGCTTTACGCAGCCGGTGTTCGGGCATTGGAACGCGAAGGGGCGTTGCCCCCTACATCAGATGTGGAGGCGGGCGTGATCGATCCCACTGAAGCAGAACTGGCCGCCATGCAGCAGTGCCTCAAACCTCTGGGCGAAGCTGCCAGCGAGATCGGAATGGATCGGCCGCTGTCGAGCTACACCCAGCAAGAAGCCCTGCGGCTGATTAATGCCGTGGTCACGACCTATGTCGAGGCCATGGTTCAAGAACACGAGCGTAGCAAGTACCCGCCCGTTCGCATGCAACTGGATGCTCAGCCAACCTATTGAGCTGAGCGTTTTCAAACCTTCAACAACCAACTGATGCAGACGGCGAAAGCCGTCTGCAGGGACGACTGTTTTCATGAAAAAAACCAAACCAATGACTTCTCCGAAGAAGAAGTCAGGACATACGGAAGCTGACCTGGCTGAATATCTCGTCACGGCCGAACAGGCCTCTGTGGCGCTGAACCTGCCGCTGTATTACTTCATCGATGCCCGAAAACGTGCCGAAATGGGAATCCCGTACTACTCGATCAATCGGATGGTGCGCTACCGAATCCGGGAACTGCACCAATGGCAAGTGAAGTACGCGGCTGAGCAGACCCGCCGTGCAAATTCACCTCAAACGGGAGGTGTGCATGCTTGACTTCAACGATGCGCCCAGTGACAACAAGAGCAAGGTGTCTGACAGTGCCGCTGACGCTGCCCGCGAGAAGGATGAAATCCGATCGGCGCTGAACGATCAGTTGGTTTTGCTGGTTCTGGACATCTGGCCTTCGGGAAAACGCCGCCAGAACAAGTACCTGGTGGGCGATGTGATGGGCGGGCCCGGCGACAGCCTGGAGCTCCTGCTCTCTGGGCCAAAGGCTGGCCTTTGGACCGACCGTGCCACAGACGAAGGCGGCGACATCTTCGATCTGGTGGCCCGTTACTACAACCTGAATGTGCAGACCCAATTTCCGCAAGTGCTGGAGCGGGCGCGTGCCTGGCTTGGCCGAGTCTCTGCCATGCCTGCAAGCACTGTGGCGGCCAGCAAAGCCAAAGCACCTGCTGTCGACGAACTGGGGCCTGTGACTGCCAAATGGGATTACCAGGATGCCGAGGGCAAGCTCATCGCCGTGGTTTACCGCTACGACCCCGAGCCGGGCAACAAGGAGTTCAGGCCCTGGGATGTTCGCCGACGCAAGATGGCACCACCCGAACCCCGGCCGCTCTACAACCAGGTGGGAATGCTCAAGGCCGAACAGGTCGTCTTGGTGGAGGGCGAGAAGTGCGCCCAAGCTCTGATCGATCTGGGCGTGTGTGCCACTACCGCCATGCACGGTGCCAACGCGCCTGTCGAGAAGACAGACTGGTCACCTCTGTCTAGCAAGCACGTCCAGATCTGGCCAGATCGAGACAAGCCGGGCTGGCAATATGCTGACCGAGCCTCGCAGGCCATCATGCAAGCCGGTGCCAAGTCATGCGTCATCTTGCAGCCCCCAGCGGAAAAGCCCGATGGCTGGGATGTGGCCGATGCCGTACAGGATGGCTTTGACATTACGGGGTTTCTGGCCGTTGGCGAGAGGGTTCCTGTGGTGCATCAGATCGATGTGCATGCGCCCATGCAGTTGGTCGACGGCATCGACTACACGAACGAGGATGGCTTGGCCATGGCCTTTTCTCACCAGTTCTCCGAGGACTGGCGCTACTGCGCGCCGTGGAGCAAGTGGCTCGTGTGGAATGGTGTGCGCTGGAACATCGACAAAGCCTTGTATGTGATGCACCTGTGTCGCTTGATCTGCAGGGCTGCT
>JACCDR011529018.1_pt1 | contig 70452 bp, 71 predicted proteins | sample 7446431 | NCBI WGS metagenome assembly JACCDR01 (sample SAMN15323443, study PRJNA562643) | freshwater metagenome | isolation source: river surface water | place: USA:Blue River Watershed | collected 2017-08-17 | reverse complement strand
TCTCTAATAGATAAACAAAATTTAATACTCTTATCAACAAAAAAAATTTTTATAGAAGATTGGGAGTTGTCTGACTCTATAAAAAAAGATTTAAAATTAGATTTTGAACATTTAAATGATTGTTTTTTTTACATAAAAAAAAGATAGGATGAACAGCAATATAACAATAGTTACAGGGCTTTGGGATTTAGGAAGAGATCAATTATCTGAGTCTTTTAAAAGAGATTTTAAGCAATATAAAGATAGATTTTTTGAACTTTTAGAATCTGATGCGCAGATGTGCATATGGATTCCTAAAGAGTTAGAAAGTGAAGTTTTAGAAATAAGAAAAGGAAAGCCTACAAGAATATTCTACAAAGAACTTTCTGACTTTGAAACTTGGAACCCATTTTTTGACAGAATTCAGGAAATTAGAACTAATAAAGATTGGTATTCCCAAGCTGGGTGGTTACAGGATTCTCCCCAAGCAAAATTAAAATACTATAATCCTATGATGTTTACCAAAATGTTTATGGTAAACGATTCAGCTATTATAAATCCTTTTGGTTCAGAATACTTTTTTTGGATAGACGGAGGCTTGACAAACACTGTTCATAAAGGATATTTTCAAAAAGATCAAGTGTTAGATACTTTAGATACTTTTGTCGCTGTTAATAACGATAAATTTATTCATATATCATATCCTTATGAGGGTGGAGGAGAAATACACGGATTTCAAAGAGAGGCTATTGCAAGGTACTGTGATGTAGAGCATGTAAAATATGTTTGTAGAGGAGGGTTTTTTGGAGGACATAAGAAAAAAGTACACGACATAAACTCTATGTACTATGCTATAATGCAAACAACTCTTAATGACGGATATATGGGAGCCGATGAGTGTTTGTTCACAATATTAGCGCATAGGCACCCAGATCTTATACACAGGTATGAAATAGAAGGAAACGGTCTTGTTTGGCCTTTTTTTGAGCATTTAAAAAATTATATAGACTATTCTGAAAAAAACAAAAAGTTAAAACAATCTGTAAAAGCGTCTTTATATGTTCTTACTTTTAACTTTCCTGAACAATTTAAAATGCTTTGCGAGTCCTTTGAAAAAGTAGACCCAGATTTTTTAAACAAACCTAGAAAAATATTAATAAATAATTCTACAGATAGGACTACAGATGCTATATACGATGAACTATGTAGTAAATACGGATTTGAAGAAATACATAAGGATAATATAGGAATATGCGGAGGAAGGCAATTTGTTGCAGAACATTTTGACAGTACTGATAGCGATTACTATATATTTTTTGAAGATGATATGTTTTTGTACCAAAAAGAGCAATTAAATTTTTGTAAAAATGGATTTAGAACGTACACAGACGATTTGTATCGAAAAACTTTGGGTATTATTCATGAAAATGAATTTGACTATTTAAAACTAAGTTTCTCTGAGTTTTTTGGAGACAGCATAGATCAATGGGCTTGGTATAACATACCGGCAGCGGTGAGGGAAAAGTACTTCCCTAATAAAACCACTCTTCCAGTAATGGGGTTAGATCCTGATGCTCCCAAAACTCTATTTAAAGAAATGGGAAAATTTGAAGATTGTAGATACATAACAGGGGATATTCATTATTGTAATTGGCCTATTTGGTTTGGAAAATCAGGAAATAAAAAGGTTTTTTTAGATACTAAATGGGCTAGGCCTTATGAACAAACCTGGATGAGCCATGTTTTTCAAATGCAAAAAGAAGACAAAATAAAAGCCGCAGTAATGCTTTTATCTCCTATAAATCATACCCGTATAAACTTTTATAAAGCGGAAGAAAGGAGAGAAAATTGATATTTATATAATATGAATTACACTATAACCATAGATTCAGGATTTGCAGAGGGGCCTTTTAATATATACTATAACGAAGTCTCTTTAAGTAATTTATTGGCTTCCAATGTAAGCAGAGATGAATTAATTTCTGGATACGATATATTTGACATAACTGCGAGTATATCTTCTATACTGGTAACAAACGAAGACCCAGATTGTTACAACACGGGATCTTATGTATTTCCAACTCCAACTCCTACTGCTACCCCTACCTCTACTCCAACAGCAAGTCCCACATTGACATTAACAAGTACTCCTACTGCTACTACAACTTTAACTCCTACTGCTACATTAACAAGAACTCCTACTGCTACTCCTACTTTGACACCTACCCTAACTCCTACAGTAACACAACCTCAGCCGGTAGTGTACTTTGATTCTGCTTACACTGGACTAGATTCTTCTTGTACTTCTGGAAGGGGATCTGCATACTCCCGTTTAGTAGCGCCTGTAGGCACTACAGTAACGTTTACTTTAACTTTAAGTCACTATATAACGGCAATTGTTACAGGTCAAACCACAGCTTGTATTGCTGGTGAGGCGTATACTACTACTTTACCAAGTTCAAATCCTTTACAGATAAATCCTATAGTTGTATACAACATGTCTACAGGAACAGCGCCATTTTATTTAAATGGCACAAATACAGGCACAGTTGTAATACCTTCAGACGGGTATATAGATGTTCTTTTGACGTATGAAACCAGTAATCTGGCCTATAACTACTCTTCTGGATTTGCAAAATTACAAATAACTTCTATAAACGGAAATTCAGTTAGTGGGGATAGTTTAACAGCGACTTACAGTTGCACAAATATTGGAGCTTGTTAAAAACAATATAAATGCTTGATTACAAATATTTTAAACTAAGTTTTAAAAATCAACATCTCATAATGGAACGCACAATAAAGTGTAGAATAAAAGATTATGAGATGAATTATAGCTATAATCCAAGTCTTTTAAAATCTGGAAGTGAGGGGGAACTTTTAAATTTTGCCTTAGATCCTAATTTTACTCCTTACGCCACGTCATTGGCTTTATATAACGACTCTAATGATTTGTTAGCAATAGTCAAATTTTCAGAGCCTTTGCCTATATCTTCAAATAGTGATACTTTTATAACAATAAGAATTGATGTCTAATTGGTTTTATAAAAATAAAGAAATACTAAGCATAGAGGATCTTCCGGAAGACTCTTTTTCTTTTGTGTACAAAATTACTAGAAAATCTGACGGTAAATTTTACATAGGTAAAAAAAATCTAAGATTTGAAAGATCTAAGTTATTGACTAAGAAAGAGTTATTAGAGTATACCGGAAAAGGCAAAAAGCCAAAAAAGAAAAAAGTAATAACAGAAAGCGATTGGAAGACCTACTATGGATCAGAGCCGAACTTAAAAAAAGACGTGTCAGATTTAGGAGAAGACATGTTTTTACGGGAAATACTGCATATATGTACTAACAAAAAACAAACTACCTACCAAGAGTTTAGGTATCAGATTTTAAACGGTTGTTTAGAGTCTGACAACTGCTATAATTCTCAGGTTTTAGGTAAATTTTGGAAAAAAGACACATAATACGTACATTTGGAGTTATGGAAAATTTGTTATCAGGACTTTTAGCTGAAGTATTGGGGCACAGTGAAATAGGCTCCAAAAATAACAGAAAGTATGTATGCCCTTTCCATGTATCAAACCCCCCAGGCAAAAAGAAATTAGAGATTGATATAGTAACAGATTCTGCGGGAGAAAATAAATGGGCTTGTTGGGCTTGTGGAGAAAAGGGCAGAACTATACGTAGTTTATTTAGAAAAATGGGCGTAGGAAAAGAGTATTTTTCTAAACTATCTACAGTAATAATAAAATCCCCCACTGATCAAGAAGATTACACTCCATTTAACGGAATTCTCCCCCCAGAATATAAATTCATGTTGGACGCAAAACCTAAAGATATATTAGCAAGACATGCTATGATGTATCTAAAAAATAGAAATGTGTCTATAAGAGATATAATAAAGTATCAAATAGGGTATTGTGAGGAAGGAGCTTATGCAGAAAGAATAATTATACCTTCTTACGATTCTACTGAAAAAATAAATTTTTTTGTAGGCAGATCTTTTGATCCTGAAGCAAGACTTAGATACAAATTTCCACAAGTATCAAGAGATATAATACCATTTGAGTTATACATTAATTGGGATTTACCTATAATCTTGTGTGAGGGAGTGTTTGATATGATGGCAATAAAAAGAAATGTTATTCCCTTGTTAGGCAAAAACATCACTCCTAAACTAATGAAAAGGCTAATAGAATCAAAAATTAAAAAAGTATATATTGCTTTGGATCAAGATGCGTTATTAATGTCTCTTAATCATTGTGAAATGTTAATGAACATGGGTAAAAAAGTATATCTAGTAAACATAGAAAGTAAAGACCCCGCAGACATGGGATTTGAGGCATTTTTAAAAGTAATACAAACCGTACCAGAACTAAAAAAAGAAGATTTGATAAAACTAAAAATGAGTGTATAATGAAAAAATCCAATCAATTTTTAATAAAATTAGAAAGTACAGAGTATAATACTCCGGATATAAGCAAAATAGGAGCTTTTGCAGCAGCTAAACACCTGTATGACAATATAATAAGCAAAAAATATACGGCAGTTCAAGTGGCTGAAATGTTAAAATTTGTAGAAGAGACGAGTAAGCAACTGCGAGAAATAGAAGATGATAATGGAAAAAATGGGTTTGTAGAATTAGTTAGAAAGGAGATAAAAGACAGTAAATACTCTGAAGGTTTGATAACAAAAAACGGAACAAAATTCGAGTTATTTGAAGCAGCTATAAGAAACGACTATTCTGTTTGTGGAGACCCTGTATGGTCAAGAATATCTAAAGAAATAGATCTTTTAAAGGAAATGCTAAAAGAAAGAGAAGCTTTTTTAAAGACTATAAAGGAAGAGCAATTTTTTGAAAATTTGCAAGATCCGTTTAACAAAGAAGTTTATAGTAATGTAAAAATACACCCCCCTATATCTTCTTCAACCCCAACTTATAAACAAACCATGCTTGATAGATAATCTGATATTTATATGAGTATTTGTTACTTATATGAACCAATTAAAATATACCTGTTTTTACCCAGGGGAATTTAGCCCTCCCACTAAAATGCATCTTAATACGCTGCACTGGCTGTTATCTAAGCCAGAAATCGGCCACGTAAACGTTGTAATAGGCAGTACCGGAGTAAATGAAATAACACAAGAGCAAAAAAAGTCATTGTGGGAATTGCTTTTAAAATCTTCAATGGCACCACAAGCTACAATAATTACTTCTAAATCAAAAGGCTCCATATCTGAAATATACGATATTTTATTAAAAAAATCAGATATGCCTTGTTTTATTGCTCTAGATGAAAAATCTGCTAGAAATTCTAAATTACAAGAAAAATTCGATATTTTCCCAAATTACGGCATATCTCTAATACCTTCTCAGTTTAAAAAATCATCAAGTAGAGTGATAAGTGCGCTTCAAGACTCTAATAACGAAAGATTGAAGATGGAACTGCCTGAAGATTTTAGTGAAGATATGATACAAGCTTATAGAGACGTGTTGACTAAAGTTAACGATCCTGAAGCACCACAAGAAATGTCAAAAGATATAGACTATAAAAAGAGATACGAGGCTATGTTTAACGACGGATTTTGGAATAATGTTTTTTTACCAATAGCTAAAAGTTAAAATTTACAAAACATGAAATTAATTGAAGTATTAAAAAACATGCAAGACGATTGTAATTGCAATTTTTTTAATTTGTCGGAAGGTTTGGTTTATCATATAAACAGTAACTTGCCTATAACAGATAACATATACAGGCCTTTTTCAAAAAACTACTTTAAACTTTTTGAAGAAGTTAGAAAATTGCATAAACAAAATTTAATAGAGCTAAACGAAGAAGAAAAGAAACTGATAGAAAATACTGATTTGGGAAAGTATGCTTTTTATAAAGGGGTAAAAGTTCCTTTAGATTTTCCAATGACAGCAGAACAACTTACTGAGGCTAAACACCAAGGTAAGGAAGTTCAATTAAATAAGCCAAAAAGAGGCGGTAGTAAAAAATTTTATGTTTTTGTAAGAAAGCCTGGAGGTGGAATAAAAAAAGTTTCTTTTGGGGATACTAGTGGCCTAAAAGCAAAAATAAACGATCCAAAAGCTAGAAAATCTTTTGCTGCTAGGCATAAATGCGCACAAAATAAAGATAAAACTAGTGCTGGGTATTGGGCTTGTAGATTGCCTAGGTATGCTAGCATGTTAGGTTTAAAATCTAATTTTACAGGATATTGGTAATATTATGAAAAGCTTTATAAAACTAATAGCAGAAGGCGCTTATATAGATCCTTCAGAAGCAAATAACAATCTAAAGTCTATAAAAACCCTAATAGACAAAAAAAGAAAAGTGGCTTTTGTTGCTAAACAGGCATCTACACAAAATGAGTGGTCTGATATACAAAGCTTAATTAATATGCATGGATTAAAAAGCATGTATATTAATGGAAATAAACACGATGCTTATGTAGTATATACTCCAGATGCAGAAAAAGATGCAATGAAATTAAAATCTATAGCAGAAAAATATAAAGGATATCTTGCTTATTACGCTAGTGAAAAAGATACTAGAGAAATAGGAAGAATACTAAATTACGATCCTAAAAAAATAGAAGATTTTGTAAAAAAACAAAAAGAAGATCCTGATTACGAAATAAACCAAGTTTTTGTAAAAGAAAATTATGGTAAAAAAAACAAAACATTTCTTAAAGAAATAGAATTCAACTCTAAATTAGCCAATAAATTTGAGTGGAAATATGATGGAGGATCGAATAACAGATACACGTTTAATACTGGAGAAGATGGTAATAGTGGGATTGATTATGAAGTAAAATTTATTGAACACGACGGAAGTGTATATGAAAGAGTATATAAGCCTGTAGGGAAGGGATTTGAAAATACAAATGAAGGGAAGCCCATAAAAATAAATGCTACGGTTATGGATATAACTTTGGACTTTATGAGCAAGAACAGAGATTGGTATAATATTATTATAAGTCCATTAGATAGCAAAAGACATAATCTTGTAAAAGCTTTTATTGATAAAAGCATACCAAAAAATAAATATTTTGTTGATAGTGAAGAAGGTATTATAAACATAACAAGAAATTTTAAATACAACACTTCTTTGTTAAAGAGTAAAAAAACAAAGAAAAAACCTAAAGCAGCTGAATAAATGACTCCTTATAAAGAAAAATTTGTGGGTGGCTGGTATGAAAGAATTTTTAAAGCTAATGTAGAATCTAAGGAAATGGTTTGGCATAGAGATTTAGAAGACAGAATAGTAGAGCCATTAGAACCTACAGATTGGCTAATTCAAATAGAGAATGAACTGCCTACAAAAATCGAAGGGTCTTTTTTTATACCAAAAGGCCAATGGCATAGAGCAATAAAAGGCACGGGAGATTTAAAAATTAAAATTAAAAAGTTGTAGTATATGAAGGAGACTTTATTAAAAAAAGAATTTAAAGAAAGAGATGTTCAAAGACTTAGAAATCTAATTACAAAAAAATACGGAGATTCTACAGCTAATCAAGTCGGTTATGAAAAAATAGAGCAAGAAAGGTTAGAGGGGGATGTTTGGGAAGAAAATGGAAAAACTTGGATGATTAAAAATGGCATAAAACAAACCGTAACAAAATTAGATAGCATAAAAGAAGCACTTAGAATGCCTTATCTGTGCCCATCTTGTAGTACTCCTATGGGGAGTTCTTTAGACAAAAAATTTTATCCCATACACAAAACATGTTTTGATTGTGTAGTCAAAAAAGAGTCTAAATTAAAAGCTGAGGGTAAGTACGAAGAATACGCTCAAAATATAATTAGGAAAAATATAATAACTTATATAGAAGAGGCAGAAAAATTTATTGAAGAGCTTGAAATAGCAAACACAAAAGAAACTTATGTTACAGAGCAGGGGGATGTTGAAGATTGGGAAGGAGGACTAGATAATAAAACAGTAGTCAAAACATGGAAAGAAGAGTTACAAGATTTAAAAACCAAACTAGAAAAATAAATATTTATACTTACAAGCAAAAACCATGAAATTTATTGCTATAATAAAAAATATAATATCTGAAGAAAAAGCCAAATCAGAAAGAACAAAATCTGGTAAAAAAGTGCCTGGAAAATATCTTACTAAGAACAAATCTGATATGAAAGATGAGATTGAGAGAGTAAGTAAATTGAAGTCCGATGATCCTTCTGCATATGGAAAATGGAAAGCTGACTATTCCGATAAACAAAAAAAGAAAAAATACAAAACAAAGGTTTCACCAGCAACAAAAGCTTATCATAAAAAATTTAAAAAATGAAATTTTTAATTTTAGTAAAAAAAATATTAAAAGAAAACGAAGCATATTTTTCAGAGGAAAACCTTAAAAAACTTAAAAGTATAATTTTATCTAACCAAAAAGGAATAGAAGGTGCGTGGGGAAATGCAATAAGAGAAATTGGAGACAATTTAACATTAGAAGACGTAAAAGACATAATGTCTCAAATAATGGATAGTTATGAAGATGCTTTAGGGGTATTTCCTGAAGAAATTGTTGATGCTGTTAGCAATATGACAGGAGGAAAAACAAATAAAAGAAATTTTGAAGGAAATAATATTGTTTTAGAAAAAAACAATCCTGATAAAAGCATCGAAACCAAAGCAAAAGCTAGTGGCATATCAAAATCAATACTTAAAGCCGTATATAGAAAAGGATTGGCTGCTTGGAAAGGAGGACATCGTCCAGGAGTTCCACAACATCAATGGGCTATGGCTAGAGTAAATTCATTTATTACAGGAAAAGGCGGTGCAAGAAAGGCAGACGCTAATTTATGGAAAAAACACAAGAAAAAATAAAATACACAGAAAAGAGCCATGAATCTAGATGTAGTGATAGCATTATCTTCCGTAGTGTTAAGTTCTATAATAGGGCCTATAGTGGTCGAATATGCTAAAAATATTGTACAAAAAAAGAAAAAATCAGATACAATATTTGAAGAATCTATAAAAGCAAATCAACTAATAACAGAGAAATTAGAGGCAATAAGAGAAAGTATAAATGCTGATAGAGTGTGGCTAATACAATTTCATAATGGCGGTCATTTCTATCCTACCGGAAAGTCTATTCAAAAATTTAGTATGGTGTATGAACTTTTGAAAAATGACGTATTCCCATGCCAATACCAATTTCAAAATATACCGGTAAGTCTATTTAGTAAATCTATAATACCTCTCAGTAACGGTAACGCTATAAAAATAGAAGACGTAGATGTATCAAAAAATCAAGCTTTTACTTCTGTAGTATCTGGTGCTTCGGTCAAATCAACATACGTTTTTCCTATTTTTAACATAAAAAATGAATTTGTTGCTATTGTGGGTGTAGATTATGTTAAAAATAAAGTGTTGTTGTCGGAAGAAAATATTACTGACATTGAAATTGAAATGTCTGTAATTGGCGGAGTTCTCATGAACTATTTAAAAACCTAATGCAAATTTCACAGTAATTCTATATATTTATATATATGAAAATAAATTTCTACAAAACATTTAAAAACAGACTTTTAGAAGAAGAGAAAGTGTCTGCTGTTGACAATGAGTCTGATATGGAAAAAATACTTAAAAATTCAAAAAAAATAACTTATGTATTGACTAAGTTGTTGACAACTCAAAATTCTTACAATGAAGAAGCAAAAGCTCAAATAAGAGATATGGTTTCTGATATAAAATGTATATCTTATAAGCCTACTACGTTTCGTATTGTAATTTCAAACAGTAACTTTTTTGATCTAAAATACGATCCCACACCATTAGAACTCAAACACCCTGAAGATTTTGAACCAAGCGATTCTTTTGTAGTAATAGTAAGCGGAAAAAAATACAATATAGCAAACAGGTCAGAATTTGAGCAGTGTTTGGATAACATAAATAACGTATTAAAATCTAATCCAATAACTAAATCTACTGAAGAAATACCATCAGAAGATCAAAATACAGAAGAACAACCTCCAGAGGAAGAAACTGATACAACTGAAGAAGAGCCCACAAAATAACTATGAAAAAAAAATTTATAGTATCTGAAAATGACATAGTGCCGTATTTAGTAGAATTATCTAAGTACATAAATGATAATGGCATAGATATAAAACCCTTTCCTAAAGTTGTACTTTCTAGAAATAGCGAATACAAAAACAACCCTTTTGGTAAAACCGCTTATTACGACCCTATTGAAAAAACAATAACGTTATTTACCATAGGAAGACACATAAAAGATGTTTTGAGGAGTTTTGCCCACGAACTAATACACCACAATCAGAATATTTCTGGTAAATTAGAGTCTTCTCATATTGATAGCCTAAAAAATCCTAAATATGCTGAACAAGATTCTCATTTGAAAAAAATGGAAGAAGATGCTTATTTGAGGGGCAATATGATTTTTAGACAATGGGAAGATTCAAAAAAATAATGTTTTATGGAAGATAAACAAAAAAGTATAAAAGATATCATAAGAGATGAGTATTTAAAATGTGCAAAAGATCCTATATACTTTTTAAAAAAATATGTATACATACAGACTACCTCAGAAGGCAGAATAGCATTTTCTCCTTATCTTTTTCAAGAAAAACTGCTTTTTCTTCTCAATAAACATGATCGAACTATCATATTGAAATCAAGGCAATTAGGCATAACAACTTTATGTGCGGCCTATGCTTTATGGTTAATGATATTTAAAAAAGATCAATCTATACTGGCTCTTGCTCCTACTCAAGATAAAGCTAAAAATATATTAGATAAAGTAAGATTTGCATATAATGAACTACCTTCTTGGTTAAAATTATCAGCTTTAGAGGACAGTAAGTTAAGTTTAATACTTTCTAACGGATCTAAAATGAAAGCTGCCTCAGGAGCCTCTACCAGTGCTAGAGGATTGACTGCTAACGTGCTTATATTAGACGAAGCTGCTTTTATAGAAGACGCAGAAAATTTGTGGGGATCTGCACAACAAACGTTAGCTACAGGAGGAAAGGCTATACTTCTTTCTACTCCAAACGGACTTGATGGGTTTTTTAACAAAATGTGGCAGGATGCAGAATCTTCTGAAAATAATTTTATTCCTATTAAACTGAGGTGGGATGTGCACCCAAAAAGAGATCAAAAATGGAGAGAAGATCAAAATAAGGAATTAGGAAAAAGAATGGCCGCTCAAGAGTGCGATTGTGATTTTCTATCTTCAGGTGATACTTATTTTGATTCAGAAGATATTGAATATTACTCAACTAATATCGTGGACCCTATAGAAATGAGAGGTCCACAAAGGGATTATTGGATATGGGAACATCCTTCTTATGAAAGGTCTTATATGGTTGTAGTGGACTCTGCTAGAGGAGATGGGTCAGACTACAATGCTTTTCAAATAATTGATGTATACTCTGGAACTCAAGTTGGCGAATATAAGGGACATATGGAACCTAAGGTGTTTGCTAAGTTTATAGTTTCAGTAGCATTTGATTATAACCAGGCTTTGTTAGTAATAGAAAATACTGGAATGGGACATTCTACTGTATCGGAAGTCTTGGATATAGGTTACCCAAATATATACTATTCTCCAAAAGGAGATACTTTAAATGTAAGTCAGTATATGACAAGCTTTTATGAGTATGATACTTCAAAAATGACCCCCGGATTTACCACATCTACCAAGACCAGGCCTGAAGTTTTACTAGCCATGAGGTCTTATGTAAAAGATCACTCAATAAGGATAAATTCAATAAGAACTACAAATGAAATGCGTACATTTGTATGGAAAAATGGAAAGCCACAGGCGCAGTCTGGTTATAATGATGATTTAGTTATACCCTACGCTATTGGACTTTATCTGAGAGATAGTGCTATACAATATAGAAATCAAGGGGTGGATATGCAAAAAACGTTATTGAGTAATATAGGAACTAAAACACCAAATTTTTCTATTGCTACGAGAGATTTTAGGCCGGAAAATCATCCTTACAAGATGAATGTAAACGGTCAATATCAAGATATTACTTGGTTAATACAATAGTTTATATATGGTTAATACAATAGTTTATATATTTATATACATAATAATCCAAAATATGCTTATAACTAATAAACTGATTAAAAATACAAATAAAGATATATGCCAATAGATCGTTCGTTATTTCCAAGGCTAAAAAGATTGTTTTCTACCGATGTTGTTATAAGAAACGTTGGAGGAAAGCAATTAAAAGTTATGGACGTAGAAAGAATACAATCTTTCGGGTCGTTACAAACCAATTCTTTAGTAGACAGATTTACAAGATTGCATAAGTCAGGCCAAAGAATGCAATTTAATCCTACTTTAAACTACCAAACTTTAAGGCTCCAACTATACGCTGATTATGAGGCTATGGATACCGATGGTATAATCTCAAACGTATTAGATATCGTTTGTGAAGAATCTACGTTAAAAGGAGATACGGGAGAAGTCTTGACAATAAGAAGCACCAATGAAAATATACAAAAAATTTTATATAACTTATTCTACGAAGTGTTAAACATAGAATTTAATCTCCCTATGTGGATAAGGTCTATGTGTAAATACGGAGATTTTTTCTTAAAATTAGATATTGCTGAAAAATACGGAATATACACAGTAAGGCCAATGTCTGTGTACGACATGATTAGAGAAGAAGGCCAGGACCCCAATAATCCTTCTTATATAAGATTTATATACGACCCAGTTGCAGTAGCTGGCGGTACTACTTCTACAAGAAACAAAGAGTTTTTTGAAAATTTTGAGATTGCGCATTTCAGATTATTGACTGATACAAACTACCTTCCTTTTGGTAGAAGCTATGTAGAACCAGCTAGAAAGTATTTTAAACAATATACTCTCATGTTAGATGCTATGTTACTACATAGGATAATGAGAGCCCCAGAAAAAAGAGTTTTTTATGTGAATGTGGGCAATATTCCGCCAAATGAAGTAGATGCTTACATACAAAAAATTATGACAAGCATTAAAAAAACTCCATTTTTGGATCAAAATACCGGAGACTACAATCTTAAATTCAACGTGCAAAACATGCTTGAAGATTTTGTAATACCGTTAAGACCGGGAGATAGTACTACAAAAATAGATACTGCAAAAGGTCTAGAATACGCTGGTATTGAGGACGTAGAATTTTTAAGAGACTTAATGTTGGGGTCTTTAAAAGTCCCTAAGTCTTTTTTAAACTACTCAGACGAATTAAACGGAAAGTCTACCATATCTGCACTGGATGTTAGGTTTAGTAGAACAATAGAAAGAATACAGAGAATTGTACTTAGCGAGCTAGAAAAAATAGCTTTAATACATTTGTATGTGCAGGGGTATGAGGATGCGGATTTAGTAAATTTTAAGCTATCTCTAAACAATCCATCAATTATATACGAACAAGAAAAGATTGCTTTATTGAAAGAGAAAGTAGCTTTAGCTGGAGATATAATGGAAAAACGACTGTTTTCCTCAGATTGGATAGGAGATAAAATTTTCCAAATGAGTGAAGACCAAATAATGACAGAAAGAGATTTGGTAGTGGAAGATGCAAAACGAACTTTTAGATATAATCAAATTGAAAACGAAGGAAATGATCCTAGTATATCTGGAGAGTCTTACGGAACTCCACATGATTTAGCTTCTATATATAAAGCTAATGCAAAAGGCGAAGGGGATTTAGATGTTCCTGACGGGTACAACGAAAAAGATAAAGAACCTGTAGGAAGACCTAAAGAAAAAGCTTCAATATACAAAACTGACAATTCTATGTTTGGCAGAGATCCTTTGGGGGCAAAAGATATGAAACCGGAAAAAGGACAGGAAGATTTAAAGTATAAAAACAGGCCGAGTGCTTATGCTTTAGAATCTGTTAAACATTTAGAGAGAATGAAAAAGAAAAAAGTAGTGATTTTTGAACAAAAATCTGAAGAACCGGATATTTTAAATGAAAATAAAATACTGAACGACGGGGATTTGTAATATTTATAATATACTATAATAGATATGAAGCTAAAACACAACAAGCTCAGAAATACAGGAATATTATTTGAACTTTTGGTTAGGCAAATAACCATAGATACTTTAAGTAACAAGGAATCTAAAGCTGTAGATATTTTAAAAAAATACTACAATAATAGTGAAGTATCTAAAGAGTATAAAATATACAAAGCTTTGTCAGAAGCCAAAAATTTAACAGAAAGCAAAGCTAATGTGTTAATAAATGCTGCTCTAGATTCATATAAAAGGTTGAATAAAAGTTCTTTAAAAAAGCAGAAATACTCTATTATTTCTGAAATAAAAGAAAACTACAACATAGACGATTTTTTTAAAATAAAAATTGAGAATTACAAATTGCTTGCCTCAATATACATGTTATTTGAAATGTGCAATTCTCAAGAATTTGATTTTAATTCAGAAACTAAATATAAATTCTCTTTAATAGAAAGCATAAGTAGCACTAATAATACAGAAGATAAAGATCCTGTACTAAAACAATATGAAAGTTTTGATAAAGGAACTAAAGCTTTAGTTTACAAGCTAATGGTACAAAAATTTAATGAGAAATATTCAAACTTCGACGACAAACAAAAAACACTTTTAAAAGAGTATATTACTAATTCACCAAGTTCTTCTAAATTTAGAGATTTTGTAAATAAAGAATTGAGTTTAGTAAAAAAAGAAATAAAAATCAAAGCTCAAAAAGTAGAGGATGCTGTAAGGAAAGTAAAAATAAACGAAGTGCTAAATTTTGCAGAAGAAATACCTGATAATAAATCTGTATGTGAAAAAGATGTTCATAACCTACTTTATTATTACGAACTTATAAAAGAGTTTAAAAATACTGCAAAATAATAATGTATCGCCTTTTTTTTAATTTATACGGTGGCCACGACCCTAGAGTAAATGTTCTTATCTACAGAAATATAAGCGATGCCGAAGCTAATTCTTTAAATCAAACAGCTACACAAAAGAATATTGTAAAAGATAATAAAATTGCTTTTAAGGTTGAAGATGGCAAAAGTTATCAGATAGACAGAGATTTGTATACTTTTATATATACTGGTAGAGTAGATAAGAAAATTTCAAAAATAGTAAAATACGCGTACTTAAAAAAAGAAGAAGCAAACAGCATAATAGAACAAATTAAGTCAGAAAAAGACATTGTTTTTGAGGAATCTAATGTAGACGACATAAAATCTTTTCTTAAAGAAGAGCCTGTTAGAGATATAAGAAAAGCACGTCCTATAAATTCTACATTTGAGATAAAAGAGCTTATAAAAAAATCAAATTTTCTTATTAACCAAAAAGATAAAAGAGAAAAAGATATTGCTGCAAGAAATAAAGATACTGATAAAAAAGATTTAGTAAAAAAAGATTTTGGGGAAGAAGAGCATTTTACAAGTCAAGAAAAAATGGATGCATCTGAATTTTTGTTGACTCTTAAAAATGAAAAGTTGTACAATAGTGTTAAAAAAGACTATCAAAATTATTTTAAGCCAGAAAATAAAAGATCCCCGGAATTAAAAGAAAAGTTGAAAGTTTCTTTAAAAAGGTTTTTTAGTGAAATAGATGATTTTATTGACGAAGATAGAGTTAAGGATGCACTTATTAACTATATTATAAAAGTACGGTTAACAAATGATCCAAAAATGTACAATTTTATAAAAAAAGCATACGAAGACAGAAAAGAGTATAAATCTTCTTTAAAAGAAATGTCTTCTACTGGCACAGGAGCTTTTATGTCTCCAGGATCTGGTGAAGGAATGGCTACTAAATATGCTTTTAAGTACAAAAAATCCCCAAAAACAAAAAAAAGCAAAAATGTAAAAGATACAAATTTGTATGAAAATGCAGATTTGTATTTACAATATAAAAGGTTGTTTAAAAAGGAATTGCCTCAAAAGTAATATTTATAGATATGACAACACAACAATTATATCAAAATACCCTAAACGAGCAGATTAGCCGAAGTCAATTTCTTTGGAATGTAAGGAGAGATCCAACATATTCTAATCTTATTACTAGTACCATGACCTATGAAGATACCGTAAAAGTATTGAAATCAAAAGGTCATATATGGGACAAAGAAAGCAGCTCTTCTGTAAAAACTTTTGATTTTTTGGGAACTATGCGAAAGCTAAATGAATCCGCATCTACCCCAAAACAAAAACTAAAAGGCGGAAAAGGAGACAAATTAACTCCTGACAGAGTGAATTATTATGAGTTCCAGAAAGGCTGGAAGCATGAATTAGAACATACAGAAGATATTGATAAAGCAAAAGAAATAGCTTTAGATCATTTAGCAGAAGACCCTTTGTATTATACTCGTTTAGAGATGATTGAGTTCAAAGCAAAGAAAAAAAATAGAGCTGATTTGCCTGTAGAAGTAAAAAAAGATAATTTTAAAGACGAGGCAAACCAAATGGAAAAAGTAAAGAAAATTACTTCTTCTAGAAGCGGATCTGTAAAGTCTGAAAAATTAGAGGAGCCTAAAAAAAACGTAGGAAATCGTAAGGAAAAAGCAAAGAAAGTAAAAGTAAAAAAGATGAAAGGCGGCTCTGGGGAAATGAAGACTTTAAAAGAAGGTTTTTCAGGTCCAGGTAATTACAAAATAAAGTATAAAAAAGAAGGAGATACTAAAGAAAAAGGATCGGATGTTCCTATAAAAAGCTCTGAAGACTATGAAAAAATAAAAAAATCTTTAGAGACTGCAAAAAACATAGTTGTATCTTTTGAAAAAATAGCCGATTCTCCTTCTATAAAAACAAGTACAGCTCCAAAAGGGCCTGTTTATAAAAGCAAAATCAAGATAGGGGATAAATGGGTAGAAGTTAATTTAACAGACGAAGAGATAGAAAAAAGAAGAAAAAAAGGGGTAGAGGTACAAAAAATATCTAATACTCCAATTGGATCTACTGGAGACAAAACAAAAACTTCTACTACCTCCAAATCTGATGATAAAAAAGAACCAGAACCGGAAACTAGGAACGTTCCTGGTGCAAGGGTATCCGGAGAGCGTAGAGGTGGAGGCACAATAAAAGTACCTTACAACAAAGGAGTTGCAATTGCTTCTACTAAACCTTCTACTGAATATCCTTATTATATTGTAGATGTAGACAACGAATCTGTAGTTAAAGGAGTCAGTTCAATAGAAGCAGGTAGGGTTGCTATAAAAGAACTACCAAAACAACAAAGTAGTTACAAAGTGATGAGCGGAGTAGCAACTAAAGCTAAGGGGTATTTAAAGGAGTCAAAGTTGTCTGATGCAATAAAAAGCAAAACCCAAAAAAGAAACTTAAAAGGAAAAACAGTAAGTTTTGTATTACCAGGAGATAATTCAGATCCTGATTCTTTAAAAAATATTGAAGACGTAATACAATCAGTATCAGTTAATACTGAAAAAAATGTTCTAGAAATAAAATTAGAGGGAAAAGGTAGATTAATTTTTAAAATACATGAAGATGGATTTATAACTCCTATTTACAATAAAGGCCAAGAAGTTAAAAAAGTAAAAAATATAGGAGAAACTTTACAAAAAATTCTAGACGAGCTGTATCCGATTCAAAATAATGAGGATACTGTTTTAGAAGCCTATATTAGAGAGAGAATAAAACAAGCAATAAAAGAGTCAGGTGAGTATAACTATGTAGGGCTAGAAGGGCCTGAAGTAAAAAAAAAGCACCTTGAAGACTATTTAAAAAGATATGAATGGGGTTGGCAAAAAGAAGATGAGAATTTGTCAAAAAAAGAAATGGGTAACGAAATTCATGGTGTAGTTGCTAAATACGTAACAGAATTGGGAGATGATGGAATAGATTTATTTAATAGCTATGCACCCGAAGAATACCAAATAAGCAGTTTAGATGACCTAGAAAAATATGGGGCAGATCAAGTGTCTGGGTTATCCTTAGGAGCACAATATAACCCAGAAAAGTGGATAGGTAGAGGGGATAGAGTAGCGGAGAATAGGACAGAAGAGGACATAGTACGAGATGCAAAAAGGTATAATAATCCAAATTCTCCTGAATTTAAACAAGCACTAAAAGATTTACAAAATTTAGTGGCTGATTATGGTAAAAAAAATAAAAAATTGCCTAAAAACGTAACTGACGCTATAAAACAAATGAGTGATTTAAGCAATTAAACATAAAAAAACATGTTACTAACTGAGTATTATCCTATAAACATAAGTAAACAGTTGAATGAATCATCAATCAGTGGCCCAAATCAGCCCATGATGTTGAAAAATGTTGTTATACAAAGAGCAAATTCTAAAAATAGAAATGGCAGAGTGTATACAAAACCTGTTTTAAAAAGGGAGATTGATACTTTTGTAGAAAACATGGTTAATTTTAATAGAGCTTTAGGAGAATTAGATCACTCACAAGAAAATGTTGTTAATTTAAAAAATGTTTCTCATAATATAAAAAAAATTTACTGGGAAGGTGATGATGTTTTAGCAGACATAGAAATATTAGATGGCCCAGAATTTCCAGCTGGTAGAATAGCAGCAGGTCTGTTGAGAAGAAATATTCCAGTAGGAATAAGTTCAAGAGGGCTAGGATCAGTAGATGAGGCAGAAGACGGAACGTCTACAGTAAACGACGATTTTCGTTTGCTTACTTTTGATTTAGTATCTTTTGAAAGTACTCAAGGAGCAAACATGTCTTTAAATGAAGGCCTTGAAATTTTAAATTCACATAAAAGAGTGGATGATATATTAAGAGAGCTTATATGTAACAACTCCGGTTACTGTCCTTGTTAAAAATTTTTTATTGTTTTTTATATTTTTTTAGGTTTTTGTTGAAAACCAGATATTTATTGTAGAAATGCTGCACTAAATACCCTTTCTCTATAAAGGGTTGCATAAAAAATAACCATATTACTCCTCTCTAATAGGTGTAAATCCAAAAAAAAATTTAAGGAAAATGAAAAAAGTTGATCTTTTAAAAGATGCAATCGCTGATGCGGATGCAATCAAAAAAATAGCAGTTGAAAATGCTAAAAACGCTCTAAGCGAAGCTTTTGATTCCAAAGTAAAATCTATGCTTGCTGCAAAATTGCAAGAAGAAGCAGAAGAAGAATTGGAAGAAGAGTACGAAGAAGAGCAAGACGAAGCTAAAAAAGATAAAAAAGAAGTAGAACCGGAAATTGAAGAAAAAGAGAAAGAGTCTGATTCTGATGAGTCTTTTGACATTGATGCTATTTTAGCAGAAATGGAAGAAGAAGAAGAGGAAGAAGCTGATGAAGCAGCTAAACCTAAAGAAGAAGAAGAAGAGGAAGAAGCTGATGAAGCAGCTAAACCTAAAGAAGAGGAAGAAGAGGAAGAGACCGACGAAAACGTAGATCTTGATGCTTTAATTTCTGAACTGACAGAAGAAGAAGGAGAAGAGGAAGAAGAAAGTGAGGAAGAAGAAGAAAAATCTGCTGATGAATCTACTTCTGTAGATGAATATTCTGGCCTGTCTGGAGCTGAACAAGGAATGTTAGCAGCCGCTTTAGGAGTAGGTGCTCCTGTAGCAGTAGCATTAGGTAAGTATCTTGGTGGAAAAATTGCCGATGTTGTAAAAGACATTAAAGCAGCTAAAGCTAAAGAAAAAACTAAAGATCAACCGAGCATGCCTTCTTCTGCACAAGAAGAATTACAAGAAATTCGTAAGCAAGCAAAAGAATTAGCTCAAAAAGTAAATGAGACTAATCTTATCAATGCTAAGCTTCTATATTTAAATAAAGTTCTTCGTAGTCACAATTTAACAGAAAATCAAAAAGTAAAAGTTGTAGCTGCTTTTGACAAAGCTACTTCCGTTAAAGAAGCTAAAATTGTATATGAGTCTTTAAATGGAGCTCTTACTTTGAAAAATGAAACTAAAAAAACTGGCCTGAAAGAATCTTTCGGATTCGCGTCTAAGCCTGTTGGCAACTCTACTAAAAGAGAAATCATTAGTGAAGATGGCCAAATGGTAAAAAGATGGCAAACTTTGGCTGGTCTTAATAAAAAACGATAACCAAAAATTAAAAAAAAACAAAAAATGAACGTACAATCTTTATTAGAATCCGCGAATCCGTACGCTTCCATGATGAGTGAGGCCCAGCGCCTTGTTAAAAAATGGGAAAAAACCGGTCTTCTAGAAGGTAATGATCTAGAAAAAACCGCTTACGGAAAAGAAAGAATGGCAATCATTCTTGAAAACCAAGCTAAGCAGCTTGTAGTTGAACAATCTCAAACTGGTACTGGCGGTACTTTTACTGTTGGTCAAGGTGAACAATGGGCTGGCGTGGCTCTTCCTCTTGTTCGTAAAATTTTCGCTGAAATCTCGTCTAAAGAGTTTGTTAGTGTACAGCCTATGACACTTCCTGCTGGTCTAGTGTTCTTCCTGGAATTCAAATACGGCAGCAATCAGCCTGCTGGTATGAGCTCTGGAGCAAGATTTACTAATGGATCTAGCATGTATGGTAATACAAGCACTAAAAACGTTGATCCGTCTGGTGGTTTGTATGGTGCTGGTCGCTTTGGTTACTCTATTAACGAGTATACAGCATCAGTAATTTTGCAAGTGGCTACTGCTTCTTATCTAGATGTTAACTTCAACAGTTTCTACAGTGCTTCTGTAGGTGCAGACAGAATGCGTAAATTTAGCGTAACTGCTTCTTCTGTTGCTTTGTCTAGTCTAGATACTAACGGAGTTCGTTCTTTCTCCCTAACTGGTAGTGGATTTAACGAATCAAACGTTATTGCAGAGTTTACTACTTACAATTCTGCTACTGACATTGTGACTTTTGTAGTTAGTGGTTCTGGTGGTGCATTTACAAGTGCTTCTATTGGAGGTACTGTGTACTACTCTAAGCAACCTGCTGATAACAGCCGTGGTGATTTTGAAGATACTGCAACTCGTCCTCTGACTGGTTCCGCAGCTATCCCAGAAGTTAACGTAGAACTTCGTTCAGAGGCTGTAGTGGCTAAAACCAGAAAACTAAAAGCTAAGTGGACTCCTGAATTCAGTCAAGACCTTAATGCATACCAATCTTTGGATGCTGAGGCTGAGCTGACTTCTACTTTATCTGAGTACATTTCACTTGAAATTGATCTGGAAATTATAGACATGTTGATCGAGAACTCTAATACTAACGATTATTGGTCTGCACTGTCTAACACTTTCTACAACAGAACTTCTGGTACTTGGAGTACTGCTGCTGCTGGTGCTGGTGGATACTACAATACACAAGGTAGCTGGTTTGCTACTTTAGGTACTAAAATCCAAAGTGTAGCTCGTACAATCCACAGAAAAACTCTTCGTGGACAAGCAAACGTTCTTATGACTTCTCCTGCTATCGCAACCATAATCGAGTCTATTCCCGGATATGCTGCTGATACTGATGGAAGCAAGGAAGAATTTGCAATGGGATCTCATAAGGCAGGTCAACTGAATAGTCGTTACAAAGTATATGTTAACCCGTATATGAATGAGAACGTTATTCTGATGGCTTATAAGGGAAGTCAGTTCCTGGAAACTGGTGCTGCTTTCTGTCCTTATATTCCGCTGATCATGACTCCTCTTCTTTATGATCCTGAGACCTTCACTCCCCGGAAAGGATTGATGACCAGGTATGCTAAGAAGATGCTGAGAAGTGAATTCTTCGGATCTATCTACGTAGCCGATCTGGATCGTATCTAATTGAATAACCATCAATTATAAAAATTAGCCAGGAGAAATCCTGGCTTTTTTATTTTACTTATATGAAGTATATTGCAATATTTATATAAAACAAATTATATGTCTTCAAATCACCACACAGACCCTATTTTCAAAGAAAAACGAATTCCTAAAAACCCCATTAAATTTAATGTACAACTAAACGAGGAACAAAAAGACGCAAAAGCTCAAATACTAGAAAGTGTAGTTTCTGTAATAAAAGGTTCTGCTGGTAGCGGAAAATCTTTGTTAGCAGCACAAATAGGCCTGGATTTATTGTTTAAAAAACAAATTGAGAAGATAATAATAACAAGACCGATGATCGCTTCTCCTGATGAACAAGAGTTAGGTATACTTCCTGGAGACAAGGATCAAAAAATGAGTTTATATACGGCTTCCGTATACGATAATATGTTTAGATTATACAGCAAAGAAAAAATAGAGAGTCTTGTTTTAGAAGGAAAAATAGAAGTAATACCAATATCAATGTGTAGAGGAAGAAACTTTTCTGAAACATTATTGATATGTGACGAAGCTCAAAACTGTACTGACAGAGCTTTAGAAATGATTCTCACCAGACTTTGTTACGGATCAAGAATGATACTATGCGGAGATTCGTCTCAAATAGATCTAAAAAATAAAAAAGATTCAGGCTTTGAGTTTCTTTGTAAAAGTATAAAAGACATGAAAGGATTTAAAGTTATAACCCTAAAAACTAATCATAGACTGCCTATTGTAGAAGACGTTCTAAGGATATATTCAGAACTAAGAAGTTGATATTTATATAGGTAAACTACTACAATGGCAGGTCAAACAGAAATAAAATATTACGACGAAAGTATAGCATTATTACCAGTATCAGGAAATACTCCTTTTGGCTATTATGATAATGATGCACAATTCCAAATAGATGGCCAAAAGTTTGCAAAATTTGCAGCAAGAAGGTTAGGGTATCCTATAATGGAAATAGAAATGCAGGATATAAACTTTTATGCTGCATTAGAGGATGCTGTTACTGTGTATGGAAAAGAGTTGTTTGAGTATAAAATAAGGGAAAACTATTTCTCTTTAGAAGGCAATGTAACAGGAAGTTCATTAAATACGACTTTAATACAGCCAAATTTTGGCAATTTAATTAGAATAGCCCAAGATTATGGATCAGAAGTAGGAAGTGGAGGAAATGTGCCTTATTATTCAGGATCATTAGATATGACAGCTGGTCAACAGTATTATGATCTTGATCAATGGGCATCTGCTTCTTTAGGTCTTTCTAGTGATGATAGAATAGAAGTAAAAAGAGTATTTTATGAAGCGCCTCCCGCTATTGTAAGATATTTTGATCCTTATGCAGGAACAGGTACTGGATTACAATCTTTAATGGAAACTTTTGGATTTGGTCAATTTTCTCCTGGTATAAATTTCATGCTTATGCCAGTGTATTTTGATGTATTAAAGATACAAGCCATTGAGTTTAATGATCAAATAAGAAAATCAGCTTATACATTTGAACTTGTCAATAACAAACTTCGAATATTCCCTATACCTACTTTTGATAGAAAACTATTTTTTGTTTACATAAAAAGGTCGGAGAGGAGTTCTGTAACAAGAGATAATAGAAATAATTTAATTACTAATATAAGTAACGTACCTTATAATATACCTAATTATACTCAAATAAATGCTGTTTTTAGAAAATGGATATTTGATTATGCTTTGGCATTAGCAAAAGAAACTCTAGGTAATATAAGGGGTGTTTATAGCGTTATACCTGTACCAGGGTCTGAAGTTTCTATAAACGGTCAAACTTTAGTTGATCAAGCGACTAATGAAAAAACTGCTTTAATAGAACAACTTAGAAATACTTTGGATGATACCTCAAGACAAAAACAATTAGAGAAAAAAGCATTAGAGGCATCATCTATGAAAGATACTTTTATAAATTTTCCAATGCCAATTTACATAGTATAAAAATGCTTTTTTTAAAAATTATAATTGAAAACTACAATAAAAAAGAGTCTTTAAAAAAAACTTATCGTACATACACTTGTACGTTTATAGTTAAATTTTTAAAAAAAATAAATAGAACTCAGGCTATAGAAAGAGTTAGAGGCATAAAAAGTATCACTGTAGTAGATGTAAAAACAGATCCTAGTTTAGAAAAAATAAATTCTAAATCTAACAAGTATGATTATGAGCCTGTAGATATAAAATTTATAACTAATAAAGATCCAAAAAAACATTTGGATTATATTGTGAAAGCAATGGTAAGATCAGACAAAAAACAAGACATAGATTTTATACCAGGAATAGTTGCAGCAAAACCTAAATTAGACACTTTAAAAAAAATAGATTAAAAAATGGCTCTTTTTGGGGGACCTCGTGCTAGAAGTTTTTTTAGACATCACAGCAGACAACTAGTTAATAGAATAATTGCTGAACAAGTACTTTATTACAAGTTATCTTTAAAAGAGACCTCTCAAAATCTTTATGGTGAGTCTAAAAATAAAATGTATTATGAGCCTATTTTAATTACTTGTTTATACGAAGTACAAGATCAGACATCCGATGATGCTGAGTACGGTAAAAGTAGATCTCAATTAGTAGATTTTAAATTTTTGAGAGATGATTTAATAGACGTAAATCTTTACCCAGAAGCGGGAGATATAATATACTGGCAAGAATCATATTATGAAGTAGATTTAATTGTAGAAAATCAAAGAGTGATGGGTAAAAACCCAGAGTACTCTTTACAATCTGATTTACAAAAATACGGAGAATCTTGGTCTATAATATGCAAATCTCATTTAACTAGTCCAAATAAACTTAACATAATTAAAACTACATAAAATTGTCAGTACCAAAAAAAACAATAAAAAACAAACCTAGAACTGAAGCTCAAAACATAGATGCTTCTATTCCTGTGTTTACTGACGGTGTTTCAAAACCAGCTATACATTCCTACAAAAGAGGAGAGGATACTAGTGTTAGGGGAGAAGAAATAAAGAATATATCTATAGGAATAAAAGACATAGATGAAGCAGTTTTGTATTATTTTAACGAGGTTATAAAACCTTATGTTGTAAATGACGGTACCACTTACAGTATACCCGTAATATATTCAGACCCAGAAAAATGGAAATCTTCTCAAAAAGACGGGTACTTTAGAGATAAAGATGGAAAAGTTTTATTGCCTGTTATAGCCATCAAAAGAGAGAATATGGAAAAAGTTAGGAATATAACTAACAAGCTTGATGGCAATAGATCAAACATATACCAAGTATATGAAAAAAGATACACTCAAAAAAATCAATACGATAATTTTTCTATACTCACTAATAGAGCCCCAGTAAAAGAATATTATAACATAGTAGTGCCTGATTATTATACTATAACTTATTCTTGTGCCATATATGTATCTTATATTGAAGATCTAAATAAAATTATTGAATCTATTGGATACAGATCTGATTCTTATTGGGGAATGCCAAATAAATTTTTATTTAAAGCCACTATTGATAATTTTCCCATTACAAATCAAATATCAGATGGAGAAGATAGGAGAATTACAAGCGTGTTTACTTTGACTATGAATGGATATTTAACTCCATCAAATATAGATAAACAATTAGCTTCTAATCCTTTTAAGTCTAGATCAAAAACTCAAGTTATATTTACTATGGAAGCCACCGGAGATGATTTAGGGCAAATAAATGTAACTTCTGCAACTAATAGTAGCATGGCAAAAACTGCTTATATATCAGAAGGAGTTAATGTCTACAACAATTTTACTTTGGGAACTTTAAATTCAGACATAATAGCCTATTTAAATAAAAATGTAGATAAAAAAGCAAATTATGTTGTGTCATCTAGCGCAGCATTTTACAATGCTTCTATGCTACAAACACCATCAGGTTCTAATTTGCCGGATACTTCAAAAACAGATTTTAAATTTTTTGCTAATGGAGTGTATATACAACCAGAACATGTCGTATCATTCGACACTTCTGGAAGTGCGTTAGTATTGACTGTAAATACTGCAACTTTAGGATATAGTTTTACAAACACTTTTGAAATAATAGCCGTAGGAAAATTCGCATAAAATGCCTTTAGTAGCGTCAAATCAGTACGAAAAGTTTGGAAGTTATACTGGATCTTTTTCTGGATCTTTTACAGGATCAGACGCTTTTGGAAATGATATTTCCAGAATAGTAAAAGGTGTTACTACAGCTAGCGTAGATACTTCTTCTTATTTATTTAAGTTAGAAGCGTCTGGAACTTCTATATTTTTAATAGACGATCAAAATAGTCTAACTTTTGGTAATCAAACTACTTCTTCAAATAACTGGTCAGTATCTTTAGGAAAAAGTACATATGCTTTTGCAGATTATTCTTTAGCGCAAGGATCGTCTACTACTGCTGGTGGAGTAGCTTCTCATGCTGAAGGATTTTTTACTAGCGCCAGCGCTTTATATTCACATGCTGAAGGAGTTTATGCTACAGCTTCTGGAATAGCTTCTCACGCAGAAGGACTAAGAAGTAATGCTCAAGGAAACTATTCTCATGCCGAAGGTGGTAACGATTCTGGATTAGCTTCTTACAGAGGAAGGGGTGGAGTAGCTACTGGAAGAGGATCTCACGCTGAAGGAGTAGGTACACTTGCCGAAGGTATAGGAAGTCATGCAGAAGGACTAAATACAACAGCATCAGGAATATTTAGCCATGCTCAAGGAAATAGAACTTTAGCATCCGGATTATATTCCTATGCAGAAGGTTCTTTTACTACAGCATCAGGCGTAGGATCTTCTACTAAAGGCCTAGGGAGTGCTGCTTTTGGCCCTTATTCATTTGCAGGAGGGTATTATACTATAGCATCTGGAAGTACTCTTGATCCTATTATTATACAGTGGGCTATAGGCATGTATAACACTGCTAATAACACATCATCTCTGTTTGTAATAGGAAACGGTATTTCAGATAGCGATAGAAGTGACTTGGCTTTGTTTAATAGTTCGTCTATAATTTTTAGTAGTTCTTTAAGTGTAACTCAAGGAATAACAGCCTCTCTTTCAGGAACTTCCAGTTGGGCAAATAACTCTATAACTGCTTCTTATGCTTTAAATTCAGCAGGAGGAGGAGGTTCTTCTGCAAACATAACCGGATCAATATATAGAGTGCCTGTATTTTCTGGAACTAATTCTTTAACAGCAAGTTTAATATACACATCTGGTACTTACACTTCTATAAATTATACGGGTTCTCCGGTAGATCCTAATAACCCAGATGTTTTATATGTGCATGGTATAGGAGTAGATACCTACAATTTAATATCAGCACATAGTGATAGAAACAATTACGTACAAATAAACGTACAAAACTTAAATAATTCAACAAGTGCATCATCAGATATTGTAGCAACTGCGGATAATGGAACGGAGGATTCTAACTACATAAACATTGGTATTAATAGCAGCGGGTACAATAATTTAACTAATGTAGGCTCACAAAATGATGCTTACATATATTCTACAGGAAACGATCTTTACATTGGAAATGCAACTCCAAATAAACAAATAATAATTTTTAATGGAGGATTAGATGCAATAAACCAATCAAGAATATTTGTACATGATCAGGGTACTATAGGAATAAATACAGCTACTTATAATACAATAAACCCGCCTTCTTTACAAGTAGAGGCCCCAAATAGTTCAACTTATAATCTTATACAAGCAGCCGGAGAAGTAGATAATTACTTGCAAGTTGCAATTGTAAACAGAAGTGGCGGAGTTACAGCATCATCCGATTTAGTTTTATATAACAATATAGACCCAACTAATCAACTTAGAGGGTATATAGATATTGGAATAAACTCTACAAACTACCAAACAAACTCTACGTATCCAGGAGCCCAAGGAGATGGATATGTATTCACTGATTCTGAACATTTGATATTAGGAAGTATATCCTCTAGTGTCGATTCTAAAATAACGTTATTTGCCGGAGGTGTTAACGAAGCCTTGCATTCTAAATTAATATTACTAGCAAACAATAGGCACGTATTAACAGGATCTTTGACAGTTAGTGAATCAATAACAGCACAGTCTTTTACAGGGTCTTTGTTTGGAACTTCTAGTTGGGCTAATAATTCTATAAGTTCTTCTTATAGTTTAAGTACTTTGTCTTCAAGTTACTCATTTAACTCTATTTCAGCTAGCTACTCTTTCAATTCGACCAGTGCTAGTAATTCTATAAATTCTACATCTGCTAGCTATGCACTAAATTCAACCAGCGCTTCTTACAGCTTAAGCGCTCTTTCTTCAAGTTATTCTGTAAATACCACATCTGCAAGTTACGCACTAAATTCAACAAGTGCTTCCTATAGTTTAAGCGGCTTGTCTTCAAGCTACGCATTTAATGCTACTAGTGCTAGCTACTCTTTAAATAGCTTAAGTTCATCTTTTGCTACTAGCGCTTCAGCTTTTAGAGAAACTGATCCTGTTTTTACCTCTGTTTCTAGAAGTTTTGCTACTACAGGATCAAATGTTTTTAGAGGAAATCAAATAATATCAGGAAGTTTAACTGTAACTGGATCTGTGACAGCTTTGAATTTTACAGGTTCTTTATTTGGAACTTCCAGTTGGTCTATATCTTCATCTTTTGCTTCTAGTTCAATTAGCTCTTCTTATGCTTTAACCGCATCTCATGCTCTTAATGTAGCAAATTCGATAAATACTGGATCTTTTGTAACTACTTCTAGTTTTAATAATTTTACTTCTAGTTATAATACAGGATCTTTTTTAGGAGCATTTACAGGATCTTTTTTAGGAACATCTAGCTGGGCTAATAATTCACTGACTGCTTCTTTTTCTCTGACATCATCAAATATAACAGGGGGAACTACAAATTTTATCCCTATATGGTCTAGTAACACATCTTTAAGTAGCAGTGTAATATTACAATCAAGTAATAACATAGGAGTGGGAAGAACTCCTTCTTATAGATTAGATGTTAGCGGAACTTTACGAGTTAGTAGTGTAATATACTTAGGAGATTCAGCACAACAACCGTTAATTTTCCCTTTTTCTGCTATACCTAGTTCTCAAGATGCTAATGGACAGTATTTATCTTTTTATGTATCTTCAACAACAGCCACAGGAAATAATTTTGGGGCATTTTCTATAGTAGGTAATCCACTAAGCCACACTACTTCTCAGTTTATTAATATGTTTTCTCAAAGAACATATTCTCCTACAAGTGGTACAGGACAGTATTGGAGTTTAGTTATAAGAGATACTATAAACCAGACCGGAGGAGCTAACGGTATAACGAGAGGACTGTATGTAACTCCGGTATTGACTTCTGCTTTTGATTGGAGATCAATAGAATGGACTAACAATACAGGATGGGGATTATATGGAATAGGGTCAGCAAATAATTACATAAGTGGAAGTTTATTAATAGACACTCTGTCAACAAGTTCTCATAAACTAGATGTTAATGGAACAAGTAATTTTAGAAATAATGTTACAATAACAGGGTCTTTATTGTTATCTTCTTCTTTACATTCTTATGTAAGAAACACAGCAAGTATAGGTGTTACTACTACTATAGCTTCTATTCCTACAGGATCTTATACTGCTGGATTTTTTGATTACACTGTTTCTTCAGGATCAAATGCAAGAGCAGGCACATTAATGTCTGTTTGGAGTGGAGGATCTATAGAGTATACCGATAATACTACTTCAGATATAGGAAATACTAATGATATAGTAATGTCTACGGCATTATCTGTTAATAGTGTACTAATAAACGCAACGACAGTAAATTCTGTTTGGAATGTTAAATTTATTTATAGGTTAATATAAACTATTTATTATAAATAATCCCGCACCTCAGGGAAAGTGAACTGAGGTAGTATATTATGGGGCAAGAGTTTGTAGCTAGAAATGGCATAATTGCATTAAAAAATTCTGTAGTAAGTGGAAGTCTTAATGTTACTAATGGAGTAACTTCTTCTTTGTTTGGAACAGCAAGTTGGTCTAATAATTCTATAAGCGCGTCTTATTACGGAGGATCTGTTGTAAGCTCCTCTTATTCATTTAATTCTACCAGCGCTTCTTATTCATTTAATGCAACTTCTGCAAGTATTTCCATAAACTCTATCACTGCTTCAAATTCTAATACATCAAGTTGGGCTATAAATTCCATAACTGCGTCCTATGCTAATCTACTAAATCAAATTTTACAGATAAGTGGAGCTATACAATTAAAACCAACTCAAGATCCCGATCCTACTGGTGCAATTACAACTGATACTTTTTTATATGTTAGCTCTTCTAACACAGTTTTAGGCCAAGATTTATACATAAGACAGGATGGAAATTTAATAAAATGGAAGTGGGTTGAAGGTGGTTTAAGTACGGGTGTGTTGTATGGAGGTATTATATCTGCTAGCGGTAGTATCATATATGTAACTGCTGGTACGGGAATAATTAACAATCTAAACGCATCGACATCTTCTGAGATTAATCCTCAAATAACATATGTTAGGTGGAATGACTATACTGCCTCGGCTACGTTTTTAACAGCTTCTCAAAACACGTACTTGTATGTAGACAACACTGGAACAGTACGTCAGCAGTCTACATATTTTGATCAAACTCAATATGCGGAAGCCTTGCCTTTAGGTAGAGTAATACATGCTAATTACACTACAATAACAAGTTTTGGCAGCAATCTACAAACAACGTACGACAGCGATAATCAACAAAATGATTTTATTAGAGCTTTTGGACCTCTAAAAGTAAATGGATTCACTCCTACAGGACAAACCGGATCTTTGCGTATTAATATAGGATCTGGTACAGCATTTAATTTAGGAGGATATTACCCACAAGATCCAAATAGCCCAAGTCATTATACTGCCACTCAACAACTAAGCTGTTCAATAGTAAGAGCATGGAGAACAGGTTCTGGTGTGTATCAAGACAATAATAACGGAAGTTTTTATACAGAAGTTGATCCGTCAAGATACGATGACACAGGAACTTTAAGTTCTGTACCATCAGGACAATATACTATACAAAGAATATATTATAATCCAGTAACTAAAAGGGCTGTAGTATATTATGGACAAGCATACTATAACTCTTTGTCAAATGCACTTACAAATTTATCTACCGACCCTACTACAGAAGGTGAGTTTACAGCAAAATCTCTTGTTTTTGCTGGGTATTTAATTATAAAATCAAACTGCACAGATTTAAGTAGTTCTACTGATGCAAAATTTATACAAGCAGGAATATTTCGAAGTACTGCTGGTGGTTCGTCTAGTGCTGGAACTGTTGCTCAAAATTTAGATGATTTATCTGATGTTTCAATAACTACTCCTAGTAATGGACAGGGATTAATATATAATGGCGGTATTTGGATAAATGGCGTTCCTTTATCATCATCATACTCTATATCTTCTTCAAACGCAATTACTTCTTCATATGCGATTACAGCACAAACTTTGCTTGGTACTATAGAAACAGCATCTTATGCTATTACTGCGTCTTTTTTGTTAGGATCAATACAAAGTGCATCTTATTCTTTAAATGCCACATCCGCTAGTTATTCGCTAAGTTCAACAAGTGCCAGCTATTCTTTAAATTCAACGTCGGCTTCTTATGCATTAAATTCAACAAGTGCCAGCTATTCTTTAAATTCAACATCAGCTAGCTACTCTTTAAATGCTACAAGTGCGTCTTATTCATTAAATACTACAAGTGCTAGCTATTCGCTAAATTCTACCAGCGCTTCCTTTGCTACTAGTGCTTCCGCTTTTAGAGAAGTAGATCCTATTTTTACTTCCGTGTCTAACAGCCTCGCTACTACTGGATCTAATGTATTTAGAGGCGGTCAATTTGTAACTGGAAGTTTTTTAATAACCGGATCTCTTGTAGTCACAGGCTCCATAAGTGCTACAAATATTACTAGCTCTTTATTTGGAACAGCAAGCTGGTCTAATAATTCTATAAGTTCATCCTACAGCTTTAGTTCCACATCTGCTTCTTATTCCTTGTCTGGTTTAAGCTCTTCTTATTCTTTAAATGCTACATCTGCCAGTTATGCTTTGAATTCAACGAGTGCTAGCTACTCTTTAAATAGCTTAAGCTCATCTTTTGCTACTAGTGCTTCAGCTTATAGAGAAGTAGACCCAGTGTTTACTTCTGTATCTAATAGTTTAGCAACTACTGGATCTAATATTTTTAGAGGCAACCAAATAATATCAGGAAGTTTGATTATTACAGGTTCTGTAACAGGTCTAAATTTTACAGGTTCTTTATTTGGAACTTCCAGTTGGTCTAATAATTCTATAAGTTCTTCTTACAGTTTTAGTTCTACGTCTGCTAGCTACGCTTTTAGCTCAACAAGTGCTAGCTATTCCTTAAACAGCACTTCTGCCAGCTATTCTCTTACGTCTTTAAGTTCTTCATTTGCTACCAGTGCTTCAGCTTTTAGAGAATTAGATCCTATTTTTACCGCTGCTTCAAATAGTTTTGCTACTACTGGATCTAATGTATTTAGGGGCAATCAAATAATAACTGGCAGTTTGTTTGTGACCGGTTCATTATCTATAACAGGATCTGTAACAGCAACAAGTTTTACAGGTTCCTTATTTGGCACTTCTAGCTGGTCTATCAATTCTATAAGTTCTTCTTATAGTTTTACTTCTACATCTGCTAGCTACTCTTTAACATCAACAAGCTCTTCATTTGCAGCTACCGCATCTTTGTTACTGGGATCTGTGGTAAGTGCTTCGTACGCATTATCGGCCTCTTGGGCTCCTGGATCAACTGGAGCAACTCCTGGTGGGCCAAATACTTCTATACAATTTAATGATTCTAGCACCTTTAGCGGATCTGGAAATTTCACATTTAATAAGAGTACAAATAATGTAGTGTTAACAGGATCTATGTTCGTCTCTGCATCCAGCACAGGGACTATCTTTAATATAAACACAACAGTACCGAATACATTCTTTGTTTCTGCATCCGGAAGAGTAGCCTTAGGAACCTCTGACCCACAGTCTTTATTTCACCTAAGGACTACAGTAGCACAGCAAGTATTTAGATTAGAAAATACAGTAACAGACAACTACACAACGTTTGCTTTTCAAGGAACAGGAAGAACTTTTTATATAGGAGTAGGCAATAATGCGGAAAGTTTTTTTGGCGTAGCAGACAAATTTCATGTGTATGATGCCAACTCCAATGCCATAAGAATGGTAATAGACACCAGTGGTAGAGTGGGTTTAGGTGGACAAACTTCTCCTTCTTACACATTAGATGTAACAGGAGATGGTAGATTTACTAGCACTTTAACAGCTAATTTATTTACAGAAGTGTCCTCACTTAGATATAAAAAGAATATACAACCAATTGATAATCAATTAAATAATGTTTTAAATTTAAATCCTGTAACTTATCAATTAAAAGAAAAAGAAGATTCTAGTAAGGAATATGGCTTAATCGCAGAGGAAGTAGCTAAAATATACCCAGAATGCGTACAATACAATGAAAAGGGGGAGCCGGATAGTGTACAATATAGCAGGCTGGTAGTTGTATTGATAGATTGTATAAAAGAGCTAAAAAAAGAAATAGATGAATTAAATTTTAAGATAAAGTAACTAAATTATTTACTATATTTGCAATTAATATAACATGGCATCTTTAAGGGAAACTTCAGTAACTGGTAGTCTTTTTGTAAGCTCCTCTGTTCACCCAGCATTGACCGTATCTGGTAGTGGCATATTTACCGGAGCTGTTACTGCTTCTTTGCACGGAACAGCTTCTTTTGCTGTATCAGCTTCTTGGGCACCAGGAGGTGGAAATAATTTGGCGGTAGCCGCTAATGGATCTACTAATACGGTATCTCAACTTGTATTTTCTAATTCTAATGGAATAACTTTTGGATTAAATGGAAGCACTATAACTGCTACCGCAGCTGGAGGTGGAGGAGGTAATTTAAATGTAAGTGCAGGAACTACTTCTAATAACATGACTCAAGTAGTGTTTTCAAACGCTAACAACATAAGTTTTGGACTGGATGGAAGCACTGTAACAGCAGCAGCTGGGCCTCAAGAAGTTTTAAGTTATTTTAACCCATCTGATGCTTTTGTACAAGTAGCAGGTCAAATAGGGCAGGGAAGTCTACATATGCAACCAGCACAGTTCCCAGATGTTCAATTTGATAGAATAATGCTGCCTTTTGCATATTCAAACGCATCAAACTCTTCAAACTCCTTTACAGTGTCCTTATGGTGGGGATTATACACTAGGAACGGATCTACTCTTTCAAGTATATCTTCTGTGTCAACTAGCTATAATATAACAAATAGTGGAACAGTAGGGAGCTACTCCCTATACGGAGGCATGAGACTAGTGTCAGCAGGATTTACCGGAACAATAACTGAGGGACAATATTATGTTGCTATGCTAAGCAGAACAACAACAGGAGGCGGTGCTGGTATGTCTATGAGTAACATGTTAGCATCTCAAATTAACTCTTCGTTTTCTGGAATATTTGGTGCGGCCTCTAATAATACTATACAATACACAAGAGGATTGGGTATGTACTCTGCAACAACTTCCGCAATACCTGCAAGTATTGCATTCAGCCAATTGACAGGTATATCATCAGCCTTTTTAAGAAAGCCTTTATTTTATGTAGTAAGCCAGACATTCTAATTTTAAAAATAAAACAGTTGCAATGAGCGAAGTAAAACCGCAAATTGTGGTTAACGGTTTTGAAGGTTATCACAATTTAGTTACAAATAAAGAAAACTTAAAGAAAAATGCATATAAAGACATGTCTACTATATGCATTGTGCCTACTAGAGGCACTATTCCTGCTAAAGTAGTTCAATCTTGGATGGGCCTAATGGCTCCCATGAACCAACCTTTTATAAGAATGTTTGCAATAGGTATGGAAGTAGGAGCAGCATATTCAGAAACAATAGAAAATATATTATCGCATCCAGAACTATCAAAATGGAAATATATTCTTACCTTAGAAGAAGATAATTGCCCCCCACCAGACGGTCTTTTACGTTTATATGAAAATATGGACAAATATGATGTTATAGGAGGTTTGTATTGGACTAAAGGAGTAGAAGGTAAGCCTATGTGTTATGGGAGAACCGATGTATTTCCTATCAATTTTGCACCGTTCATGCCAAACCCAGAAACCGTAACTCCGTGTAATGGTTTAGGCATGGGATTTACTCTTTTTAAATTAGATATTTTTAAAAATAAAAAATTGCAAAAGCCCTTTTTTAAAACTACTCAAGAGTATATACCAGGAGTCGGAGTTTCTGCTTATACTCAAGATTTGAAATTTTTTGAGAATGCAGGAAAATTAGGTTATAAATTTGCTTGCGACTCAAGAGTTAAAGTGGGACATTATGATTTTAATAATGATCAAATGTGGTAATATTAAAAAAACATAAAATGGCATTAAAGAAAAAAACAGATTTAAAAAAAGAAAAACAGTCTGAAGTTATAGCATTAGAATTAGGTTGTGGACAAACTAAACAAACTTCGGAGTTTTACATATCAAACATGAACATAACTCCTACAAAAATTATTGGAGTTGATATTGTAAAATGTAAAGGGGTAGATGTGGTTTGGGATCTAACCAAATTTCCTTATCCATTTAAAAGTGAAACAGTTGATGTAATATTTTCCAGTCATTTTGTAGAACATTTAGACGGTATAGAAAGAATGAAATTTTTTGACGAATGTTATAGAATTTTAAAGCCTGGCGGAAAGATGAGACTGGTACATCCTTACTACAAATCCGTAAGAGCTGTACAAGATCCTACTCACAAGTGGCCTCCTATATCCGAAAACAGTTACTTATATTGGGATAAAAAATGGAGAACTGACAATAAACTAGATCACTACCCAATAAATTGCGATTTTGAGTTTAATGTATACTATGTTTGGCAAGACGGTACAGTAGCCAACAGGAATGAAGAGACAAGAACTTTTTTTATAGACAAATACTGGAATATTGTTGCTGATATGCTAGTAGATCTTACAAAAAGAGGATAAGTTCTCTCAGTATTTTGTATATTTATATCTATAAAAAACACAATCATGAATCTACCATCTTTAATATTTTGTATAACTATAGTTGTTTTTTTTGTATTAGTTATTTACAAATCTGTAAAAAAAACAAAAGAATCTCCTAAAGTTGAGTCTAATATAAACCCAACTCCTACTGTATCTGATACTAAAGATTTAGATACTAACTTTGAAGAAGTTATTTCTCCAGAAACTGCCGTAGTATTGCCAGAAGTTACGCCAACCCCAATAACAAAAGAAAAACCAAAAAAAGCAAGAAAAGACACTAAAAGTAAGTAAAAGGTTTTATGAATAAGTTGATGGAAATAGCGTCTTCTTGGATTGCTGCGGTAAATCCAACAGAAGAGCAAAAAGAATTGGCTGAAAAGAGATTATCTGTGTGTTATGATTGTGAGTACAAGAGGCACAACAAGTTGACAGGTCTTCATTATTGTGGAGTATGTGGATGCCCCTTAGCAGCAAAAATATTTTCCCCTCTTCCTGGAAAAAAAGCATGTCCTAAAGAAAAATGGGAAGAATAAAAGTATATAAAAAATATATGGAACAAGAACAAAAAATTCTAACAAAAGAAGAGTTAGATACTCTAAGAGAACTGAATAACAAGTATAATAGCTTAATGTTTTCTATAGGAGAAGTTAATGTTGTTATATCAGATCTAAGCGTTAAATTGAAAGAAGCAGAGAAAGAAAAAGAGTATCTATTATCAGATTATAACTCCCTTAAACAAAAAAGTGAGGAGTTAACTGCTAAGTTATCAGACAAGTATGGTTCTGCAAAAATTAACTTAGATACTGGTAAAATAGAGTCTATCTAATTCATTATCTATGTTGTTTTGATAAAAGTTTATGATATTTATTAGTGTATCTAGGATTATTATTTTTCAAACAACATAAAAATGACAGAACAAATTTTAAGTCCAAACGTTTATGCCTACGAAAACGATCAATCGTTTTATAGCCAAGGCGTATCGACTACTGGCCTAGCTGTAGTAGGCCCCACAGAAAAAGGCGCAGCTTATGTTCCAACCGATATAACCAGCTATTCTCAATTTACAGCAGTTTTTGGTTCTGACACTAAAAACAACTACACTGCTCAAACAGTATATAATTACTTACAAGCAGGAAGTTCTGTAAAAGTGACCAGAGTTTTAGGAAATGGAGGTTGGTTATACAGTTCGACTAGGCCCTTAGCTGCATTAGTAAGCGGCTCTAAAATAGTATCTGTCTTTTCCCCTACACAGAATGCTAGCGCTAACGCTTCTTTCTTATCTGCATCTTTAGCAGTTAGTGGAACGTATACAGATTTTAATATGCTTGTATCTGGGGGTTTGTACATAAACCTTTTCTCTAGTAGCTTATCTGCTTTACAGACTTCAAATAAGTATATACCTAAGGTACTGGGAACAGAAGTTTCTTATCAAACAGGTTCGTTTTTTCCTTATTTAATGTTTGGTAATTTTGTAACTGCCAGCGTAAATCTTACAGCATCTGTATCAGGAAATCTAGTATCTACTTCAACTGCATGCACTTTTACTAGCTCTAATGGTAGTGGATACGATCATGCGTCAACTCCTTGGATAATATCTGATAGTGGCATAAGACTGTTTAAGATACATCATTTATCAGACGGCACTAAGACAAATAGAGACATTAAAATTGCAATAGGCAACATTACCAAAGGAGTAGATTCTGAAACATACTCTACATTTGATGTAGTTGTTAGAGCTTGGAATGATACTGATAGACTTCCTTCTATAATTGAACAATTTATAGGAGTTACTTTAGATCCAAACTCAGCAAATTTTATAGGAAAAGCAATAGGAGATAAGTACAAAGAATATAGTGAAGTACAAGGCAAAGTGTTAGAGTATGGTGATTACACAAATAATTCCAATTATATTAGAGTAGAGGTTACAGATGGAGTTGCTGATGGATCTACACATCCTCAACTTATTCCTAACGGATATGAGTCTGTTTACGAAACCATAGCAGGATTTACAGGGTATACTCTACCTTCTGTGTCCAATATTACAAGTAACTCTAGCTCTTTTATATACTCAGGGTTTGACTATAATAATTCAGACAACTGGAATTACCTAAATCCTGTTCCTAGTGAAGCAACTACAGGAAGCAACTCTGCTTTCACTAAGGCATCAAATGAGAATAAATTTATAGTTCCTTTTCAAGGAGGTACTGATGGAATGAATCCGGTAATAATCAAGAAAATCGGCACTTCTATAGCTGCTGATGGTACAAACGTATTCGGATTTGATTTGTCTAGCACTTCTGCCGGAGGATATGTGTCTTACAAAAAAGCTTTGGATATCCTAAGCAACAATGAAGAGCATGTTTTTGATATTCTAGCTTTGCCTGGAGTACTAGAACAATACCATGCAGCTGTAACTGCTTATGCACAAAATATGGTAGAAAGCAGAACTGATTGTGTGTACATTAGAGATTTAGCTTCTGCTAATGCTACTATAGCCACAGCCGTTTCAGTGGCTGCTGGATTAGATTCTAGCTATAGCGCTGTATACTATCCTTGGGTTAAAGTTCGGGATCTTGGAAGCTCCAAAGACATACTAGTACCGCCTTCTGTGGTAGTTCCTGAAGTTTATGCATACAACGATAGAGTGTCTGCTGAATGGATGGCCCCAGCTGGTTTGTCTAGAGGTATTGTAGGTGCCGTAGATACTAGAATAAAGCTAAGTAAATCAGATCGTGATACTTTGTATCAAGGTAGGATTAATCCTATAACTAAATTTCCTACTACTGGTGTAGTTGTTTGGGGACAAAAAACTTTACAAGTTAGAGATTCAGCTCTCAATAGGATAAATGTAAGACGACTTTTGATTACACTTAGATCTTATATCAGCGGTATTGCTAAAAACTTTGTATTTGACAATAACACTGTAGAGACTAGAAACAAGTTGATAAATCAAATTGTTCCTTACATGGAGAATGTACAAACTCGTCAAGGTTTGTATGCATTTAGAGTTCAAATAGATGATAGTTTGAATACAAATGATGTGATAGATCGCAACCAATTGATAGGTAAGATATACATATCTCCGGCAAAATCTATAGAATTTATATTGTTAGAATTCAATATAACTTCTACAGGAGCAGTTTTTCAATAATTAGATATTTATTAATAGAATAAACAAAAGAACAAATGCCGATACTTTCTACAGATCAGATGCTGGGTACAATGTTTGAACCGATTCTACAGCACAGATTTATAATGTCTATAGACGGAATACCCTCATACTTAATAAAAAAAATAAGCGGAATAGGGTTTGATGACGGAGAAGTTATTATAGACCATATAAACTCATATATAAAGTTTAGAGCTAAACGTAGATGGAACGATATAACTCTAAGCTTGTATAATCCAGTGTCTCCTAGCGGAGCGCAAGCAGTAATGGAATGGGCTCGTTTGTCTTATGAAACTGTTACCGGTAGAGCTGGATATGGAGATTTTTATTGGAAAGATATAACTTTTAATGCTATAGATCCCGTAGGAAATACTGTAAATGAGTGGGTTATAAAGAAAGCCTTTATCAAAAACGTAGCTAATTTTGGAGATTGGGATTGGTCCGCTCAAGAGTATACAACTATAGAAATGACTTTAGGAAATAGCGGAATGATTTTGAACTATTAATCTGTTCATTTTCAATAATTTGGGTGTAAGTAGGTGTTAATTATAAGAACCCCTTGCTTTGGAGTAGCGGGGGTTCTGTTTTTTTTGTGTATATTTATACTAGAAAAATCCTCGCTCAAATATGAATAAATACACGCAACGCTTTATAGATCATGTAAAAAAAGAGTGCAAAGAAAATGGAGTAGTTTGTGATTTGAGAGATACTAAATATGTTATGGCAGCAAAAGGAATAAAAGCTTCCGGATATTTTGACGAATCAGTTCCTATTTTAGTATGTTCTATTAACAGAAGTGATTCTTATGAGATTTTAGTACATGAGTTTGCGCACTTTACTCAGTGGATGGATCAATGTACAGAATGGGTTAACTTGGGCAATAGTATAAATCAAATAGACGAGTGGCTGAGAGGCAAAAACGTCAGAAATATCGAAGATTGCATAGCTAAAGCTAGAGACGTAGAGTTAGATAATGAAAAAAGAGCCGTAAAACTTATAAAAAAATTCAATCTTCCTATAGATATACCTAGATACAAACAAAAAGCTAATGCCTATGTAATGTATTACAACTACCTTTTAATTAGCAGGAAATGGTGTTCTCCAGGAAATTCGCCATACTCCAATAAAAGATTGTTGGAAGCTTTGCCTACTAGATTCAATATGAACTACACTAAATTACCTAAAAGACTAGAAAAAATCTACATAGAAGAAGGAATATGAATGTTTTATTTCAAAAGTAAAATATTTATATTATATATTTAAACAAAAAATTATGAGCCAAAAATCAAAACTTGACAATCTTATCAAGAAAATACTAAAAGAAGAGTTGGGAGAGAGTAAATTAAAAGTGTATACTCCTAGTGGGGATGAAAAAGGTATGACCCCGGATCAAAAAAAAGATGTTAAAGACGCTTCAGCCAAAGGAAAATCAGTAGAGTTTGAGAAAAAAGGAGTCTCTGTTACTGAAGAAAGCGAAGAGAACGTTGAAATGGCCGCAGACGAAGTAAGAGAAGCCCCGGTAGCTTCTGAAATTGCTGGCAAGGTGTCTGAAATTATAGACTCTCTTAAAGCTGTTTCTGAGGCTGCTAAAGACAATAAACATAAACGTCATGCTGAGAAGGCTATGAAATATATGGAGGCCGCTAAAACAGCTCTAGAAGGCCTTACAGCACATGAATCTATGCTTGAAGAAAAAGACAAAGCTGCTAAAGAAAAAGACGCTACAAAAGATATAAAAGGCATTGAAAAAGCTTTAGGTAAAATTGTTAAAGACAAAGATACTGTAGCTAAAATGATGAAAAAGATGCCAGTCGAGAAAGTTCTTGCTATAAAAGATAAAATGGAAGGTGATATAGATGAAACAAAAGTAGCTAAGGCTATGCTTAACGTAGCTCTTAGAGAAAGCGTTCAAAAAAAAAGTTAAGTAATTTAGACGAGGGCAAAATGGCCCCTATACTTGCAAGTTTAATGGGAATAGCAACTTCTATTGGCCTGCCTTTTTTTGTAGCTGATAAGACAATAGAACTAGAAAAAAAGAACAAACAAAAAGAGATGTTTGTTGATTCTATAAAAAGAAAACTAAACATTAGTTTTGTAGACAAAAAAGACTCAAAAGGTCGTCAATGGCCTGAAGCTTGGTCTATAGATTCTAAAGATTTTGCGAAAATTGATTCATTATACAATGAAGTTATTAAAAAACACCCTGAAAGTAAAATAGACTCTTCCTCAAAAGTATTCAGTTTCATAAAGACCGTCAAACCCGAACAAGAAGGGTACCCAGCAATGCAATCCTTAGAGAGATCTTTAAAATTAAATAGTATCGCAGACGCAATATCAAAAAATACCGAAAAGAAATAAAATATATAGTACCAAAAAAAATAAAGTTGTATATTTATATATACAAAAACATAGTTTATGACGGAAAATAAAGTTATATCAACACCCACCCAACCCCTAGATTTACCTTCAAAAGGCCTTTTGTACCCACAAGAAAGCCCATTAAGTTCAGGATTAGTAGATTTACATCTACCTACAGCAATGCATGAAGACATATTAACTAATAGAAACTATATCCAACAAGGAATTGTTTTGGATAAGTTTTTACAGTCTATAATAGCTTCTAAAATAAATTATGATGATTTATTAATAGGCGACAAAAATGCAATATTGATAGCATCTAGAATTTTAGCATACGGGCCTAACTATACTTTTAAATACAAGGATAGTACAACCGATGAAGTAGACAATGTTACTGTAGATTTATCTGACTTAAAAAATAAAGAAGTAAATTGGGATTTATTTCAAAAAGGAGTAAATGAATTTGAATTTTATTTGCCTTTATCAAAAGACACAGTAACTTTTAAACTACTTACTCACAAAGACGAAGCCATTATAGATGCTGAAATAAAAGGATTGCAAAAAGTAAATAAGAACATTTCTTCGGAAGTAACTATACGGCTATCCCAAGCAATAGTAGCCTATAATGGAAACAGAGATCGCAAATTTATAAGGGATTCTGTAAAGTTGATGCCAATAAGAGACACTCAAGAGTTAAAAAAATATATAACTTCTATTACTCCAGAAATAGAAATGAAGTTTGATTTTACAAGAAAGAATGGAGAGGTTGTGGAGGGCCTCTCATTACCAATGACTGTTGACTTTTTTTGGCCTAACATCTGAGTATCGTGATTTAATGTTTGATGAGGTTCTCTGGATTTCCATGAATTCTGAAGGAGGAATATCATATTCGGAAGCGTATCATATGCCAATAGCATATAGAACAATGAATATTAGAAAAATATCGGAGATAATCAAAAAAAGAAATGAAGAAATAGAAAAAGCACAAGGAAAAGGTACCAGTATGTCAATGGTAGATCTAGCTAAACGAAAAGAAGAACTGCCAGTTGATTTTGTAAGTCCAAGAAGCCGCTAAAAACAGCGGCTTTTGATATTTATATATAAAGAGCTTCTAAATGGCAGCACCAAATAACCCTAATTCAGATAATTTAAAAAAAGAAATTGAGAGTCTGCAAGAAAGCCTAGCTGAAACTGCTAGTGAGGTTGGAGCTATTGTAGATGCCGCTAGAGAGTTAGCTAAGGAAGCTGAAAGGTATGCTGGGTATTTATCTCGTGCAAAAGAAATTGGCACAGATATAAAAAATGATACTTATACAGTGTCAGAACTTACTAGTAGACTTGGACAATCTTACGTTAAAACAAGCCGTGTACAACAATTACAACAACAAATAAGTTCAAGACAAGTATTTTTAGAAAAAGAATTGTATAGTATACAAAAAAAACGAGAAGAAGATTTATCAAGAATAAGTGAGGCGTTAAAAACAAAACTTAAACAAAAAGAAAAAGATCGTCTAGTAGAAGAAAGATCAGTTTTAAATAGTGAGTATGAAGAGTCAGTAAAAATAATAGAAAGACTAATAAAGCAAAATTCAGAAAATGAATCTGTTTTAAAAGGTGTAGTCAATCAGTTAGATTTAGCAAATTCACAAGCACAAAGATTTGAAAACAAAAGTAGAATTTTAGTAAACGTACTTAAGTCTTTGTCTAAAATTCCAATAATTGGGCCTCTTTTAGATGCCGAAAGATTAGCAGATAGTTTCCAAAAAAGCAATAAAGATGGATTTAAACAATTAGGTACTCAAGTTAAAAATGCCTTTTCTAGTCCCATATTTTTAGGAGCTATGGCTGTAGTAGCTTGGTCAAAAGTTTTTGACATATTTAAATCTATTACTAAATTAGTCCTTGAATTTGATACTAGAGTAACTAATATATCAAATACTTTAGCTATTTCTAGGGCATCATCAAAAGCTATTTTATTAGACTTCTATAATGCTACTTCTACTGTACAAAATTTAAAAGGTATTTTAGATGAGTCTTTTATAACAATGACAAATGCTGCAAAAGCAATATCAGATCTAAATGAAGGGTTCGGATCTGGAGTCATGTTTAGCAAAGAGATGTTACAGACTCAAATACTTCTTACAGAGCAAATGGGGCTTAGTAATGAAGAAGCTTTGGGAATACAAAAATATACATATTTGTCTGGAGTAAGCGCTAAAAACACTCTAGACATAATAGTAAAACAAAATAGATACGGTCTTTCTTACAGAAAGATAATTTCTGATATATCCAATTCAAGTTCTGAAATATCTACGGCTTATAAAAATCAACCTGAGCTTTTAGCAAAAGCTGCTATAGAAGCTTCTCGAATAGGTATGGCATTAGAAGACACTAAAAAAATAGCAGAAAGCTTATTAAACTTTGAGACTTCTATTGACAATGAATTAAAAGCTGAACTTTTAACAGGCCAACAGTTAAATTATGAAAAAGCCAGGTCTTTGGCTTTAGATGGGGATTCAGTATCTGCTGCTGGAGAATTAGTAAGACAGTTGGGAGGAATATCTAAATTAACTCAGCTTAATGTAATACAACGAAAAGCAATTGCTGAATCTATAGGACTATCTTCAGAGGAATTAACAAAGTATGCACAACAACAACAAATAATAACATCTTTAGGTGCAGAAAATAAAAAAAACCTAGAAGACTCTTATAACAGTTTATTAGCTATGGGAAAAACCCAAGAAGCTAATGCTCTTTTGGACTCAATAAGAAAAAAAGAAAATGGTGAAATGCTAGCTCAAGATATCGCAAGAGCTTCTTTGAATCAAAGATTTGAACAGTCTATAACTAGAATCAAAGAAATTTTTGTCGATATGTTAGCAGGCCCTATAACTGGCATATTAGAAGGAATAGGTCATTTTTTAAAAAATCTAGATACAATTAAACCTATTCTAAAAGGATTATTGTATTTGACTGTAGGCATAGCAGGAGCTTTGACTGGAGCTGCTATAGCTACTGCTATAGCTACTGGAGGAATATCTGCATTAATAGGGGGAATAGCTGCTGTGGGAATTGCTGCAACTGTAACAGGAGCTATGGATGCGTATGGGGTAGGACAAGCAGTTTCAGTACAAGACGCAGCTATATCCCCAGAAGGAAGAATTACAATAAGCACCCCAAAAGGCAAAATAATTCCAGATAGACAAGATTCTATAATAACAACTACTGATCCCCAGGGATTATTAGGTCCTAGAGGGTCTGATACTTCAAAATTAGAACTCAAATTAGACAGGCTGATATCTGTTGTAGAAAAAGGAGGTAATGTTTATATAGACTCCACTAGATCAGGTACAGCATATGGAATGGCTATGAATTCATTTGCTTAACATATTTATATAAAACATTAAAAATGGCACTAAGAGATTTAAGATCAAAAATGGGATTTTTTAACGGAGATAGACCGGGTGATTTTGAATTAGGACCTAGCTCTACTATTCACAACACTTCTTCAACCAATGGCAGACCTCCTTTTCAAAGTTATAAAAGCCCATATTTAAGAAGACAAAGACCAGTAAACCCGGCTTTTCTATTCCCAGAAAACCCTAGAAAGTACTTAGATAATCCTCCTAACTAATGCCTTCATTAAAAGACTTAGTAAAAAACTTAAGGGATTTTAATTACTATAGCGGAAGAGGTAATTTTACACAAGACAAACTACCTTTTGAAGGAACAAAGCCTTTTATAGTAACTCCTAATGGGTTTAGATGGAGCCCTGCTAATTTTGATGAGGGATTCGTACAATACGGTGCAGTAAGTTTAGCAACTAGAACTCAAGCTGATTTATTAAGAATCGGAAAGTTTTTTACTACTACTGTGCAAGGACCTCTTTTTTTGTTGAGACAGGCTGGGTTGCAAAAATCTAACGTAGAAATAGAACATAGTCAGGAACTTAAAACAAACAAGCCAGAATCAGGACAAGGTCTATTTAACAATGCATTTAACAGTATAAGCAATTTTTCCAACAAAATAACTAATGATTTTGGCCCAACTCGTGTATATAATCCATTAGGCACAAACACTTTAGCTCAAATAGAAGGCAATTTAGTGGGTCTTCATTTTATGAGACATGGAGCAACCCCAAAACAATCAAAAACAGACGAGTACGAGAAATACATATTGTCTAAAGACAAAGAAGGGAATAATAGGCTTTATTATTTGACAAAGACGCTTAGTAATCCACAATCAGAACAATCAATAGGAGATTATATTTTAAAATACAAAGGAGGACCAGGATCTTTGTATGGAGTAGGTGAGACGATAATTAGGAGATATTATAAGTCAATTTTATCTAGAAATTCTGATTTTGAAAATACAGCTGATAAGGGATTTGTTCCAATATCAATAAACGCTCTATCTAATATTAGTACTGATAACATACTAGAAATAAGAAATTCCAGGGTAAGGCCTGTAAGCACTACAGAAGGAGATCAATTTAGTAGTGTAAACAGCTCTGACTCATATAAATTTGACGCAAATCAAGACTTTAGAGCTTATAAAAATAAACTCGTTCTTTCTGGTGCTTCGAGAGGAGAGATTCAAGCTGCTACAAATTACGCAAAATATAATTTAGAGACAAGAATAGGAGTAGTAAGAAACAGAAAAAACTTCGAAAGAACAGACTACGCTTCAAATCCAGGTAACTACGATAAAGTAAATGCTTTAGGAACTTATTATAGTAGAGGACCCATACCTGACTCTAGAAATGCAGTAGATTTTTATGGCAAAAAAATAACTTACAATCCAGACTATACTGATCCAGAAAACGTGTCTATACGTGATATGATTAAATTTAGAATAAAGTGTATAGACAATGACAATCCACAATACGGACATTATATAGTATTTAGAGCTTATATAGACACCTTAAAAAGAACCGTAACCTCAAATGCTAAAGAGTATTCTTACATAGGCAGAGGAGAAAATTTTTACCTATACGACGGTTTTACCGAAGTTATAAACTTAGGATTTACTATTGCAGCATCTAGCAGGTATGAAATGAAACCTCTTTATCAAAAATTAAATTTTTTAATATCAAATTTAACTCCTGACTACTCTAATAATAAAATGAGAGGAAACATATCTGAGCTTACAATAGGAAATTTTGTAGCATATCAACCAGGAATAATAACTTCTCTTGATATGAATTTGGAAGATACTACAAACTGGGAAATCGCAATAGATGAGCCTGAAAATGAGAGAGACTCCGATATGCAAGAACTTCCTCATATGCTAAGGTGTAATATGATTTTTAAGCCTATATACAACTTCTTACCAAGAAAATCAACATACAAGTCTCCTTTTATAGGAATTGATTATTATAAACCTATAAAACCAGGACAAGAGTGGCTAAAACAAGGAAAAAAGTATGAGAGTATAGTTGAGGATAAAAAAGTTCCTCCTACTACTGATTTGTTAAACCAATAAATTGGTAAATATGAGATACGAAAACATAACTATACTAAAAGATAGCGGAACCGGAAAGCGATATTACAGAGGAGTAAAATACCCATCAATACCGTATTCTGATAATGACGTATACATAATAACAGTTTTTGGAGACAGATTAGATGTACTGGCCCAAGAGTATTATGGAAACATATCAGATTATTGGATACTGCAATGTGCAAATAATTTACCAGGAGATAGTATATTTGTAGCTCCTAATACCCAACTTAGAATACCTTTAAACATTATATCAATAAAACAATCTTATAATGTTTTAAATAAAGTATAAACTTGTTATGTCTATATTTAAGCAAACTTTTAAAGAGCATTTACAAAAACAAATTACTGCAAGACAGAATCTACTTTCTTCTTCTGATTCTAGATCTATATCATTTCAACAGTATGTGGCTAGTAAGTCTCCCTGGGTAAAAATGACTTCTTTAGTAGACTATAAAAATGATACTAAATTAGCAAGACAACATATATTATGTGGTGGAACTTTGTATCCTAATCCAGAAAGAGAAGACGAATATTCACTTAGAAGTGGAGTATCCATAAAAGGAGCATCTTATGGCAGCACTCTTGGTAATAACAGCCAATATGGAATAAGACCCATGCCAGGTATAACAAGTGTTAGTATAAAATCTAGAGGAGCGTACGGTTCCTTGAGAGATGCTACAATAAAATACTATGCTTGGGATCTAAAACAATTAGAGAATTTGTCTATATTATTTATGAAACCAGGATACCCAGTAGTGCTGGAGTGGGGCTGGTCTATGTACATAAATAATGATGACAATAGAACTTCTGATTATAAACTAATAACTCCTGATTTTTTAACAGTAGATTGCTTTGATCCACTATTGTCCCAAGAAAATTTGTATGACCAATTTGAGAGAAACAATATAAGATACAAAGGTAACTATGAAGGAATGTTGGGGCTTATAAAAAATTTTGAGTACTTTATATTACCAAATGGAGGATTTGAATGCACAACAACACTTGTTTCTATAGGAGATGTTATAGAGTCTCTTAGGATGAACACAGTGACGGGAACTTCTTTAGGAGACACTCAAGTACCAGTAATACCTTCCCAAGGCAACATACAAAATACAACTTCTAACACGGAAAACCAAGCTGATATAAAGTCTGATTTTGAGCTTTTAATGGATTGGGTATCTAATAGTGAAGATATTAGAAATACACCCGGACCTTATTTTAATGGCGTACGACCTCCACAAGATCCAAACATTGATACAAAAATATTAGATTTTGGAGAAGAAAACTACATATTATCTTACTTGCCAAAAAACGATGATAGAAATAAAAAATACATACAATTTGCATATTTTTTATACTTACTAAATCAAAAACATAATTTATTTATACCTAATAATAAAACTCTAGTAAAATACGAAATACCCTTGCCCAATATAGCATCTAACAAAGGAAACGGATTGTGTGTTTCTTCTTATAATGCTATGTCAATTGATTCCTCAGTGTGTATAATTAAAAATTCAAATGCTAAATTATTAGGAACAGACGGATTTGCTCCTTACAAAAGAGATGCTTTATCTAGACAAAATGTAAAATTAGAAATGCCTGAATATCTATATGCAGACAGTAATTTAGGTATAATAGGTAACATATATATAAATCTAGGAAAAATTGTAGATGTTTATAAGTCTATATCATTTGAAAATAATGGCAAAGTTACTATAGCAAAATTTTTAAGAGCCTTGTTGAGCAAAATAGAGTTTTCTTTAGGGTCAATAAATTCATTTGATATATATGTAGAAAATAACGTAGGAGTAATAATAGATAAACATTATGTAGAAAACCCCTCAGATTCTGATCCAAATAGTAAATTTGAGCTTAATATTTTAGGAAATAATTCTACAGCTAGAAATCATAGGGTTGTTTCAAAAATATTCCAAGAGCAATCGACTATAATAGCCATAGCAGCTCAAGACAGAGCTAATATTGCGTCCTACCAATCTTCTACCAATGTGTATATGAATAAAGACATATACAATAGACTATACAAAAATTCTTCAGAATCTAGCACACAAGATGTAGCAGTAGAATCTAGCGAAAGAGATAAAGATAAAAATACTTATTTAAAAAATACAACTACTCTTTTGTCTTATGTAAAAGAGTATGTTCTGCAAGGAAAACGTCCTGAAAGCTATGGGATGACTTTAGAAAGTTTAAACACAATATTAAACAATCTATTAGTAAAATTAGAAGGAGGTACCGATTACAAAGGAATAGTACCTCTTGCTTTAGAAGTAACTCTAGATGGTATAGGAGGAGTAGGAATAGGAGAAATTTTTAAAATAAATACAGACATATTACCTACTCAGTATGCAGATAAATCTGTAGGCTTTATAGTAACAGGAATTGAACAAGACATTACTAGAGCAGATTGGACAACTAGAATAACTGCTCAGTTTTGTTTGTTGGATCAACTAAAAAAACAACAGATTGTTAGAGAACAATCACAGCAATTCTTTAATCAAGTAGTAAAATATTCAGATGTAGAAAAACAAAAAATAGAATCTTCTATATATTCTTACAACATATTGCTTGCTTTTATAGCAGACTTTTTTAAAGATAGCTACGATGTACTTTTATACGATACTGAATTTGAGGCAAATCAAGGAAATACACAGCCACAACTATCCCCAGATGTCAACATAAGTGAAAATATAATAGTAAGACAAGGAAGAAGCGCAGTGGAAAATCCTAGCAGTCCTGGTTCCTTGATTGGAGTTACTAATATAAAAGTCTATAAATCTAATGTAATACAAGCTTTTCTTAAATACAATAACGAATCTAAAAAACCTTATTACTTAAGAGCTGTATTAAATCAATTTGGTGGAAACGAAGGCGAAGCTTTTAGTCAATTTGGTACTTTGTTATTATTAGGAAAAAATCAGAAACAATATAGAACAAGACCTGATTATCTGATTAAAATGTTATTGTCTAGGTACTTAAATGGATACGCACAAAGAATAACCAGATCAGGAGTTAGGGTAGATGAGTTAAGTACAGAATTAGATGCAAATAAATCTGGGGCAATAGACAATTACATAAAGGCTTTGGTTTTTTTAGTAAAACAGAGTACGTATTATACTAAAATAGAAAATCCACAGATTAAACAAATATTTAACGAATCTTTGGATTCTATTATAGATGCTTACAAGAACGAAAAGAGCATATTTGTAAAATACTTAAATAAGAATGCTTATAATGATTACGGCTTACTAGATAACAGATTGCTTTATTTGACCGAAGGTGTTAATATAGATTATGGAGATAATTTGTTAGAGTATAATTATTATGGAAATCTTATAAAACCTACTTACGCTAACATAGATTTAAAGAATAATAAAGCGCCTATCTTCTATAAGTAAATTTTATAATGTATTATCCTAAATCAGAAATAACTGAAAATCTTTATACTGGAGGAGGGGAATTTGCATACAAATTCAATTCCGTCCCATATGTTGGGTACTATTATTCTACAATAGACGGTAAATTTTTTACAGGTAAAACTTTCACCTTATCTTCACAAGAACTAGTTAAATTAGCTAATGAGGCTAAATTAAACTCTTCAAAGAATTATGGATCTTCCTTGGAGACGCCTACAGATAACGATTATGCTTTAGGGTATTTTACTAGGTATGTAGCCAAAAGAGTAAATGGTGGGTTTGATACTATAAAAGAAATATCAAAAGAAGAATATGAATCTTTGAAAACCAATCCGTTGTATATAATATCCGATGTAAAATGGAGCATATCCGGGCCCTTACTTGATTTATACTCAGATAACAATACACAACTTATCTTACAAGGAGCAGCTACTAAAAACAAATTGACAGTCAGTAAGTTAGAGATTAAGATACCAGGAATTACTCAGTTTTTTAAGAATTTTGCACAGTACCACAAATAGCGTACTTTTGTAGGAAAGGTTTTGAGATTTGTATTACATAATAGAGACTGAAGATCAGCTAAATAAATTTTGTAGTTACGACTTAGAAGAATGTGTAGTAGATGTTATACCTTCTAGCGACTGGTATCATAATGCTATAACTTCCATAAGTCTCGTTTATATAAAGCCAATAAAGTCTAAGTACGGGTATATACTCCCATTAGATCATGACGAGTCTTTTAAGTTGTCCTATAAAGACATAGAAAAAATTCTTTTAGAAAAAATAAACACTATATATGCTATAGATTTAAAAAGACTAAAGTATTTTTTCTACGTAAAATCTAATGCATTTTGTCTAAAGACTGCTTTATATCTCAAAAAAGGCATCGTGTTGACAGAAACTGATTTTTACACTAGTTGCCATAATCTTATAAGCAGAAAATTCTACAGCAGACATGACTTAAATAAAATAATACCTGTATCAAAACACTACGAAAAATTAGAAAAAATAACTAAGCATCTTCAAGATTTAAAAGACTACATAAAGCAGGAAGAATATGTTTCATTTTATACTCGAAAAGTTATAAATGTTCTACATTATATAGAAAAACAAGGTATATGCACAGATGTGGAATGCATTAAAAAATACAGCCAAATAAAGAACCTAGAAGCTTCAGTCAATTGTGGTAAAGTGTATAGTCATTACAATATAAACACTGTAACAGGCAGGCCTTCCAATTCGTATAACGGAATAAATTTTTCCGCTTTAAATAAAGAAGATGGCAGCAGAAAAATAATAAAAGCTTCTCCTGGTAACGTATTAGTTGAATTTGACTACTCATCTTATCATTTACGTATTTTATGTTCGCTTATCGACTATAAATTTGAAGACTCAGATATACACACTCATTTAGCAAAACACTATTTTAAAAAAGATCAAATATCCAAAGAAGAATACGACGAATCTAAAGCAATCACTTTTAGGCTTTTGTACACAGATGCTATTTTTGAGGATGCTAAGAATATACCTTTTATATCAAAAGTACGAGAGTATAAGGAAGAATTATGGAATAAATACAATAAACATGGATTTATCCTTTCTCCTATATCAAAAAAGCCTATATCTAAAATAGAAAGTAAGAGTAAGATACTTCCTTACATACTACAAACCTATGAGACCGAAAGAAACATGTTAGTTTTAGAAAAGCTATTTTATTTTTTATCAAGTAAAAAAAGTAAAGTAATTTTGTATTGTTATGATTCTATACTTTTTGATTTTTGTAAAGAGGATGGTGAAAGCACTTTGAGTTTTATTACAAACATAATTGAAGAAGGTGGGTACAAAACAAGTATAAAATACGGAACAACATACCACAAAATGAAGATTTTATAAGTTTTCTTAATATAAATCAATATTTATTAATGTTATATGAGTTGTATACAATAGAAGACGCTTTGAACAAGTTATTTTGTACATTTACAGATAAGTCTGAACTGGATAGTACAATACAGACTATAAATGCTAACTATACTATTTTGTATTCCAGGATTTTTGTATTAGAAATACCTGATAGTACTGAATATGTTTGCACTTATAATATAGACACAAACAATATTGTAAGGTACAAAACAATCCCCTCTACTATACTTATGCACAGAAGAAAAGAGACTGATACTCTATATACCATAAACTCTTTGAATCTGTTAATATCAGAACTAAACAATGGTGTTTTGGATAAAAACTACAAAGTAAACTGGGATAACTACAAGCACAGCATACTTCTTACAAGGGCTGGCAAGCTTACTAAGTTGAATACCAAGCTAATCCAAATAGTTCCTTTAAATTAAACAAAAAAGCAAAAATAAATTTGTTTTTTTGGTATTTGCCACATATCTTTGCTTCCTAAACTAAACAATAATTATATGTCAACAACAGATCTGATCAAACAAAGACTTGCAAAATTGCAATCAAAAAATGCTGGAAACTCTGAAAAAATCGATTACTCTACCCTTTTTTGGAAGCCTAAATTAGGCAAACAAGTTATTCGGATAGTACCTCGAAAAACAAACAAAGATTACCCTTTTGCTGAAGTATCTTTCCATCAGTATAATGTGTTCAAAAAAAGCATTTACTGCTTAGAAAATTTTGGAGAAAAAGACCCAGTTATGGAGCTGGTAAAAGAACTTTACAACGAAAATTCTGAGGAAAGCAAGGATTTAGCAAAAAAAATTAGACCCAGAACCAAGTATTTTGCTCATGTAGTTGTTAGAGGAGAAGAACACTTGGGAACTAGACTTTGGGAATTTAATAAGACCACTTACGAAAAGTTATTGAGCATAATGGCTGACGACGATTTTGGTGATGTTAGCGATATTGTAAACGGTACAGATTTGACCGTAGAAGGGTATAACGATTCTATTAAAATAGGAAAAAAAGACGTTAATTACATAGCTGTAAATATTACACCAAAACGTACTATGTCTCCCCTGTCTACTGACTCTTCACAAGCAGAATCTTTTCTGCAAAACCAAAAAGATGTGATGGAGGTCTATAAAAAGTACAGTTTTGACGAAATCAAACAAATGTTAAAAAACTATCTTGCTCCTCAAGAAGGCTCAGAGATTGAGGATACAGAGCAAGTTGTAGTAAAAGATTCTTCTTTGCCTACTAAGGATTTTGTTTCTGACTCAAAACAAGTAGAGTCTGTTAACGATCTTCCTTGGGAAGTATCAGAAAAAGCTACTGATAAGTTCAAAGATATATTTGACGAAGAAGATTAATCTATTCAAAAAAACTACAACATATGCAAGATAAAAAAAATATAAAGGGTGCTGTAACTAGCGCCCTTTCTGAAAAATTTAGTGCCTTTAATTTAGAGAGTTTTAAAAAATCAAAAAATCTTACTGAAGGTATCAAGTTCAAAAAACAAGAATGGATACCTTTGTCTGAAGCATTTCAAGAAGCTATTGGCCTTCCTGGGTTACCTCATGGGCACGTTATAAATTTGAGGGGGCATAGCGATACCGGAAAGACTACTGCTTTAATAGAAACAGCCATAAGCTGCCAAAAAATAGGCAAGCTACCAGTGTTTATTATAACAGAGATGAAGTGGTCTTGGGACCATGCTAAACTTATGGGTTTTGATGTCAAAGAGAACGTCAACAAAGAAACTGGTGAGGTATCTTATAGCGGGAATTTTATATACGTAGATAGGGACAATCTGTCAACTATAGAAGATGTTGCATCTTTTATATTAGACTTATTAGATGAACAAGAGAAAGGAAATTTACCAGTAGACCTTGTTTTTTTATGGGATTCAGTAGGATCTATACCATCCAGACAATCGGTAGAATCCAATAAAAACAATAACGAGTGGAATGCAGGTGCTATGTCTGTCCAATTTGGGAATTTTGTAAATCAAAGAATTACAAGATCTAGAAAAGAATCTTCACAGTACACTAACAGCCTTATAACTATAAATAAAGTTTGGGTAGAAAAACCAAGTCTTCCTATGGAATTGCCCAAGATGAAAAACAAAGGAGGCAATACTATGTACTTAGATTCTTCCTTGGTAGTCACTTTTGGCAATGTCACAAATCCAGGTACTTCAAAAATAAAAGCTATTAAAAATGGAAGAGAGGTGGAGTTTGCAAAAAGAACTAAAGTATCTGTTGATAAAAATCATATTACCGGTATAACTGCTCTTGGAAAAGTAATAGCAACCCCACACGGATTTATAAGAGATGATAAAAAAGAACTGAATGATTACAAAAAACAACATTCTCCCGAGTGGCTTAAAATACTAGGAAGCGAAGATTTTGATGTAGTTGAAGTAGAAGAAAGCAATAATGTAGCCGAAGATCCAGAATCAAATGAATAAAGATCACATACTAAATTTGTTTTCTAAGATAACACAAGAAAACAAGGATGTAAATTTACACAAACATAGCAGAGTTCTCTTAGTAGATGGTATGAATACATTTATAAGAAGTTTTGCTAAGGTTAGTCGTATAAACATGGCAGGACATGAGGTAGGAGGTATAATCGGATTTTTAAAATCTTTGGGGCACGCAATAAAAACTCTAAAGCCTACAAAAGTTGTTATAGTTTTTGATGGAGAAGCTGGGTCTACAAATAGAAAGTATTTGTATCCAGAGTATAAAGGCAAACGTAACTCTGGTAGAATTTTAAACTATAAGTCTTTTAGTACCAAAGATGAAGAAGATGATTCAAAATACAATCAAATTGTTCGATTGTTAGATTATTTATCCTACCTCCCTGTTGTATGTATATCTATTGATAAATTAGAAGCTGATGATGTTATAAGCTGCATTGCTACTAATACATACAATGATTATGAGGATAGTGAAGTTTTTATAATGTCTTCTGATAACGATTTTTTGCAGTTGATAAATAATAGAATAAAAGTTTATAGTCCTACAAAAAAGAAAATTTATGAAATAAAAGATGTTTTAGATGAATACGATGTTCATCCTATTAATTTTTTATTGTATAAAACTTTGGTGGGAGACGAGTCAGACAATATTCCAGGAGTAATAGGGTTTGGAAATAAAAATACTCCAAAACTTTTCGAATTTTTCAAACAAGATACGAGAAAGCACTTAAAAGATATTTACGAATATTGCCAATCTCCTGAAAAAAATTCAAAATTATACTCAAAAATTTTGAACACTAGCAAAAAAGTTGAGATATATTATAAAGTAATGAACTTAATGGAGCCTAACATATCAGAAGAGTTAGTGCAAAGCATTAAAGAACAGTATTATTCTAGGCCCCAAGTGCTCAAAAAATATGAGTTTATGAAAATTTATAACCAAGATTTACTGGGCGATTCCATATCTAATTTGGAAACTTGGTTAAATTTGTTCTCCGTTCTGAATAGTTATAAATAAGAAAATAGTTTTTTATGACAGCTAACAAGCTAAACGAATATGGACATCAGTTCCAGATTAAAGTACTTTATTGCCTATTATCAGAAAAAGAATTTTTACAAAAAGTTGTAGATCTTTTAACTGCTGAAGATTTTGAATCTCCTGCTCACAAATGGGTAGTGTCTTTGATTTTAAATTATTATGCTAAGTACCACACATACCCTACTATGGAAGTACTTAAAATAGAATTAAAAAAAGAAAAGAACGAAGTTTTAAAACTTTCTATAAAAGAAGAATTAAAGCAAGTATATACTACTTCTCATGATGAAATAGATTATGTAAAAGAGGAATTTCAAGATTTTTGTAAAAATCAAAGATTGAGAGAGGCTCTTTTAAAATCTGTGGATCTACTCAAAACAGGAGAGTATGAGGGAATAAGAGGACTTATTAATACGGCTTTGAAAGCCGGAAACGATAAGAACATTGGTCACGAATATGAAAAAGATATCGAAACTAGATTTCGAGAAGAAGACAATAAGAGAATACCTTTTCCTTGGAAAATATTTAATGATGTCACTGATGGAGGTATAGGATCAGGCCATTTAATGCTTCTTTTTGCCCCTCCTGGCATTGGTAAATCTACTGTTGTTTGTAATATTGCGGCTCATTGCATAAGAATGGGATATAAAGTCGTTTATTATACTTTAGAGTTAGACGAAGCTTATGTAGGAAAAAAGATAGATTCAATATTAACAGGCATAGAAATAAAAAAACTAAAAGAACACAGGGAAAAAGTATCTGATGTAATTAAAAGTATTACTGGTAGAATAGTCATTAAAGAGTTTTCTCCAGGACGTGCTTCTTTAGACAACATAGAATCTCATTTAAATCAATTACAATCAAATAACGGATTTTCTCCTGATTTAATAATAATAGACTACCCTGATTTATTAAGACCTAGAAGGATAAGAAAAGAGTCTAAAGAGGAGTTAGATGATATATACACTGATTTGAAAGGATTGGCTAAAGATTTGAAAAAACCTTTTATATGTCCTTCTCAGATAAATCGTATGGGAGCGAAAGATGAAATTATTGAGGGAGATAAAATAGCTGGGACTTTTTATAAACTGATGATAGCAGATTTAAGCATTTCTTTATCGAGAAGAAGAAAAGATAAAATGGAAGGAACGGGTAGATTCCATTTTATGAAATCTAGATTAGGACCTGACGGAATGACCTATGCTGCTAAAATAGATTTAAATAAAGGATATATTGACATATCAGAACAATTGTATGACGAAGGGGATGATGTTTATGGAGATGGCAGAAATCCGTCTGATGGCGGGAATGGCACTTTTTCTAGTGGAGAGTTAGATGTTTTAAAAAGAAAATTTTTAAGAAAAGTTAATTAGTAGGCATAGTATATATTGCACAAAAAAGTTTAAAAATAAAAAGCTTTTTTGTTTTAAGTAAGCTATTTATTTTTGCTTTCATATTTTTTTAAATCAGCAAAATAATTTTAATAATGGAATTTAGAGATATCCAAGTACCTTGGGGTGAAATTGGCTACATTACTTTCAAAAGAACGTACGCAAGAAGATTAAAAGAGGAAGATACTAATTCAAAAACAGAGGAGTTTTGGCAAGTTGTACAAAGAGAATTGGATGCTTCTGATAAACAATTAAAAGTAGGATTTACCGAAGAAGAAAAAAAGAGGTATGCTGAATTACGCATGAATCTGAAAATGTCTACTGCTGGCAGATTTATGTGGCAATTAGGCACAAAAACTGTGGATAAGTTAGGATTGCCGAGTCTGCAAAACTGCTTTAGCGCAGATACTGAATTTGTTACTAGCGAAGGCATAAAAAAATTCTCTGATTTTCAGAGCGGAGATTCGGTAGTAGTAAAAGGCAACCTTTCTTGGAAAGAAGCCACAGTTAGAAGTTTTGGAGTGCAGGATTTAGTGGAGCTTACTGTAGGTCGAGGAAAGGATATTAGAGTGTTAAAAACTACGTTAGGACACCGGTGGATAGTCGGTAATAAATTTGGCAAAAAAGAAGGAGTAAAAACTACCAGTGAATTAAAAGAAGGAATGATTTTACAAAGAACGTCTCTTCGAACCAACACTCATAATTTAAAAATGTGCAAAGTTGGAATACAGCACGGACTAGTTTTTGGGGACGGGCACTATAGTAAAAACGCCAAATGTTGTGGATTTGTACCTTGTGGGGATAGTAAAGAAGAGTACCTGTCATTTTTTAATGAGCCTGTAGACACTAAAGAAGTTACGGGATTGCCTTATAATTGGAAAGAACTTCCATCTTTTGAATACAACAAGCATTACATTTACGGATTTTTAGCAGGATGGTTTGCTGCCGATGGAAGCGTGTCAGAGACTGGCACGTTAACTCTATCTAATAAAAACTACGATACTTTACTATACGCCAAGGGACTTTTTTCCAAATTGGATATTTACTGTGGTCCTATATCCCTATCCAGAGAAGTGAATCCGTTTGATGGATCAACCTCTACTTTATACAGAATTACCATACATAGAGAAAATCTAAATCCAGAATTCCTTCTTTTGAGCAAACACAAAGAAAGGTGGAGTGAGTACAATAAAGAACAATTTTGGAAAGTTCTATCTGTATCAGAAGTGAAATACAGAGAGGAAGTGTGGTGTGTTGTAGAACCTGAGTTTGAAGAGTTTACGCTATCAAATGGTATTCTTACTAAAAACTGTGCTTTCGTAGTAGTAAACAACCCCGTTAGGCCATTTACTTGGACTTTTGAAATGCTTATGTTAGGAAGCGGTGTTGGATATAATATACAAAAACACAATGTATATCAGTTGCCTAAGTTAAAAGGCAAGGTAAAGATTGTAAGAAACGATACTAAAGACGCTGATTTTATTGTTCCTGACACTAGAGAAGGGTGGGTAAAGCTTTTAGGGAAGGTATTAAAGTCTCATTTTTACAGCGGAGAAGGGTTCTCTTATTCCACAATGTTGATTCGATCTAAAGGAGCCTCTATAAAAGGATTTGGAGGCACCGCCTCTGGCCCCGAAGATCTTTGTTGGGGTATAAGCGAGATTAGTAAGATCCTCAATTCTAGAGCCAATAAAAAGCTTAGGCCGATAGATTGTTTGGATATTATGAATATAATTGGTCATGTAGTAGTTGCAGGTAATGTAAGAAGATCGGCACAAATAGCAATAGGAGACTACGATGATCTTGAATTTTTAAAGGCTAAAAGATGGGATTTAGGTACTATACCTAACTGGCGTGCAATGAGTAATAACTCTATAGTGGCTCCAGACAATATTGACGATTTGCCTTTAGAGTTTTGGGAAACTTATAATCAAGGAGAACCTTATGGATTGATTAACTTGGAGTTAGCCAAGTCCGTAGGAAGAACCGGAGAGACTCAATACCCAGATCATGATGTAGAGGGCTTTAATCCATGCGCAGAACAATCTCTTGTGAACCATGAGACTTGTTGTTTGGCAGAAATATTTCTACCAAATATTGAGAGCAAAGAAGAACTTTTAGAGGCCATTAGCTTTGTTTATAGAATGAACAAGCACTCTTTGGCTTTACATTGTTCTTTGAAAGAAACAGAGGATATTGTTAATAAGAATATGAGGATGGGTATAGGAATGACTGGGATATTGCAAGCTACCGAAGAACAAAGAAGTTGGCTTAAAGATGCTTATACCTGGCTTCGAGAGTATGATGTAGAGTATTCTTCAAAACACGGATTCCCTCCAAGTATAAAACTTACTACAGTAAAACCTAGCGGCACTTTGAGTCTATTGGCCGGAGTCACTCCTGGAGTGCATCCTAACCCTGCCGGACCTTATTATATTCGCAGAGTGAGAATATCTTCACATTCTCCACTCATTGATGTTTGCAGAAAGCATGGGTATAGTATTGAGTACCAAAAGAAGTTTGATGGCAGTGAAGATAAATCTACAATGGTGATATCATTTCCTTGCAAAGTACCTGAGACTACGCCAGTTGCAGCTGATTTTGATTGGAAAACACAGCTAGACATGGTCAGAAGAATGCAAGCAGAGTGGTCTGATAACTCTGTAAGCTGTACTGTGTACTACAAAAAAGAAGATATAGAGGACATTAAACAGTACCTAAGAGATCATTTTAGGAACGAAATAAAGACTGTATCTTTTCTTTTGTATCATGGTCATGGGTTTGTTCAAGCTCCTTACGAAACCATATCAAAAGAACAGTATGAGGAAATGGTGTCTAAAGTAAAACCTATTACTTCTGTGGAAATAAAAGAAGAAGACATGGAAGTAGTAGATTGTGAAGGTGGAGCATGCCCCATAAAATAAAATGAAACAGAAACTAAAAGAGGGAGTAGATTATTATATAGACAATGATACTGGCTATTTAGTGTTTACTTCCTCTTTTTTACAAAAACGAGGATCTTGTTGTGGTAACGGGTGCAAAAATTGTCCTTATTGGCCTAAGAAAAAAAAAGGTAATAAAATTTTAAAATGTAACAAATAATCGCTATTTTTGTTACAAACAAACATATGTTATATGGCTACTCCAGTTTTTGTTGGATTTGTTTTTCTTCTACTTTTAAATTTATATTTAATAATAAAATTAAAAAATTTAAGAAAGTCTTGTGAATTATTGACTAAATTTATTTTAACCATAGCTTCTGATTGGGCAAATACAAAAAAGGAGTTGGAAAAAATAAAAGACAAACAAAGTAACGATTTATGAAAGTAGGATCTATAGTAGAATGTGTAAAAGGAGCAGAAGGTATTTTAGAGAAAGGCTGTTTGTATACAGTAAAAGATGTGACAAAAAATGGAAATATTTTACTATATGAGGTAGAACCTCCGTTTCCCTTTAATTGTTTCAATAGAGATAGATTCAAAGAAATACAAGACCCTGATACTGGGATGGAAATATTAGATGAAATAAATGAACTACAATTAATACATTAAAATATGGAACTAAACGACTATCAAGAATCAGCAGAAAAAACAGCAATTTACAAAGGTAAAAATACAATTGATGGATTAGTTTATACTGCCTTGGGCTTAGGAGAAGCAGGAGAAGTTCAAAATAAAGTAAAAAAAGTTTTAAGAGACGATAATGGGATTCTTACAGAAAACAAAAAAATTGAAATAGCAAAAGAATTAGGTGGCAATCTTTGGTATATTGCGATGTGCGCGAAAGAAATAGGTTACACATTGGAAGAAATAGCCTCACTTAATTTAAGTGAGTTAAGATCAAGAGAAGAGCGAAATGTTCTTACTGGTTCCGGAGACAACAGATAGAAAATAAAAAGGTTATGTCAGAAAGAAAGTACATAAAGGTTGTATCTGAAGATACCCTTAGAGAGATGGTGTCTCATATAAGATCAAATGAGATAATAGCTTTTGATACAGAGACCACTTCTTTAAACCCACGTAAAGGCAAGATAATAGGCATATCTGTAAGCGGAGAAAAAGGCATTGGGTATTATTTGCCTACTATAGTTTACAAAGACGGAGAACTTGCAGATTGCTACATAGACGGAGTATTGTCGCATGACATAGCAAAGAAAATAATAAATCTTTTACTTTCTAAAAAAATAATAGGACACAACCTATCTTTTGACTGTAGATATGTTAAAAACTTTTATAACATAGACATATTAAATAGCATTTACGCAGATACTATGCTTCTAGTACACACAGTAGTAGAAGATGGGGTGGGAAGCGGTTTAGGAGGTTCCTTTGCTTTAAAAGAAATTGCTAAAGATATACAGGAATATTTAGAGTTAAACATAGAAGAGGAAGCTAATAAGGAACAAATTGCTTTAAAAAATTCCATAAAAGAAAATGGAGGTTCTGTTACTAAAGAAAACTACGAAATATACAAGGCTGACATAGAAATACTTTCTGAATATGCTTGTGCTGATACCGATTTGTGTCTTCGTATATACCAATATTACTTAGGAATACTGAAACAAGAGGGCTTAGAAAATTTCTTTTTTGTAGAAGAAGTTATGCCTTTGTATAAAGAAGTTACTATTCCTATGGAAGATAATGGTGTTCTTTTGGACGTAGATTTAATGAAAAAAACAAGAGATGAAATATCTTTGGAATTAGACGTATATAAAAATTTAGTTGTAAAAGAACTTTTAAAAAATCCAAAAATAAAAGATTGGATCATTCAAAAAGCATGTGAGGAATATCCCCCCAGTAAAAAAGGATCTTATGCACAAGAATTGATAGCAATAACTGGTGAAGATTTACCAAAATCCGAAAAAACACAGAAGTATAAAATAAACGCAGCAACTATAAAATACATAAAGGATGAAAATGTAAAATCTTTTCTATCTACTGGAAATTCTTTATTCTTGTCTGAAGATTTACTTTTAAAAGTTAGCGTTAAACTTTGGAAAGATAGTCAAGGAGGTGATTTTTTTAATATACAATCTAAAGACCACTTAGGAACTATTGCTTTTTCTGTATTAGGTATGAAACCTTTATCCACTACAGAAAAAGGAAAACCTCAATTTGATGATGAGTTTATTCAGACCATATTTGATAAATACGAGTGGGCTAAAAATTTAAGAATATACAACAAGCTATTAAAGATAAGATCTACCTACATAGATAGATTTTTAGATAAGCAAGAAAATGGCATGTATTATTTTTATTATAAGCAACATGCTACTGTCTCAGGGAGATATGGATCAGACGCACAACAACTACCTAGACCAAAAGAAGAAGGAGAAGAAGATCCTGTTGTGGTAAAGTACAATAACTTAATAAGAGCCTTCTTTATATCTAAGCCAGGACATATTTTTATAGATTGTGATTATGAATCACTAGAACCAAAAGTATTTTCTCACGTTTCTAACGATGAAGGCCTAAAAGATATCTTTAGAAACGGTTGGGATTTTTATTCTACTATTGCTGTAAAAACTGAAAAGTTAACAGAATATTCCTATGACAAAAAAGCTCCAAATTATTTAGGAAAGGTAGCAAAGCATGTAAGACAAAAAGCTAAGCCTTATTCTTTGGGTATACCTTATGGTATGGGACCGTATGCTTTAGGTAAAAGCATTAACGTTTCTACTAAAGAAGCAGAAAAATTAGTTGATGGTTATTTAGAAGCATTTCCTAATCTTAAGAAATGGATGGAAGAGTCTAAAGAATTTGCTAAGAAAAATGGCTATATAAAGACACAAGTAGGCAGAATAAGGCATCTGCCTAAATTAGTATATTTGTATGAAAAATTTGGCGACTCTCTGTTGGACTGGAATACTAAAAAACAATTAGAGCATTCGCTTGGGCCTGAATTAGTCTTAAACATGGTAAGAGACTATAAAAACGGTCTTAATAACTCACTCAATGTACAAATACAAGGCCTTGCTGCTTCTATAGTAAATAGGGCTGCTATAGAAATAAACAGAGCTTTCAGACAATTTGGCATAAAAGGCAAAGTAGTAGCACAAATACATGACCAATTGGTAATGGAGGTAGAAGAATCTAGAGTAGAAGATGCTTGCAAAATTGTACAAGATAAAATGGAAAATACTACAAAATTATCCATACCTTTGGTAGCTATACCAGCAAAAGCACACAATTTAAGAGACGGACACTAAAAATAAATAATATGGGAAATTTAATAGCTTTACACGACAAAGTAGTTTTAACAAAAATTGAATCTCAGGAAAATAGAGTCGGTGGTATAATAATACCAGATGCTGGCAAGGAAAGGTCTAATTTTTTCAGAGTTGAATCAGCAGGGCCTGGCATGTATGATATAAACACAAAAAACTATTTTCCAATGTCTGTAAGGCAAGGGGATGTAGTTGTAGTACCAAAATCTGTGGTAACACAAATTGTATTAGACAATGAAGAGTACTATATTTGCAGAGAAGTAGAAATTTTATCAATAATCAAAGACTAAATAAAAACATATGATTAAAACAGAATTTGGCGTAGATTTAAAAAAGAAGATTATTTCTGGAGTAAATAAAATTAACAAGAGCGTATCTTCAACTTTAGGACCTGGCGGAAGAAATGTTATTATTCGTGGAGAAGACGGTCTTATTAAAGTTACAAAAGATGGAGTTAGTGTGGCAAAAAGCTTTTCTAAGTTGGAAGATCCTGTTGAAGATATTGGAGCGCAAATGATAAAAAAAGTTTCCGAAAAATCAGCCGATAAAGCAGGAGACGGGACTACTACTTCTACTCTTCTTGCTTCTGTTATAGTAGAAGCCGGAATACAAAGCATAACTCAAGGCTCTAATCCAGTAGAAATAAAAAAGGGCATAGATAAGGCAGTACATAAGATAATCGAAGGTCTATCTGAATTATCAAGAAAAATATCTGATAGTGATCAAGTACTGCAAGTAGCTAAAATTTCTGCTAATAATGATGAGAAAATAGGCAATATGGTACACGACGCTTTAGATAAGGTCGGTAGAGACGGCATTGTAGTTATAGAAGAGTCAAAAGGGTACGAGGATTCTATAGATACCGTAGAAGGTATGATGTTTGAGCGAGGCTATAAATCTCCATATTTTGTCACAAATCAAAATACTATGGAAGCCGTATTAGAGAATCCTTACATATTTCTGTACGACGGTAGAATCTCTAGTATATCGCAGGTAGTTCCTGTACTGCAAGCAGCTGCCGCTGATAACAAACCATTGCTTATAATAGCTGAGGATATTGATAGTGAAGCTTTGGCTATTTTGGTAGTAAATAAAGCAAATAATACTATAAAAGTTTGTGCTGTAAAAGCACCTGATTTTGGTGATAGACGAACTGCGATGTTAGAAGATATAGCTGTTATAACAGGAGGAACGGTATTATCTGCTAATAAAGGACACAAATTAGATAAAATGAAGATGGCCGAATTTAAACCTTTATTTGGTGAAACAAGGATGGTAACGGTTACTTCAAAAGATACTACTTTGATTGACGGAAAAGGCGAAGTGGAAAACGTAGAAAAAAGATTGTTAGAAATAAAAAATCAAATAGAAATTGCAAAATCTAATTTTGAAAAAGAAATTTTGCAAGAAAGATTAGGGAGAATGACCGGAGGAGTTTCTATAATATACGTAGGCGGAAAAAGCGAAATCGAAATGAAAGAAAGGAAGGATAGAGTAGACGACGCTTTACATGCTACAAAAGCCGCTATAGAACAAGGAGTAGTACCAGGAGGAGGATTAGCACTAATTAATTGTATTAAAAACTTAGATAGTGTTGATTGTGAAAATAATGATCAAAAAATAGGAGTTGACATAATAAGAAAAGCTATTTACTCTCCTTTCAGAACTATACTTTTTAATTCTGGAATAGAAGACTACTATGCAGTTCTTAGTAAAATTAATGAAAATAAAAAAGAATCTTCTGATCCTGACTGGGAAGGGTACAATGTAAAATCTTCTGAGTTTGTTAACATGTTTTCATCGGGTATTCTAGATCCAACTAAAGTAACTAAATCTGCTATTGAAAATGCTGCCAGTGTAGCTGGTACTATTTTAACTACAGAATCAGTTGTTTATTATGTAGGAGATGAAAAAAAAGAAGAAGTAGATTATAGTCAATTTATGTAATTAAAAATAAAAAAAAATGCAAGTACAAAATAACCCACTAGCTGGTATTACATTTGGACAAACTTCACCGATTGTATGTGAAAAATGCAACAATAGTACTTTTAGTGAAGTATACATTTTAAGAAAAGTGTCTAAATTTTTATTAGCTTCAAATACTGATAAAGATCAACTAATACCAGTACCTTTGTTTGCTTGCGCTAAGTGTAATCACGTAAACAAAGAGTTTATGCCACTGGGATTGCAAGAAGAATCAACAGAGGAAAATTCTTAATAGCATGGATATAGACAGCATATACGCAAGAATAGAAACTTGTAGAAGTGAAATAGAAAACACAACTTCTATAATTGATGACATGTATTTAAATGAGGAATCTCTCGACCCAGTTAAATTAACTGAGTTACTAGAAAACGTTGAAAAAGTAGTAGACGAATTAGAATATTTAATATCTTTAGTTGAATGAAGGAAAGTCTATCAATATCAAAAGAGATTGAAAAAAATTTAAGAACAGAAAAAAAAGACTATCAGAAAAAGATATCTTTCTCTCAATATTCTGTCTACGAAAGCTGTCCATATAGGTGGTATTTAACTTATGTTAAAAACAACTATTTGTTTTCTTCAAGTATACATGCCGTGTTTGGTACAGCTATACACGAAACTATACAGGAGTATTTAAGAGTTTTTTACGGGGAATCTGCAAAAGCTGCTGATTCTATAGATTTAGATTCTTTTTTTGAAAAAGCTTTTAGAAAAGAATATAAAAAAGAAGTAGAAAACAATGAAGGAAAGCATTTCTCAAATGAAAAAGAAATGTTTGAGTTTTATAATGACGGTATAAGTATCTTAAAAGAATTTAAAAAAAGGAGAAGTGCATATTTTTCAAACAGAGATCAAGAATTACTAGGAGTAGAAATACCCATATTAGTAGAAATAAAAGATGATAACGATGTGTTTTTGTTTTATGGATTTGTTGACATTGCTATAAGAGACAAGAAAGAAGGATTAGTTTATATAGACGACGTAAAAACTTCTACAAAAGGTTGGTTGAAATCGGAAAAATCAGATCCTATCAAAACTGCGCAAGTTCTTTTATATAAGAAGTTTTTTTCTAAACAGTATGGTATCGACGAAGGGTATGTAGTTCCAAGATTTAGAATTTTAAAAAGAAAACTTTGGGAAGGAGTAGAATTTAAGCAAAGTAGAATCCAAATGCATGAACCTGCAAATGGAGCAAAAAAAGTACAAGAAGCTGTACAAAGATTGTTAGTTTTTATAGAAGACTGCTTTAATAAAGACGGTACCCCCAAAGAAAAAACATATGTAAAAAAACCCTCACCAAGTAACTGCAAATTTTGTCCGTTTAACAATCGTCCAGATTTGTGTAATAAAAAAAATATTACATAAAAAGCAATTTACCTGCTTGTATTATATATTTATATACAAATATATAATGTTATATGGGAAAGAGAGACAATTTAAAACTCACTTCAGTTAAGATCCACCAAGATATAGCTGAAAACTTTAAAGTAGAAAGCGCTAGAACTGGGTTTTCTTTACAAAAATTAGTAAACAGAACAATGCATTTGTTTATGAACGAACCTGAATTTAAGACTAAAATAATGTCTTATACAGCTTTGGCAACTAGCGGTAGCTTATAATTAAAAATCACCAAAACAGTTTTGATGAAAGAAGGTTACATTAAAAGAGAAAACCGTAAAAAGATTCTTCTTATAGCTGATGATATTAGATTTTTTTCCGGTATCGCAACTATAACTAGAGAAATAGTTTTAGGCACCTCTCACAGATACAATTATGTTTGTATCGGAGGAGCTATAGACCATCCCGACAAAGGAAAAAGATTTGACCTATGTCAATCCACTAATGAACTGGTAGGTATACCAGATTCAGAAGTAATACTGTATCCTACTAGTGGCTACGGAAACCCAGATATGATTAGGTATATGATAAAAAACGAAAAGCCTGATGCTTTGTTTTTTGTTACCGATCCTCGTTATTATGTCTGGCTTTTTGAAATAGAACAAGAGGTGCGTAAAAAAATCCCTATGATATACTTACAAATATGGGATGATGAACCTGCTCCTTTGTATAATAGAGAATATTATAGAAGTTGCGACACTCTTCTTGCTATTTCAAAACAAACCGAAATTCTGAATAAAATAGTATTAGGGGAGTATGTTACTGACAAACTTATTAAGTACGTTCCTCACGGAATAAACGAAAACTTCTTTCACCCTATAAAAGAAGGAGATAGTAAGTACAAAGATTTGGTTGATTTTAAAAACAAGTTATATAAAGGTGTTGATTACGAGTTTTCTGTTTTATTTAATAGTCGAAACATAAGAAGAAAATCCATTCCCGACACTATTGTGGCTTTCAAGTTGTTCTTAGAAAAGTTACCTAAAGAAAAAGCAGACAAATGCTGTCTAGTATTGCATACTCACCCAGTAGATGACAATGGAACTGATTTACCTGCTGTTATAGATGTGTTCATGGGAGATCGTAAAGACCAGGTAATCTTTTCTAATGTAGGGGCTGATGTTGCATATATGAATATGCTATACAATTCCGTAGATGTGACAATACTTTTAAGTAGCAATGAAGGATGGGGTCTGTCTCTTACTGAAAGTATGATGTGCGGTAAAATGATTATTGCTAACGTTACTGGAGGCATGCAAGATCAAATGAGATTTGAGGATGAAAAAGGAAACTGGATTAAGTTTAAAGAAGGGTTTTGTAGCAATCATTTTGGAAAATATAAGAAATGTGGAAAATGGGCCGTACCAGTGTTTCCTTCAAATATAAGCATACAAGGTTCTGTAATGACTCCTTATATAGCTGATGATAGAGCAGACTTTAGAGACGCTGCAAATGCTATATTAGAAGTATACAACATGGGTAAACAAGAGAGATTTGAGAGAGGAATGGCTGCTAGAGAGTGGGTAACTTCAGAAGAATCTGGAATGTCCGCTACTAATATGTGCAAAAGAATTATAGAGGCCGTTGACAAGACTATTACAAATAGAGAGCCTAGAGAAGCTTTTAATATAATAAAAGTAGAAAAAGAAGAGTTTAGAACTTTACAAAATCCATTATCTTTGTAAAATGTCAAAAAAAGCTTTTATAACAGGAATTAGCGGAATGGACGGTAGCCACTTAGCAGATTTTTTGCTAGATAAAGGTTATGTTGTGTATGGGATGGAAAGAAGAAAGTCGAACAAGATAAGCGCTAACATATCCCATTTAGAAGGAAAAATAAATATAATAAATGGAGATCTAACTGATCAAAATTCTCTACTCAGGTGTTTGGAAGAAAGTGATCCGGACGAAGTTTATAATTTAGCAGCACAATCTTTTGTAGGAGAAAGTTGGAATACCCCAGAGCAAACTTCCGATGTTACTGGACTTGGAGTATTACGGATATTAGAAGCTATAAGAGTGTTTGATAAAAGCAAAAAAATAAAGTTTTATCAAGCATCTTCTTCAGAAATGTTTGGTAGAATGATTGAAAATCCGGCCAATGAAAATACTCCATTTTACCCTAGAAGTCCTTATGGAGTGTCAAAATTGTATGGACATTGGATAACTAAAAATTACAGAGAATCCTACGGAATGTTTGCATGCAGTGGAATTCTTTTTAATCACGAATCAGAAAGGAGAGGTATAGAGTTTGTTACTCGTAAAATTACTAATGGTGTAGCCAAAATACACTTAAACAAAGCAGACGAAATAAGACTTGGAAATTTGGATGCCAAGAGAGATTGGGGGTATGCTCCAGATTATGTAGAAGCTATGTGGCTTATGTTACAACAATCCGAGCCCGATGATTTTGTAATATCTACAGGATATACTCACAGCATAAGAAAGTTTCTTTCCACAGCTTTTGAGTGTGTTGGTATAAAAAATTGGGAACAATATGTTGTGGTAGATCCTAAGTTTTATAGACCTGCTGAGGTAGATGTTCTTAGGGGTGATTCTTCAAAAGCATTGAAAAAATTAGTTTGGGCCCCTAAAACGTCTTTTGAGGATATGGTATCTAGAATGGTATATAACGATATAAAATTATTGACATCATAGACTGTGCGTTTGATATTTATTATAAAAGGAAAAAAATGTTAGAATTTACCAGAATTTGTCCCAATTGTAATTTAATAATTAACTACACTAATAAAAGAAGCTACAAAAAAGCTAATGAAAAAAATTCAAATTGTAAAACATGTAATGGCAAGATAAATGGGGAAAAATGTAAAGGCAAAATAAATTATAAAAACAGAACTGGGGAAAACATTAAATGTCATAAATGTGGTAAAATACATTACAAATCATTTTGGAATTTAAAAAAAGATAAAAAACATTTTTGTTCTTCAACATGTGCCGATTCTTATCACAGTAAATTAATGACTAAATATGACTATCCAATCAAAACTTGTGCTTTTTGTAGCAATTCTTTTCAAACAAAAATCAATAGAAAAAAATATTGCAGTGTAAAGTGTGCAAGTTCTGCAAACTTAAAAACAATAAACCAAAAAATACCAAAAAATAAAAAAACAAGGCCGGAGTTGGAGTTTAAAAAAATATTAGAAGACAAAAATGTAAACTTTGTTTTTCAAAAAGATATTCAATGGAAAAATGGTTGGAAAAAATGGTATGATTTCTATATTCCAAATGGCAATATATTAATTGAAATAGACGGGATATACTGGCATGGTAAAAATATACCGACCAAAAATCTAAACAAGCAACAATGGAATACTAGAAAAAACGATAAACTAAAAAATTATTTAGCCAAAATCAGAGGCTATAAATTAATTAGAATATGGTCAGATGAAGTGAAAAATATTAATATTAAACAAATTTTAAAACACTATGAATAAATTGTTATGTGTAATCGCTAGTCCTATATCAACATTTTCAGGATATGGTACTATGAGTAGAGCTTTTGTAAAAGCTTTGATAAAAGCAAGAGGAGAGGATTGGGATATAAAATTACTATCGCTTAGATGGGGAAACACTCCGTTTGGAGCTTTAGACCCAGAAAATAAAGAAGATGCTGATTTGATTTCTAGAATTATAGATGAGCCTAAACAACAACCTGATATTTGGATACAAATAAGCGTCTCAAATGAGTTTACTCCGGCTGGTAAAGTAAATATA
>JACCDR010890749.1_pt1 | contig 70453 bp, 99 predicted proteins | sample 7446431 | NCBI WGS metagenome assembly JACCDR01 (sample SAMN15323443, study PRJNA562643) | freshwater metagenome | isolation source: river surface water | place: USA:Blue River Watershed | collected 2017-08-17 | reverse complement strand
ATTGAAGCGGCATCTTTTCCTTTTTTGGCATAGCCTGAAGCCAATCGAACGGCTTCATATTGGCCGGAGTATTTCTTGGCCTGAGCACGGAGGGAGGTCAGGAATGAGGGTTCTTCGCCCATAGCTTCCAAGACCGACTCGATGGTGTCTTCTTCCTCGGACTCCTCTTCGGACTCTTCCTCAGTGTCATCTACTGACTCTGGGGAAGGGACGGAAGTCTCTTGCTTGATCTGAGTGGAGCGGTTTTGCTTGAGGTGCTGAACCTCCACCAGGAGCTGAGCGTGGGACTCGTCGAGTTTACCGGTGACTTTGTTGAGCAGGATAAGGGCTTCTTTGACCGACAGTTGGAGGTTCTTAACTTCCGCCTGCATATCGGCTACATCCTTGCGGTATTCGTTCAAGTTCTCGTTGATGGGCTTGAGGAAACCTGCGAGGGTGTTGCCTTGGTTTTTGAGCTGAGCATCAAGGGCGAGGATTAGCTGAACAGCTTCTTCGCTAACAGAGGCTGAAGGTGTCGATGCTGGAGCCTTGCTGGTCTTAACAGTTGAGGGTCGTTTAGCAGGAGCTTCTGCCACTGGCTCATCATCGATCTCGATCTCTTCGTCCAAGTCGAGGTCGAGTTCTTCCTCAGCTTCTGCGACTGGAGCAGGTTCAGCTTTGGCTTTTGGGCCCCGCTTTGCGGGCCCGGCTGCAGGAGCCTTGCTGGTCTTAATAGGTTCTGCGGCAGTAACTCCGAGATCGTCGTCGCTGAACACATCCTCTTCGATTTCCACTTCACCGAGGGGAGATTTTGGTTTTGGGCCAGGACCTTTTACTGCGGGTTTCTTTGCGGTTGCTGCTGGAGGCATTGTTTTCGTTTCTCACTTTCTTCTGTTGGCCGATTTGTTCGACCCGGTGAAGTGACAATAGCGGAAGGTCTGAGATGAGTCAATAGAAGTTTACTTAAATTAGGCATTTTTGGCATCAAGGGACCTGAACAAATTCTGACAGGAAAATCACGAAAATTTTCCGAACTTCAGTTCATCTGAAGACAAACTTTGTTCTATCCGAATCTCCCTCACTACAACGAGGACAGCAAGCGTGGGTAGCTTGGCAGCGGGGAGGGAACGGGGAGCGGTAGCACTTGGGGGCCCCTACCTCCAGTTAGCATCCTACCCACGCTTGCTGGACGAGACAAAAGATTTCCGTTCGGTCGATTTCCTAGGACACCTATTGCCTTTTACCAAAAGGCTGAAGAGACTCCCCAAAACCCGGTTTTCTCCTCAGAGGCTTCGCCGTGTCCCTACCCGGTGGGGTCTACCTAATGACCCTCTTAATTTGGTATTTGACTATTAGCCTCCCTAATCCTATCAGAATTAATTCAGGGTTCTTGATACCGGTGTGAGGATGCAGTATACTTCCTGAATGGCTATACACAAAACCGTTGGACAGAATAACCGAGATGCTCGGAACACCACCATTGGGGAACCGGCTGGGGGGGAAGCTCCTTACGTCCCCCCTAGCGTCCCTTGGATCTGGAATGATGGGAGACAATCCACCGTTCTAACACCTTGGCCAGCTTCAACTGAAAGCCGGTGGGTTGTTCCTTTAGACTCTGCGACTATCGGTTGTGAGGACGCAGTGGGAACCTTAGCAAGTGCAGTCTTAATTGACGAAGATGGGGTTGACCCTGTGATCCCCGTTAACGGGTGGATCTTCCAGAAATACGAAGAGTCCTATTATATCTATCCCAATCAAGCTTTAGGAGAACCATAATGGCAGGAAACCGAGGTGGAGGTAATGGCTCCATAAACCACCCCTTAACTGGAGTCCCTTACGATGCGGAGTCTGGAGCCAAACTATGGAACCGGACTCAAAACTATGGGAGCTATCTGGTCAGCTTCGCTCCGCTCCCTAATGACACCGAGCGAGAGATTATCTTTGGGGAAGATGTTCCCACGGATGAAGGAGGGTTCGACCGAGGATACTCAGCCGGTTACATGGCCGAGTTTGATTTGGATGCTACCCGCTCCTTACTCTGCGAGCGAGTGGTATCTGTCCTCAGCACTCCTCCAACTAACCCTCTCAGTTACGAGCGGTATATTGTGGGACCTTCCGCGACTGGACGTTGGGCAGGTTTTGAGAACCACTTAGCTTTTGCTCTCCCTGATATCAACCGTCGAGGACTAAGCTGGGTGTTCCGAAAACCTTTGGGGGATGAGATCTGCGTCATCGGAGATACTGGATGGTTTCGATATGACGCCCTGATCGAGGAATGGATTGCTTGGCCACCTAACACCTTCCAGCAGTTGCTCGACACCACCGGTCCATTTGATGGTTCCACTGTAGGTTACGTTCCGACCTGGGATGGGACCAATCTAGTTCTCCAGCCGATCAGCGGTTCGCTAACTCCCCACGCTCTTGGTAGCCACACCGACACGGTGTTGGGAACCCCAGGAGCTGGAGAAGATAACTACGTAGTGAGCTGGGACAACTCGACTTCCAAGTATGTGTTGGCCCCACCTCCGACTGCTGGACCTCACACCATCGGCAGCCACTCAGATGCTAACGTCCCATCTCCTACCAACCTTCAGGTGTTCAGTTGGGATACGGCCACTTCCAAATGGATTGCTAGGACCATCCTGCTGACCGACCTAATCACTGGCGGAATAGGGACGGCTGGACAGGTGCTCACTTCCAACGGGGCCACGGCAAGCTTCCAAACTCCGGCAGCTACTCCAGCAAGTGCTTCCTTATTTGGGGTGGGTATTCGTCATCCACTGTTGGCTGACAACCAGGCAGGTAACCAAGGTAATGCTAACTATATTAGCAGCCCCAATACTGCTGTGTGCCAAGCTCGATGGAGTAACCCTTCGGGAATTATGGAGAGCACTCCCGGTTTGGGATACGGGAATATCAAGATTCCTGTAGGTTACTCCCGAGCTATCTTCTACTGCCGGATACGCCGGTTTCCTAATGCCGTGGCACCCAAGTGGGAAAACTTACAGTTTTGTGTGGTCAGGAAGAACCTGAACTTCGGTGGTGGTTCTCCAAGCCTTTACCTCTACCAGCCTTTCGGGATGTTCGGGGGTTCTGAGACGGTTACCAACCAGCAGATCTTGCCTGACGGGAACTTCTGCTGGCCGTGGGAAGATACCGTTGCGCCGCCGACCAGTGGACCTATCAACCTGGATGGAACCTTCGAGGCCCGTCTCCTAGGTCGACCACTAACCTATACTGACCAAGTGTATGTTCAAACCAACGGCTTCACCTACCAGTCTATGCCTATAGACGTGGTTGCTGGGAGAGTCTATGGGATTTGCGCCAAGTGGACTAACTGTCCAGCTACAGGAACAGCAGGTTCTTCCGTCAGTGGTGGTGCAGGTAATGGACAAGCAGTCTTTGTATTTGATGAATGGGGGTGTTACTTGTATGTCTAAGAATGGAACCGGTCAATTCTCAAGCCCGTTTATGCCGGGCTTGTGGAACTACTCGCCCGACCGAATTGGGCCAATGATTATCAACACAACAAAGTCAGTGCTGAACAGTGGGGTCTACACTTACCCTAGTATCATCTACACCAACGATCTCAGCTCGGGAACTCACATCCTATCCCAGTTCCTGCTATCCATCGTTCCTGGTGGAGTGGACTCGACGGTCAATCTCTACCTGTGGCCTAAAGCTAACCAGGGTCTGACTGTGGGGTCTGTGGACGTTGCTCAGCTCTATGCCATCTACACGATTGCGCTGAAGGTGGACACTGCTTCGGTGTCCGGTCAGACGACTAACGAAACTATCCAATGCACTTGTAATCTTCCTATCGGTGCCGGGGATAAAATCTTGGCCGTCTCCAACGTCGCCAACAATAATACGATTACCCTATCGATTCACCGAGAAGTATAGTAAAACAAAAAACCCTCTGCTGTCGGACTGATTAGGTCCAAGGTAGAGGGTTTTTTGTTTCTAATCTTACTAGGTGCTAAGCGTTCACCCCAACCTAGGCGAACCTAGTGTAAGTTACTAACTGAAGGTTAGGACTATTTAACGACCGTCTAATTACCTACAAAATCCGACTGGTCATGTCGGCTCCTATAACTGTTCAGAGAAGAAGCTGCTACACGCTTTAGGGGACTTTATTAGCGTAACTAGGAATTTCCGAAGAATCCAGGGATACTGATAAGGTCAGCCGTCCAGCCTGCGGGGCAGGTGCTTAAACTACCACAATGATTAGGGAGCTGTCAATACCCCTTAAGGTAATTTTTCTGCACCAACGAAGTGAACCCAGAAGTCCCCGTCAGCGGCACATATCTTCTTGATCATTGCATAGCTGTATCTAACGTCGACTCCAGCACCTTCTTGGAAGGTGTATCCCGAAGCGTTCCACTCACCATTAGGGTCGTGGCAGATGAAGGCACCTTTCCCACCATAGGCTGAATCATCATAGCCGTGGCACTCAATGATGTGCCCCGAGCGGGTAAACCAACCGTGGAAAATGCAAGGTTTCCCTGAAGCTAGGTGCTTTTTAACTTGGTCGACCGTAGCCTTCTCAGTAAATATGGAGGGAACAGCTTTCCAAGCAAACAGCTTATCCAGGTCATAAGGATCGTGACGGCTCCAACCGGCTGACAGACACTTCTGATACAACTGATCCTCAAGCTGGGGTTCGCTGTTGTCCCCCTTGATTCCGAAGAAGCTCATCGTCATAGCCACGCAGGTAACATTGCAGCTACCTAGCGGGTTGTATTTGTTGTCGAGCTGAGATCGGTGCTTTACTGAGACGTAGGCTTTTGAAGGTAAACTCATAAGAACTCCTTAATAAATCAAGATGGACTATTCTAACAGATTTGCACAATTTTTACCATTCAACCCCGAATCGAACTCAATCTGTGGATCACTTAAGCCGGAGATCCCAAAGCCCAAGTTCCGAGACAATACCTTCAGAGTGGGGTGGGTTATGAAACCAGTAGAGATCACAGAAGCCGACCAGAAATCTTGGGAGCGGTCAGGCATGAGTATTAAGCTGAAGCTAGCTTATGAAAACACTATTCGAGAGATGATGGGGCTTCACCCAGTAGTTAGGTTACCTGAAGAAGAGGTCATTGACCACCAGCCTTAGTCAACGATCTTGTTGATTGTTTCCCCGGCTTTAGAGGCCACCTTGTCTTGGAGTTCTTCCCCGGCCTTAGCGAACAGGTTAGCAATCTTCTCGTTGCCAGTTACAATGCCCCAGTTCTTGATCAGGCGAGTAGCCTCTGCAAGGATAACCACACCCTCAACGCAGCTCCCTAAATATCCTAGGCCGTAACTACGAACCAAGTGAGCCCCACCAAAAGCCATTAAGAAAGCTACCCAGCGGAATATTCCGCTAGCTACCTTGGAAGGGCACCACTTGTTCGGACCACCTTCCCAGGAGTCCTGAAGGGCGACGAACGTCCCCAAGACGAAGTTGCAGAACCAGACGAAGTTCATAGCGAAGAACGCCGGGTTATTTCCAATCCCGTCAAAGTTGTGGCTTACCATCTCCAAGAACCCCACTAAGATGGGATATTTCCAACCTGAAGCGTTTACCGCCTGAATCCCTTGATCGATGTCAGCTAGAAAGTATCTCATAACGTGGGTCTCCTGAGTTTATTCATTAGGTTGTTCAAGTGGGAGTCATCCCTAATTTCTGTAGGCTCTAAATGGACCCCTAAAGAAGGAAGCTCAGGAAGCTCACCCCGAGGTTTAGTCTCGATGAAGTGGTCTTTACTGAGCTTCAAACTGTCGGGGAACCTATAAGGATGTTTCTCTGCCAACGATTTGATAACCGGAGCGAAAGAAACCAAAGCTTCCTGCAGGGCCACCTCAAGAGCGGCCCACTTGATTAGTTTCCCAACTCACCCTTAAGGTCAGTCAGAACCCACTCAAGAGCGACTTCGGCGAACTTGAGAACGACCTTTAACAGGAAGCCTTCCAGTCCAGCGTTTTTCAAAATCCCCTCAAGAGTCTTGAGAACGAATTCTTTCTTGGCCGGTCCAGATTTTGGGTCTTTGAACTGTTCATTAGCTCGGTCGACCAAGGCCCCGATGACTAATTTAAACGAATGGATAATGGTGGATTGCATTATTGAACTACCTCTGCTTCCTTTATTTTCAACGCTTCTTCAGTCGCCACGGGAATAGTCACGCCAGTGCTGCACCAAATCTCCATAGCGAGCAGAGCCGTGGGAACATCTGGCAATTCTTCGATAAACTTACTAAGACGGCTACGCGAGTCCTCGGCGTTCTTGGGAGTAAACTCAGAACCATCCTGGAGGATGGAAGTTGGCTCCCCCTTAACGTCGTTGAGTATTTGGTGCTCTTGGTTGGGGTTAAATCGTTTTGGCATGCTCTCTCCTACGGGAATAGTTTGTTTCCGCTTGTAATACTGAAAGGTGCGGTCTGTAGGGTAGCTCCATTGGTGTAACTAACCCGATAAGAAGCGGCTGTGATCGGAACTCTAAGAGAAAGAGGAACACCTGCGGTGAGGGTCCCCACGGCAGCATCGATCCACGTTACCCCAGCATCAATTGATTTTTGGATTTTGGCTCCGTTAGTTGCACTTGCTTGGTTGCTAAAGAAGTCAGCATAGAAGGCCCCTGAACTAGACCCCGCAGCCATCATGGTTCTCAAAGTTCCGTTAAAAGTTGCCCCCGCTGCAAGAACAGTTGTGGTGTCGCTATAGTTTGTCGCAGTCGCAGCACCTGCGAAACCATTAATGGATGATACGTTGGTAACAGTAGAAACTGTGGTTACCGTGGGGACTGTAGCAGAGAACCCTGAAACTTCCACATTGTTATGGATAGTAGACGGGCTTACTACCCCATCAATCACCCCCCCAGAAGTCCAAGTAATTGCAACGCAACGGACTCTCTTCGCTCCTTTAGTATTGAGCGCATACCATTGGTTTAGTGCGGGAGTCTGAGCAGCATATCCCGCTAAGGGGGCATTAGTCCCCGCAATATGAACGAGGAATTCACTCGGAACCCAGTTGCCTGTTCCGCCATAGTCCAACTGAAATTGAACTGTTAGCGTTCCTGCGGATCTGCAGTAGAAAGTTGCAGAGGCCATTCCTTCACAATTTAATACTAAAGCCTGACCGTTCGCTGTAAAAGTTATTGTGCCAAACTGATTATTAGGTCCTTGGACGCTAATAACATCGTCTGAGGGGACACCTGAAGTTCCAAGACCTGGTTGGCTGGCTAGAAGGGCATTTAGCAAAATACCTAATTGAGAAGAGGTTACTCTTAAAGAATCTGTGGCGGAATCCCAAACGTCATTAAGGATTTCAGCCGACTGTGGGCGGTATGGGTTTGACATTAGACTAAAGTCCTCTCTACGAAGAAGGCCCCGTCTTCGACGGTAACCACCCCTCCCGAGCTAACCCACTTGTATTTGTGGGTCCCGGAGGTTGAGGGGGTAAAAGTGGCAATGTAGGTTCCTAGGCTCTCCCTAGTAACTGTAGGGGTTACGTTGGCCCCAAGGGGCCTAGAAATTGTAAGGGTGACCGTGGAAGGGTCAACTAAAGTTGATACTCCGCCGATGATTCGTTTGAATACCACTCGACAGAGCAGCTCAGCACCTACTTTATACATTGGCCCATCCCACGATCTGTCGGCGCTTGCTGCTCTATTAGAAACGGTAGAATAGGTGATATTCCACACTTCCACAGTAGATGCAGCAAGGTAGGCCACAACTTAGACAGCCGCCTGAATGGATACGCTAACAGTCATCGTAGCAGCTCCGCACTGAAGGTGAACTTCCGAACCACTAGGGATGAAGATAGGTCGCCAACCGGTGATTAAGCTGGACAGTGAGCTAACCACCGAAGCGGTCGCGTTGACTGCGTTTACTACTCTTTGGGTAGTTGCGTTGGCAGCTTCGAGAACAGTTGGATTACCATCGGAGTTGGTCAACATTGGGCGAACCCATACGCTAACTGCGTTGGTTGCAGCAGCTTTGTTACCAAAGGTCATATCAGTCAGAAAGCAATCCCCCTTTGCTTTAAAAAGCATAGTCGACTTATCTCCGATGGTGGTATCGCTCACCGTAACAGTAGGGGCTAGAGTTCGGTATAAGCCGGTCTGGTATTGCCCTAAATTTACTTGGGAGATGCTTGAATTCAATCCCTTAGTTGCCATTGTAATCTTCCTCCTTGAGTGCTGCCGGGAACACCGACTTAGCCAACTGCATTAATTGGTCCATCCTAGCACTATCTCCGGGGGAAATCAAGATCTCTTTATGCATACCAAGCTCGGAGCAATTTGGTTCCCAAAAGCATTTGCTCGGGAGAATTGACTCAACTGAGAAGGTTGCTTGTTTTGAGCATGAATAGAGGAGCTTGAGGAATGACCCTTCGATTGCTCCTTTGAGAGCGCCCCAAGTGCTTTCGGTAACCAAAGAGGTATAGTTCTGGACCCATCCATCTAAGGTGTCCATTACCACGATTCCCGAGTAACCTACGTATGTTAAGAATTCTAGGCCCGCTAACCCCCTATCAGTCTGGGTGAGTCGGGTAACTGAGTTTCCGTATTTGTCCCGGCTTTCATCTAACCCTAAAGAAATTACTGGCTTTCCTCCGCTCAGGACAAACAGGTATCTCTCGATGAATGACTGGTTTCCGGGCTCTCGTTTTACCAGCAGGTTGCTGAAACCAGGCTGAGGGTAGCTAGGGTATAAAGGAAAGTTGACCCCTAATATTTCTTGGACGGAAACCTTGCAGTTATCAAGGAACCACTCTTTCCCGTCGCTCATATCTGAGCTGAGCATCTTAACTCCCAAGGCTTCTCCTCGGATGAAGCCACGGAGGTCGATCCCCCTAGCCCCCTGATTGGTCTTGAAGTCCTGGATGAATGCCAGGCTGTCGGCTGTGGGGTTGCCGTTGAAGACGTTGATGTCTTTGTCCCGGAACTCGGAGCCTAGCTGACCTAGACCCGGTTCAGTGAACCACACCAAGTCGGGCTTGTGCTCGACTACCTCTGATATTGCCCCAAAGACTTTAATCGCTGAGGCCCCACTAGGATTTGTCGAAACAGGAACATCATCACCCACAGTTCCAAGGTAGATATCCTCCCCAAGGATCTGCCCATCTGCTCCCATGGGTAATACGGACACCTCCCACCCTTCTTCCAAAAAGAACGGCGCGAACAACCTATTCTTGCAAACAATAGTTACTTTCACTTTCTATCTCCCTTTACTCCTACTAAACTGGTCGAATGCTTGGATGGCACCCGGCTTAGTTCCCTGATCTGCGATAGCCCCTTCGGGGTCTAACATTTTCTTGTATTGACGGTTTATCTGGTTGGTGAGATCGATTACCCTTTCGTTATATGGGCTATTCTTGAACAGCTCGGCAATCTTAGGGTTCGGATGGTCGGCCATATCAAACTGAGCCAGCCCACCTATCTTCTCCCAAACCTGTTCATCCTCGGGGCTTCCGTCGTTCTTGAGGACCCCTAGTAATTTTTTGATCTGACCCATTCGCTCTTCCTGCTGGCCTTTCTTTTGGGCAGCGGCGAAGCTAATAGGATTAGCTGAGGAGTCGGCTGACGCGGACATTCCCAAGGTGTCTTTGAGTAGCTGATCCTTGGGGTTGTTGTGCGCGGCTGCTCCTGTAGCATCCATATTGAACAGGTCCTTGACGTTACTTCCTCGGCTTCCGCCGAGGATCTCCCGAACGGCAATCATATCACCGAATAGGAAGTTCATCGTGGCGTTAGCCCAGTCAGTCGAATGGATCTCAGATTTTCTTGACGCTGAAGGTAGGGCCTTCTCTGCTATCAATTTAATTAGAGGGTTCATCTTCTGAGCTTCGGTCAACGCCAATAGTTGGCCGACTGACAGAACAATGTTTTCTCCCCGGTCTGATCGTCCTACGGATTCATCCCAGAACCTCAAGGTCGATTTAACTCCGCCTAAGAATTCTGGTAGGGTGTAGTATTTCCCGTCCCCGGAGGACAAGTGGAAATGCTTCCCTTCAGGGTGGTTCACTGGGCTAACACCGTTATGGGCCACGTTGTAGACGTAGCTGACGAAGGCGGCTTGAAGTGCAAGGTTGGCGAAGCTGGCTAAGGTTCGCTCCTTCAGAACATCCCGCATACCCTCGGAGTAGTGGCTGTATCGGTCGTTGATGACCCCAGCATCTGATAGCTTATCCTTGAGACCGTGCTTCTTACCACCAAGCAGGGAGTAAATGGTGTCGAGAGCTTCCACGGTAGTTTGAAGTCTAGAATACTGAATACCGGGGGTGGTATACAAATTCTGCATCATAGACTTCATCCAGTCCCCGCCCATATACTCGCTATGCGCTCCCATGTTCTTGTTGACGATGGCAGCAGCGGTCTTGGAGATCATCTTGCTGGCTTGCTGCTCAGGGATACCCTTGAGCTGTTCTCCCATCGACCGGGCCAAGCTTTGCTCGACGTTAACAAACGCCATCAACATTGCTCGGTCGATATTCTGCATAACCCCCTTCTGCATCTCCAGCTCGTCGAAGGCGGTTAGGCCACTTGCGAACTGGGCAGCCTTCTCACCCACCTTGCCCATAACTCCGCTCTCCGCGAGCAACGCTCCAGAGGCTTGGGCAGTTTGGCTCTGAGGGTTAGCCGCGTCAAAGAATAGGTCAGAGTTCCCTTTTCCCTGTCTAGAAATCTTAGCTTGCTGAAGGGTCTTCTTTTGCTCCAAGGTCATCGACCCAATGCGGTCTTCAACGATACGAGCAGACAAGGCCCAAGCTGGGGAGAGGTTCAGCCCCGACTTGATGGCGTGGTCCATTATCACGGCGTCACCGATCTCAGCCGACTTCAGGGCAGCCTCTCCCAAGCGAAGGGAGCTGCTAGCCTTATAAGCCGACTCAGTGGCCAAAGACAAACCTTTAGCAATCATCTGAGAACCAAAGGTCTGAGCACCTGAAATCAAGGAAAATTGACGTAGCATAGTGCTCAATTTCTTTAGGGTTGGAGCAGTGTCCGAAACCGGCTTGAAACCAAACATCTCGTCCAACGCCGTGGCATAGTCTGGGTGGAGCCAGACCTCAGAACCTTTGGCTTCTTGCCCGCCTAATACTAATTTTGAGTCAGTGAAAGCCTCGGAGATTCCGGGGTTATCCCGGCTGGAGCTACCCAAGCTTCGATATCCTGCAGGACCTGTCTTGCTGATCTGAACCATCTTCTGAGGGTTGCCAGACTTCTGAGGGACGCTGAGCATTGACCCAGCTTGGAGGAAGTCACCGAGGGTATTCGCCTGGGCAGCACCTCTAAGCTTCTTGGTCACCAGGGACAATGGGTCCATTCTAGCTTCCCGGAAGTAGGGGCTGAAAGAGAGTGCATCCACCTCAGCTACCTTGTCTCTCCACTTCTTCGACAAGGGGTTGTCCCTAAGTTGCTCCAAGGATTCCCGGCTAACATTGTAGACCTGCTGCATTCGGTCGATGAGTGGGAGCTTTACAAAGTCCTTGGGGTTGCCCTTCGGGCCGACTACAGCCTTCAGTCTCTCAAAGGCAACATCAACCTTCTCATGGAACTGCTTGGGGTTTTGGAAGTCCCAACCGAAGTCCTTGAACATGTTCTCAAGTTTTGTTGATGCTCCATACTCTCGACGCACCAAGGTTTCAGCCGGTGCATAATCTGAGTAGAGGATATCAGCGATATACGAGCTGAAGATGTTCTCGCTGTTCCCGTTCTTCCGGGCGATAGCATCGGACATGTGAGAGATCTGGTTGAGGTCCTCCACGTAGGCTTTGAAGGAAGCCTCTTCCCCAGCCGGTGCCCATTTGTTGGTCACCTCAAGCAGGTTCTTCTTCCCGAACATTAGATCGCTAACGTCCATAAAGAATTCTTGCTCTGGCATCTCGGTGTTGACCTTGGAGACATACTCTAACACCTTGTCCCTGATAGGAGCGTGATGGTCAATAATTCGCTCGGTAATTTTCTTAGTGGCCATCATCCGTTTCCCGGCTTCCTCCTGGAAGGTGTGGAGACGAGCACTACCCATATCCCTCTCAGTTAAGGAGTCATCTTCTATCAGGGTCAATAGGGCCTTGGTGGCCTCTGCATCACCGGTGATAGCGTTGATTCCGATGTTCGACAGCATGGCCCCAGTGGACTCCTGGAGCTGTGGTCCGGTCCCGTTTACTTCAGAGAGCATAGCAGAGAAGCCGTTTAGCTTGGCCTTCATCAACCCTTCAGAAGCTTTAACGTCGGTGATGTTGGAACCTAAGTTTATTAGCAGGTCGGTGATATCGTTAGCCGACTTGGTTGCTGCTGAAGGTTTGAAAGTCATCTTCCCTCCATCAACAGAGAACTTAGCTCGGGCCTCCATCACCTCGTTACTTACCGAGGTAAGCCGGTCTTGTATTGCCCCGACGTTGAATAGGTCCTCGCTGCTGGATATCCCAAACTGCTCTCCGCCCTCGATCTCGAAGGAGTTCTTGCCCAAGGCTTCCTGAAGCTTCTGGGCCTTATCCACTCCGGTCATGTGGGCTTTGAAGCCATCGGTCTTGCCCGTAACTGGAACAGCCACCTCTCCCAGCATAGACGCCAACTTGGAGGTATTAAGCGCCTGCTTTAGCTGGGTCAGGTCTCCAGTCTGGTTAGCGTGAGCGACCATCTTAGCCAAAGGAATAGATAGTATCTTCCCATCCATCTGAGAAACAGACTTAGGGTCAAACGGCAATCCGGTTAGCTCGGGGAACTTTGACTCCAGGTATCCCACCAAACTGTCAGGGGTTACAGCTTTGAAGTTGCGAACATTCTCCCAGTTCAGCTTGGAAGACTCAAAAGCCCGAGCAGCTTGGTCTTTGTCGAGCACACCATTCTTCTTACGGGAAGCGGCGATCACTTCAAGCTGTTCCTTGTTGGGGTAGTGAGCTTCCTTAATTCGGTCGGCTTCCATCCCAAACTGAGAGAGGCCAGCGCGGATGATAACTCCTTGGGGGTCTCCGACAGTGTTGGCTCGGACCACAAAGTTCTTCGCCTGGTTGTCTAGAATCCCATTAAGAATGTCCACGCGGCTTTCCCAATCAGGCTCAAGCTTAAGAGACTCAGGAACAGTAACATCCTTCGGGAGTATCTGCTCTTTGTTGAGTTCCTGAGCAATAATCTGGAGGACTTCTTTGTTATTCCCCTCTGTCCAGGCAGCCCCCAACTTCTCTTTACGGTTCTCAAGTGCAGATTCCAGCCCTTTCGTAAAGTAGTTCTGCTTGGCCTCAGTAGAAGCCGCCAGATATTGCTGAATCTCCTGTTGCTTGGTTAGCTCTGCAGTCGACTCGGCTACTTTTTGAAGCTGAGCGGGAATCTGGTTGAGTCGTCGCATATAAGCCGAATCAGCCTGAACAGTTGGGTTCTGTTTGATGAATTCCCCGAGCTGCTTAGCCGTCTCGATCTTGTCTGCTTGAATAGCCTTCAAAGCTGTGGCTTGTTTAGGGTCCTTGATACTACCAGCAACGGATGCAAACTTCTGCTCGGCCAAAGCCTTCTTCTGAACCAACTGGTCATACTGCTGAACCTTGTCCATGAACGAAGGATCTTGGGTTAGTCGCTGCTCAACAAAAGACTTAGCCCCTTCCTGGGCAATCTTAAGAACGGACTCCTTTTGAAGGTTCTCTTGGATTTGGGTCTTGATAACCTCGGTCTTCTGCTTGTATTCGGCCATAGAGGACTCAAAGGTCTGCTTCAGACCCATTACCTGTTTACCCGCCTCTTCCAAGCTTGCTGGGAGGTATTGGTTCCTGACTTCCTTCTGAAGAGCTGCAACGGTCTCTTCAGCCTTCCCAGCAGTGGAGGCCCAAAGGTTGATGTCCCTTGCGCTCACATCGGCTACGTGGGCTAAGGACTTGGCCAAAGCAGGGCTAACTGAGGCACCTATACCTAATAGAGTCCCTCCGCCTAATCCTAGTAGGGATCCACCAATTCCGGCTTTATACCAAGGAATATCCTCGGTAGAACCCGTCAAGGTTTTATCTAGTCCGACCATGTTAGCCATAAGTCCGCCGCTAAAACCTAAGCCTGCCGTCTTAAGTGCTGTAGGAACAGTTTTAGAGATCGTCGACACGTCTGAGCGAGCCAAGTAGTTTCCGATGGCGGGGATCGTCGACTCCATGTGGAGAACTTTCCCTTGATACATCTTGCCGACCGACCCAAACACAGCAGGACCGGCGGACATAATCAGTCCCTCAATACCCCCACCAATTCCTGCTTTGATGAAGTTGGTTAGCTGTTGGGCAGCAGGAAGCTTAGACTCAGGACTATTGGGGTCCATCGTCTGCCTCAGATAGTTGGCACCGTTACGGGTGGCAAAGTCGGTCATAATGGCAGGAGCGTGTTCTGTGGCCGTCATAATCGACTTGAGCAGAGTCCCGGCACCAGAAGCAGAGTTTGCCAAAGCACCCTCGCCCAGCATGGCCATACTGGTCCCCGCTAGCTTGGAAGCCATAGGGGCAATCTTGGGGAGTATCCCTTTGAACACGTGGCCCCAACCTGCACCGGTGATAAACATCGAGGCAATATCAGGACCGTAGCTCACAGCATCTTTTAGGAATTGGGGGCTGTTAGGGTCGCTCAGGATAGCCCCTTGGGTTGCTGTGGGGCCCATAGCAGGGGTCAGTCCGGCTTTTGCGCTGAATGCTGCCGGAATGCTAGCCAAGCTGGTAGCGACCTCCTTATATAGCTCCTCAGCTACGCTCATCGACTTGACGAGCTGAGCAGATACCATTTGAGGGACTGATTTGTTAGTTTCCCCACCTGATAGAGAAATTAGCTTAGCTTTGGTGTCCTCTGGAGAAAGACCAAAGAGACCCGATAAGCCGTGGGAAGCCAGGTCGGCCAGGTAGCTGTTCTTGGTGGCCAGCTTATTGAACTGGTCGATCCCTAAGAATTTACCGAAGTTCACCACATACTGAATCGGGTCAGAGGTGAATCGAACTCCATCTGTCGCATTCGAGGCCATCTCCGAGTTCATCTGCTGGAGCTTAGCTGCTTTGATTTTGGCAGCAGTCGGCGCGTAAGTAGACAGATTTGGACTTGGAATGGTCCCTAATATTTGTCCTTTAGCTCGCTCCAGTTTGTTCTGAGGGGTATACTCTGGGTCGACCTCAGACATAATGTTCGCCACATAGTTCAAAGTCTCGGGATAGGGTTGGCCAGTTTTCTTCATTTTGGCAAGTCCACCCTCACCGGCGTTATACGCGGCAAGCCCTTGGGCGAAGTTGCCCGACTGGGACTGTATCTTTTTCTTGAGGTATTTGGCCGAATACTTAGCCTGAAGGCGAGGATTAGCTGCTACCTCTTCTTCAGTTTGGCCAGTCCCCATCAACATCTCTTTAAGGGTCTCGGGCATAATTTGTCCCAAACCTTTGGCCCCTGTGGGGGAAACAGCGTTAGGGTTGAACGCCGACTCTTGCTTAATCATCCCGTGGAAAAGATCGTAAGGAATCCCCTCCAGGATAGCGTGTTCGTTGATAACGTCATCATACTGACCTGAAGTGTGCTTAGGTGCGTTCTTGAAGTTGTCCGTGCTGGGTCGGAAGACTTTCTTCGCTCCCTTGGAGTCGAAGGGTCGGTCATTTAGCTTTAGAGCATATTCTAGCCCCATTCCCTCATTGAACCAGCTAGCGTGGTTATGGTTCTTGGGACCATATTCCAACTCATTCAGGTGGGCAGCGAAGCCAGTTAGCTTGGCGTATTTGCGACCAAGAGCAGCCTCTTCTGAAGCTGAATAGTAGTCCTGCCCTTCAGGTTTACCTTTCTTGACCACTCGGAAATCGATGGCGTGGCCCGAGTTGTGATAGCTGCTTTTCCCGCCATGGCTATCGGTGCCTGAAGTGATTATGATTCGGTTTCCCTCTTTGTCGGCCAACTGCTGCATGTTGTAAACAGCATCGAGAACAGCGGGTTCGAGAGTATCGATCTGAGCAGGGCCCCAAAGAGCACCAGCCTTCTTCAGCTCCGCAGCTTTTCTCTTGAGGGTAGCGGGTGAAGTTTCTCCACCCACCAAGTTTTCATAATAGCTGACTGCGCCTTTGATAGGGTTTGGAACAGAACCCACCATAGCTTCGGTGACGGCTTTTGAACCCTTATAAAGAGGGTCTTCCGAAGTATAGGCTTTGGGGGTGTGGTAGTTGGCTTTCATCACCGCCCCAACAATCCCACCACCAGAACTCTCCGCAGGTTGGGTATCGTCCTCCATCATAATGGCATCGAAACGGGCCTTGTCTTCAGGGGAGATGTCCTTGACTGGAGGTTCATAGCTGGAAACCATTTTACCCTCTGGGGATTTTTCATCCAGAGGGGCAGGGCTGTTAAGGGGGTTGAGCTTCACTTTCGAAGGGACTACAACAGGAACCGTGGTTTTAGCAGCCTCCTCTAAGTAGGGTTGGCTGTCTTCTATCGGGCTAGGTGCTAGGTCACTTCGAAACGACTCCATTGGTGTTAAGACCTTCCTTATACATGTTCAGTAGGGTCTGCTTCTTTTCGTCGGTCAGACCTGGCTGAGAATCGAGGTATTGCTTGAACGTCCCCAAGGGAGCCGCACCAGGCCCAGCCATCTTATCAATTTTCTTTGCCCATAACAACCCTTCGTCTGGGCTCAAAGCAGACATGTCAACTCCCATCACGTTTTCGTAATACTCGGGAGAACCCTTTTTGAAGATGGCTGGGGGAGCATCATAGCCTTTAGTTTGAAGCTCGGTCAGCCCTTGGTTAGCTTCTTCGAACTTGAGTTTAGCCGCAGCGATCCTTGCATCAATTTCTGACAACTGCTTGGAATACATCTCCTTGTTGGCAGCCGTTGGGAGCATTTTACCTGAAGAGGATTGAATGCCCGCCTTTTGCTTCTCAAGGGTTTGGAGCTGAGTGTTGAACATCTGGGCTTGGGACTTTCGGATACCGGCCACGGAGTTCATGACAGCAATTTCATTCCTTTGGTCTTGACCATCCTTTTGAATATCCAACTGAAGCTGGCGAAGCGCAAACTTTCGGTTCGAGTCTGATAGGTTTTGAGCAAGGACTGCCTTCCGATACTCTTGGGCGTTGGCTTCCTTTCGTTCTCTAAGAGCCAGAGCGTCTCGCTTAATTTGAGCGTTAACGTCATTTCTGGAGTTTGCCCCATTTTGGTTAATTTCAGCAACAGCCTTCCGGCCTTGGATATTTTGCCAGTTGGTTGCTATCCGAGCTAGTTGGTTGACTGAAGCATTGGAGTTCTTGCCCATGGCAATATCCGAGAAAGGTTTGGAGCTGAAGAAGGCGATTGTCTGAGCAGCATCTCGACCGTTCAGAGAAGCGATATACTTCCGACCCTCTTCTGCTCGGCGTCGACTCTCATCAACTGAATCCAGCATCTTCTGAGCTTCCGCTGCTTGCTCGGGAGTTTCGGCCATTTGCTTCATGCTAATAGCAGTAGCTTCTAGGGTCTGCAGGTTGGCCGGGTTGTTCTGCTGGGAGATGAACTCCACCATCGGAGCAAACGGAGCTTGAGCAACCAGATCGGGAACAATCCCCAATGCGCTTAGCTTGGTGTCCAAATAGTTTCCCCACACCTCAAGGTCAACCGCGTCTCTCGCATCATAAGCGGCTATGTTGTTATCAGGGGTGAAGCTCTTATTGAAGATGGCGGTATACATATCGTGATTGCGCATCTGGGAAGTTTGAAGACGAAAGTCTAAGTAGTCGGCCAAGTTGGCATCTGCCGAACTGGCCAGCTTTACCCGGTCAGGAGATTCCTTCAGTCGGTTGGAGATCTCGCCCATGGCCGTTTGGAACTCAGGGTGCGCTGGGTCACCGCTGAACACGATTGAGGAGGTCTGATCAGCAATTTGATTAGTTCCCATCCCCATCGGTTCACCTGTAGGGCTGATAAGGTCGGTCGTCTCCGAAGGAGCATACTCCAAACTCTTATCAAGTCCGGTCTGAGTATCTTCCATCTGGGCAACATTGGCCTTTGATTCCGCTGATACTGGGGCAGAAACTTGTTCCCCAATAGCAGAACCAGCCGCTGAACCACCAGCGACTACCGGGGCCATTTTGACTTTTTGACGTTGAGCTTGAGCAGCCTGGAGGTCATCCTTCTGCTTACTGGCTTGATACCCTAATGTTTGTATCTGCACGTCATTGGTCAAAGCGTTTATTTGCTCATCGCTCAAGTTAGGGTAAAGTTCCTTAACCTGGTCGATAGGAATATTTTTAGCCAGAGCTTGCTTTGCCCCGGTGTATTGGGATTCGTTGTTAGCGAGCTGAGCGGCTAGCTCTGTTTCATTTGGGCCAAAGGCTAGCTCCTTAGCCATATTGATACCCTCGTCAGCGAAAGTTTTTATCGCGCTGCCGAGGATACCACTAAAGCCACCACCACCGGCCCCCCCACCTCCACCAAAGTTGAAGAAACCCGTGTTCCTATTCTGGGACTGGGGTAGAAATGCGGGTTTAACTTCTTGTGGCATTATTTTTTCTTTCCTTTTGGAGTAAGTTTTGCCCTTACGTAGGGGGTTTTTCCCTTTGCTGGGATGGTCGATCCTGAAGACTTAAGTTTAGTGGGGGTTTCACTTAAGGCTAATTTATTTTTGGCTCGAGCGGTTGAAGAACTTATTTTTGGTAGCGCCTTTTGGATTTGTCCTTTAGCTGGTATAGGACCATCTGACTCAATAAATCCTTGAACTCTTTCAGGTCTTTGCTTAGGCTGGGAGGGCTTAGTAGGAACAAGGTCTTTTTTACCGGCCGGAACTAAGGCTCCGCCTTTAGGTGCTGACTTCTTAGCTGCGATTTCTTTCAAAGGCCCGTCCAAAGCTGTCTCTCTCCCTGAAGGGGCAGGGGTCTGCTTAACCTTGATAGGCTGAGGAGTGGACCGGTCGGCTGCACCTCCTGCACGTGGATCAGAAGGTCGACGATTACTTTGATTGTAAGACTGTTGAACCTTAGATGGAGATGGCTTTACTGGGGCTGTAGGAGAAACTTCTGGACCGGAATAAGGAGCTTCACCCCTGAGAACTTTATTAACTGCGGGGTCATAATAGCCCGAGGCAGGAGCCTTAGAATTAGGTTTAGCTGACCTTCCTGGGCCAACTAACACTCGTTGTCGGTCGATAGAACGAATTGGATTTTCCATTCGGGTAGCTTGAAGCCAGGTTTCGTCGGATACCTCTGGGGAATTCTTGACTAACCCTAGCTGAACATCCCGAGTGTAGCCCTCTGGGGCAGGGGAGGAAGCTCCCCCATCGGGGCGCATCTCACCCGCAGAAATTGTAGGGTCATTAGGCGAAACCCTGGAAGGTCGGGTTTTGAATTTAGCTTCCCCACCGGATTTGGCAGAAACCCCCACAGCTTTTTTGGGCGCTGGTCGGGAATTAGTGGAAGGTCGAACACCGCGAGCAGGTGAGCCCGTATTCTCCTCATAGTAACGAGAACCACCACCACTGCTGGAAGGGGGTGCAGTTCTATCGGGGGTGCTCATCCCTTGGGGGGCAGCAGGCTGGTTTCCAACAGTGGCTCCATCCGTAGCAGAATTAGGGGACCCAAATCGTTGGCCTTCCTTTTCAAGCTTCCCATAATATTCTTGGGCCATCTGCTTAACAAGTCCATCAAGGACTTTTACATTGTTCAAGTCAGGTGCCGATTTGTCCACAATGCTCGGATTGTATTCGATCTGTCGACCAACCTGGCCACCGGAGTTGGCAGCCACCATTGCCTCTGGCCCAACAGTTGCGGCTGCACGAGCGTCAGGGACGTTAAACAGCTTGTTTGGGTCTTCTGCAGTTGACGTGGCAGAAGAGCGGGCCATTTCCTCTAAACGACTATTAGCGTCGTTGATCTCCTGCTGCTTTCCAGCAAGGTTTCGTAGAAATTCTAGTTCGTTCACGTTCTTGGCCCACTCTTCCATTTTAGTCCCCTTACAGGAGTCCGAAGTTTGACCCGGACTTATTCTTGTTGCTAGGCTTGTTCTCCGACAGTTGTCGGTTGGGAGAGCCTACTCCCTTCATTTTGCCCTTGTTGGTGTTGGGCATTTTCTTCTCTGAGCCAAAGGTCATTTTACCTTTGCCCATAGCGCCTGGTTTGCCTTTCATGCTAGTATCCTCCTCCCCCGAAGGATGCACCCGCACCGGCCCCACCGGCAGCGAATAACTTCTGGACCTCAGCGAGGATATCAGGGTAAGGTGCTGGAGGTGGCTGCTGAGCCTGTTGGTTTTGCTGTGGCAAGCTCGTAGGCTGTTCTGGCGGAGCGTTCTTCTCAACCGGTGCCTGTTGCTGCTGTGGCTGCGCAGGCTGGCCTTGAGTGACCGGAGCGGTCGGAGCAGGACCATTCTGAGGTTCAGCGTTCTGTTTCTCCTCTGGCTTGCTCTCCGCAGGCTGGGAAGTCTGATCGGTCGCTAGCTGAGAGGTTGGGCCCAGTTGGGTTCCTGAACCTCGGCTGACCTCCATTTGCTGAGGAGGTGCTGCTTGACCACCACCCCCACCAAAGATAAGAGAACCCAGAGCACCAGCACCCATAAGGTAAGGGTTGCCGCTAGACATCAACATGGGAAAGATGCTCGCCAAGGGAGACTGCTGTTGTTGAGGTTGCATTTATACTTTTCCTCCTCCTGAAGATTGTGGCACCAAGGTTGGGGCCGTAAACGGGGCTTGGGTGTAGTAGCTCATTGCCGCTGCAATAGGGGCGTTGAACTGCTGGTTACCCATGTTCCAAAGCTGTTGGGTGTTGTTGACGTTTTGTTGCGCCATCTGGGCAGTATTCTGAAAAGGAAACTGAGCCATCTGGGCACCAAGCTGTTGGCGCTGCATCCCCATCTGACCAGCGGTGCTCATAGCATCGTTAGCAAACTGGTTAATAACCTCACCTTGAACCCGGCCTAATGCGCTGTGGCTAGGGTTTCCTTCGAACTGTCCTTCCACTCGGCCAAGACCTTGTTCCATCAACTTGGAAGCGTTGTTCCCCCCAGCGTTAAGAAACATTGACTCGAAGTTGTTCAGGTTCGGGTTCCACAGTTGGTTCATGAACCCCGCAGCTTGAGGGACCATAGCGCCTGAGTAGCTTCCAAGGTTTCCATAAACGTCGCTGGCATTCGTGAAGGGGCTAGTTAAATTAGGGGCCAAGAACGCATCTCGGGTATTCTGGTCAGCCGCTGGTGGGGGTGCAATATTCTTAATGCCAGAATCGCCACTGCCCACAGGGTTTTGTTGCTGTGGGAGCGGGTTAGTCTGTGGATTGTATCCGTAGCTAGGGAACATTATTTTCCTCCTCCGGGGGGAAGCGTAGGCATCCCGCCCATCCCCATCGGCTGCTGTTGCTGACCTTGGGGCTGTTGGTTTTGCATCCCACCAAAGAAGGGGTTCTGTTGCCCATTAGGGTTTCCGCTGAAAGGACGCTGATTCCCAAACATCTGACCTAGGCTTTGCATAATCTGCATCCAGGGGTTTTGCTGGTTCTGAGCATACATTCCATTGGCTTGGCCACCTTGCAGAAGGGAAGGGATTCCACCAGCGTTAGCGCCACCGCCGAATCCGCCTGCTCCCCCACCGGCACCTAAGAAGGACTGAGCGGTCCCACCTACCCGACTATTTTGGTTAGGCCCAGGCATAGCGATATGCCCCGAGGGGGTGGTCGGAAGCAACTGAGCACCAGAACCGTAGGTAGCAAACGGATGAGCTTGCAGGGAGGTATTAAGAAAACCCCCTAACGGCTGTTCGAGGGCATTGTTAGTCTGGGTCTGACCTGGTTGGACGACTTCAACGCTTGCCATGTAGGTGTTTCTCCATCACTACGTATTTGGGTTCAAAACCAAACCGCTCGGCCAGCTTAGTGGGGAAGTCGGTGCGGCAGTGTCCGTAGATTCTGCTGACGCCCATTTCCTTGGCCAGTCCGCAAAAGAGTATATCAAGTTTTGTTGATGATTGTCTAGGCGCAGAGGAGGCCAAAAACACACCACGGACAAACAGATCCTTATGGTTCTCGAAAATTCCGTTCACCACTTCAGCCCTAGGGGTTACGTGAGCGACTAGAAAGCCGTGGAAACGCTTTTTCAGGAAGAACAGATCGTGCTTCTCTTCCAAACCGATGAAGAGGAAATGGTCATTAACCAAGCTAAGCTTGAAGAAATACTCCAAGTCGCTCTCGTTCATATTGACGTTAGAATACTGAGGGTCGGTCTTGTAGTGGTGATACCCCTCGATAAACGCAGGCCAATCATTAAGCTCAAGTTTTCTAGCGATTGCGGTAGAGTCAACATACTGTGGCAGAGTAGCTAATGGCATTACTGGGTGATCACCTTTCCTGATATCCGATAGTTAACGGTTTCATCCGTGTAAATGTAAATCGAGTCCTTGTTAGTTACGGCGGTGCTCAGAATAATCCTAGTGTGAATTCCAGCTAAGCACGTCCCCGAGATGATAACCCCCACTTGATCCAGACCCCCTGCAAGAGAGAAGGCTGATAGTGGTGGGCTTGGGGTGATGGCGAAGGCTATCAAAGCGTTGTTGGTGGGAGGATAGATTAGTATCTCGCTAATCTCAATGAAGTTCTTGCTTAGGGCCACGGTATCCCAGCCTACAGCCGTCAGCCGACCTGAAGCAACCAGGCTGACAATGCGGTCAGAATAGGTCTTGGAGAATACTCGCTCGGTTCCGATTCCGTTCATCTATCTCACCGATCCTGGAGTCGGGACAAAACCAACCTCCATTTTAGCTATCAGGGGGAAGGTGTCAGAGATTCCTGAGACCTTAGCGTAAAAGTTCTCACTCTCGATCTTGCCGCTGGAGTAAGCTCGGTTGTTGTTGGAACCATCAAATACCTGGGGCCGGTCGACTGACGTTTCTATCCAGTTATCAAGACCAGTTGACCCATAGAGCTTGTAGTCAAGCTGAGCCGATTCGATCCCATCTCGGACTGCTTGGGAGCGAACCCACTGCATAGAAGCCACCTTGACTCCTTGAGAAATCTGGTCGGCAGCTACCACTCCCGAAACCCAATCAACTGAGAAAGGTAAGCCGATGTCCTTGCGATATTCAAACCCAAGGTCGAGCACCTTACCAATGGCTCCGCTCATGATAGGTTCGCCCTTCCAGTCGTTAGGGCGGAATTCTGCACCACAACACAAACTAAAATTAGGGAAGTTCCCTTCCCACCAAGCTCCTGACTTGATATTCAAGGTGAACATAATGGTCAAATCGTTGGTAGTGGAGGAGGGGCAAACCAGGTGGTAAAGGTTGTTGAAGTGGTCGATCACCGCGAAGCTCTTATACATCCAATCCAGTCGGCAGACTTGCTGCATTCGGATACGGATTTTATCCCCGATGGGGATTGCTTGCTGACCGGGAGCACCCATGTAAACATTGTCATCCCCCAGCCAAATATAGCTTCCGTCCTTGTAAGAACGGATCGTTTCGTGGCTGAGGCAACCGACGTTATTGGTGTAGCCTCGAATCTCATAGACCTCGGGGAGACCAACGAAAACTCCGAAGTAAGTCTCGCGAGCGGTGAAGATCATCAACCCGGCTGAGTTGGAAACTACCCCCGTAATTGCCCTAGAGTCTCTAGGCAAATCAAGGAAACCAGAGGTCCCTGCCCCTTCCCCACCATTCCAAGTGTAAGGTGCTCCAAAGTCGCTCCAGCTAAGTCGGTGAGGGACTCTAATATTGTTGTCAGGGTTAGTATGGTCCGCAATGAACAGTCGGCTGTCCCCTGCGGCTATAATACGGGCATTTCTGGGTATTTTAAAAGCGGCATTTGGTTGTTGGGAATCGACGGTAAAAGCAGCTCCATTGAACCCAAGAGTATACTCCAACCCAGCGATAAACAGCTTGTTAGAGAAGTTACACCAAGGAAGATGGTAAGCTCCCGTGGCTATAGTATGAGAAGACGCGTGTTGAAGCCAAACAGTGGATGAAGGGGTAAAAGAGATCAAAGAATCTAAAGTTATACTGCTAGGACTATCAAGTCTAGCCCTAAAAAGAGTATCAGGAAGGTTGGGCTGCTTGTAGATCGGCAAGGACTTGATTGTGGTAGTAGCAGAGCCACCCCCGTATTTCAGGCCCATACCAGGCCGAGGGCGAAGATAACCATTCAGCCAAATAGCATTATTGGTGCCCGGCTGGGCACCCCCAGGGGGGATCTGAATAGGGGCTACCTCGGAGAAGATACCTTGGGATAGGTCCTTCACCGGGAATACTTTTAAGTCCTCGGCCATTAGCGTCGACGCCTAGCTGCTCGCTGCTGGAAGAAAGGATCGTCGATAGGTCCACCACCACGGCCAAAGCTTCCCGAGCCTCTCATGGGGCTCACGCTCTGATACATCTGGAAGTTCTTCTGCTGAGTTTCCTTCTTCAGTCGGCCGAGTTCCCCAACGATCATTGTTGAGGACCGGTTGTCCCCCTTCGGTGGGTTACCATAGAGCATCTCTTGGTATTCCTTGAAGATCGAAACGTCCTTGTGATACTCGGCCATGTGCATAGCCGCCTTGTAGACCAAAGCTTGGGGAGCATAATTCAGCCAGCGGTTCAGAATCTCGCCCGTGTCCTTCTGATACCAGGGACAATCATATAAAGAGAACTGGACAGCATAAAGCCGAACTTTATCGGGAGCGGGGCTGAACTGGATGAAGCTACCATCTTCGTTGGTCTCCAGGATAGCTTGGCAAGGTCTGCTTCTGACACTATAGTCAGAGAACGACAAGCTTTGGTTCTGATCAAGAACGGGAAGGTCCAGCGTGAAGCTGCCTTCCTTGTTGAACTCCTTGACAAAGTTGATCGAGCGAACCCTAGCTGGATGAAAGTGGACAGCCGACGTAGCCTGGTTGTCGCTGTAAGGGGCATAGATCTGGTAGGTGTCGACTCCTGGAGTAGTCTTCAACCAACCTGGTTTTACCCAAGATCCTACAATCGCAGGCATTGTGGAAATACCCGCAGTGACGGGGAAAACCCCGCCCATATTTTTGGGCTTAATCACGAGGAACCAGTATGGATAATCACACAGCTCCCTAACCCAAAGAGGGCAGCAATTCAAGAAGTAGTTGATTGCCTCCTGATTGCCGCGCCCAAATAGGCTAAATACCCGCGATTGTAGTTCTTCTTGGTCCATTATTTCTTCTTGCCTTTAGCCTTCTTTGGGCCCTTGATTCGAAACGCAGCCAGCTCAGACTCCGTGAAGTCGATGGGGCCTAGGTCGATTTCAACATCATCTGGGAGGTCGAAATCAGGGACCTCAGCAGCCAAAGACTCTTTCTGTAGAGCGGCCATTTCTCTCTCCAGGCGAGCTTTAGTTTCCTGAAGGAGACGTTGACTGCGCTCGGTAAGGGCCTTGATTTCCTTCTGGTATTGGGACTCGATGTTGCTTACTGCAACAGTGTTCCGAACATCGGGGGTGATGGCGTTGAACGCTCTGCGAGCGGCTTCCATCTCCTCGGGAGTGTTTCCAATGCAGTTGTCCATCACGTCAAAGACGTAGCCATCTTGGACCTTGGTGGGGGCAAACTTAGCCTTGGTTCGGGTGTCGGATTGGAAGAACCAAGTCGTGTCAGCCAGTCGGCGTGGGTCATACTTGGGCTTCTCATCTTCCTCGATCACTAGGTCTTCAAAATACGCAATATCTGCCATGTTCAATCTCCTTGGTTTGTGGTCTCCGTAGTCTATCATCTTTCCTTAATAAAAAAAAGCCCCCTCCGAGGAGAGAGCTTCTAACCCATAAGGAAAGGAGATCAGGGAAACCTTATGGGAAAGTAGCAATAGGTGGTGAGCCAGCGTTAAGAGGGGTCTTGGTAGGAAGAACTCGCTGAGGTAGTTTCTCCTCGAACAAACACCCGAAGGTGACGTTCTGAGTTCCAACACCCTGAACGGTCAGCATAACCTCGATCACATCACCCTCTTCGATGATTGGATACAAGATAGAACCGTTCAAGAAATCAGCAACCCTAGGAGTATTAGGGGTTTCATTGAAAGCGCCAAAGCTCCATTTGGTAATCGAACGAGCCGGTTTAGCGCCCTCGATTACTGCAAGAGGTTGAGTTCCATTAGGTGCCCAGTAGGTAACCGCTCCACCACCCTTGATTGCCTGCCATTGAGCGTCTAAGGTGTTCCCTGAACCCGAGGACTGACCTGGGCGTAAGATTCTTAGGCTGAACTGAGCAGGAGTGGTAGCTACCGATGCGGAGTTATACCTTACAAAGAAGTCCCGAAGGACCATCTGGTTAAAGTGAAACCCGTCAATGGTAGCAATCACACCAACTGAAGCCGCCGTCAAATCGATAGCTCCAGTTAGGGGGCTACGGTGAAGGACTCGCTTGGAGTCATCCTCCGAGCCGTGGAAACCATGCTGGTTGGACTGGTATTTGTGAAATGGCACCTGGCTAACCGAAGTTACACCGGGAAACTCTTTCAGAATGTTGCTTGAATATGCGAAAGCCATGTTATTCTCCTATCTCAAACTTAGGCCGCTGCCGAAGCTACGCGAACGATTCGGCTGGTATTGTCCACTTTGATGTCATAAGGGCTAGCAAAGCCGCCCATCCATACCCATCGAATGGACTTTACCCGGCCGTAGGTGTCGACGTTAGCGACCTGGAGTTCCAGCGGATAGGTCTCTAACTCAGTTACTGCGTCGTTACCGAAGAAGGTTGCTTCTCCACCACCACCGGGCATATTCTTGAGGACGTTGGATTCCTCAATGAATCTGAATCCGAGGACGTTCCCCATCTCACCTGAGAACAATCGGTCTGGAGCAGCATACTTAGCGGCTTCGAAATATTCTGGGTCTTCTTGCAATCCGCGCATAAAGCGTTTGTTGCAGACGCAGATGTATTCGCCGGTGTTGCCGTAGGTCGGAACCCTTAAGGTGGTGGACATAAACTCGGCCATATTGCGCAGGTCTTCCATCTGGAAGGGACGCTGAGCAACTGCGCCGGGGATGCCGTTACCAACAACCACCGAGGTCTTCGAAGTGTAGTTACCCGTTGGGGTGTAGATACAGTTCGAGGTAATGAAAGGTTGAGCTGCTACACGGTCCAGGGTTCGAGCCGCATCTAGCTTCAGGGCTTCATACAGGATGGAGCCGACGCAGAGTTGGGATACCATATCTGCTCGCTGATTGAGCTGAACGCTGTTGGTGTATTCTTCCCAGCGAACGTCGAAGGTGCTGGAACCCATCTTGGTTACAGGAACCGAATCGTTCTCACCGATTCGACGACCTTCGTCCTCAAGGTTGGTCACCTTAACGAAGCTCATGCGGTCGGATTGGTGTGGGCCGTAATCGATCTCAGGGGTAGCGAACTGACGATATCGCTGCAGGGTTTGGGCTTCCATACGGACTGACTTGCTCAGCTCTGGTAGGTGGAAGTTGGCCACGTCGACCGTGGACATTACGTTTGTAGGCATAGGTCCTCCAAGAATTCTTTTTGAATCTAAGAGCCTCTACAAGGTGTTTGTGTCCTGCCAAACGCGTCCCTAGGCTAGATATCAAGATACCTAAAGGTTATACCCTAGAAATAGTATCTTGTAAATACCCCCCTAAAATAATTAAGGACCCCGGTTGAGGCCCTTAATTTATCTTGATATCTGGAGTTAAGCTGTGGTCTTAAACCCAGGTCGATTTGCTCGACGGTTGATAGCTTCTTGCCGAGCTTCAGCCATAGTATCAATCGGTTGTTTTCCCTTCGGGGGGCCTTGATACCGCTGAACAGTGTCGCCCATCCCGATGGAGGTGATCGCTGCACCATAAGCTCGGGGACCTTGAGTTCGCTTAAGCTCTTCTTGCTCCGCTTGGAACTTCGCTCGGTAGTGAGCCTCCATAGCTTTGGCCGACTGAGCTGACTTGATCATCTTGGTCTCTTCATCCATCCCTGGAAGCTGCTGAACAACTCCGTAAATGCTTGCAGCCACTGGGTCGTTAACGTCGAAGTCAGGAATCTCAGCTTGGATCTTCTGGAGTGCCGACTGACGCTGCTGCATCAACTTCTCAGCTTTCTCTTGTTCCTTTTTCTTCTCCGCCTTCAAGAGATCCCGAACTCGTTGGTCCATCTCTTCTAGGGTCAAGTTGCGTTGTTCCGCTGGGGTGTCGCTCATTGTTATCTCCTTGATTAAATCTTTGGGGTAAGCTGAGAATTCCTTGATCTGGTATCCGTCAATTATCTTCCTCAGCTCTTTGATCGTCTTATTCCTCTCCGATAAAGGCTCCGCCTTTGCCGAAGTAAGCTTCTCGGTCTTTCTTCCCTTTGCTAAGACCTGCTTCATGTGATCTCCTTAAATCGCATATAGCAGAAGCCCGTCCACTCAGTTTCCAAAGCTCCTCTGTAGATGAAGCGGAAGCTAACTCAGTCTGTAGCTTCCGCTCCACCTTCCCTAGAAATTGTTCTAGGGACCAAGGTTCTAGCACTGCTTAGAAACGGCTTTCTGCCACTCGCCGATACCAGAACGAAGCTCTTTCGAGCCCATTTTGGGTCGGTTGGATACAATGCCAGCGTCCTGCTTCTCCGGGTAATCCGTAGTAATCAGAGTGGTTTTCTGCGGCTTACCGGGTTTCTTGCTAGACGTGAATTCAAATACTTCCATGATTTCCTCCCTCTTTCTGCTTTGTCCCTGGAGCACCCACCGTTTTCTTCCGTTTGATGTCCACGTTCAACACTTTAGGCTGCTTGCCACGATCTTTCCAATCAAGTGCCCGGCAAGGTTTGGCGTCTATGATCTCTTGGTATTCGATGAAGTCCATCTCCAGGTTATACCATAAAGTAATCTAGATGTGAAGATCTAGATAAACCCTACCCCTCGGGCAGTAATGAAAGCGTGGGAAACGGTGGACACTCCAGCGGTTGAATTTCTTACTGCCCACCGATGTAAGAGACTAAAGGGAGAGTTACCATAAGAAGTTGGTATAAAAATGTTAGGGGTTGATAGAGAGACAATCGTAGGGTTGATTGCGTCTCTTCTCCAATTATTACCTATCTTCACTTCTCTCCAAGTAGTAATAGCCGTATCTGCCTTAATCCAAAGAGTAGCTGGGGATACTCCATCCACAGAAGAGTCGAACTCTCGACTATAGACAGTGGTGTTAGCCGGAATACTTGACCCAATTTGAAGGTCAAGTATTTTGCTAGGTCCTTTACTTTCTGTCCTGAAAAAGGTAGCCTCAAATCTAGATTGGGGAGATGTCCCGTTCGTTACATTGATTCTTAAAGGAAAAGGGATGGGGCCGAATAGATTATAAGGGGCAACAGAGTTCTCTGCAGCTAATGTAGATTGAGTCCCACATCTAACCCAAGACCCCTGAACAAAAAACTCCGCCCACACACCAGAAGCTGCAGAAGCTACATCACTCGCCACTCGAATAGTGTGAACATTCCCTTTGTTGTTGCCCGTGCCCGGAGGGTCAGGAGTGAAGGTTAAGCTGTAACCTGTTGCGTTTGCCAGTAGGGGGGATGCAGGTGACAAGTCTAGGCAAGAGTTTATGGGATCTGTAGAGATTGGGCTCCACCCATCCCCGCCCTTGATTCTAATCGAGTCTTGCTCAGTGTTAAAGTAAGTTGACCCCAACATTCCATTTGGGGGATCGCTAGTTCTGTTCTCCAGCCTGAAGTTGAAGGTCTCAAAGTTGTTGTCGTCATTCAATTCAAACTGACTTCTGCTGTTCATGTTGGCCATGGTTCTTGCTCCTATCCGATCTGGGGTAACTGAGGTGGGGGGGTCGCCGTCATATTGGGGGGTCCAACATTAGGCAATGGTCCCGGAGGTGCTTGAGGTTCGGGCATCGGAGGCGTTTCCCCGCTCACTGGGTCGGGTGATGGTAAGGATACTTTGTTGAGCCACATCTCAGGGTCCATTCCCATAGCCGTGATAAACTGGCGAACGAGTTCAGGATAATTGATAGACTGAGCAAACCGAGGGTCCGCTTGAGAGGCTTTGGCCAAGAACTGCATGTTCTCGATCTGCATCTGGCGCACCATCGGGGAATTGAACAAGTTGACTTTGAAGTCATACTTGCCTCCCAACTCTTGGTATCGCTGTTGCGCGTTCATCTTGGATAAGGCCACCAAGTCTTTCTCCCACTTGGCGATAACCTCGGGGGGTGAGTTGTCAGTGTTCGGGAGAATACTCGCCTTCCGGGCTAGAATGTGAGCTTCCCACTCAGCATCGGGCATATACTGAAGGGTGCGCAGCATCAACTGCTTCAACAACGGGCTAAGGCATTTCTTGTCTAGCTCGGTGAAGATGTTGGAAATCCACTGAGACCCCATAGCTTCACGCGACTGACTTTCCCTAGCTGTGGTTCGTCCTCGGGTTCGGGGCATTCCCATGTTGTCTTGGTCGGCACCGGTTAATTCCTGAACCGTGGTTTGGAATAGCTGAAGGTGTTGCCAAGCACTCGCGGGTAATTCACCGACCGAAGCTAGTCGAACCGGGTCAGTCCGGTTACCTGAGCTGTTGATGCGGATCACTCGACCAGGGTAAAGGGATGGGTGTCCTTCAGTCAGCATCGGCTCTTCTTGTCCCAAGGCGTCTTCGTCGATTAGGACCGGTGCTCTCATTGCCAAATACAAGTAGTCGTTGAAGGCGTTGAGCATTTCGCTTCGCTCGAAGAACATATCGACTGCGTGGGTCAGTGGGCTCCAGCCGAAGACTGAACCGGGAGTCTCAATGAAAGGGGCTGAGATGACCGACAGTGAGTTGTCCCAGTGGGGGATCTCCACAGGCTCCGCCAACAAGATGTTGTTGGCCACCACGCAGTATTTGTTCTCGAAGATGATCTCGCCGGTGGCGTTGTCCTCAAGAGTCCCCTCGAAGTGGAGTAGCTCGATCTTCTTACGGAAGGGTCCCGCAGTTTGCTGCTCAACGGTCTCATGGGTCTTGCGAGCTGTGGTGGTCACCAAGTTACCTGAGCTGTTGTGGATTACCATTTCCACTTGGTCGGGGTCGAAGCCAAACACCTCAGCGTTCTTGCGGAGCTGACCGGGGGAAATCAAGGACTTCCACATCACATACCGCTGGGTCTCGGAGCTATCTCGACGAACGGTGGAAGAACTCATCACCTCGATCTTGAGCTTGGGTCGGTTGGAGTTCACAATGAAAGGTCTAGATTTCTTGCCAACTGGGTCTGGGTTGGGAATGAAGTCTCCCATCGGAAGACCCCCACCTTCCTCCATAGCTCCTTTGGACTTGAGCGGAACCCCATCCATATTGACATACAGCGGCATCACGTGGACGTTACCCGAGAGTAGCCCAAATCTGCTCAGCCGGTTGGTCGCGGTTCTGAAGTCACTATCTTTATCTTCAGCGATCATCAAGATGAGGTCTTTTACCGCGTTAGCGTGGACCTTAGACTGAGGGGCACCTTTGGACTCGATATCAAACCAACTTGATGACTTGTCGATCATCTGGCTGATAGCAGCAACGTAGCGTTCCACGAGCGAGGACATAAACGGATATTTGACCTTGGACTGCCAGTCTTCTTTCCCGTCGCTGGAATCATAGGTCAAGTTGAATAGCTCGGAGCAGCGGTCGTGACGCTCCTGGTAAACTCGGTAATTAGCGTCCTCGTAATCCCAAGCCAGCTTCACTTGCTCGGCAATATTACCCCAATCGTCAGGAGCTTGATAGATACCTTGGGTTCCCTCACCTGCAGTGGCCGTTCCTTCGTTGCGTTGCGCAACAAAAGTAGGCTTAAGGATTGTGGTCGGATGGGGTGGGGTTGTTCCAAAATAGGCCATTTACATGTAGCTCCTTTTAACGTATCGGGGGATGTTTCTGGTAGGGACTGCTGCCGACCCAATGGCCTTATAGCTGAGCTGGGTTCTCTGAGGGAACGGGTCTTTGAGGGTTCGGATGTGCATAAGGGCATATCGGAAAGAATCCATGATGTGGTGATATATCCCTTTCTTGACAATCTGATACCCATCCCCAAACTTTTCTTTCTCGTGGCAATAACCTGCCTTGAGCGCCTGAATGAGATGTTTGCATCCAACCTTGTCAAATACCATGTAACCCTTACCGCCCGAGTTCCTTCGGAGCAGGGTAGAGATCAACTGCAGACCTGGGCTGATATCAGCTCGGGTGCTGTTGGTGATGATCCCCAAGCTCTTGAAAACTTGATTGTCAGTCAGGCCAGTTTGGTGGTCGACTTGGTTACCGGCTACGTCGGAGAAGTCTTGGTATTCGCAGCAGTCGGGAAACATCATGTAGCATTGATCCCGAACGTCTTCAACCCACTTTTCAAACAGAACGTGCTTCTGGAAGAAAACCTTCATCACCCTAATTTGCCTACGGTCCCAGTCATCCTGAAGGAGGGTGCAAGAGTTCCCGTGCCAGCCCATATCCCAGCCGCGCACAATAGGAAATTTAGGGTTCCAGTTCTTGATGAGGTCGAGTTCACTTACGTGAAGTTCTTCCGAGAAGTCCTTTTTGAAGATCGGAAATCCCTTGACCTGTGGGGAGAACTCTCCGTCACCCATCCGGCCTTGAAGGTTGGTCCCGGCCATATCCTCGGCCAAATCCTCCCGGAAACCCTCTCGGACCAACTCGTTCTTGTCGACGTTGGCCTGTAGGACTCGGTAACGGCTGTGGGGGTCATAGGGGTTCTTGGGGTTGTCATCCGTTCCCCAAAACCGCTCGTGAACCCAGTGGTCTTCGTCAGGTGGGTTACAGACGTAGTAAATCACCGACCGGAAGTCACCTTCGGCCCTCATACGGCCGGGCATTGACTCAGCAAGCTCTTGGGAGATGCTATCGACCTCCTCTAGGATGACGATAGCGTAAGAGCTACCACCGATCTTGTGGGACACAGCATCCTTGGAGCCGACCAAGGCTTTGTCCGACTTGAAATAGATGGTCGAGCCGTTGTTGAGGACGATCCTAGTATTGCTAGGGTCCTTGTGCTCCTTATGCTCGATGTTGTTCTGACTAAGAATCTTAACGCAGTCAGTGTAGGGCCCAACCGTGATTTCAGACATCGTTTGGCGGACAACCAGCGCATTAGTATTGGGATAGCTGCAGAGAACGTCGAGGGCCTCCCCAAGAACCGCCCAAGTTTTCCCTGAACCGGGGTTTCCGTAGACGAGCACGTGAAGAGAACGAGAGGTAGGCAAAGCCACATTTTCCAGTAGCTCTCGCAACGCTCGCTGGTTCTCATTTCTTTTAAACCCGGCCTTGAACTTCTGGGACATCTCCGTAACCGAATCGAAGATGTCAGCCAGCTTCGTCATGACTATTTCTTCTAGGGTTGGCATCTTTCCGTTGACTAATATTTTTTCACTATGCACGTAGAGATTCCTCACTTAACATCGGGATGAATGCTCGCATCCTCAAGGCCACGTCTCCCCTGGAATCAACAGGGACGTAAGGAATAACGACTTGAACCATAAATTTGATGAAGAGGTTCTGAACGGCTTCGTCGTAGCTCACGTTCAGCGCCATCTGCTCTTGGATCTTGCGATATTTCTCAGCAATCTCGGCTGAGGTCTTCAGAATCTTGAGCATGCACTCAGCCTCTTTGATTGTTATCCGGCTGAGTGGCTGGAATACTGCGAAGTAAGCTTCCTTCAAGATCTTCAGGATTCGGTGACATGTTTCCTCATCCTCATTGTCGGCCATCATATCGAAGACTAACTGGAAGAAAATCTCTGCCTGACCCTTGGAATTAGCCTGAATGGAGTCGTTCACTTCCTCGGCTAGGGTGCGACAGCGAGCAAGTTCCCCTGATACGTTTTGGATATCAAGTTCGCCTTTATACTGGTCATAACTCATTTGGTAGTTTTTAGGTGTTGCTGATCTCATACTGAGCAGAATACAAGATTTCTTGATATAAGGGAAGAGGGATTGACCAATAAGAAAATGTCCTGTATAAATGAACTTACTGATTGAGAGGTGAAATGAGTGACGAAACCTATCTAGCCGAGATGGGAACTAGGATATGGGCGCTTCGCAAGAAGAAAAAGCTCAGACAAGACCAACTCGGATTTGCCCGGAGCCAAATCAGCTCGATTGAATCAGGAGATCGTAACTGCTGCATTCTCACTTTAAAGAGAATCGCAGAAAAATTAGGTTGCCGAGTAGTCGACCTACTACCCTATTAGAAGAAAGAGAGAAAGTCATTGAATAGCCAGATGAAAGTGAATGAACATGGGGTTGTGGCCTTTAACGTAAGGGAGAGTCAATTCAATAAATACCTGGTGGAAACTGAAGATGACAACCGAGCGCCCGTCGAGATCTATGCTAGAAGTTTTGGGGGTGCTGCCTACCACGTTGGGAATTCCTGGGCTGAAAGATATGGTGACGATGACATAAGAGTGATTGTCACCTGTATAGATTACCGAGGCCCTAGAATTCACCCGTATGAACAGATCGAGTGGGAGAAAAGGGGGACCATTGTTTTTAGGACCAAATCAATGGGAGCCTATTTCCAAGCAGACCAATTAAACGAAAGAGGAAATTAATCATGTGCCACCTTTATGACCCAAACGGCAGCTTCTGGAAAAGTGAAGCGTTAGTCCGACTCAAGATGCCTGGAATGGTCTTCTGCCTATCCCAAGCATTGGAGTTCCTGGCTTCGACCCAAGTGACTTTCATGCTGGCCCCAAGCCCTGAACTAAAGAAGCTCCGTGACGGTGCTCAAAGTGCTTGGGACACCCTTTACCCCGAGTATCGCGAGCTTATCCTGCGTGACATCAAAAGCACCCGAATGAGTCTGGATGATATCGATAAGATGCTGACCGAAGTTCTCAAGAACAAGGGCAAAAAGCATGAGTAAACTCGCTATCGGAATCGATCAGAGCTTCAGCCAAACCGGCCTAGCCTTCATCTGGAAGGATGGAAAAGGCGAGGTCAAATACCACGTGGTGAGCTTAGGGACCAAAGCCGGAGTGGTGACCGAATCCAAGGCCGCTAACCTGGAGGCTGTCTACCATCGAGCGTTGACTATGCGTTCCAAAATCAAAGCCGTGGTCAACGAATTCTTGGCCGACAACTTCAGCTACCAGGCAAAGGATGGGACCTACAAGTATCGCAAGCCCGAGATCACCTTGGCTATGGAGATGGTGGCGCTGAGCACTCAGAACCACCACCTGACGGGTCTGTGGTGGATCCTGTGGAATTGGCAGCGCGGGTTCGCGGACAAGTTCTTGGACGTTCCCAGCAGCACGGTCAAGAAGTTCGCGACCGGCAAGGACCGTGGAGAGAAGCCGACTGACGAAGTTCAAGCTGCATTCCCTCTGGTCAAGGTGAACAACTCAGATAAGGGTGACGCTTTGATTATGGCCGATATGGCCTGGCAATTCTCAGGCGAGCCTTCAGCAGGTAAATGGCCTTTCGATAAACTCTGCGGGCCGAACAAGAAGAAAAAGAAGCTCAAAGAAATCCAAGAAGAGCAAGTCAAAAACTTGGACACCAAAAAAGAGAAAAAGGGGAAGTAACGTGGAAATTTTCGAGATGACCTCGGGGTTAGACGGGAGGCTGCTAATTGATGAGCAGTCGACTGAAAAGCAAATCAGGGTAAAAGTAGTCGAAGAGAGTGGGTATTCTGAGATTGACCTAAGCTTGGCAGACTTGAAGTCAATGGGGGAAGCAATCAACCTCTACCTAATCAATCACTACGGTCGACAACAGTCCGCCGACTACCAATCAAGAATCCTTGATGCTTGCAAAAAGCTCAGAGTTGACCGAGCTAAGGAGTATAACAACGGTGTCAGCGTCGATACCTACATGGCCTTCGGAACCAAGAGCTACTTCACGTTCATCTGGACTAAGATTCTTAGGCTAAAGTCGATGATCAGCAAGCCCAATAATCAATATGAAGGGTTGCTGGACTCCATCTATGACGGCATCAACTATCTGTTGTTCTTCGGTGCTTGGATTCTCCAACAGCTCGACCAAGGTAAAGAAGGCGACTCCGTGGATATCTGCACTATCCTGGATGAAGCCGACCCAGCTACTCGGGACTTCGTAGCCAAATACCTAGAGTCAATCAAGGGGGTCAAGTGAACGAGAATCTGAAGAGGTTCCTAACTTGCCCTTGCCACATCCCGGCTCAATATAACGACAAGGGCGACCAAATCAGAGCCGCCAAGTATGTTTATGAACAACCCCAGCCCACAACCGAGGACTTTTTCAACGGGATGGAACTGTCCCGACTTCAGCAAGCAGCGGATGACTTTGACCGACTGACAATAGAGCTTGTTCTCTATGATCGTTAAAAGTATGGGAAAAGCCCAGTTTACCAATGGGAGTGGGTAAGGAAGTCGATTAAGGTTGGGGCCGAGCCATCATTCTTCCAAATCGTTATGGAGTGGGAAGGTCCCACCCTTAAGGTCAAAAAGTGGGGTGCTATTAAATCTGCTGACCGCGGCATCGTCAAGAAGAAGCTCATGGAATACTTTGGGCTAGTCGAGAAACTAAAGGAGAAATTGGGATAATGGCGCTGACTAAAATCGAATACCTGGGTGAAAATGCACGGATACTAGATGGGGTTTTCCAGGTAACCTTTGACGCGGGTGTCACCTGGATGAATAAAAGCGTTCTAGATGTTGAGCTGGTTCGACAAGTGGAACACGCTCGGAGAGAGCACCTTTCGTCCATTTTTCCTCTGGGGGAAATCATAAACGAAATCAACCACAACAATGGATGGAACGTCACCAAGCCGTCTGACTGGGAAGGTGACAAATATAAGATACCCGCGGTGCTCGCTCTCATTCACTCAGAAGCCAGTGAAGCTCTGGAAGCCTATCGTAAGGGCGACAAGGAGAACTTCGCTGAAGAGTGCGCTGATGTATTCATTCGGCTCTTAGATATGACCCACGGGCTTGAGATCGACTTGGCCAAGGCTATCGCCGACAAGCTGGTCAAGAACGTCGGTCGGGGTTATCGCCACGGGGGTAAAGTAGTCTAATCCAATAAGGAGCGGGTAAGAAAGAAGCCCCCTAGAAATCCTAGGGGGCTTTTCTATTTGCGTTTCCCGGATACGTGGGACCTTATATCTTTGAGGAGGAACTCAGTTTCCTCCGGCTGGAGGGTGATGACTGTATACGGAGGAACGTGGTGAGTGTAAGTCGAGCAAGATCGGTCATCACCCGGTGAACCCATGATTATGGATTCCTTTTTTGTCCAGTAACTGAAGTATTCCCAAGTGACTGGATCATCTTGGTGACGCTCATAGAAGTCCAAGGCGGCAAGCAAGAACCCTTCAGCGACTTTAGCTCCATGCTCCTTGAGTATCCATACCAGTGGGCTTCCTTGTCTGAATTGTCTAAGCCCGGTCATCTGATACCTTATCGAATTCCATAGTCTCCTCAGCAGTCTCAGGGTTGATGAAGTTCCTGAACCTCTGGAGAGTCTGAACGTGCATCTTAACTGGAGGCATCGGTTCCCAACCTGGATGAAGCTTTCGCATCCTCTCCTCATACTCAGCTCTCTGGATAGCATTGATCCTTTGCTGATCAGCAGCAGCTCTCTTCCGCGCTAATTCTTCCTCGTTATTACGGCGCTTCAAGTCCTCGAAGTAGTTATCCAGCTCCTTCAGAACCTCGGGCAGAGCGAACGTCGCCTGCATCTTCATCACGAACTGCTTCTTGATATCGTGGATGTGGTCAGACAGAAAGTCCAACTCATCAAAGTCTTCATCGTAACACATTATTGTTTTGCCTTCCTTCGTTCTATAATATTATTAGGGAAGTCTTGAATCTGAGACCAAACTTGCTGAAGGTCGTGCTCGTGTTCTTCGATCTTCCGCTGGATAGTTTTGAGTTGAGTGTCTATATTGGCTTTCAAGAAGTAATAAGCATTCAACTCGTCACGATGGCGAAATACCTCAGCCCTAAGCTGGCTAAGTTCATTCTTCTCCTCCGGGGTATACTCTATGCTCACAACCACCCCCAGTGATGGGCCCACCCGGCCAGCGATACTAGAACGCAGAAGGTTATCCACGCGTGTAGGGCAACATTAACCGGGTTGCAACCGGGACCGTCTGATTTAAACATTACTTCCCTCCTATCTTTTCATCCAAGAAATAACCCCATCGACAAAACACCCACTCTTCTTCCTTGGGTGGAATATAGAGGACGTTCACGTGAACAGGGTCAATCTTTAGGTCTGATTCGGTTGTATTGGTCACTTTCAGGAACCAGTTATGGGGATTACGAGGGTCAGAGCTAACCTTCCTCATCCTAATATAATCCTGACAGGCGACCTCGATGGAGTTAGCGTGTAACTCCAGTGGGTGGGTTTTCGTATGCTCACTTCGCACCCTAACTTCTTCAATCAGGTATTTCATTCTTGTCCCCTATCTCTTTAAGTGCCAGATGAAGTTGGGTTAACAACTGGTGAGGGTTAGCTAGCCAGGGGAAAAACCTGGGTGGTGGTTCAGCATCTGGGTCATAGAATTCACACTTCAGTTCTCGCTTCTGTTCAATCGTCAGATGAGGGAAGGGGCCATGCCCCCAGTTACTCATTGATGCCTCCTACAGAACCAAAGAATCCCTAATAAAAATAGGGTATCGATGATAAAATGAACCCACCAGGGAAGGTTATAAGTCCCCGCATCTTGGTTCAAAAAGTCTTTCCAAAAATCATACATCTTCGTTACCCTCCTTACTTAGGCTAACTGGGGGTGACCCATCCATCCTAAGCTTAATCCAATCAGGAATGTTGTCGACTACCCAAGTATACTTCATGGGAACCTCGCAATGTTCTAGCTCGTAGAAGTTTTTGCACATCTTCATTCTCATTATGGCCTTATCGATTTCATAAGCCATCGAGCGGAAGACAGTGAACTCAGAAGAGGGAGCAGATTCTGGGCGAGCTAAGGCTTCGTCCTTAGCAATCTCTAGTCTAGTGATAAGCCTCCCCATTTCATCCAAATTATTCCCCACTATGCAATGAAAGCTGTGACCGTCCACGTTAGTCTCCCGACCACAGCCATGGCATATCCTGGTAATGCTGTTATCTATCTCAGCCATCTTAACCGCTCACCCCAATCAAAACAAACTCACAATCAACTGAGCAGAGATGGTGAATAGCTCGCCTAACATGACGATGGATTTCCCCTTCGGGAGCAACAAAGCTGTTCAGTAAGAATAACTCCGCCAGCAGCACTCCGGTCTTAACCTTAGTGTAGCATCCCTGAGCTAACTCCCCATCATCGCTGTAAGGGAATAGGTTAGGATAACTGGAGGGGTCACCACAGATAACATTCCACATATCCTTACCTATGGATGAGACACCGATGAGTTCAAGTAGTCGACCACCTTCGTTGATAAGGGAAGAGGATACTGGAGGTTCTTGAGACCCTATCCAGTGGAGCATCATTAGTTCGTATGGGTAATATAGTGATAGGTCAGACGCCATTACAGTTTTCCTTTCTGAAGCCAACCGAGGATGACTTTCTCCATTGGGCTGAGGTCTTCCCACAAAGGTGCATTGTCGGGCTTGGTTACCCCAGCGTCTATAAGATGTTGCCTCACCTTAGCTCTCTCGGGGTCTAATGCTTGGGATAGCTTTAGGTTAGCAGCGTCAAGCTTCTCAAGGTGCTCTCGCTCTTGTTCAGGGTCCATATATGGAAATGGTCCGGGCATAGTTGGTTCTCCTAACTTGTGATATGGCCCCCTTCGACAACCTTCGGAAAGCTCCGGCTAAAGGTTTGTTGATGTCCACTAATTTAATTAAAAGATACTCTCTTGGGGTTGTGGGCCCCCGTTTTAATTTTCAAACTCCAATGACCACCTAATTATTGTAAAAGATAGTATCTTAGGTTGTCGACCGGGCGCATTAAGTTTTTGGGACTCCAAGGGACACCTAATTTAATTAAAAGATACTATCTTGGGGTTCGAGACCCCCAATTCAATTTTCAAACTCCGAGGGGTGAGGTAGGATGCAGACAGGATAGCCCCCCGGCCCCCAAGCCCAAGTCACAACCTCAGCGCGTTCCGGTGGCACACCTCCCCTGCCTATGGGACCCATAGGGTGTTGGGGTATGGCCCCCTAATAAAACTAGGTATAAAGGCGATTTGATAGAGAGAACTTGACACTGACCAAACCGGATATGCACCTGCCAGGATATGCCGACAACCCATAACCCCTAGTAAAATTAGGCAATACTGCCAGTATGCCCCTGGTATCTACTCACAGTAGAGAATACCCTCAGGATTTTGGCTTAAATCTACACTGTGAGTATAAAAATGGCAAAAACAGCACCCCACCAGGACGCGTATAAGCCCCGCCTAGGCGTTTTAGGCGCTGAGGTAGGCTAAGGTATTGCCTGCCCTCCTAGAAGGTCGTAGGAGCAAAATCGGGATCAAGAAATTTTTTCAACATGTGGCGATTTTGGCACCTGAATACAGTGTTACTGGACGATACAGTAAAGGTGTGTCCGGGTAACCTTAGCAGGTGGCTTCCCTGGCCAAATCCGATGGGTATCAAGACGGCTTGACGACAGGCGTCCAAAATAATTTTGGGAATGCGTATCTAAGGTGTTGACACCCTAATAATATTAGTGTAGTCTGTTGACACAGGGTTGACGAAGAACCCTGGACCTGGGTCTCTCGGGTCCGCTACTCCGGCGGGCAGCACGGCTCTGGTTAACCCGACTAGGAAAGTCGACTAGTGCTCTCTATTCTGTGCGTATTGCCCAGAGGTCCGACCCATGGTCGCTTGGGTTGTGGACGGTCTTTGACAATTGAATAAGCATTTCATATACGTGGGCTTTGGCTACGGCTATACCTATGGGCTTGAGTGTGTCCTTATGATAACTCTCCCCTATGTTATTACCTGCTCCTATATAACCTATATGTATCTTATGCGACAGGATGCTAGACTATGCAGTAGGCACGTCTATTATTTTCTCTCCTTGTGGGGGAAATAATATTCCTGGGTTCTGACCTGAAAGGACGCTGAAGAAACGTCGCTATCTTAGACCGTGACAATCTAATTTAGCAAACAGCAAAACTCTACTTAGGTGAACACAATCTCTGTCCGCTCCACGTGAAGGAGACGATTGGTTGTTGTAGTCTAAGTGTGGATCAGGCGTATGCTGTTATACGTGGAAGAGGTTTTAGTCGATAAGGTGTAAGAACTGAACTAGTGGTTTGTTTATATCTATGTCGGTTAACTCTATATGAGTTAACCTAATTAATCCTCACACCTTGCGGGGGATATTTTTCCCTGGTCGCAGTGACGGCGAAAAGGTTGTTCCCGCTGAGGTGTAGGATTAATTAGGTTAATTGATGGGGGTTTGTTGGGGCTGTTCGTGGCCCTAATAATTGTAGGGTTTGATTTGTTTCGACCCGTGTTCGTATGTTATAGTTTTATTAGGGTGCAGTGAAGGCGCATTATGTGACCAATAGCGGCCCAAGGAGTTATCATGCCATTAGGTAGAACTAGGGTTACCTTTACCCAACCTGAAGTATGGAAGAACTTAGATGCCAAGCATCGGGGGCCAGTTCTTACTGAGATAAAGGCTAACCCTTACAGCTTGACCGTCCATCCTCCCGAGTGCGAGTATCCTTTGAGATATTCATGCGCCAACAAGGAAGCGGTAGTAGCCTTACTGGACAAGCACGGTCGAGAGGTGGAGTTTGTTGAATGGGTTCGCAAGGCTACTTACAAACTCCCCGAGGGAATTCTCCTCTGTGGGTATTGGGAAACGGAACCTGAAGAGGACCTCTGTGCAATAACTATCGAGGGTCCCGACGTTCTTGAATGGGAAGACTTCGGGGATTATTGTTAATGGATGACCGTGAGTTCATCCATTCTCTTCTCAATTCTTCCTGCCCGGTTACCTCGGCGCAGGCTTATTTGATAATAAAATTCTTAGGGTGGAGGTAGTCATGAGCAAGTTTGCTAATCGGGTTTCGGAAACGCGTTACGAAGGTTTGGCATACACTAAGATATGTCCAGGCTATTGGTCTTTCGTATCCTGGGATGTCCTATCAGGAGAGACGAAGGATAAGGCAACTACAGTAGGGGCTCACTATCGCACAAAAGAGGAACTGCTTGCAGACCTCATTCGATATGCTGAATTCTATGGGTGCCCATTGCGAGCCTAGTTTTTCACAGGTTACAGGCGCAGGAGCCGATAAGGGCCCGGCCTTAAGGAGTAGTCAAAATGGCAAAGGTAAATCTACTGCCAGGCGATCAGGTCATTTACAAAACCTGCTTCGTCTATCGGAACCTTACCCGAGGATGTTATTCCCTTCGGGATGTGAAAACGCGTAAGGTTATCGCTCACGCGTCTGAAGTGTCTCTTGTTGGGGGAGTCACCTTCAAGGTGTCTGCTAAGGGGCGTGAACGCGTTCGGCGGGAGAAAAAGAAGTATATCCACGCGGGGATGGTTGGCAAAGTTTGCCATTTCGTTCCTATAGATGACATCATCTATCCAGGGACAATGTATTCTAGAACCCGAGAAGAATCGGCTCGAAGAAACTTGGCCTTTGCCTACGGCAGCGGATGGTTGAACGTGCTTGACGATTGTAACGTGGTCGTCACCTATAACCCCTATAAACATGAGGGGTTTGTTGAAGCTCCTCAATTAGAATACCTGCCCTCACCTGATAGGGTGTTCACCTCAGCGAATTCGGCCTTTCTCGGTCGTCTGGTTCGCGTTAGTAACCCACGATAAAATTATTAGGAGTTAATCATGGATAATATTGAACTGATTAAGAAGTTCGACAATAGTTCCCTTTGGGTAGCCACCCATTCTGACGGGAGCTTAATCTACTCCCTAAGTGATTTCCAGGAACCTCAAGAGGGAAGCTGGGGTTCCTGGGAGGGATTGCGACACATGTTGGCTTGCAAGCATGGCCAGATCGAAATGTATCCCGACGAGGTGGAGCTTCCTATCATCTATAATTTTCTTAAGGAATTCACAGGCAACCCGGACATCAAGCGAGCAGCGGATTGTCTAGCATACGGCAGAAAGTGCCGCAAACGTGGAATGCTACAAACGGCCTTGGAATATGAGGCCAAAGGCGAGAAGATGCTCAGCAAAGCCGTTGGATACACTATCAGCGATGCCTTGCTGACTGCTTGGGAAACTACGATGGGGCAACAGCACCCAAAAGAATTAAATGACTGGAGCGACTTTCTATAATGAGTAACGAGGATACACTAATATTTCTATACGATGGCGACAATCGGGGATGGAAGACGGCCCTGCAATGTGCCTTGGAGCTTGGGACCTCGGGCCTCTGGTCTCCGGCCTTGTCCGAAGAAGACGTGCGAGCAATCGAATCTTCATTGTCTGAAAAATGCGACCCAGAGGATTCCTGGGCAGGTCAAGAGGTAGCTGAGGAATGGATCAGGTCGGCACGTCTTGAGAAGGATGGTCACACCTATGATCTATACCAAGACGGCAGCATTTGGGCTGTGCGTGACGATCACAGGTGTGGCGACGAAGGCCCGCTAAGCGAACCGGATAACTTCGAGGACCCTCCCGAAGGTTACGTGGTTATGACCTTGCCCAAGAACTGGGCAAGCTATTTGGTGAACGGGGATTCCTCGGGAATGGAAGACGAGCTTTCGGATCCTGAACACCCATTGACCCTCAAAGAAATTGATGACCTTGTGGAAGGTGAGGTGGTCGATTGTCGCGAGCATGGGTTTGTGAAGTATCATGACGCCTATTGCCTCCAACCTTTGGCAGGTGACTGCCACCAGTATTTGATCGATATGCGACGAGTAGCAAAGGAGACTGAAGAATAATGAACTTACTATGGATTAATCAAAGTTCGACATGGATGAAGCAAGAAGATCGGCCCCTATTCCATCAAGCTTTCACACCTCACCATTCAACGGGTATCCACAACAGGTTAGACCTCATTCTTCAGTTCATAAAGGACGGCTCAGAGGATGTCGATGCCGTCCTTTATGATGCAGAAAAGGGTGAGATAACTTGGGAGAAGCGCATACCCCGAAAAGATTTCTGGGGTATTGAGTTCAACCAGCGATGTCCTGGTGGTTACCTTCGGGAAATCCCTTCCTGTGCTTGGGCTCACTTGCCCAAGGTGTCCGACATTCTAAAATCAGAAGGAGCGTTTTCAAAATGATTGAGACAATCAGAGAACAGGCTGTTCAAGCCTTTGAGAAAGACCTTTCAGAAAGGGCAACGATGTTCCTCACTAAAGGTGACATTCTCACCCTAGTTAAGGAATGGGAAGACGTTAAGGAAGCGTTAGGTTTCCCTGTGGCAGTAGAAGACCGAGGTTGCTGCCAACCTCACGCCAACAAATGGAAGGGCTTGGCCTCTGTCGCTACACTGGCTGCCGATGGAAAGCTGACGATCAGTTATTCTCGCATGTCTGCTGAGCGGACATACTATTTGCCTGTTGACCTAGACAAGGATAATTGTCTAGACGAGGTTACAGTTCAATCCCTAGAATTCTTAGGGTATTCAAAGAAGGCTGGAAGGTGGGCAAAATGAGCATTGAAGTTTCAAGGGCATCCCTCGGGGATGAGTTTATCAAATATGTGTCTGTCACTCAGCGACAGATTGACAACGAGCGGGGCGAACGGCTCCGCGACTTTAAGATCCGTGAGAGAGTTATGAAAGGTGAGGCAGTCCCCTTCGGCTTCACTTATGACCACCTTTCGGGATACCTTTGGGTGCCTGGTTTTCTGCCCTTCAAGATAGATAGCCATGCCTATGAGCTAACTGTCTATCTTGTGACAGTCAGTCAAAAGAATCCTAAACCGGTCTTCAAAGTTCGGTCGACCAAAGGGACGGGCTTTTATGAGGCCGTGCTCTATCAATACCAGTATTCAAAGGAGCAATCATGAAAAGAATTCTTAACTTCAAAACGACTTACAGTGTAACCCGCAATGGTGCCAAGGTGACTGTTGAACTGCTCGGCGCTAAGGATTATAAATCAATCCAGAAGGCAGCAGTCCACATCAACGCAGACATAATGGTTCCCAAGGTTTACCCATCGACTGTTGACCTCACCGAGTTTGTTGACAGGCAAGACGAGGATAAACACTGGGCTAGGTTACAGGCGCAGCTTGACTGTCTGCTCAAGTATTGCAAGGAGTATGAACTTGCACACTTTCAAAAAGAGATAGGCTTCCACATCAACAGCCGAGCCGATGGGGTCTGGAACAGCGGCAAAAAGGACTGGATGGTGTGGACCCTGCTAAACGGTCACTATCGGGATCGGTTCAACCTTCCCAGTGACGAAACAAGACGGGCCAGGGTGCTCAGAGCAGCAGGGTTCGCTGTATGAGTAAGAACGTCTCTATTGTCAATAATACTGGGGTTGACCTTAGACCACTAAGCTTCGAACTAGTGGTGAAATGGTTTTCTCTAAGGGTGCTCCACAAATACAATCCCGATGGTTCAGACCGAATCATTGTCGACCCTAAACAACCTATCCAATCAAAGGAGAACGTATGCCAGCAATCATAGTTAAATGGTTTCCACGGGGTGCTTATCCTCCACGGGTGAAAGCCCAAGTTATGTGCGCGGGGGGCGCATTCGTCTACGAGGAGAAACTTGAGGGCACCGACGATTCGGCATACTTCAAGGCATTTGGTCGGCTCGCTGCTCAGCTCGGTTGGGTTCATGGTCGGTGGTCTTGGTCGGCTATTGAAGATGGGTATGTGTTTGTGCCCACTAATGAAGGTGTATGCCGAGTTACGAGGTTGGGGGTTATGTGGCCTCAAGGATCAGGCGATCCTGATTTCGTTGCCTTCTCTGAGGATGACCTAAATAAAATTAGGGGGTCCCACAAAGAACAGGCTGACGCGATGCGCGGGATGTTGGAAAGGGCAGCGGAGGCATCATGCAAGACTACCTAACACCGTTCGTTATCACTTTGTTAATTCTGACGGGCATTCAATTAGCCGTCGACTATTTATTCTAGGAGGAATCATGGCAACCTATTACATTGAACGATGGCTCGGTGGGTCTATCTGGAAACCGGATAAGAAGGAGATCATCAAAACTGAATTGACCCTGGAGCAAGCACAGGCCCATTGTAACGACCCCGAAACCAGTTCCTTCAACTGCACTTCAGACTGGGGTAAGGCGCTTACTGAGAAGTATGGCGTTTGGATGGACACATACAACGAACACGAGCCAGACAACAGGATTAAGGTAAAGTTCGGTGGTCTCAGCAAAATGATGGGGGTCCTATAATGGAAGACTTCGTTTTAGTTCCAGCATACGAGCTTATTCGAGTCTGGCCCGATGGCAGGCAAGAACTTGTCAACGGAAAGATCGGAACCGAGCAGCAGGCACAGGTCTGGTGCAGAGAGGCTAACGCCAGAGAAGAGGCCAGCCCTTGGCATACCTGCTACCGTCCCCACCTGTTCGACGGTCGGCAAGTTAAGGTGGCCAAAGGGCCAGGATTTATTTAGGAGGAACGATGCCAAAAGAAAAACTCAACGCCCAAAGCCTTATGCAAATCATCTGGGACGTATGTCAGAAACCCACCCTCGCTATTCTCAAGGGGGACAAGATAGAGGGAGCAGTCAAGCAAGTCTTCAGAGGTGGCAAAGAAGCTCGCTGGATAGTATCCCGGCCCCTGCAGGGGTATGAACTACTCGACCGCGACGAAATGTGGGGGATGAGGGAAAAGTTCGGCTACGAGTTTGAGAGAACGCAACCTTTCGACCCTCAGCGACCAGATGACCTAGACACAAACGGAGGTGACACCTAATGGACCCAAACTCAATTCAGTTCGAGCTAAACAAGGAGGTTCTCTTGGACAGACTCGGGTGCTTAGTTCAAGAGGCACTAGAAATTTATGGGGTCACCGTTGACGAGCTTAACGATCTGGTTCTGGATATTCATCTAGGGAGATATGACACTTGAAACGGCTGCTCGCTGACCAGATGGGCTTGGGTAAAACCTGGATAGCCCTCCACCTCATCCCCCAAGGGTGGGGGGCTATCCTAACCGGCCCAGTCAACGCCAAGGAGGTTTGGGCCCAACACGTGGCTATGCTCCGGCCGGAGATGACCATCAAGAAGCTTAAGAGCCGTAAGGAGTTTGACCTTCCGGTTTCAAACGAGGCCGTCATCGGCAACTACGAGCAGATCGAGGGGTCGATTGGGGCCCTTGCAAAATACCACCCTAATAAAATTGTTCTTATCATTGATGAGATCCACCTCATCAAGAGCCCCAACGCTAAAAGAACGAAAGATATCCGCAAGCTTGCGGAAAACATCCGGGAGCAGGGCGGCTTGGTCTATGGGCTCACTGGCACAGCGGTGCTGAATGGTGAATCGCTGGAGATTTGGAACCACCTAATAACTTTAGGTGTCCAAGACATTGCCTTCCCCGGCGGGTTCCCCGAGATGTGCAAACTGGGAGGTCTGGGTATGATAACAGTCCCTAATGGACGGGGAGGCACCGTTAACACCTGGAAACAGGTTCGGGACCCTCAACCAGAATTTGCTGAGCGGCTGCGCCGGGTGATGCTACGGCGCACCAGGAAGGATGTGTTCAAAGATACTCCCGCCAAGATGTATCATAAAATCCTTATACCGTTGGAAGGAGCAAAAGGAAGAGAACTTAGGGCCCTGCTAGAATCTTTACGCAAGGACCTAGTTCGCTATGGTAACCGGGACATTCTTGAGGTTATGGCCGATCCTTTGGTGCTAGAAACTTTATCTATCATCCGCAAAGCATCGGCTGACCTCAAGATAACTGAAATGTTCAAGTGGATAGCTGAACACGAAGAAAACTTCCCTAGGGAAGGTGACTTCTACCCCGAGCCGCTGTTGGTGGCTTCGGCTCACGTTGAGCCTATCGAGTGCCTAAGAAAATTACCTGGCTGGAGAATTATCACCGGCGCAGTCAAATCAGAGGAGAGGGGGGAGATTGCCCAAGAGTTCCGGGATGGCAAGCTAGCTGGTGTGGGCTTCACTATCGCTGCCGGTGGTGAGGGCATCAACCTTTGCCGCCAAGGTGCGCGGAGAATGCTATTTGTCGACTGCGACTGGCGACCGGGCAAGATGTCACAGGCCGAAGACAGGCTGCGGCCACACCAGCTTAAGGAGAGCTGTGAATACAGCTACCTGATATTGGATCATCCTCTAGAAGTAAAAGTTTGGGAAACACTTATGCGAAAGCAAGAATACAACGAAAAGGCAGGTTTGGGAGAATGAGAAAAGCTAAGAGGTTCAGCTTGAGAAAGAACGACCTGGGTATTGTTTGATGGATAACATCTTCATCGAAAGGAACTCAGACTTTCCCCACTTGATAACTGTGGTTATCAAGCCTAAAGATCTTATCAACATGATTGATCGGGCTCACGATTTCGTCTTGGAATATGAGGAGGAAGACACCGACGAAGACCCTGAGAGGGACCGAGACCTTAACCTATACTGTAACTTGGGCCAAAAGGCCCACGAAATCCAAAACACAATCTACCAAGAAGAGCGGCGCAAAAATATTAGGCGACCAAGCAGAGGAGAATAAGATGACACACAAACGATCACTGGGATACGAATTGAACAAGTTGAGAGGTGAGAATAGCACCTTAAGATGTGAGCTGCTTAGACTCCACGACCAACAGCGAACAGTGGAGAAACTACAAACCCACTGCCGGGATTTATCCGAGTCCTTGCAGTCGGTGCTCAGTAAAAATGCCAAGCTGCAAGAGGAACTCGACCAGCTTAAGAAGCGACCGACACCAAGGAAGAAGGTGGCCGTCAGTGGTTAGGGCTGTGTATCTTCCAGCAATGTTGGATAGTTGGGGCATCTCCTATTCATCTTCAAAAGATGTCAACAACCCTCAAACCTGGTATTGGTTTTACCACGGTGGGCGCGAAATCTTTAAATGCGAGGACTATTCCTTAGACCTCGCAATCGAGCAACTTCTACTTAAATTAGGGAAAGAGTGGTTCAGAAGAAATGAGGATCTGTAACGAGTGCAGCCACGTCGACGGAGACCACGAAATGGACTGCTATGGCTCGGTTGTCCTGTTCGAGCTACAAGCGGTCATCGAGACACTTAAAGGCGTGGAGGAAGAACTTGATTCGCTCGTGGCCGGTGCTTACAGCGGTCAAGTTCGGGCAGCAAGGGTCGGTCTGTCGGTGTTGCGGGCAAACAAAGAGAAGGAGCTTTATAAAGAATGAGCGAGCAATCTGCTCCAATCGAAGTTAGGGTTGAGTCCCTTGAAGAAAAGGTGGAGATCCTATCGGGTTTCATCTACAACCTCTGTGAGCGGGTAGAATTCCTGTTATCCCTCCTAAACAACGATGGTAACAAGTGACCTGCAAACACTGTGGTAAGCCGGGGAAAGCTTGTTGCCAGCTATGCGCCAAGCTCAACCGGGTGACCATAGAGATTCAGCCCCTAGACCGGCGACTTCTCTGCGCCAGTTGGGGGGTCGAGGATATAACCAAGGTAGTCAGCTACCTTGTGAACAGAGAAATCAGAACATTGAAAGTGGTGGCCGAAGATGACACATGAAGAAATTGAAAAACGAATCGAAGAAAAGATGGCGCTCATAAGAAAAACAAGGGCCGAGGGTTACACTGTTTACAACCAAAAAATGTTGGAGGTTGATGAGATATACAAAGAAGTCAACCAGCTCAAATCTAAGTTGGGGGACTTGAGTCCAAGAACCTTAAAGGGGGAGAAGCTACCCCACCCGGTTCCGATGGTGAGCGGATGAATGGCCAGCTCTATGTGACCGACTCGTATGATCGATGCCCCCTCACCAACTGGAGGTTTGAGGGAGTTTTAAAGCCCAAGCTCATCTACTGCAGTGGTGGCATCTACTACCTGTTAGGCGAGGGGAGTTGGGGCCTAGGCCCCCGTGAGAAGTGTGAGAAACACTTCAGGAAGTTGGCCATCAAACAATGGCTGAGCAATCGCCCGTATAAGCTGGATGTTCAGCTTGATTGCTTACACCAACGCTGCCAAAGACGAGCTTACCAGGAAGGTAATGAGTTCGACCGAGCATTCGAAATCAAGTGGAACAATCTACTGCAGGAGATGCTGTGGGAAGAATATCGGGAAACAATCACCTTGGAAGGAAAGGAGTATAAAATTGACTGAGGAGACAGTGTTCAGGTGCATCCTGCACCTAGACAGACAATGCGACGGGGCCAGGTCGGAAGATGGTCGGGGCTTCAACGGAATGGATACCAACTATGGCAAATCACTGGCCCGACAGATACGGGCTAGGAACAGCCAGTCAGGCGCTCTGAGTGCCAAGCAACTGGAAGTGGCCTGCAGGATGCTCAGGACCTACTCTAAGCAGCTAAAGCACATCCTAGGACGAGAGCCGCTGGCGTTCCACGATGGTGGCTTGGTGGAGGCTAGGAGACTGGCAGAAATCAAAGCCGTCGAAGGTGTCCCCTACTATCGGGGCACGGTGGTCGGTGAGACCCTAGAATTTGTATGCCAGCGTCGAGACCTCAACGATGATTTCGATATGGCCAAGGGGTTCTTCAAGGCCGTTGGCTGCCAGTGGAAACCTCAGAATGTTACCGGGCCGGAGAAGGCCCGATGGGTGATTAGAATAGACAAGCTCGTAAAATTGAACTGGAAGGCTCAGATGCCAGCTTGCATCGAGCTAGACCCAGCAGCCGAGAGGAAGCTTGCACCAGCCCCTAGAAATATTAGCTACCCCCCAATAGCCGAGGGCACTCGGCAATACCAGCTAGAAGCAATTTTGATGATGAGAGAAGGTTAAGATGGAGAAATACGTCAGTGACTATTCCAAATACTTGATAAACGAAATAAGCACCGAAAGCTACCCTCCATTGGAACTCTATGCACTAAACCCAGAAAGGGCGGCAGAAGCTGCTGCGGAGATTTGGCTGGGCAACGAATTCAAGTTCAGACCGGATTGGGTCAAACATTGGAAACCTAGCTGCGTTGAAGTCCAAGTGGAGCACCTCGCTAGCGGAAGGTGGGAGCAAGGAACGGTAGAGACTTCCTTGGATGACTCACTTCGGCTTCCCACTGTAAGATTCGACTATTGGCCCTTCGATGTATCAAGGGGAAGGTATAACAAAGATGAGTGAGGACAAAGCCAAGATAGTTATTAGCTGGGACCCAGCTAATAAAGATGCACCCATCTACGCTCTCTGTGATGAAGACTACCTACAAGCGAGGAGAGCATTCATGACTTACTGATATGACCGTAACCCTAGCCACTACAACAATTTCAGCGAGCATGAACTTAAGAGACTGGCTTACAGAATCAAAGAAATTAGAGGTGACAGATGAGCAGCACGAGCGGGTTGGTCTGGTTCCCCCAGAACCTAGCAAAAATATTAGAGATCAGGGAGTTGAGTGGGGTGGAGTTCAGCCGACAGTGCTATGTCACCCACGGCAACACGGCTCACTGGCTTAAAGGCAGAAGCATTCCGGGGAAAAACACCTGGCTTAGAATAGAGGAGGTGCTTGAGTGCCCGATGTGGATGTTCTTCCACCCCAAGGGTGCTGAGCTGTATCTCAAGCTCCATCCGAAGTTGGTGGCGCAATGAGTGACGCTCCGCTGCCGCTAACCCTCGTAACAAACATCGACGTGTTTGAAAGGTCGTTCAATCGTCGGTGCAAAATCTGCGACTGTGTGTTCACTAGCCCTTGTAACGACGAAGACAAGGAACGAGAGTGGATGAGGGGCCACGCTGAATGTGCCGATATCTGGAGGATGGCCAAGGAGTTCCTGGCTAAAGCAGCTCCGTTCGTGGAGAAGAAGCTACCGTCAGGGGCATTCAATGAGCTTTCATCCGTAGTCGAAACCCTCCAAAGTATAGGGAAAGGATATTGGTCAATAAATCATGATTCGCAAGGGAATAAAGGTCAGCCTCTGGGTGAAGTTGAGCCCCGGAGCAGTGAAGAGATGCCAGAATAATGGCTGGCGTTACAGCTCGGCAATGCGGGCTTGGATTGAGTGGAGGAAACAGTTCCACTTTCTCAAGCCCGAGTTTAATCCAGAAACTTTGGCCAAAGAAATTCTTAGTTGGGGGCACCACCTAATTTCTGTAAACCCAAGTGACCGGGTGGAGTTCGACCAGCAGTTTGAAATGAACTGCTATCGGTTCTCAAAGTTCATAGAACTAGTATACAAAGGAGAATAATCATGGAAGATTCGGACAACCTGGAAGACTACATCGATCCAAAGCACCGGATAGTTTACAACTCGGTAGAAACCATTTCTGAGGTCCATCACAGCTACAAAATGACCTGGGATGGAAAGTCCCTAAAATTTTACCAGGGTAATTGGGAAAGAGTGATTTCAAAATCCGACACCCCCGCCTACTTCCTGACATGGGAAGAGTGCCAAATACCTGAGAGTAAGTTCGGACTCGAACTAATACATAAAGGAGCAACAGAAAATGGGAAAAAGTAAGAAGTTCAAATCGTTCGCGGAGGAGACCTCCAGGGAAATTCAAGATCTGAAGGCTCAGGTTGGTAGCCAGCTAATCCAGGTGCTGAAGTCTGAAGAAAGGGTTGAGGAGATTACTGAGAAGTGCCTCACTCAGCTAAAGGAGTCGGCCGGTAACACACTGGGTGACTTTGCCAAGGCTCTCAGTGACCACGAGAAGGACACTCGCAAGAAGCTGTATGAGACTAACAAACGGGAACAAAGTCAGCAACAAAGCCTCAACGCTATCGCCACCAAAATGGATGAGGTTAAGGATAGCAACTCCAGCTTGCTCACTAGGGTAAACCAGCTCAACGCAGACCAAAGCAACAAGTTCTACGAGACTGACAGGAAAGTTAAAACCTTGACTGCTAAAATTGAAGCTTTGGAGCACGAAGTGGACTCCAAAGAAAAGCAATGCCATCGACTGATTGAGCAAGTTGAAACCCTCACTAACCGGCTCAACGAGCTTGAACAACTGGTGATGATGGGCAGGGCCAAGCCCAAGAAAAGCAAGAAGTCAGTTGTCATCGACCCCAATGAGGGGGAACCTACCTCTTTTATACCTCAACAATGGGCCCCACCTATAAAGAAAAAGCCTTATGACCAGCAACCAAAGAAGTCAGTATTCGATGGGGTAAAGCTTAAGATGTTGAACCCAGATGGAAGCTTCACCGAAGTAGCTTCCATCCCAAATGTGGGTGCTCCAACTCTTCAAGAGTTTGTTAAAGACCTCAAGGACCAGTCCCAAGCTTTGGCTACTCCTAGGAAGGATGACCCCATCACCGCTGAGCTTAAGGCTCTTGAACAGTTCTGCAATGAGAAGAAGAAACAGGGGGATGCTGAAAGGGACAAGGTGAGGGGTCTACCCGAATGACTTACGAAGAAGCCTTCACCAAGTTAGTGGAACAGATAAAGTCAATGTATGAAGACCATTATGATTGGTCTTCAGTAAAAGAATGCACCTTCTTCATGCACCGTGGCAAAGAAAAAGCCTGCTTAGAATTATTAGTTCTAAGCGACCAACTTAAACAGTCCGTCGATGAATAGTTAACGGGTCCCGTCTCCTCCAGTCGGTTCTGATCAGTAAGAAGTTCAGGGCTGATTGGCGGAATTCTTTTGGGTTGGTAATACCTTTTACAAATTCTATCAGTTGTTCTTTGGACACCCTAGTGATTCCGCTCTGTAGGTTATGCGAGCGAATGAGGTCGAGTATCTCCTCCCTCCACAGGATGTTGTGTTCAATCCAAGTCTCGGTCGTCAACAGTTTAGCGTTACGGACCTGACGGCTGTGGATGACTCCAAACTTTCTCCACACCTCAACGATGCCCCAGTGGCGAGGTAGTATCTTCAAAGCGTCTAAAGTCATCTGAGGGTCACAATACAGCGAGCACTTGTCGAAGTAGCGGCTGTATTGCATTGACTGCATCGGGATACGCTTCAACGAGTCGGCGCAGCTCTTAATCTCCATTCCGTGGGCGATCAGCCGGTCACCCTCTGGAACGATGTGGACCACATCGGCTCTGACGTTGCTGATTCCAAATTCCTCAATGAACATCTCTCGGTCACCAAGGGGCTCAGCCTCATCAAATATCCATTTACGAATGTCTTTGTCCAACAGCTTGGGAATGAGGTCGTTAGCCTTCTTCTTAAGCTTCTTGCTGTAATAGGCCACACCGGCCGATACTGTGTCTACATCCATGGTATGCTCTCCATTGTGTAAGATAAGGCCATCCCATCCCATAGCCATCAAAACATTGAACCCACCACCCTTTGTGATTTACGGGCTGCCCCCAGAAATACCAAAATACTATCCCATTCTTCCAGTTGCTTAGGCGCAATACAGGATAACCGGTGGGGGATAGCCACATAGGACGGTCTAAAGCGTCTCGGGATTCAATCAACCCTCGGGATCGGGCTTCCTCTTCTAACAATAAGATTCGGTCAGCGTCCATCTAAGAACTCCTTTAACGCGGTCTCCACCAGGTAGCTGGTGGACCACTGCTCGATCTGGCACCGGAACCTTGCTTCCTCGTGGAGTTCCGCTGGGATGCGGGCTTGTATTTTCACGTGGTCGCCACCTTGGGCGGGCTTCCTGAAGGTTCTCTGTGGATATTTCCTTGGCTTATTGGTCTTCATCCGACCTCCAATTTATCTTGGTTCTTACTTTATATCTATTAAAATTAGGTAGTAGAGAACAGGATTCGCATAAATGCCAAGCCCCGTTGGCACCTAAACAAACTGTAGCTGGGTTAGTGCAGTATCCCTCGTTAGTAGAAGGGTCGTTGGTTTTGGGGTTCCACTCGCAGATACTCCCAATTAACTTATATTTCTTCACGTGGCCTCCAATGGGAACAGCGGTTCCAAATTCTTACTGTAGGGACTTCTGAGGTTATCAGCTTGGTTTCCTGGCAAAACAAGAGCTTAGGCGGTTCGAACCAACAGCTACCATACTCGCTCAGATTGTCTTTAGCTTGGTAGCCTTCGAAGAAGTCACAAGTTCCGCATTGCTTAACGGATTTGCTTGGTTGTCCCATAGCGTTTCTCCAATCTGATTTCGTTGTCGTCTGAGGTCAGGAAGCTGCTCTTGGGGACCGTGCATAGCACAAGAGAGCATTCGGTTTGACTCATTGATCTGAGTAGGTCAACGAAGCCAATGGTGCCCGACTCGTCCAGTCCCCCAATGGGATCGTCGATCATAACGAAGTCCAGCTTACCACGGCAGCGGTCGGAGAGCACTCGACGGAGCGCCAAGAGAATGGCGAAGGATATCCTCCAGGTTTCCCCCTCAGAGTATCCGCTTAAATCCTGTTGGAATTGACCGTTATACAAGACAATCTCGAACTTCTCCCGGATGCTCTTACTGTCGCTTGGATAGGTCACCTTGAACCCACCTTCGGTGAGCGACTGAAGGTATAGGTCGGTGTAAGCCTCCAGACTATCCCGCAACAAGTCGAACATCACGTTCTTGATGTCCTTGGAGAACCCAAGATAAAGATCTCTTAACACCTGAATCTTGGGCGGTAGCGACTTGTATTCGGAGTTGAGCTTGCTGAGCTTGGCTGTGTAGGTGGACACGTATTTCTCGGAGTCCTTGAGGGAACGAGCTAGGCTGGAAGTGTCGGGCTTGATTAGGAGCTGATCCTGCAGGTGCAAGAGATCGCTCTTCATATCGCCCACGTCGCTTAACAGACGGTCCCTAAGTTCTTCCTGTCGGTTGTGGTGCTGGATGTTCCTGTCCACCTCAACAAGCTGCTCCTGGGCCTTACGCTCTGCGTCTCGGGCTTGCTGGCGCATCTTCATCTGTGATTGGTAGGTGCGCTCCTGGGCGTCCTTAGTCGCTTGAGTCACTGGCTGAGTGCAGAACCGGCAGATGGAACCCACCTGAATAGTATTAGGGTCGATACCAGCCTTTGATGCGTAGGTGTCTGCTTGGGTTCGGAACTGATTGATCTGGCCCACCAAGGTTTTCCTGGCATTGAATAGCTCGTCCACTGGAGTCTGAAGGGATTTGAGGACCTTAGCATACTCTTGCTCAGCTCGGTGGATTCTCTCCTTCCGGGCAGTTATCTCGGCCTCGATCTTCTCTTTGCGTAGTCGGTCGGCATCTTCAGCTTGATCGATCTGGTGCTTGAACAAAGTGACATTGCTTTGGTGGTGGTCAATGCTTTGCTGACAGAGCGCGACTTCCCTAGCTAGGTCGGTGTATCTATCCTCCAGCTTGTCGTGGTCTTCCTTGAGATACTTAGCCGCGTTCTGGAACGCTTTGTCATTTACTAAGTAAGATAGTATCTTTGAACGCTCGGCGGGTTGGGCGAGCAAGAACTGAGTGCTATGGCTCGACCCACCTAGAAAAACGGTGCTGCAGAACGTCTCGAAGTTAATATCAAGAATTTCTAACAACCTACGCTGAACTGCGTCCTTGTCTCCCTTGATGGGCTCGACCTCAGCGGTCTTGGGGTCTAGCCAAGTTGCCGAGATGCTTTCCTTCTTGTCGATCTCTCTCGTGATAACCAGCTCTTCGTGATACTCCCCTAGCACCAGCCTAACCGCGCAGCGGGTGTGGCCGTGGCTGATAAGGGATTTCCCCGAGCGACGGCCCGAGGTTCGGCCGAAGATAGCCCAGACGATAGCGTCAAGCACCGTGGTCTTCCCCGAGCCGTTGGAGTCGACCTTGGAACCTCCATCGTGGTTAGTGGCGGTGATAAACCAAGTTCCTTTGTCGAACTTGATCTTGGTCATGGAGCTGAAGGAACAGAACCCCTCCATCTCAACTCGTAATGGTCTCATTCTCCATGCCCCGTGCATCTCGGGCAAAGAATCCAGTCTTCTGGGTCCCGTTGTTGGTGTGCAAACCAGTTGGAAATGTCACTTAGATCCTTATTATCTTCGGGGGTTCTCTTGTCCCAATCCATTTCAATCAGATACTCCCAGCGTTTGAGCTTGTCTTTCTCCTCCTGAGTCCGTCTGAATAGGGCTCGGTCGCGCATCACCAGGGTGGTGAGGTATTTGACTATCCCTTCGGGTCGGCTGCGGATGAACTCGTTCAGTTCCTCGCTTACGTTAAAAGCTACTTGTGGCATTTTCTCTTTACCTTTCTTCCTGGTCCGGGCGCTTTAGCGCACTTGGCTACTGCATAAACTTCATTAGGCTTTCCACATCGGCAGCAGTCTAGAACGTGGAGGCTTCTCTGATAGATCGTAAGCCAAGGAACCCCCTCTAGCATAAGATCAGCTTTGCAGTGAGCGCAAGTGGTATAAACAGGTATCTCTCGTGCATACATCTCACCAAGAGCATGAAGCTTACGGACCAACATCTCTTTGGAGGTGGAGGAGATTTCTTGGAGTTCTGGGTTCCCTTCGGAACCTGGGTGAGTTACCGATATTTCTAGCCGGTAGTTAGCGTTCAGCATGGTTGTGCCCTCCGTTATATCTTCCCTCAGCGTCGGTGATTATCCCAAGCTGTTGACGTAGTTGGTCCTGGTAAGCTTCGCGTTGCTTAATATCCTGTTCAATATCTTTTCTCTTCTGCTTGTCATTTTTGATTAACTCACTAAGGTAAGCCCGAACCCCTTCGGGTTGGGCTTTCAAGAACTCCGTTAGGTCTCGGTCTAGCCGAAATGAAATGCGAGGAAATCCCGATCTCTTTCCTCGTTTAGATACGCTCATCTTTCTCCTTTTCTTCCCACCATGGTTGTGGCTGGTGGTATATGAAATCCTTACAAATACTATGTTTTGGCATTACCCGGTGGTGAAGATCGCATATCAAGTCTATCTTATTCAGCATACCGGGTGACCTATGCTGACAAGCGTGGCACCTTCTTATTGGAGCCCATGACTTCTGCTTCGGGTCAGGCCATATCGGAAGCACGTCCATTATTCGGCCTGCCTCCTATAATCGCATACTATCAAGGGCGACTTAACCCCAAGTAGTCGGGCTTTACCTAAAGCGTCTGAAGGGTCTAGCTCCTCTGCTACCACTTCATTAGTCTCCCGGTTGATTGCCTGCCAGACTACAAAGGTGGGTCCACCAGAGCAAAACTCTGATAATGCTTTAACATCTTCCGCAGTCCATTCTGAAGTATCTGAAATTGTTATTTCCCGCCAACGGGAAGGCTCGTCAGGGGCTACAAATCGATCATAAAAGAACGAGTCTTCCATCATGATTCCACTCTCTCCCTTCCTTTGTCTAGGTATTTCATTGCGGTCTTGTAGTGGGTCTCCAGCCATCCTCGCTGCTTCAGCCACTCGCGGAGCACATCGGCTTCTCCTGATTCGGAGCTAATTCGTCGCTGCTCCATATCCGGTGAGCTAGCACCGTAGGTTTCGATGACTGGGTTCAGGTGTCGGTATAGGTTTCGCACGATATTGGCCGCGCTGATATGGCACTTGAACCGGTTGATGTCATCGGGGTCGACCATCGGGGCAGTGGCCAAGGTTTCCCCGGTTTCATCCAGTTCCACTTCGTAAGTGGCATACTTGGGGAATTTGCTGGGTAGGCTCACGGGTTCAATTTCGCGAGAGTCAGTGTCGAGTATCCACACCTTCCCCAAGTGGTCGTCTCCGAACTGGTGGCTGATAGGGGCCCCGAGGTAATAGACGCCCTTAGATACCTTTTGGAAGACGTGGTAGTCACCCAGCAGGGTTAGGTGGTAGCTCTCGGGGTGTAAGTCGGTCAGCCTTATCGGCTGGCTTACCTGGAACCCACCTAGGTTCGTTACGCCTTCGGCTAGACCGATGTGGGCCATAAGAATTCTAGTCTTCGTGCGGTCTTGGTAAGTGGCTTGGGCGAGCTGGTTGCAATAGTTGCGGAACAGTTCGGCTGTATACCAAGGCAGCATATAGATGCAGTAGTCCTCACCTCGGAGAATCTCGGGAGTCACCACGATCTTCGCCAGGTGTCGATACATCGGCATGATAGTTTTACTAGGGGTTGAAGTCAGTGGAACCTCGTGGTTCCCCCGAATCCAGTAGACGGTGATTCCTTCGGCCTTGAACTCTTCCAAGCACTTGCGGACAGCGTTAAGGCAGTGGATAGTGAACCGGTCTTTCTCGTGCAGTAGGTCTCCGATTATGAAGCACATCGTCAGCTCGTTGGAGACACAAAGGTTCTTGATGTCCCTGAGAAGTTGGGTTCCTCTTGGGAGGTCGTTGGATTTGACGTGCAGGTCAGCGCAGCAAAGGGCCCTCATTCGTCTTCATCCTCATCTTCTCCGCATTCACAGCAACCTTGTTGGCATAAATTGCAATCTGAGCACTCGTCTACGCAGCACCAAAAGTTTGCCCCGCAGCATTCGCAACAGTCTGCAATCTTGTGAGGGCGAGGGAGAACTTCTCCACATCCACCACAATAGGCCGTATCATCATATAACCAAGGATACTTCATAGTCGGTGGCCACACTCTCCGCAGACTGGGGGGACGTATTCTAGGGACTCTTGCTTGCTTATCCCCTCCTCATAAAGCTTGATAGCTTTGAACTCGAACTGGCGGAGCAACTTACGGTCGTCGACTTCGACGGTCGGATACCAGGTGTCGTTGTTAGCCTTGCGGGCGGGCATAGACAAAAAGTAGTGACCCTCCCTCGTGCGCATTAGCCGAGCTGAGTTGATGGTGATTGGGCCGTAAGCCAAGGTGACGAAAGCTATCAGGCCCGGCTTAAGGTTGTCGATGTAGACCACCTTGGTCACCTCGGGTTCGTGGAATTGGTCTCTACATATGCACATTTAACACCTCCAGTATTTCTTCGGGACTACAGTCCGCAGGTTCTTTTGAGTAGCTAATAATCTTAGGGTTAGGGAATAGGCTCCGGGGAATAGCCCGTGGAACCTTTCCTCTTAGGGGCTTGATAGCGTTGGGCAGTGGGCTGGTGTGAGCTGAGACAATGCCAGCTCGGTCGGGGTCGGTCCAAATGATCAAGTCAGTTACTCCGTTCTTGTGTAGCTCGTAAGGCAACCGAGGGTTGACCTTAAGGCCCAGCATCGATACGCCAAACACTCCCGCCTGTCGGCAGCGGATGGCATCCAGGATTCCCTCCACCAGGATGACAGTAGATTGAGCTGGAGGGATGGCGAACCAGGTTGGCTCGGTGTCTTGGGGGTTGTCAAAGACCATCCTCCAGCTTCCCTTGGTTGCCCGGTTGATAGCCCTTGTTTGTAACAGGTTTCCTCCGTGGCATCGGAAGGCGATTCGTCCAGCCTCCTCGTCTATCTCCGTCAACGGCAACAACCAGTCGAAGTCGTCTTCGGTGATGCCCCAGTCTTCGAGCAGCAGCATGTGATACTCGGAGATCTTGGATAGGCTGGAACGTAGTATCTTCTTCTCCTCAGTAAACAGCGTTGAGCCGACTACTTGGGGAAGGAAGATGGCAGCCCTTCGGCTGTTGATTTTCTGTCCTCGCTCGCAGACGAAGCAGTATTCCACTCCTTCCTGTTTGTTGACACTGAGGGATTTTACTCCGCAGTTTGGACAGTAAGTCTTTACCTCCATCCCTTCCCCCTAAGCGGAGACAAAACCATCGGCTAGCAGTTTATCTAACTCAACAGGTTCGGATATTTTCCGATAGCATTCCCAAGCTTGACAAGGGCCGTTAAAATCACGCTCCACCCCAAAATCATCGTTCCCCCAAACAGATACCCGATACTCATCCAGACCTATATGATGAAAGGAGACTTTAACCATAGCTATCTTTTCTCCCGTATCCGAGGTCTCAAAGAATGAGGGATACCAGTCTTCCTTAGTTTGGAGCATTTTATGTTTAAGTGTCATTTTACTCCGGCACCTCTCATAAGTTTCTCAAACTTAATATCGTCTACTAACTGGGATAGCTCTTTAAGCTCCTTGGAATTTAAGGGCCTATAAGTTACATAAGTCCTGAGGATATCACTACTGACTACCTGCTTGAAATATCTGCGGGTGGCTGAAGTAGGGCGGGCCCAGCAAATCCACTCAGCTAATTTTCTTAGGGTAGCTGCTCCAGTGGATTTCGTCTTGGTCTTGAAAGCTCGATGGACTCGGCCCCCAGCCCCTCTAACATCGTCATAGAAATAGCAGACAGACTCCTGATACTTAGGCATAGTTCCTCCTCTCGTCCCAGGGAATTAAGTCCCTGTGGAATCGTAAGTCCTCCATAAGATCGGGGGCGCTCACTTCGTTACCGTAGCAATGCCAGCCCGGTCGCTGGGTCCTAGCGAACAGCTCAACCTTCTCCCCAAGTCTGAGGTGAGGATCGAGCCAGGCACTTAGCTTGGTCTCCACGATGGGGGGCTTCGCTGAGTGTCTTAGTCTAGGGTGTTCCAAGATAGTATCTTCTAGGTAGAATTCAAACTCCTCTGTCAAAGTAACTTGAGATGGCTTACGGAAGCCGGGGTTCAAGTGGATGGGCTTTCCTCTGACGAGCAGGAGACAGATCTCGATGTTGCCGGGAATGTAGAATCCCATCCCTTTGAAGTAGGGCCCACCAAATACCGGGTCCTCAGAAGCTTCAGAGCTTCCTTGGTTGGTCTTGCACCATACCTGGGCAATGCCAACGCAGCGGAACCCACAGCCGTCGAAGAACTCCCTGAGTTGCCCATCCATTATCCCGTTCTTGGTCAGGATAGGAACGGTCACCCAACAGGTCATGTATGCGTCGTGGGCTGACAAGGAGTTGATGCCGGGGGCTAGCTCTCCGATCAGGTAATCCCAAGAGCAAACTTGATAGTTACCCGAAGCGCCGACTCCCCGTTTGTTTAGCTTATTGAGGTTGTCCTTGCGGTGCTTCCTAATATCGTTATAGGGCCAAGCAGGGTCGAGGTCCCACCACTTGACCGGCAGGTAAGGGAGGATGGTGGAACGCCTTAAAGCTAGCTGACCGTTGAGACTCCAGCAGATGTCATCGTAATCTGGGTCGGGAACCCAGCCCCAATTGTCGGTCCAGACTTCCCGGCCGTGGGGGGTATTGCGTTTATTCATGGGTTAATCCTGTAGGTTTTATAGCCGGGGTCCGAACCTGGGATAAGCCTTACTCTGGGAAGTATAGGCAAGTTTGGTTTTTTGCATGGAGTTCTGCCGATCTCAAGGTTGTCCATTCGGTCTGAAGAAGTAACCTTGATAACCGGGTCAAGGTGTGGCTTCCTACCTGGCTGGTAAATGAACCGATGGAGTTGAGGTCTTGCTCTTATTATCCACCGCAGTTCATCCCCAGCTCGCTCGTCTTTGGTTTGGAATTGTCGAATGTCCTCGCTCATCTTAGTAGTTCTCCTTGAATTCAGCTACCATGGCGGCTTGGTCTGAGGTTAGGTAACTCAGGTAGAAGTTACGTGAAAGTATCCCGCTGAGTTCCTCCAAGATGGCTTCGGGGTATCGCTTCATATTCCAGGAATCACCTCCGTTGAATAGCGATAAGTCCAGACCATCCCCCGTGGCCATTTGATAAAGGTCCTTGGTTTCGGATACCTGTTTATGAAGTCCCATCAACTCGTGTAAAGCTGAGAGGACTCTCAGTGAGACCTCACATACCTTGGCGTGGTCAACGCCGGGGACTTTCTTGATCACCTCGGTCGATTGGGCCTTAATGGTTTCATTTAGCCCGGTGACTGGGACGGAAAGATCTTGGCGCATGTCTTGGAGACCTTCCAAGGTTTTCTCGGCCTCAGCCAGCTTAGCTTCAGCAGCCTCAATTTTCTTAGGGTCCTTGTTGGCCCGAGCAATAAAGACGTTGTGTCTGAGAGAGATGAGAGACTTTCTAACCTTTCTTTCGATCTCTCGAATCTCCTCAATCTCTTGGTTCTTCTCGTCACGTTGCTTTCTAAGCTCCTTAACGACTGAGAAGGATTCTTTCATCTCCTCGATGTCAAACTTTGGTTGTGCCAATTCTAAACTGTTCACGCTGCGATTTGCTCCTCTTCTTCCTCTGAATCTCTTTTGGGTCGGACTAGTTTGGCTTTGCGTAGCTTCTCGGCCGTGGACCGAGCGGCGTTTTTCTTGTATTCCTTTTGGGCCACCTCAGCATCTAGCCAAACAATCGCTGAAGGGTCGTCCAGGACTTCCCCGGTTGACCTCTTCATAATGAAGGCTTTGCGATAGCGAGCTTGCTCTTCCCGGACTTTAAGGAAGGCTAGCCAGCATCTCTCGACGGCCTTGTCACTACCTGACTGGTTGACGCTGATAACGTAGGCCGCGTGATTGTTCTTGGCGAACGCCCCGGCCATATCGTTTTGGTCAAGGTGGGGCTTGCCAAACCCACCTCGGTTCCCTTGGGATGCGGTGACCATCACCGCATTGTAAATCGTTCCCCATCCAGCGTGTTCGGCGTAAGCCTCATCGAGGTCTTGATACTGCTCACGCTTGGAGTTAGAGGACTTCACCACGTCGATATAATCCAGGCAGATCATATCGATGGGTCCGATGGTTTCGACTATCCGATCAAGCTCGGCTTGAATCTCGGCCATTGTGGTCCGCTTACGGTGACCCATCACCAAGATAAACTTATCTGACCCGATGTTCAATGCCTTAAGCTTGTCTCGGTATTCGTTTTTCTTGATGGTCTTGAGGTCGCTGAAAGGGATACCAGCCGAGCAAGAGTAGATTCGCTTGCGCATCTCTCCCTTGGTGTTGTCCAAGGCAATGTAGACAACCCGGTGACCGGCCTTAGCAGCTTGAACTGCGAAGTGAATCTGGAAGTAAGTCTTCCCGAAGCCAGGGAGACCGAGGAACACTACCTGCTTCCCTCGATACCAACCCCCGTTCATTAGATCGTCAAGGAGACAGGAGCCGGTTGATATGGGTTCCCCCTCTTCTTCCTTTACTTTTTCTAGGGGGTCTTCCATGGCTTCGTCTGAGAACAGCAGCTCGGAACTAGCGGTTTGCATCGACTTGACTCGGATGATATCCGCTATCTCCTTTTGGGCTGCTTCCCAGTCGTCGGTGTCTCCGGTCATTAGCTTCTCGGCTATTGCCTGTCGGCGCACGTCCAGAAGATACTCGGCCACCTGCATCCGGTCGACGGCATCAAGGTCCATCGAGAAGAGGCAGTCAACGGTTGACTTGAGGGTCTCTCGTTGCTCCTCGCTCATCTGGGTCTTGATGAACTTCTGACAAACCCAGAAAAGTTTGTCAGGACAGGTTATTGGGGCTTGGTGTTTCTCGGAGAACTTGGAATAAACTTGATAGACAGATTTTATCCAGTCGTCCTCCCACTCGTATTCGGCTAGGTTCCGATGGTAGAGCTTCCAGTATTTAGGGTCCTGGATGAGAAGGGACAGTAGGGCGTAGTCATTCATCTTTAGCCTTGAACTGACCACACCACCCGTATCCGCATACTGGTGGGAAATAAGCTACTGGAAGCCGTCTACCATAATCCCCGCTGTCCATATAAAATGTGGGTGGGTTGAACCGGCAGAACCCTATCCCGATCTCAGAGTCGACAGGGTTGACTATCTCCTCTGAGAAGAATTTGCATTCGTCACAACGGGGTTTACCCGTTGGCTGAGTATTTGCAGTAGGCAAGGAACCCCTCCTCAGCGTCGGCTATGAATTCTTCGAAGTCGTCCATGTTCTCGGGCGCTGCGAAGTAGTCTTCCCAGTTGTCGGCGAAGAACGATTTACCTTCCCGCTTGTCTTTCCAGGTGAACCTACCCGACTGAGGGTCCTTAACCAAAGACTTGACCTTCATAAACTTCTGAAAGCCATCGTCGGCCAAGAACTGCCACATCGAACGGAAGTTATCAATTCCCGAGCGGTGGAAGTGAACACAAGGGACGGTGATATCTGGAAGGAACTCGTTGGCTTTCTCGATCTTGAAAGACAAGTCCACCCCTTCGGAAGTTCCCTTGGGGATTGCAGCCTTCTCCTTGGCGCTCATCTGCATCGACTTCTTGTTGGTGCTAAGAATAATTGATGCGGCATACTTGATGGACCGTCCACCAGGGTTACGGGATTGCTTGGGCCCGAAGGAAACAGTGAAGTCAATATTCTCGCGCTGCTGGTTTAGCAGAACCAAGTAAATGTTCTTGTCCACAATACGATGATAGTATCTTGGGCTTCGCAAAAACTTGGCCCATAGCTGAGCCATCAACAGAGGTCGAACTTCCCCGGCATCCAAGGCGGCTTCGCCATCGGGGCCAAGGCTGGCAATGGAGTCGACTATCAGCACCAAGGGAGGAGGAGCCCCCTCCCCGGCTTTCATCATTTGGTCATGCAGGTCGCAACGGTCCTTGATGACTTCCTGAAGAGTGTTGATAGCCTCTTCCAGCCCGCCTTGGCAGACGATGCGGAAGAAGCCAGGTCCATCGGGGTCGAGCCCCACCTTGCTGGCTAGAGATGCATTGAAGCGTATCTCAGAGTCAATTAGAACGCATTGACCTCCTTGCTCGATAGCTGACGCACCGATGTAATAGGCAATCTCGGACTTCCCGCTTTCAGTAGGCCCTTGGAGTAGGGTGATACGCCCACTGGGAATCCCACGAACTTCCCGGCTGCCCGTGCAGGCTACGTCGAGCAAGTGGATTCCAGTGGGTAAGTGGAAAGGAACATGGGGACTGACGGTCTTACCCTTGAGTCGTTGTTCCAGGGAGGGGATGCCGTTCTTGGCAATCTTCTCCCGGTCCTTGCGGTCCTTGTCCTTGAGTTTCTCCGCTTTGGTTTTGTTCTTCACGGAAGATTAAGCCTCCAGGTAGGGTTCGAGTGGGCAGCCGGTGGAAGCGCCTTTGGTAATATCGAGGTTGAGGATTTGCCCCCAGAAAGATCGCTTGATGATTTTTAGCTGGGTGTCATAAGCAACCACGGCGGATTTGGTTTTGAACTTGCCTTTGTCGCTGTCCTTGGTTTTCCAGGTATGGAAAGCTGGGAACTTCTTCTGGCAGGCTTCGAATACTTCAGCGGGGATGTCATACTGTTCTTTGCAGACGCGGAGACCAATCTTCTCCTTGCCATCCTTGACTGGGTAGGAGTAGAGCTGAACCCACTTCCAGTTCTCGGGCTCGGCGGAGTCGGGAACGAAGATGGTCTTGTCTTCCTTCTGCAGTTGGATCATCGTGCGGATAATCTCCCGACTACGATAGTCAGGGTTCATGTAGTTGTTGTTCCACATACGCAAACCAAGTTGCCAGTAAGTCAGATCTTCACCAGCTACTAGGCCGGGCTTTTCGTTTTCGCCGCTCTTAGGTGCTCGGGAAGCGTAAGCGAAAATTGCGAGCTGAGCAATTCCGTGGACGTTGGTGCCTAATAATTCTAGGGCATCAATGGCCTCTTGCTCATCCGGTTCGGGTTCATACTCGGGGTCAAACCACCCGGCTTCCTGGGCAGCAACCTTGGCGTCACATAGAGCACAGGGGGTTCCTTTACCGAGGGGTCCACGTTGGCAGAGCACGGGGATCTTGGACCTCTTCTCCGCTTCTTCGAAGGTGATGCCTTCTTCAATGCTCATAGTATCCAGATCTTCACGGTTCTTCATAGGAACATAGTGAACGCAGTAGGGATAGTATCCACGGGTTGAGCCAACTGAAGTGTTAGCGGCAATCAGGAAGGGGATTTCCAGCTCTTCCTTCATTAGCTCCCAAAGGGAAAGGAATTCGAACTTCTTTCCACCGGAACCGTGAGCGCCTTTGTTGAATCGCTCTTTGCTTTTCTTTTCTCTCTCAGCGAGTAATTGGTTCATTGTCTTGTTCATTATCTTACGCCTCCATCAATTTTATCCATTATATTCAAGCCTCCCAATAAGCTTGGGATTTGTTCCGCCTTCATCTTGATAGACTCAATGCTGACTTTTAACTCGTCATACTCTTTTTCCAATTCTTCTAAAAGGTCCTCCTCTCTTTGGTAATCTTTATTCAGGATGACATAAGCATTGGCTTTGTCTCCGGTTTTCTTTTCATCTGGTCGAGTGGTGGGGAGGAAGTATTCTTCCTGAAGTTTGGCCTCAAGTCGCTTGACCACTTTCTTTTGGTGGGCGACCTTGGCTTTCCAAGCTGCTGCGGTTCGGCCGTAGCTCTCGTTCCAGAGCGGGACCTTCTCGCCCCAGATTCTTACTAGATCTGAAGAGAGGTTGAGGAACTCATCCACAACGTCATCATAATAAACGTCTTCGAATCGGGGTGGGTCATATGTTTTCATACCAGGGTTCCTTTCTTGCCGGGGATAAACTTGGTGTGGCTCTTCTTCCAGTTGCTAGGGCCGTAGCTGACATCTGCTCGGAGGATATCCCACTTGTCCCACTGGAGTGCCTTGAGATACTTTTCGCCTAACCACCTCTTGGGATCCCCCATAGTTTCGTAAATCCATGTCAAGTTCTCTTGAGATGCGTTACCAACGAATTTGATGGAGTCGTGAACGGCTAGGACGTGCCAGAGGTCTTCGGGGCAGAACTCGGCCATATAGCGTTTACATAGCAAGTTTAGATCGTTGGCTGCCGACTGAATGACGTTGTTCTTCAGAGCACGAAGGCCGTGGCAATCGCTGCCGGAGATTGGGTCCTCGATCTCCTTGAGAACTGCCTGGAGGTCGTTGAGGTTCATCGGCTCAAGATCTGACAGGTCTGTTGGTGGGTAGACGATATCAGCGGTGCGGTAGCGACCGAAGAGAGTATGAGGGAAGTCACCCCCTAATATTCTTACTCGATTGTTGTGGCTGAAGTGAAGAATCTCAGGGTAAGCTTGCTCGAAGCCTTTGTAGATTTGCTTGGCCTCTTCCACCGAGCAACCAAGACCTTGGGCGAGTGCCCAAGGTGAGCGGTCGTAGGTGTAACCAAGAACCACAACTTTGGCTTTGTCTCGCATCGGGTCGGTTACATCTGCCGGGGTCATCTTCTTACCGATGAAGGTCATGATGTCCGACCAGATCTTGCAGTAGAGGTCTCCCTTGGGGTCTCCGGGGTTTCTCTTACCGTAGTCAAATAGCTCCAGCCAAGCCTGACAACCTGAGATGGAAGCCAGCACCATCGGCTCGATGCTCTTGAAGTCGGCGGTGATCATTGACATCCCCGGAACGCAGATGAGCCGGTTAAGAGCCTCCACTCCGTTGGGGTTGTTGTGGAGTCCTGGCTTGCGGATAGCTACACGGCCGGATTCGGTTCCACCCTCCTCCTGATCATCTTTCTTCTTACCGTCGTTACTGGTCTTCATCAAGTGGAACTGAGCGTGGATTCTATCCCCGTTGCTGGAGTATTTGATGTAAGGGTTCAGGAAATTGCTGCCAATGTTTTTGACTTTTACCAGCTCGTCTAAGCCCGTGAAGATCTCTCCATACTCTTCGTGGTCGACTAATTTTTGTATCGAGGTCTTATCCAACTGAGCCAAGCCTGTGGGAGTTCGACCGGTTACCAAGTTGTCTAGACCGAGGGTGAATACCAGCTCGCTCTTTTGCTTGGAGCTGCGAGGGTTTAGCTTGAACTCGGGTTTGTCGAGCTTGGCACCGATAGAGGCTGACACCCAGTCTTCTAGCTCGGTGCAGTATCCATCAAGCTTCTCTGCTAGCTTCTTACCTTTCTCGACCTGGAAGGGGAAGCCCACCCACTCGGTGATCATTAGCTCAAGGGTGAACTCCTTCCAGAGCTGGTAGGCTTCATTTAGATTGGGGTCCTTCAGCCAATCCTTGCAGACCTCTCGCCACAGGCGCACTTGCCAGTAAGCATCATAAGCCCCATAGATTTCCAGGTCCTCCCACAGTGGGAACCCGTCTGGCAATCCCATCTGCTTACGCTGCTGAGGTGTCTTAGGAATCTTACCGAGGTTCCATTTGTCGTCGCGGACAGGGGTTCCGTCTCGGGTGACCTTGGGGCAGTTCTTGGATTTTATCCAGTCGAGGTTCCACTCCCAGAACTTGGAGGACCAGTCAGGTGCCATCAAGTGGTCCTTAGCCAGGGTCTTGAGGTCGTTACCTCCCAGCTTGTTTTGGTCTCGTAGCCAGCTCAACCCCGCGGTATCCTCCCACAGCTTGGGCTGGAAGAAGGTTCTCGCTCTTCGGTAGGTCTCAGCGTAGCCGGGCATCTTACCGAAGGGAAGGTCAAGGGGCATAACCCCGCTATCAATCAGGGTCTTGCTCATATCGAAGGAGCCGCCGGAGAAAAGCCACTTGGTTCCATTGGTGCCTAATCGTAATAGTTCGTAGAAACTTTTGCTCTTCCAATTTGTGGATGTTGCGACACGGGTTTTGTAAAACTTCTCGGTGTGGGAGTAGTAGGAGATCTGGACAGTCTCAGTTTTAGTAGCCTTGCCCATGTGGTTTTTGCGTTCTGGATCGTTCTCGTTTTGCGAAGTTTCAATGTCAAGAGCGATCTCTTTGTTGGCTGCATCATTTACAGCGAGGTATGCTTCGTGGAGAAATTCATCTTCACCTAGCCCTTTCTTTAGTCCGCTGATCATATCGATGGGCTGGAAGGTTTCCCCTCTCATAATCAGATCGATTCTCACCGCCAAGGATCTGTAGTGGTCGGTCAGGTCTTTCCGGTAGGTGGTCTTGCCAAGGTGAAGGCTGGGGGAGTAGCAAGTCAAACAGAGCGAGTCTAGCTTCCCGTCTGGTTGGAACAGCATCCCATTGGACTCTTTCAGACCAGGGAAGTGGGAACCGATGATTTTACCGGCCACCTTGGAACCAACAGCTAGGATAAGGTCTCCACTGGACTTTTTGATTTTGTCTGCGTCTTCTTCAAGGTCCCAGAAAACGTATCGACCAGGTTGGCTGCTTACCCAATCGTCGAGTAAATCGATCCCTTCCTGGTCAATCTTTTCATCTGTAATTACAACCAATCGTTCAAATCCTTTTGGCATAAGTTCACCTCATTTGTTCAAAGTAAAGTATTGTTTTGGATACGCTCTCCACTTGGGGTTAGGGGCGACAAACTCTATAATGTAGATTCTGTCCTTGTTCCTTAGTGTCCAAGGCATTGCGTTAGTGTATTCTCGGGACTCTCTGTTATACCACTTTATCTTTCCATAAGCAGCGGCTACCAGGTTCCAGATTTCTTCGGAGTCGGCTCGAAAGGTCTTGTATAAACCCTGTGAGTTCCAAAGCTCCCAATCCTCTTCCATAGTTCTCCTAGTGTTGGTAGTATCTTTTAATAAAAATAGTGACCCTTGGGAGAATTGCACTCCCCACCTCCCTTACGGGTCTGTGGTGCTCGCTAGAGTCGGGTCAGGATTCCACAGGTGAAAAGAGCTACTGCAGTTCCTGTGGAAAAGTGAACAACTTACAGGGTTCCAGCCCTGCTCCCGAGGCAACCGGGTCGAATCAATTGCCCCTCTCGATCAGAGGAACAGCGATAGGGAAAACACGATAAAACCTACCGCTGCTGGTGTCCTAGGAAGGGTTCTCACCTCCGACCTCGGCGACTACTTCACCGTGCTCTCAACCCGAGCTGCCAGGACAAGATGTAGGGGATCTCACCCTACCCGTGAGCGTGATGGCACCCACTAACCATGACGAGGAATCGTCTTTGTTTTACGTCAGTCGCTTCGACGGGGGTTTAACCCGCGAACCCTCGTATACTCTCCCGAGGTTGCCTTCTTAGGCAGAAGCTAACTGCAGTCTAACTTTCTGATTATCCCTTAAGGATACCCTTGCCGTCAATCAGGTTGTCCAGTTCTAGGAGCTTCATGATTGAAGCGGCATCTTTTCCTTTTTTGGCATAGCCTGAAGCCAATCGAACGGCTTCATATTGGCCGGAGTATTTCTTGGCCTGAGCACGGAGGGAGGTCAGGAATGAGGGTTCTTCGCCCATAGCTT
>JACCDR010484843.1_pt1 | contig 70652 bp, 51 predicted proteins | sample 7446431 | NCBI WGS metagenome assembly JACCDR01 (sample SAMN15323443, study PRJNA562643) | freshwater metagenome | isolation source: river surface water | place: USA:Blue River Watershed | collected 2017-08-17 | reverse complement strand
TAGCTGTTTTTCTACTTACTCTATAAGCATCTTCGCCAGATACATCGCTCCATGTTAGCACTACTGTACTGCAATTAGGAGATGTAGCGGTTAAGTTGGCTATATTTGGCACCACTGTTCCACCTCCATTGTTGGTACAAACCGTTTCAACATTTGCAAGGTTCTCTGCTGTAGCCCTGCTCATCGTTGATTTGTTGTACATCACTAGTCTGTCTAAAGCATGGAAGCTAGAACGAGCCGCCACAATGATTTTGTAATCGCCAGGAGTATTGAAAGTAGCGTGTACAAAGTGGTCGTCAAAATCACTGGTTTTGTTTTGCCATTGCCACGTAGTACCTCCGCCAAATAGTTTAAAGAAACCATCTATGGATGAACCCTCTGGGCAAGCATAGTTTGTAGCAGTATTACAATCAGGTTTCGGTTTTATAAGACTGGTATTTTTTTCCGCATAGAAGTTAGAGGCTACTATTTTCAACCATGTATCGTTGTGTTCCGTAAGACCATGTTCGGTATTCCCTACCGCCATTCTCCAGCGGAACTCATAAGTGCCTGGCGTGTTAATTTTTATAGGTATTTCAATTCGGCCATTTGCTGTAGAATTAAACGTTTGTGGGCCTTCCCATTGAATATACCCTGAACCAGTTGCACTCCCGATGGTCGTTTTTTTCTTCCAACTGCCAGAGAAATTGGTATTTTCCATTTCGACCACCAACAAGCCATTTTTTTCTTCAAAACCTGTACAGGTAACTCCGCCTGAATTTGGTTGTGCTTGGCAAAAGAGTGGGAATACCAAGCCGAGTAATAATGTATTTAGTTTTTTCATGTTTATAATTTTAATTAGACTTACTTTATTTAATAATCAATTATTTACTTAAAAAACAGCTATTTATACAGTATAATTTATAGTTAATAATATTATTTGTCTGACTATAAGCACAAAGCAAATCTATTGTTAAAAAAAACTTTAACGGAAACCTTCCAAGAGCTTATTGAAGACTGTTCATTATATTATCAGCGCACAACAAACTCTTGGAGGCATATTAGCAGAAATAGTAAGTACTCAGATTACTTTTAATGCTTATAACTTAACTATTTGCCTTGATAACAATTGATTATTTCTAACTAATTGAATGGTATAGTTGCCCGCCGGCTGACTGGAAATATCTAGTATAGTAGACCCACTTTGTTGGATGGTTTTACTGAGTACCGTGAGTCCACTTAGTTGACTAATCACTTTTATTTGATCGTTAGCCAATACTTCTGGTAAAGTGAGTATGCCAGTTGTTGGGTTAGGAAAGGCCTTCAAAAATGTATCGACAGGAACAGGATCAGTAGCACATGCCTCAATACTTATCTCAGGCGTATTGGAAACGGCTACCGCTACGCCATTTTGCAAGGAACGCACCATATATACATAGGTGTTGCCAGCTTGTGTGGTAGTATCTGTATAGGTCGTAACATTGGCTGCTATATCGGCTATATTGGTATATACTGCGTCTGTGCTTAATTTTCTCCTTATCCGATAGCCTGTTTCACCGTTCACGTCAGACCAAGTCAATTTTACTTGAGGACAAACAGTAGTAACTACTTCTAGGTCAGTAATATCCAATATATCTACGGCAACTCCTGTAACAGTAACGCTTACTGCAGCACTTGTTTTCACAGCATTTGAATTATCGGTAGCCTTTGCAGTAAGAGTATAGTTACCAGCACCGACTCCAGTCCAAGTAAAGGAATAAGGAGCTGTAGCATCGGAGCCTAAAAGCGTTGAGCCATTGAAAAATTCTACTTTCGATACCGTGCCATCCTGATCTGCCGCATTGGCTGTGATGGTAATAGATGCAGGAGCAGCGAACGAAGCATTGTTAGCAGGTGCAAAAATAGAAACGGTAGGAGCTTGATTTCCTCCTCCAGTGATTGGATTTAGTATTAAATTTTTCACATCGGTCACCGAAGGTCTTTTCTTACCACCATCCAGAGGTCCACCAGTAATTAGGTAATAAACCATACCAGCATCTGAAGGATCAAATTTACCATTGAAAGGATTTCTAGTATTCAGCCATTTTGTATTGGCTGTAGCTTTAGGATCATTCTTCATCCAATCCCATTGATTAATAGCAGTACTTAATCCGGCATTCTGATCTGGTAATTCTTTTGGATTTGTATTGCTTTCTCCAGATTCTACATAATAAGCATCCGGAAAGTCATTTTTTACTTTTGCCCAATCGCGTGAGCTTGCCGCACAACGACCTCTGCTAGTAGCATAGTTTTGGTTCCACTTAGAGTGAGAAATTACGAATACATTTTTATGCTTTGTTTTATCCGATGCATTTAACGCACGCCAAAGAGTTTCCATTGGGCCAGCGGCTATAATAAACAATGGATCAGCCGCAGTAGACTTATTTATTTCTGATACGAAAGCAGTTTGCGAAGCAGCAGCCTTTAATGTATAATCGAAGAAAATTGCTGAACTAAAACCATATCTATCAATCATTCCTTGTGCACTTGCACGCATGTGCGCTGCGTCATTTCCTGCAAAAGCAGAAGCATCGTTATTGTCTTCCTGAACGGTATTAGCCCCGCCGCAAACATTGTTATTGTACTCTACCAGCACTAATTTTGACTTTAAATTGGCGGCATCAACAATCGCTAAAGATACTGGCAGTGCTATAATATCATCGTCGTCTTCCACATTCCCATCAAAAGTCATTGCGATTCTTCCCGCTGGCATATTGACTTGTGCAAAAGAAGTGAAAGAAGTGATGGAAAGCATAGCAATAAAGCTTGCTAATATTAATTTTCTTTTTTTCATAATTTATAATTTTAAGTACTTGGTCTTATTTGTTTTAGCGTATTTGAAAATAAATAAATTGCTGATTATCATTTTTTTAACCTATTTTCCTTTGTTTGAAATAGTATAAGCTAAATAGGGTTGACTACTTAATTATTACAAAACACTTTAAAAAAACCCTTCCAAGAGCTTATTGAAGACTTTTCATTGCCTTATCAGCACATAACAAACTCTTGAAAGGTTTTTAGCCGAAACCAGCAGTTATATAATTTTTGATTTGAACTTATAACTTAACTATTTGCCTTGATAACAATTGATTATTTCTAACTAATTGAATGGTATAGTTGCCTGCCGGTTGATTGGAAATATTTAGTTGAGTAGACCCACTTTGTTGGATGGTTTTACTGAGTACCGTGAGTCCACTTAGTTGACTCACCACTTTTATTTGATCGTTAGCCAATACCTCTGGTAAAGTGAGTATGCCAGTTGTTGGGTTAGGAAAGGCCTTCAAAAACGTATCGACAGGAACTGGATCAGTAGAACCTCCACCACCATTGCTTCCACAATCAAAAGATTTATCAGAAATAGATAGCAATTCGTCCAACATGCCCTCTGCTTTTGCTGCAAAAGCTTTCACACCGGCTCTTTCATCTTCCTCGGTCAAAACCCCATTTGAATTGTAATCGCTTAGTTTGACACCATAAGAACCCAAAATCGCATAAAAAGTAGCACAATCAGAACCATCTGGATGTCCATATTGAGTAAATTTGGATATGATCATTAGATCGCCCAGTTTGCTTTTTCTGAATTGCTTGGCTCTATCACCATTCAGACCTCCAGCAAACCATTTTCCATATCCTGAAACAATACCGCCCTGACCCACAGAACCTAAATCCACAAATTTGAATGCGGCATTTGTTTTCTTTGCCTCGTTATGCACGTAATCGCAAGCTTCCCTGCCCGACCTGCAATTGGCCACTTCGAACGGATTTTGTGGCGTGCCTTGGGCAAAGAAAGAAGAGGTCCAATGGGAGACAACAAACAATCTGTTCAAGGCAGCCGTATTCTTTGTGAATTGTAAATGCTTGATAGCCATTGCTGTCTCGTCTAAGCCACCCCATACAAGTACATAAAGCGGGTTACTTGCAGAATACTTGTCGCTCTTCAACTCATTTACCAAGCTTTTTACAGTGGCGGGCAAGTTGTCATAGTTATCGTATTTGTTCTCTGGGGTGTTTTTGAAGGTTCTAATACCTGCGCCAGCCGTCATCGAAGACTCCATCACATTTAGGCTATCAGGGGTAGGGTAGCCCGAGAAGTTTTTGCTCAAACAAGCATAATCGCTTGTATACGCTGTACGAAAAGTTTTGTCGAAGAATTCTTTTGTATCTATTTTTGTGTCGCGATTGGTCACACCTAGTACGATACCGACCGTGTTGAATTTATTGGCCAACATCAAATACTGGGCAAGTGCCACATGGTCGTCCGAATCACTGTCTTTGTCGGTCTCAGCCTCTGATACGGTAGTCGAAGAGGTGATGGTAGGATATTTAATGACAGCAGTTAAATCCGTTTGGATCCATACGTTTGGTTTGCCAGTAGTATTATCGGCCGATACGGTGATAGAAACGGCAGCAGACGTTTGGGTTGCTCCGTTATTATCAAACACCTTCGCCGTGATCCTATAAGTACCAGCAGCAACATTAGTCCAATTGAATAAATAAGGCAAGCTATTGTCAGTGTTCAAAAGCGTAGTGTCATTATAAAACTCCACTTTGGCAATTGTTCCATCAGCGTCTGCTGCGTTTGCAGAGATCGTCACCGAAGCAGGGGCCGTAAAAGAAGTGGTACTGCTTGGGGAAGTTAAGCTTATGGTTGGTACTTGGTTAACGGCTGTTATTCTATAATCGTAAAACGTAAGCTTATCGGTTGTAGAACAATTTGCGGTGAACGTGACCGCATCCCATGTGACATTGTCACTGTAATTGGTGTTCAGTTGATCAACCATTTCTTGTGCTTTTGCTGAACAAATGGCAAAAACAAGTGAAACCAGGAGTTTATATTTTAAACTACTCAATGTTTCCGTAAAACTTGTTACTTTCATAATCATTGTTTTTGTTAGATATTATAAAATTTCTTAAACGGAAGCATATTGTATTTGGTTATGTTTCAAAATAAATAAAGAGTTCTATTTATTTATTATCAGATACTTATATACAATTTTATTTTTTAGCAACCCTATTTGATAGAATAGGACATCGTTTTATACACAGAGATAAACAGTGGATTTACGACAAAAAACAGCTTTTTTCCATCATACATTTTGAATCACAACCGTAAGTCTATGTATCATTTTCTTCATTATACTTAAATTTCAAGGATGTAAATGAACTAACAAAATCATTCCCCCCCTGTGAGTAATTAAGTATAAACACTTATTTTTGTGTATTTAAAAATTAACAAACCACTGACTGTCAAGTCTTTAACCTATTTTTTTTATTTTAAATAGTATAAGCTAAATAGGATTGATTATTTTAATTTAATCAAATTTAATATGATTATTTTAATTTAAAATATAATTCACATAATTTTTTATAAAAAAAAATACAATTTTTAATGGAATATATCACATAAAAAACTGTAGTCAGGTTAGTACAAAATATCAACTATAGATATTACATTTGTGATTGCTTGTTCCGATACATTTCAGGCCGATAAATAAAAAATAAACCTATATTTACCATCCAATTTAGGGTCGTTTTTTTTTCTTGTCAAAGAATAGCACTTTTGGAAGTGGGCAAATAGTCCTTGGGACTTCTCCATAGGTCTGTCAATGGAAAATCCATTGCCTCATTTGCTGGTTTACTCATTTATTTCAATCAACCCATACGTCTCTTGAAAACAATTACCAAATGGAAAACTTTGCGTTCGGAAATGGTGCTTGATCACCGGTGGTACAAAGTCCGACGCGACGAAGTTCAGTTGCCCAACGGGAAAATTCTGGACGATTATTTTGTAAGTGTACGGCCCGAAGTAGTATTAGTATTTCCTGTTACATCTGATAATGAGGTCATTTTAGTACGACAATACAAGCATGGAGCACAGGAAATTCTGCTGGAGTTGCCGGGTGGTATTGTAGATAGCACGGATACTTCTCCAGAAGAGGCTGCCCTGCGTGAACTTCGTGAAGAAACTGGCTATACTGGACAGACCATTACACGGCTAGGTACGTTACATGACGATCCTACCAAGAATACCAACTGTTTTCACCTGTTTCTAGCCCAAAATGTCCAGTTGACCAACACCCAGAAACTGGATCATTCAGAAGATATTATTGTGGAGAAAATTCCGCTGGCAGAAATAAAAATGAAAGCCGTACGAGGGGAAATAAAAGTAGCTAACTCACTAGCTATCATTCTACTGGCCCTAGAAAAACTGGCCAGTGATGAACCGAATTTATCTAAACCTTAAAAATATAGGGTATTTATTCACGTCATTGCGAGCTTGCCAAGCAATCTGCTCAGACCACAGGCTCGGCTTCGGTGGCTCATAGCCTTCTTGCCGAGCCTGTAGGTAAAAGCCCTTTGACCAAGCCTGTGCCTAGGAGATTGCTTCGCTCCGCTCCGCTCGCAATGACGGACTGGCTTTAAATTTGTCCTCTGCTTTGACCGAATAATTTTTTTATAAACAAGCCCTGTACAATCAAGTAAACCAAGGTTCAGACTAATGGATAATGACTTGTTTCACAGTGGCATCGGTTGTCCAGATGCGGCTGCTGGCAGACAGGTAGCCAGAGCCATAGTAAAACTCCTGTCTGCGTTTTTTGCCGTTTTTCAGCTGAACTTCAGCCCAAGTATTGTAGGGTTGCAAGGGTTGTGTGTGCGTAGGTGTCTGAGACTGTGTGGGAGAAAAGGTTTTCAACCAATCCTGGTTCTGAGAAGCCAGTAGCAGGGTTGTGCCATTTTTCAACGAAATCTCGACTAGGCTTTTGGCATCTCCTTTCACCAGAAAACCCGTCTGGGAAGGTTTGGCAGGCTGAAACTGCCCTTTGCCATTTCCCAGCAACACTAACCCGATACCTGCATCATACCGACCTGAGAGTACTTCTGTACTGTAGTCATTGCCCACAGCCAGAATATCCAGGTTTCCATCCTGATTCACATCTCTTACCACCATCCCAAAGATTGGAGTCACTTGGGCTTCTACGGGAAGTAGCGTCAGATTAAATGTACCGTTTCCTTTATTTTCAAAGTAGCAGGAGGCAAACTGGTTGCTTTTCAAGATCAGAGTCTCTGCTTTATCGTCGGCGGTGAGCATGTCTGAGAATGGGGTGTTGCCATAGGCTGCATAAGTCTGAAACCGTCGCCGCATACCGATCATCTGGTCAATTAATGTTCCACGGGGATGGACGGTGTATTCAGTTCCCGCATTAAAGTAGCACAGCAGTGGATCAATGAGTCCGTCGTGGTCGTAGTCCTTGGCGTAGACACAGACAGGTTCTTTGTCAGAAGCTTTGATTCGTGTATTGAGACCTATATTTCCGGCTACATAGTCAATATCTCCATCGTTGTCAAAGTCGCCTCCGGTCAGGCTGTTCCACCAGCCAAGAGCCGGGGCAGATAAGGCTGATGACAGCGGGGTTAGTTTTTGTCCTTTTTCATTTTTAAAGAAAACCACTGGCATAAATTCACCAGCCAGGGCAAGATCCGTCCAGCCATCGTTGTTAAAGTCTGTCCACAGAGCCGTGGTAACCATGCCAGCTTTGGGCAGGTGGGTCGAAAGTTGGGCTGCAATATCTGTAAAATGTCCTTTACCATCGTTCTGAAGCAAGTAACTTTGTGGAGACGTTGGATAGTCGAGTGGCATTATACGTCCACCCACAAATAGATCTAGGTCACCATCTTTGTCAAAGTCGCAGGCTGTGACACAGCTCCCACTGGCTTCGATGCGTGGCAATGCTGTGATATCCAGCGTAAAATTGCCTTTCCCATCATTTCGATACAGCCGATCTTGGTATTTTTTAACGTTTTTACCAAATTCCGAACTACCACTCACGCAATACAAGTCGTTGTCTCCGTCATTATCCGCATCAAAAAGTAGTACGCCAGTGTCTTCTTCGTCTTTTTCGACAAATTCCATTTTCCGGAAGTTTCCCTGCGGGGTTTGGGTAAAGAATACACCTTTTTTATGCGCCGAACCGCCTACAAATACATCATCAAGCTGGTCGCCATTGATGTCGCCGACAGCCAAAGCCGGGCCACCCTGCGAGTATTTTCGGTGCAGCAGATGCTGAATCTTGAAATCCACAAAATCAATTTCTTCGTGTTTGAATGTCAAACTGGATAGATCAGTCACATCTTGAAACAAAGGTTTTATAATTGTGGTTGTGGCTACAGGCATCAGACTGGCTTCTTTCTCTGACAATACCAGCACCTGGTCGACATGTACTGACCGTAGCATCTGTTGTTTACCTGATGCCCAGACAATCTTGAGGCTGTCTAGGATTGCCACAGATCCTAATCCAAAATGTTCGGTAGCCTCTATGGTTGATTTATACCCCCGTTGCAGCTGATGTTCGGCATAATATAACTTCCCTTGTGCATATAGGGTAATTTTGGCTCCCAGTCCCTGAAGATTAGGTTTGTCGCCCTGTAAGCGGGTCCGCAGAAAGTGGGTAGTAGATTTCTTGTCTGCTTCGGCATCTAGGGTTCGGTTTTTGTAGATAAACGCCTCATCGTCAATATTATTCATGACCAGATCTAGGTCGCCATCATTGTCAAAGTCGGCGTATGCTGTTCCGTTTGAGTACGACGCATCATCGAGTCCGTATGCCTGAGAAGCATTCTGAAAGGAATAATTTCCAGTATTTTTAAAGAAGAAATTAGGCTTTTTCACTCCTTTGAGTCGGGAGAAAGCTTCCTGAAGGTTTTTCTTACGCATTTCGGGCGAATCAAAGAAACTGGCATTGTCACTCCGGTAGGTGACAAAATCTAAGTCAGTAATATCCATGCGGTAGCCGTTGGTAATGAGCAGGTCACGTAGTCCATCATTGTCAAAATCAGCCAGTAGTGGGCTCCAGCTCCAGTCTGTAGCTGCCACACCTGTCAGGTAGCCAATGTCGCTAAAGGTTTGGTTACCATTATTGACCTGAAACACATTCCGGACATACTGTGGCTGGTAGTTTCGGTTCAATGTTTGCTGAAACCGGTCGTATTCGATGTTGGAAAACATAGTTTTCTGCCGCAGGTTGTCATCAGGCAGCATGTCTACCACGACCACATCGTTGAGGGCATCGTTGTTAAAATCGGCTATGTCAATTCCCATGCTATTGTGACTCTGGTGACGCAGGTAGTCGGCAATGCGGTTGGTAAATGTTCCATTTCCGTTATTGATGTATAACAAGTCATTAGACAGAAAATCATTGGCCACATATACATCTGGGTAGCCATCTTGGTTGATGTCGTTGACCATCACACCCAGTCCCCAGCCTTCGGCCAAAATGCCTGCTGCTTTGGAAACATCCGTAAACACAGGCAGTCCTGTGGGAGTATTTCCATCGTTGCGGTACAATTTATCTACACTGCGGCCTCTGCCATCCTGTCCCTGTCCTACTACTGCATTTCGATTGTAGTTTTCAATAGAATTTGTAAGCAGGTACATATCTAGGTCGCCGTCTTGGTCATAGTCTAGAAAAGTAGCATGTACACTATAACTTTCATCTGCCAGGCCCACTTCTTTGGCAGCTTCTTTGAATACAGGTATGCCATGTGCATCATTTCCTTGATTGATAAAGAGTAAGTTTGGGGTAGTTTTGGCGGCTTTGGTGGTAATGGTGGTCAGGTAAATGTCTAGTTTCCCATCCTGATTAATATCTATAAGTGTAACCCCATTGCACCAAGTTTGGGTACGCACATGTGCAGGTTGGGTAATATCCTGAAACTGAAATTTACCTTTGTTCAGGTACAGGCGTGAGCTTACCTGATTGCCCGCAAAGAATATGTCTGTCAGGCCATCGTTGTTCAGGTCGCCTACGCCTACGCCAGCCCCGTTGTAGATCTCTTCAAAGATGAGCACATTCAGGGTGTCGTTGGTTTGGATGGTATTGCTGAAATCAATTCCGGTTTGCGTTGAAGAAAGTTTTTCAAAAACCTGATTTTTGTCAGATAGATGGCAGCTGTTTAGCAGAAAAATAGTTATCAGACAGACCGATACTGCCAAAATATTCTTCAGTGTTTGCATATAGGTGTGTGGTTGAGAAGTGAAAAACCTTACAGGAAAAGCTCCTGTAAGGTTCTATTTTATACAAAAAAAACAATTAGTGGCTAGTAGCCCGGATTATTTTTATCGATATTAGGATTGTTATCTATTTCTTCTTGTGGAAGAGGCAATAGTTTATACTTAGCACTAAAATAGCTAATAGGCTCTGTAGTCAGTTTGCCTTGTGCCCGCCACCGCAGAATATCCCGGTTGCGTTGTTGCTCACCAGCCATTTCTACCATCCGTTCATGCATGATGGCAGCCAGAATTTCTGTTTTGTTGCTGCATTTGAAACGAGAAGTAGGGTAGTTTGGCATTTGTACATCAGCCCGATTGCGTATCTGATTGAGATAACCAATGGCAGCAGCCGTATTTCCAGCTTCATTTTCACATTCAGCCAGAGACAGCAGTACTTCCGAATACCGCATCAGACGGTGGTTGATACCACTATTAATGTTGGTTTCTCCAGTAGCTGTTTTTTTGTACAAAAAGGAATATTTCCGCCAGCTAATGAGTTGTTCTTTCCCTTCAAACATAGACGAATTGCCTTGTAGTGGAAAGTCAGCTCCTCCGATTTCGTTCGTTCCATTATTAAATTTATCTCCTGGAAAATAGAAAGTATACCGCAGGCGTGGATCTTCTTTAGTATCACCTTTGGACGGACGTTCGAATTCATCGAGCAAACGACTGGACGGAATAACATTTCTCCAGCCAACAGCCGAATATTCTTGTCCACGGGCACTAGATTCAGGCGAGCCTCCCCATGAAGGGATGTCACTATCTCCTGCACCTGTATTCCAGTTGATACCCGTTCCATCTTCCGTAAAAGACATCTCAAACAGTGTTTCCTTATTATACTCTGTTTCTTCCAGGAAGTTATCCAGAAACTTTTCTGTCAGTGAATATACACCTGAAGCCTTGATTTTTTCCAGTTCTACTTTGGCTTTGGCATAGTCTCCTTTCTGCATGTAGGCCCGAGCCAGCAACAGTTGAGCAGCTCCTTGGGGCACACGTCCTAGATCCGCACCTGAATAGGATTTAGGTAAGTCAAGCTGTGCTTCAGATAAGTCTTTCACAATGAAATCATACACCTGTGCGACAGTGGATCGTCCTTTTGATTCGGTAGTTGTTTTTACATACGTATCATAAATAGGAACTTCGCCCCACATTGCTACCAGATCAGTATAGGCAAATGCCCGAAGGAATTTTGCTTCTGCAATCAGCCGTTTTTTCAGGGTTTCGTCACTACCTGCTGTCTGAATGGCAGTACCTGAAACAATCGCAATGTTTGCTCTATGTATCAGACGGAAAAATGAAGTCCAGACAGAATTAGACACATAATTGTTCGGATCCAAAGAGCCTGTCAGTACAGCATTCCGTGGAGCTTCAAGCTGTCCTCCGCCACTGACACACTCGTCACTGCGTAGGTCATGCAGAAAAAACCACTCCCGTGCCACCAGATCATTGCCCTGCAAAATAGCATAGGCAGCATTAACACCAGAAGTTAGTTCGTTGGTATTTTTGAAATACGTATCAACGGTATTGCCATTGGGATTGAGCTTATTCAGGTCTTCCTGACAGGCCAGCAACAATCCGACTGCGAGGGTTCCAACCACAAAAATTCGTTTTTTCATATGATTATCGTAAATAAGGATGATACATGGTTTTGAAAAGCATTAGAAACCAATCTGAAGGCCGCCCATCACAACACGAGGTTGTGGATATTGGCCATAGTCAATGCCCGACTGCAAAGCAGTATTGAAACGGGAGCCTATTTCCGGATCGTAACCTGTGTATTTGGTGAAGGTAAGCAGGTTTTGTCCAGACACATAGATCCGTACATTGCTAATGGTACCATTGGTCAGGGATGATAGCAATGATGTAGGTAGCCGATATCCGATGGTCATGTTTTTCACCCGCATGTATGAGCCTTTCTCGATGAATCGATCTGACACACGAGCATTTCTGTTTGGATCACCACTTACCGCCCGAGGAATATCGGTATCGGTATTGGTTGGTTTCCAAGAATTTAGCACATTGGTACTACCATTAAAGAGCCGTTGCATGCCTTCGGTCAGTACCTTAGTACCATTGTAGATATCATTACCCTGTACTCCTTGCAGATACAGTGTCAGATCAAAGTTTTTATACGATGCGTTGATGTTTACACCATAGGTAAGCTTAGGCATAAAGTTACCGATTTTGACCCGGTCTTTGTCATCAATCACACCGTCATTGTTTTGATCTTTAAACCGCAAATCACCTGCTGCTGTATGTATGGCAGGGTTATAATTGGCCAGGTCACTGGGGAGTTGCTGCTTAGGTGCGGCCAGAACTTCTTCTTTGCTCTGGAAAATACCTGCAACTTCCCATCCATAAAAATACTGTACAGGTTGTCCTACTGTTGTACGGGTAATATTCATTCCACCATAGTCAGGGGCAGAACCTCTGTCAATAGAAGACGTGGCGCCATTCAATGCCAGTACCTGGTTGGTCACAAAACCAAAATTTCCTACGATATCCCATTTCAAGTCCTTTATCTGGTTCTGGTAGCCCAGTTGCAGATCCAGTCCTTTATTTTCCATAGCTCCGATATTAGCAATCGGTTCCTGAGTGATACCCATAGAAGTAGGCAGAGGAACAGTCAGGATCAGAGAATTATCCGCTGTTTTACGTACATAATAGTCGGCAGAAAACGTGATTTTATTACTCAGCAGGGCCACATCCAAACCAATATTGGTCATGTTGGTAGTTTCCCAGGCCAGTTCCGTATTACCCAGCATGTTGGTAGTCAAACCAGTCAGCATAGAACCGCCTAACTGATACTGACTCACACTATTGATCAGTGGCTGCCAGCGGTAGTTTCCAATGCCATTAAAACCTACTTTTCCGTAACTAGCCCGCAGTTTCAGGTTGTTGATCACTGCTACGTTTTGCATAAAGGCTTCTTCTGAAATACGCCATCCCACAGATACTGCAGGGAAGTTATCCCATTGTTTGCCGGGTGCAAAAGCGGAAGAACCATCCCGACGGATAGAGGCACTAAACAGATATTTGCCTCTAAAGTCATAGTTTAGACGAGCAATATAACTAAGCAGTACCGATTCTTCTTTTCTGCCTGAGGAACTCTGACCTATGGAACCAGCAGAAAGAACCCGTATGTTATTATCAGGATAAGACCCAAATGCCGTTGTATTGTTTATATCTATATATTGCTGCTCTGCAACCATAACCAGATTGACATTATGTTGGCCAAACGCCTTGTCAAAAGTAAGCTGATTAGAAAGCATACGATTGACCACATCCCCCCGTGTTTCGGTAAGCTGATAGTTATTACGTGAATACTGACCAGCTGAATAGCGGGGGTTTTCGAGGCGGGTATGAGAACTCAGATAGTCCAGTCCTGTTACTAGGCGGTATTTTAGCCAAGAAGTAATTTTGGCATCTACATTAGCTGTGCCCATAAACCGAACGGTAGCAGGTGTATTAATATCCTGTGTAGCAATCCGGACAGGGTTTTCAGGGTCAGAAGCATCTGCGTTAGAGGCTCCATAGAACCCACCATACTCATTTGGGTTATAGACAGGCAGGTATGGAACATTCTGTACCATATGCTTGATCTGTGTACGACCACCAGAATTAGCTTCACCCTGCCGCTTGTCACCTGCCACAAACAAGGTATGTCCAAATGTAAATACTTTGCTCAGGGTATGTTCTCCATTGAAACGTACATTCATACGTTCGTAATCTGTACCGAGCAGAATACCATCTTGTTTGAAATACCCAACAGAGGCATACAAACGAGATTTTTCAGTTCCACCAGACAATGAAAGGCTATGTTGGGTAATTTTGCCCGTACGAAACATTTCATTCTGCCAGTCGGTATCTGTCTGCCCGAAGGTCTGGGTAGTACCTGCATGCACTGGGCTATTCAGCTCATTCCAGCGGTTAGGCAGTGCACTATTCGCATTGGTCAGCAGTTCTTTTCCATATTGCTGATACTGGCTGCTGTTCATCAATGACAGTTTTCGCCAGGCAGTCTGTACCCCATAATACGAATCCAGATTTACGTGCAGTTTACCATCTGCCTTACCTTTTTTGGTAGTAATTAGAATTACCCCATTGGCAGCACGGGAGCCATAAATGGCCGCAGAGGCTGCATCCTTCAGTACATCCAGACTTTCAATGTCACGGGTATCAATGCTATTCATATCCCCAACAGGCAGTCCATCCACTACATACAATGGATTAGCGGCAAAGTTGATTGAACCCACGCCACGCACCCGAACAATAGGAGCCTCGCCTGGTACACCATTGGATGTAACCTGAATACCTGCTACACGCCCCTGCAAGGCAGCTTCTACGCTGGGTACAGGTAAGGCTGTAATTTCTTTGGCAGATACCTGAGCCACAGCTCCTGTCACCGAAGCTTTTTTCTGTTCGCCATATCCTACTACCACTACTTCTGTCAGCGAACTAATATCGAGTAACAGTTTGGCTGCAATACGAGTTTGGGCTCCTACAGTAATTTCCTGCACAGCATATCCAATGTAACTGAATACCAGCACAGACTTTTCACCTGCAACTGTAATGGTATAGTCGCCGTTGGTAGTAGTAGTCACACCATTGGTAGTTCCTTTTTCAGATACACTGGCACCAGGTAACCCTTGGCCTGTCTCGTCTGTAACTGTACCACTCACCTGAATCTGAACACGGGAGGCTGTACGAATCACATTTATTTTTTTGACCGTAAATTTAGGTGTAGCTGGCGGAGTAGCGGCTACCGATAAATTCGAACACATCAGCGCAACAGCAACTGTAGCCAGGCTTATTTTCCTGACACATGCTGGATGTGAGAAACGTTGCAAGTAGTAATTCATACAAAAATTTTAGATTAGTAAATAAATTAAGGTGTATTAAAAAGATGTATGGTTATTCACTGAAAAATGGTAAGTTAAACCTATTAACTTACTTCTATTTGGTAATCAAATAAACGACACTTAGACAGCATCTTAATACTGTCTTTTGCGTAAACTATTTTAAGCAATGATTGGAATAAATTTATGCAGTACAAATAATTCAATTTTTCATAAACAATTGATTATCAAACAAGAGTAAATCTATTACTAAAAAATAATTACATAAAACTATTATATTGAACGGACAGACTTTCGTGTTCTTTACTTTTCCAAGGTATTGTGTTGTTTATCTCACACATAGTATCTGGTTACGTGCTCCATCCTTTCAAAAATCCTACTTTCGGGGCTTGGTTCGTATGTCTACTGGTTTTACATCTTCTTATAGTGAGACCACATTTGTAAAAAAACAATCCTGCCCAACCTTAAGAATAACAATACACAACATGTAACATCTGATTAATAGCAAATATATTTCTTTGTTCGATTAACGCCTAGAAAAAGTAAAGTTTTTTTGCAAAAAAATGACATTACATACATCAAAAAAAATATCTACTCACTACTTAATATCCATCCCTATAAATCAATAACTTATTCAAAATAAGCATTTTAACAAAAAATAAATTACTGCACACATTGTTAAAATTTATCTATACATCACACACACAAGTATAACTCTCTTTCCACACACAGCACAAGCTTAACTATTTTTTTTAACCAAAAATAACACTACTATTTCGGCACAAAATCGAACAGAACGACATTTGTGATCTATTTTTATTAAACATATACAACACCTATTGGTAGGTCACTACCAAAGCCCACATTTCCTAACCACACTTTTGCCACACCATTGTTCTTTAGGAATATTCTTGCAGGGGGTTTGGATAGATAGCTTGGAAGTGAGTGCTCCTGTGTCCATAAAAATTCCTGATTGTATGTAGGGAAGGCTTCGCACCAAACGAAGGTTTTTCTATGAAGATAAAATCATACAAAATCAACCCAAAAATCACATAGCAAAAAGCCTATCAATCAGGCATTTTATACATTGTTTATTGGAAGCTTTCTGTTTTTTTTTATATATTCGAATCTCATCACTGCGTAGCTACACGCAGTTTTTGTCTTTTATTAACCCAATTGAACCCTAACTATGCAGCATAATCCAGAGAAAGAAAGAATCCAGCATACACCGACTAATGGGGGATGGAAGAAATGGGGGCCCTATTTATCTGAACGTCAATGGGGAACGGTACGGGAAGACTACAGTGCCGATGGCTCAGCTTGGAACTATTTCAAATACGAAGATGCCATCAGCCGTACGTACCGATGGGGTGAAGACGGCATTGCAGGTATCTGCGATACCAAACAACGGATGTGTTTTGCCTGGGCATTCTGGAATGGAAAAGATCCATTTCTGAAAGAACGACTCTTTGGTGTATCCAATCCACAGGGAAACCACGGTGAGGATGTCAAGGAGCTCTACTACTACCTAGAAAGTACACCCACGCATTCGTACATGAAAATGCTGTATAAGTACCCGCAGACAGCCTTTCCATATAAGAAACTAGTAGAACAAAATGCCCGCCGCACCCGCAATGAATCCGAATATGAACTCTGGGATACGGGTATATTTAACAAAAATGAGTATTTCGATATTTTTATTGAATATGCCAAAGCCTCTGAAGAAGATATACTGATACAAGTGACGGTCTGCAACCGAGCAGACAAAAAAGCTCGCATTGATATTATGCCTACGTTGTGGTTCCGAAACACGTGGTATTGGGGTTATGAAGACCAAGATTATATTCCTACTGTGTCGGCCAGTGAACGAAATTATATAGTAGCTGAACACGAAGGTGTAGGTAAATATTTTCTTTTTTTTGAAGATACACCTGAGCTGCTGTTTTGTGAAAACGAAACCAATCGGGAAAAGATGTTTGGTCAACCCAATACAAGTCCACATCCCAAAGACAGCATTAACAATTATGTAATTTCAGGTGGAGACATCAAGTACCTGAATATCCAGAAAACAGGTACTAAATCAGCCCTGCGGTATATTCTTCAGGTAGATGGTGGCAAAGAAATCAAACTCCGCTTCCGCCTCAGCAACCGATACCTCAATACACCATTTACCAACTTCAATTCCCAATTTGCCGAACGAGTCAAAGAAGCTGATACCTTTTATAATGACCTGCAACAACCTGTTAAAGATGCAGATCTACGGAGAATCCAACGTCAAGCATATGCAGGTATGCTCTGGAACAAGCAGTTTTTCAATTTTAACGTAGACCAGTGGCTCAAAGGAGATCCTGCCTCGCCGCTGCCGCCGGAAAGTCGCCTCAATATCCGTAACCAACACTGGCGACACCTGCACAATGGAAATATTGTTTCCATGCCTGATAAATGGGAGTATCCTTGGTATGCAGCCTGGGACTTGGCCTTTCACTGCGTACCACTAGCCAAGCTAGATCCTGCTTTTGCCAAACGGCAACTGGTGCTGTTTCTACGAGAATACTACATGCATCCTAATGGACAGATCCCAGCTTATGAATGGAACTTCTCAGACGTAAATCCTCCTGTACATGCCTGGGGAGCTTGGAAGGTGTATTCTATTGACAAAGAGATGAATGGTGGCAAAGGCGACACGGCTTTTCTGTCCTCTATTTTTCATAAATTGCTCATGAACTTTACCTGGTGGGTAAACCAGAAAGACCGTAAAGGAAACAACCTCTTTGAAGGTGGCTTCCTCGGACTGGACAACATCGGGGTCTTTGACCGCAGCCATCCACTGGCCGATGGTGCTTATATGGAACAGGCCGATGGAAGTAGTTGGATGGCTATGTACAGCCTGAACATGCTACGCATCTCTATTGAACTGGCCTCAGAACTCAATCCGAGCTACCAAGAAATGGCCTCTAAGTTTTTTGAGCATTTTCTGTTTATCTCCATGGCCATGCGCAACATTGCCGAAGAAGAAATTGACCTCTGGGATGCCGAAGATGAGTTTTACTACGACCTGCTGCATATGCCCAACAAAGAAAGCATATTGCTGAAAGTCCGGTCACTCGTAGGGCTAATGCCTATGGTAGCTGTCGAAATTCTTACGCCAGAAATGATTCATAAACTGCCCGACTTTACACGTCGCCTGGAATGGGTACTGAAAAATCGTCCGGATCTGGCCCGAATGGTGTCTCGGTGGCACGAGCCAGGCCGGGGCGAAAGCCGGATGCTGGCCTTGATGCGGATTCATCGCCTCAAACGTACCCTGAAACGCATGCTCGATGAATCCGAATTTCTCTCTGACTATGGGATTCGGTCGTTGTCCAAATATCACCTAGAAGCTCCATACAAACTCCAGATGGATGGCAATATGTATTCGGTGCAATACTTGCCCGGTGAATCAGATTCTGGTATGTTTGGCGGCAACTCTAACTGGCGAGGCCCAGTCTGGTTTCCAGTCAACTATCTGCTCATTGAATCTCTGATCAAATACTACGAATACTATGGCGATGATATGACAGTAGAACATCCCACAGGCTCTGGTACATACATGAATCTGAAACAGGTAGCAGAACATCTAATGGCCCGTCTGCTGAAAATATTCCAGATGAATGAAAAAGGCGAACGAGCCTGCTATGGCAACAATCCGAAGTTTAACCATGATCCACACTTCAAAGACAATATTCTGTTCTATGAGTACTTTCATGGCGACTCTGGCCAAGGCCTGGGAGCCTCGCACCAAACTGGCTGGACAGGTTTGATCACGGATCTGATTGACCGCCTGGCCAATGCCATGCCACCCAAAACAGAAACCATGCCACCGCCTGCTACAAAAGTTGTAACAGAGCAAGTGAACATACTCAAGTAAATATATTGACCTCTACACTAAGAAACTGTTTACGCTTCCCTAAAATTAACGTAAACAGTTTCTTAGTGTAGAAGTACTGAAGATAAGAAACCAGTCCCAAGCTGTATGCGTTTGTTTCCCATCGTTCGGGCACGAAACATCATGCAAATATTCTGGAAAATTGTATATAGAAAATCCCTTTTCCACAAAAGATATGAGGTAAGCCCACAGGTTTTTCCCAAAATCACAGCAATAGATCTTCTACCCAATATATCCAGAAAAATACCCCACTGGTATACGTCCAAAAAACGGAGAAGAGAATATGTACAGCCGTTTCAAACCGTTTGCCTTTCCAGAGTTCGGGCGAATAAACGAAAAACTGACACAGCAATCGCATGAACCAGAAAATACCTAACCCCAATGCCAACGTGTGTCCTAGCGGTGTGTGTACAATGTCTTTGGCAGAAACCATGCAAAAAATACCCAGCAAAAAAACCAGCAAGGCAATGAAAAACGTATGTACATACATCAGTTGCCGATTGAGCAAACTCAACGATGCCAGTTCAGTTTTCCAGTGAAACTGCCGAGGAAATCCAGCATGTAGAAAGGCCAGTCCAATCAGAATGCTGCCAATGATTTTAAGATGTGCTTCCATTTTTTTGAAGAAAAAATGCAGAGATAAACGGTGTGAGTTTACGTTCGTGGCATAGGCTTAAACCAGACAATGCAAAGGTGTGCTTCCAGGTAGCTTGTGAGTGAAAATGCAGAAAACCAATGGTATAGGCTAGAAAGTTTGGTACATCTCTCAGATGTTCCACTACTATGATCTGTCCACTGGGCTTGAGAGCCATTTGCAACGCATGAAAAAACCGGATCCGTTCATCCGTCTGCCGGATTTCATGGGCAGACAAGATCAATAGAATCAGGTCTATGGTAGCTGGTTGGAGCGGCACATCTGTAGTAGAAATGGATTCTGTACCCGGAAATACCGTGTGTATGTTTCGGGCTCGTTTGATAGACACTTCGGTATGAATAGCAGGGTCGTAAAAGTCAAATACCCGTAGCTGAGCCAATGGAAACTTCTCGGCCAGTAGAAAACTGGTTTCATCAAAGCCCGCATGCATAGTCACCACCTGCGAACCTGTCTCGGCCGTAACACCATTCAGCCAATGCAACTGATACAAACCCGACCCGTTATACACATACCACGATACGGCCAATGATACCAGCATTGTCCACATGCCTGTCCCCAGACCCAGCCACACACACATACCCAGCCACTCTGGCAAATATGCCTGTGCTACTCCCAACACACCCATCATGCCTACAGCCAGCACATACCAATGCCAGTTAAACCGGATAATATTTACCAGTCCCTGAAACGGTTTTCTTGCTATGGTTTCCATGTATCCAGTTTTCCTTTTTTCCAGCTATATGGAATATTTTCGATGACAAAAGCATTGGCCAGACGCATGTCTGTCTCTGCAAACCTATCCAGAAACCCTACCTTGTTCCGAACCACTTCCACAGGTGTGGGTGTCCAGCTTTCCCGTACCCCTTCGATGATTAATACCTGGCTGGTTTGGGGCAGAAAGGAAAATGTAAATGGCAACGGTCCAGCAAATCGTCTGGCTTCTTTCCAGTCCCGAAACGGCGATGAAGGCGGCAACACTACCTCTACACCACTCAGGCTTACTTGTATGTCCAATGCAGATTGTCTTGAATAAACCTCTAGTATGGTCTCTTTTTGTGTGAATATGCAGTCAGTAGTGGCATAAGAATAGCGGGTAAAGATACTTCCCAGCCATTCCATCTTCTTTTTGTCCGTTTCCGACTTCAGAATATATAACCCCCGCAACCGTTTACCCTGACTGGTGGTATAACGGACAAATATCCGGTAACCTGCCAGCATAAAATCGTTGCCCAACAACCGTGGAAAGCCTTTGGGACGTAAATCTTTAGTCTGCACCAAGGCTACTGCCACAAACGCCCAAGTATCGTCTAAGGTATCCAGCGTCAGGCATTCTGGAACACGGCTCTGAAGGACAGCTTTGGGTATGGCATACGTCAGCACCAGTGAACGTTCAAAGAACGCCTCAACCGCAAAAGGATGATTTTTGAGAAAGGATAACATCAATACCTGTCAGACTCAGGGTTAGAAACAACAAAGGCATGCCCATACACTACACTGATAAAAAGCACCGCAACCACTGCATTCATTCGTCCGAACAACAGCAGATCCGAAGCCCACACAAACTCTAGGGCATTCATCATTACCACCAACCCTATTTGTACCACGGCACACACACGAGGATACACCCGACTCAAAATCCAGCCAGCCATTCCTATTTCTAGTATTCCAATGCCTGTGGTGAGATACACCGCATGTTTTTCTCCCAGAAGTCGGGCCACAATAGACTGATGCCTCGGCACCAGATGGGCTACCTTACACAATAACCCATTAACCAACCATACAAAGGCGATACTGAGAGTTAACAATTTGTAAATAACTGGTTTCAAGATTTTAGTATCACAGCTAACCTACAATAGCCTATGTCAATACTATCTATTTTCGGATAAACAAACAATGGATGAGCCGCCCAAGTCGAAAATGAGCATGTAAGGAGTGACAGGAATATTGTATACCGGCTGGCATAGGTTTACAATCAGGGGATATTTCAGGCAGGAAGACCCCCTTTCTGAATCACAACGTCTTCATTGCCTTCGTCATCCTCATCTAGTATAAGTTCCCAGCCCAGATTGGTGGCAATCTCCCGTAAAAGTTTCAGATAGATATCCTGCTCATATGATTTGGAAGCTACCACACTGATAAGCGTAACCGTCAGCATAGAGGTAGAGGGAGTGCCATAGTCACTATCGGTAGAATCATGCAGGCCCACACAAATCCAAGGATACATATCTACATTAGAGAACCCATTTGGAGAGTTTTGTTTTAAACAATTGGTAGCCAGAAGAATAGCCTGTACTGCATCCAAAGGCAGTTTCTGTTGATACGTTGCATCACTTCGTAGATTATAATATGTATACCAATGACTCCACATCACACATGAGATATTTAAACGGACTAATCATCCCTTTTCTTTCTTTAAAACCCACCGCAACGCCTCCAATCCTTCTGATATATGATACGGACTTCGCAGACGAACACCGCAACTGATCAGGTTTTCATACTCCAATACATGTACTTCATACTGAGTCTGTATCTCTGCCTCCGATAAGGTTAAAGCCATTTTGAGTACGGTCACAGTATGTAAAGTATAGGCAGACAATAGAAACCATTCATCACCTGCTGTCTGAATAATAGCCAGATCATCGGCAGGAATATCAACTTTTACTCCGTGTAGGAGAAAATTTCTTACATTCTCAATTACTTCTATCCGGATCTGAATTTCTTGTGGGGTTCTGATAGCCAATGCGAATCCTCCTTTCTTACTCTTTAGGTATAAGTATAAAACATAATTCAGACTACTGGACAAATTAAAAAAACAGCGTCATTGCGAGCGTAGCGAAGCAATCTCCTAAGACCAAAGGCTCGGTTTCAGTGGATTTTTTCTCCGAACCAAGCCTGTGGAGATATGCTTTTTACCGAGCCTGTGCCTAGCAGATTGCTTCGCAGACTCGCAATGACGCATTATTTTGGACGGTTTTTTAATTTGTCCTGTAGTCTGAACATAATTATGAGTTTAAGGTTTTAGGTTGCAAATATGGATTCACAAAGCTACTTCTTTATTCATATCTATTTTCTCTTCTCCCAATATCAGTATACCACTTTCTGGATTGTCAAAAGGCAGAGTATATAGTATTTCTAGCCACTGGTTTTTCTGTTGTTGCAGGTATATTATATCTTCTGTAGAAAGTGGCTTTCGATAGATAAAATTTGCAAACTGTGGATGATGTGTTACCAGCGTATCTTTGGTATAAATCTCTATGCCATTCATCAGTGACAAAGTTTGTCCAAGGTAAAACGGAATAGTCTTCCAGATGTCTATATCGGCCGTATATTTGGCATCAAAGGTGGTCAGGGTAGTAAAGTCTAGTACCGCCAGTGACTGTAACTTGTGATGAAATGGATGCAATCCCTTTAACGTAGGGCGAATCTGCGTCCGGTAGTGGGTTCGCGTACAAAACGTAAGAATCGTACGAATGCATCGGTAAATATTAAGCAGCAGATGCCGATTCACCTTTCCATGCAGTGGCAATGGATGCACCTGTGGGTGTAAGCTGTAGGTCTCGTACAAGGCATTGTGTATCCCATCAATGGTAGATTTGGAAGAAATAGTATCTGTTACCAGCCCCTGCTGGATCGTAATCAAGTTAATATTCCAAGATACCTGATGGTGTTGTTTGTATGCCTGTATCCATTCATGGGCCATGTGTTGATCAGGAATAGCCTCACATGCCAGCAATACATCCGTATCCTGACTGTTCGCAGAACCAAAAAAATAATATGGAGAATGCAGCAAAGATATCATTGTACAGACCGAAAGCTTTTTTACGCCTGTCAAGATACAACTTTCCTGTTTTCAGTTCTATTTTTTTGTTGTTCTATGTATCAGAATAGGATCTTTTTTTTTGTATCCGTTGGGCAATCTGTTCAGCCACCTCTCTCCCACTCTGCATGGCTCCATTCAACGAAGGATACGCCAGATAGTCGCCGCATCGGTAGATAGATTCGGAGAGTTGGGTAGAGACTGGGGCAGGTTTTATGGCTGGGTACTGCGGCAATGCCTGTGGAATACGATAGGTACGTAAATGTTTCCAAGCATGTACTTGTATGCCAAACCAACGAACCAGCTCATTTTTTACCGCCGTAGCAACTGCTGTTTCTGGCAAATCTGCCTGTCCGATAATTGTGGCTGAAATGAGGCTTTTTCCGATGGGTGCATATCCCTTAGCCACATCTGACAACACGGCTACATGATTGACGATTCCATCTGCGTCGGCATTGATGGTCAACATCGGCTTGGTCACAGGCGACGCATCTGCCGAAAAATAAACGCAATCTGTGGCATGAAAAGCTGTAGCAATAGGCTGACGAAGCAAGGTGGCCGCAGCAAAGGCATCTGTTGCCACTACTACCACATCCGCATCCAGCGACTCCCCTCCAGACAGATACACCTTGTGATTTTCGATCCCGATCACACGTGTCTGTAATCGGATGCTTTGCAGAGGCAGGTAAGAGGCAATCTGTTCCGAAATGGCCTGCATACCTCTGGCTGGCAGCACTGCATCACCCTGGGCAAACTGCTTGAACAAAAATTGAAACAATTGTGCCGAGGTCTGAAGGTTGGGATCCAGAAAAACACCTCCAAAAAACGGACGAAAGAAGTTTGCAATCACGGTTTCCGAATACCCAAAGTCCTGTAAAAAGTCCAGTGTGCTCATTTCTTTTGTCTCTTCCAACAATACCTGATTGGATCTATGCTTTACCTGCTGGGTAAGACGCAAAAGGTTCAGTTTATCAGCCAGTGAACCCACCGGAGCCATCAATGCCTGAGGGGCTGTCAGGAGATTTTTCAAGGGATTCGGCATGGTAAAAAACTGTCCGCTCTTCCGAATCAATGCCCCCGACTGAAACGACTTTAGTTGCAGTTCCGGATAGCAAAGTAAATCTTGGGCTTCTGGATAGGAAGTCAGAAATACCTGAAACCCCCGATCTAACCGAAATCCGTCTACAATGTCTGTACGTACCCGTCCACCCACTGCATCCGAGGCTTCTACAAGTACACTGTCAATTCCTCTGTCTTTCAGGTATTTGGCACAGGTTAGGCCGGCAATGCCAGCTCCAATGATTACAACCATAGTTAGTAGATTAAAAGCTGGTAAATTAAAAATTTATAGACCCTAGACAAAAAATATTTACACTGAAAGCTCGTCTAAGAAATAGTTTTTAGATGATCCACATCCTATATCTATGCTCTCAGGTTTTGAAAACCTTTCTATCAGTAAATTTGTTTAAATTTCCTCTAGTGTTTGTTGTACCACACCTTCCTCAATTACTGCATCCTTATGCACTGCCACCTGATTCACGACCCGAAACGTTAGTGGTAACAAGGGTATCAGTCCTACCACAATAGCTGCGACCTGACTGGTAAAGGGTTGCAATGTATGCGGAAAAGAAACACGTGTCGTATACAGTTTAGGAATGGCAGGCACTGATTGCTCGTTAGAAGCCGCTGCCTGTCAAAAGTTTAATCGGTAGATGTGTCTTTGAGGAAAAAATAAGCTGGCTATAAAATAAAAAAGCCACTCGGCTGGAGTGGCTTTTTTATTATAGCCAGCTCAAACACTTCAATGCCCCTAAAAGAGCCGACTGCGGCTGGCTATAGCGGCTAAAGAAGCGGGGCAAGCGTTTATAATGACTCTCATCACTATGGGTGTGGGAATGGGTAAGACAGGCGGGGGCATCATCTTTGAGATGGTTCAAATTCACCGTCCGACTCTGGATCAATAAAGTTAAGAGAAGGGCTACATTTTTGATCGTACTTCTATGATATTTTCCTGGAAGTTGACTAAGTTTGTCCAAAAGTGAGGATTCCATAAATAAGCTTGTTTTGCAACTGCTAAGGTATGGAATTACTCACTTTTTGCAATTTGTCCAGTAGTCTGAGGTTCTCTACTAATGGGATTTTATCTAATACTTTGATAACTTGCTCACGAATGCTTTTTTTCATTCCAAAAGGCTGATTTGGTGCGTGCTTGCTTCAAAGTTCAGCCTTTTGTCTTTCTTATACAAAAAATCATCGGGTAGAGTGGCATAAGTCCTAAATACAATAAATGTTATTAGTGAAATAGTGATGAGATACTGATTGGTATGTCAGAAACGGGGTTTTCTTTTGTTCTTGAAAAAATAATATTTTCATAAAAAAAATAACTGTCAAAAGTTTACAAAATTCAAACCTACTCTAACTTTGAATTTACTTCATGATGAGAAAATTTATTTTTTTATTATTGATACTGGCTAGTTTGCCTGGATATTCGCAAAAAATGATTGCAGGAATTTACAATCCTGTATCAAGAACCTATCAACCTAACGAAGATAGTATTTGGGTAGATCTATTTTCTGATGAATATGCCCGGTTTGTCACAAATGGATATATGGGTCTGATGGATAAAACAGGCAAAATTGTAGTGCAACCTGTGTACGATAATATTATTGATATTAATAAGAAATTTGTTAGGTATATGCTCAATGGTAAATATGGAAGCCTGGAGCTGGGAAAAAAGAAATCTGTTAACCCGTTCTGCTATGTAGAGGAGTTTTATGAGGGTATAGCCAAATTTAGTAGTGACCTCTCCAGAGGGGAAAAACAATATGGATTTATCACTGAAGAAGGAAAGATTATTACTCCATTAGGAGCTGCCAATGGGTTCTCTGATTTTGTACATGGTATTGCTGTTAGAACTCAAACCGGAAAGACCGACGTAATGAATACCTCAGGAAAGGTACAAACATTTGCAGGATATGAAAAAGTATATGCACAACCCAGACATTTAGATCAGTCCTCACTCCAACAGCGTATCCAAGGGTATGTAATTATTTCTACCGAAGATGAATCAGATAAATCGTATGTAGATGAGAATGCAAAATACTATTATGTAAATAATAAATTAGAACGTATTTCTGAGAAATATTTTACTAAGGCAAGTCACTATGTAAAAGATCATGCAGCTGTAGAATATGAAGGATTATGGTATATTATTGACAAGGCAGGCAAATTATTGAAAACAGCTTACAAGAATATGGAACTGCTGGAAAATGGAACCTTTGTTGTAACCAATCAGAAAGATAGCTCTGGAGTTATCAATTCTAGCGGAGAAATATGTATTCCGTTACTTTACAAAACAATAGAATATCTTTCTGACGACTTATACGCAGTCAGTAAACTTGAGCAATCAACAAGTATGCCTATGCTAAGTGGTGGTGGTTTTTTTGTAGTGGATCGTTCTCATAAAGTGATCGTGCCTCCTCGTGATAGACAGTCACTGTATCAAAACTATTATAAAATATATCCTGTTAATTCAGAAGGTATAGGTAAGTGTTTTGAAGTAACAAAGGTAATAGATCTAGATTCAGGGCGAATATTAAATAGGTTTCACATGTATAAATATGAAGGAATAACTTATTTTTTTGATAAAAAAGGCATACTGAGTGAGAAGGGATATTCCAATAAAGAGTCTGAAATATTGATATTTGCTATGGATAAAGATTATATGGCGAATGAAAAAGTATTTATAAGGGATTGGGTTGATAAATCTTTTTTCTATACAAGCAAATATAAGCCTGTTTTAAAATGGAAAACTGATCGTTTTGATATTGTTGAATTTAATGAATATAATGATGTTTATCTATTGAGCCTTGGAAAGTTTATTGTCTCAAAATTGGATGCATCAGGAAGTATCAAGTATGGAATGGTTAATATAGATAAAAAAGTACTAATACCCTTTGAGTATGAAAAAATTTCCACAGGAGTATCAAATATATTATTAGCAAAAAAAGGAGGGAAATGGGGTTTAGTTACCTATGACAACGAACCTGTTCTCCCTTTTGAGTATGAGAAAATCATAGGTGGTGTGCATAATAGATTATTGCTTAGGAAAGGAGAGAAATGGGGTTTGGTTAGCTATGACAATAAACCTATTCTCCCTTTTGAATATGATAGCCTTGAGGTAAATTTGACAGGAGTGATTGCACAAAAGAATGGTAAATATGGATTTATTGATTGGACGGGTAAACTAATTGTACCATTTATAGACAAAGAAATCACACAGTATAAGCACTGGGGAATGCTTTTTAGTAAAGATGACGAGGAAAGGGTTATGATAATTAAAGGAAATATACAATCAAAATGATACGTATATGAACAGTACCTGTATTCCAAAAGCAACTTTGTTTGAGAAAAAATATCCTACACTAGGTGTAAGAAAGAAACTACTTTCTTTCAGGTCTTTATGCATCTCATACTTTTGTGAATAGAATCCAAGTACAAATTTACATATCTATTTCAGAAGCACACGCACAACAAAAAGGGTGTATTCAACAAGGAATAATCCTTACTGAATACGCCCCTATTCATTTACCCCATGGTTTAAAAGAAATAGCTTAGTCCTAAAGAAGGTGACAATGACCCACGCCCCAGACGTACGCCCGTCCACTCATCACCCACCTCATCGTATCCTAGATACATGCCTCGCAGAAGCAGTTCAAATCCCCAGTTTGGGGTTGGAAAGAAGGCAAATCCTGGCGACAGCTCAGCACCTAGTGTCATGTTCTCGTATTGATATGCCTCGGTTGGGCTTCCCAGTTGGATGGTTCGCTGTTGGGAAACAGCCACATTCACCCCTCCCTGCACAAAAAAGAACAGTTTATCGTTCTTGGTAGATACATAATACCGAGCAAAGGGATTGACCCAGACAGTGTTTTCAGTAAACTTACCCACTATGAGAGGGTCTTGAATGGTAGGTATGGAACTATGAAATTCATTTTTAGTCCGACTTTGAGAAAACCCTACTCCCAGTCCTAATGCAATCTTATCAGCAATAAAATAGCCGATAGCAGGGCGTATACTGGCAGTACCAGACAGAGACTGTATATAGCCAGATTTCAGATCCCAGTTGTCTATCCATTGTTTTTTTGATTCAGAAGAACGATATCCCAACTGCGTATTCAGGAAGAAGGAACCTTGTTGAACTTGTGAAAATGCGGTAAAACAAAACCCGCAACTCATGATCAGAAGAGCAAAAAAATGTCTCATAGGATAAAAAATAAAATGAGTGAAAAAAGTAAGATAATACGGGCAGTTTCAGAAATCATGCCAAACTATTTCTTATCTCATATTTTTGTTTTCCTATCCTCCAAAACAGGTTTCTTCCAAAGGATAGGAACAGCATCAGAAGAAATAACTCACTCCAACTGTAGGAAATAACGAACTGGCATCTAGGCCAAATATACACAAACAACTACAGAAACCGTACCAGTACGATATTTATTCTGCATTTTTCATCTATTAGTTACCCATAAAACACTAAGGTCGGAAACAATATGCTCGTATTGCTCCCGACCTTAGACTAGGTACTACTTTTCCTGATTATTTCTTCCTCATCTGCTTGAAAGCATTGATTAGGCCGTTGGTAGAGCCGTCGTGGGAGGTGATAGGAGCTTCAGTTTCCAGTTCAGGAAGGATCTTATTGGCTAGTTGCTTGCCTAACTCTACACCCCACTGATCAAAGCTGAAGATATTCCAGATCACACCTTGTACAAAGATTTTGTGCTCATACATGGCAATCAAGCTACCCAAGGCACGGGGTGTGAGTTGTTTGAGCAGAATTGAGTTGGTGGGACGGTTGCCCTGAAAGACCTTGAACGACAACAGTTTTTGAATTTCAGCTTCGGTTTTTCCCGCTTTGACAAACTCTTCCCGTACCTCAGTTTCAGTTTTTCCTTTCATCAAAGCCTCGGTCTGGGCAAAGAAATTAGACATAAGTAGGGTATGGTGGTTGCCAATGGGATTATGACTGATGGCAGGAGCAATAAAATCACACGGAATAAGCTTGGTTCCCTGGTGAATGAGTTGGTAAAAAGCATGTTGGCCATTGGTTCCTGGCTCGCCCCAGATGATTGGACCAGTCTGGTAAGAAACGGGTTTTCCATTGCGATCTACATATTTCCCATTGCTTTCCATGTCGCCTTGTTGGAAGTAGGCGGCAAAGCGGTGCATGTATTGGTCGTAGGGAAGGATGGCATGTGAGTCGGCTCCAAAGAAGTTGTTGTACCAGATACCCAGCAAAGCCAGAATAACAGGGACGTTTTTATCAAAGGAGGTTTCACGAAAGTGTGTATCCATTGCATGGGCTCCGTCTAGCAACGCCTGAAAGTTTTCAAAACCAATCGTACAGGCAATAGATAAACCAATGGCCGACCACAATGAATATCGTCCACCAACCCAATCCCAAAATCCAAACATATTTTCTGTATCAATACCAAATTTTTGGACATCTTTGGCATTGGTGGAAAGAGCCACAAAATGCTTGGCTACCATTTTTTCATCTTTTGCTTTGTCCAAAAACCAGCTGCGGGCGGTATGGGCATTGGCCATCGTTTCTTGGGTAGTAAACGTCTTGGAAGCTACCATAAACAGGGTAGTTTCAGGATTGACACGTTTAAGGGTTTCGGCAATATGTGTACCGTCAACATTCGATACAAAATGTACCTTCATGTTGGGTTTCCAGTATGGACGCAATGCCTCCGTCACCATCACCGGCCCCAGGTCTGAGCCACCAATGCCAATATTGACAATGTCTGTAATGGCTTTGCCCGTATAGCCTTTCCATTCGCCAGAAATGATTCTATTAGAAAATACCTCCATCCGCTTCAGTACACCGTTAATGTCTGGCATCACATCTTTGCTGTCTACGAGTACAGGTTTAGCCGCACGATTCCGCAAGGCGGTATGCAACACAGCTCTACCTTCGGTCTGATTGATGGATTTGCCGAGAAACATTGCCTCAATGGCTTCTTTCAGACGGGTTTCTTCAGCCAGTTGCAAGAGTAGCGTACGGGTATCGTCAGAGATATTGTTTTTGGAATAATCAATCAGTATATCTTCAAACTGAAGAGAGAAACGTTCAAACCGCTGCGGATCCTGCTGAAATAAATCTTTGATCTGACGTGTTTGGGTATGCTCATAATGAGCCGTCAGCTTCCGCCAGGCATTGGTTTGTACAGGATTGATGGTAGGAAAAGTCATATGTTGTATCTGGTAAGTAATAGAGAACAATAGGAACTGCTGCGCAAGTTTGGGAAAGAATCTGGGAAATTGCAACAAAAATAAGGTTTTTCAGACTAAAAAGACTGTTTACACCTCCGCTGTCCAGGCTATACCACCTATCAGATGATTCTTCAACAGGTCGTACATAGCCACATCTACAGTTTACATCCAGCAAGGGTTACTTATCAAGTGACCATACTTTCTCTATAGTTTATCCTACAGAAGTAAAAACCTATCCTTTCGACGCCTGTAGGCAGAAGAAAGGGGGTATCAGCATGTGGGTTGTATTTACTGCGTCTGGGCAGTCATCTGATTGTGGATCAGGCGACTATTGTATTGCTGAATAAAAGCTTTCAGTTTAGGCAGCATTTTTTCTACCAGATCAGGACGTTCATTCATGAGATTATGCTTGAGCAAGGAGTCTGTGCGGAAGGCGTATAGACCCGTTACCTGTTCGTTTTCCCAATGTAATACATAGTCATCAAGAAAATACTGGTAGGTATTCTCTAGAAAATTAAACACAAAATTAGGCTCTTTTGGATTAAACACATCCTTTCCAAACGACACATACTGCTGGTCATAATGCAGGTAATTGAGTACTGTAGGCATAATATCTGTTTGCTGTACCAGTCGGTTGGCATCAAAACCTTTCAATGAGCCGTCGGGGCGGTAGAATAGAATTGGGATGCGGAATGTGCCCACAGCCGTTTCATATTCTGGATGTGTAGCCCGGCTGCAATGGTCGGCGGTGATAACAAATAGGGTATTCTTATACCAAGGCATTTTGGAGGCCGTAGCAAAAAAGGCTTTCAGGGCATGGTCTGTATAGCCGATGGGGCCGTGTACAGGCAAGGTTCCTTTGGGGAATTTACCTTTGTATTTTTCTGGTAGGTTAAACGGGTGGTGGGAAGAAACCGTAAACACTGTACCTAAAAATGGCTCCTTCAAAGTATTCATCTTCTGGGCTGTAAACTGTAAAAATGGTTCGTCCCAAATGCCCCAGATACCATCATATTCGGCATCATTGTCAAATTCATCCTTGCCAAAATACGTGTCATAGCCTGCCAAGCGGCAAAAAGCCCAAAAGCCCATTGAGCCATTAGGAGCCCCATGCAAGAAAGCAGAAGTATAGCCTTTTTGTTTCAGACAGGTAGCCAGGCTGTTCACATCGTTTCGTCCACCATAGACAGAGGTCACATACGACTCCCGTACAAATGGAATACTGGCTATGGATGACGGAATGGCATCAATAGAACGATGTCCATTGGCCAGAGACCATTCAAAAGCAGCACTTTCTTTGGCCAGTGAATCCATAAAAGGAGCATAGCCTCGGTACGTTCCATTGTCGAGTTGGCGGTTATAAAAACCTACATATTCCCGACTAAAACTTTCCAAGATGAGGATCATCACGTTCATTGGACGAAAGGCTGCCGAATCTGAAGCTGGCACATGCACTGGATTGAACTGTGAGGCCAGTTCCTGCGGATTAGCAAAATAGGTTACTTCTTGCAGGTCATTGGTTTCAAAGGTTTTGTAGACAGCAAACGGCGTATTGAGCACCACAGCCAGTTCGATGGGTCTTTGCACATATTCTCCAGCATTGGCCAAGGTAATAGGACGGGTACTTTCACCAAAGCCGCCGCGTACACCTGCCACAAAAAGTCCAGCAAAAAAAGCCATCAGCAACAGATTACCAGATACATAGAAGTATATCGGCAACAAACGAGCGGGTTTGGGAATGGGTTTGCCATACAATTTCCACAAGACTACCAGCAGCACAATCCACACCAGCACCATCCACCAGTAATCCAGCAGAAAAGCCCGTGCCAGTTGCCAGCCATTGGTTTCATTGGAAAACTCCTGAAGCAGATTGGCAGTGCTCCGGTGACGGGTAAACTGGAAGTAGATAGTATCCGCACAATTCATGGCCAAAGCCAGTCCATTGGTACTGACAAAAAATATCTTTAATATCCGTTGGTAGGTCTGCTGATATCGAAATGGAAAAGGCAGTAAAAAACCCAGCACCCAGAGTGTATTGGTATATAAAATAGCCACCAGATCAAAGCGGGAACCTCCGGCCAGCATGGTCAAAAGCTGTGATGGGGTTACGTCTGCAAAATAGGAATGGTTGACAAAGAAGAAAATCAGGCGACAGGCCATAAACAAGACCATCACGTACATCAGACGCAGCAATGTACGAAAATACAGGTTTTGTCGGGTAAACGTTTCTTTTATATGCACAGAATGCCCAGAAGCCGATGCTACAGTTGTCATGTCAAAATCCCACTAGTTGTATAAAAAATAGGCCAGTTGCATACACCCGATACATGCTTTGTTTGTAGGGTATAAGCAAAAACAGGCAACCCCCTGTTGCCTTACAAATTTCCTCCCCAAAATTAATAAAAAATTAACAAAAAATTAACATTATCCCCCTAATCTTGTACAAATCTCTTTTTGCAGAAAAAATAGTTGTATCCTTTCTATGGAAAACATGCGATAGTCGCATCTATATGGCAAGTGGCATGTACAAATGCATACAATAGAATCTATCTTACCTTTCAGCACATGTCGCCTTCTACTCATTATTCACTTAATTTCTTTTGTCAACGATGGCTGAAATTGTCACTAAAAACTCGCCTATCCGCCTGGATATGACCCCAATGGTAGACCTAGCCTTTTTGCTAGTCACGTTTTTTATGCTTACCACTACCTTTACCCGGCCGAATATGATGCAGCTGGCTATGCCTGACAAAGACCCTACTGGGGTACATGTATCCGACGATTTGACCACCACGCTGGTACTGGATGCCAACAACAGCCTTTTTTACATTCGTGGTGCCGAAAACCCACAGGTATTTACTACCAACTATGCAGCCAGTGGCTTGCGAAAACTGTTGATGGATCAAATAGCAGCTGGAAATAAGCAACAGAAGGATGCCATATTTATCATCAAGCCTACCACAGAGGCCACCTATCAGAATGTAGTGGATGCCCTGGATGAACTGAAAATCACCGGAGCCAAAGTATATGCCGTTCAATCATTGCTGCCACACGAACAGGAGCTGGTAGCTACTTATAAACAAATGCATGGACTCTAGGAATGTAGGAATGCATGGGCCATCTGATATCGGCTCGTGCATTCCTACTACAAAAATCTATTTAAGTTTTTATGGTCATTTCCTCAAAAAACTACTATCTATAAAATGTTAGTAAACTTATTAAATGGTGTATTATCAATGGTTTTATTATTAATAGGACTTACACAAACTACTCTACTTCAAGCCCTGAAGGGGCGAAATCTGTTAGCACAGGGTATAGCCCTGTGAACCTGTGTATGTTGCGTAAGTCCCAATTAATAAATTATGAAACCACGGCATGCAACTTTACTTCCTCGTTTGCTTACCTCTTCTCCGCTTACTCATTAATTTACGCTTTTCATATCTAAAATCCTACCATACAGTAACTAGTGTCCTTGGCCACCTAAAAATACCTCTACATTTGAGTGTATTATTTTTTTAAAAATCTCTTAAAACCTTATTTTCTATATGAGAAAACATCTCTTATTATGGAGTGTGGCACTACTATGCACACTTCAAGCTTTTAGTCAAACTATTAAAGGATTGACTGTTGTGGTCGGCTATTCGGACAGAGCTTCTAATATCGACATGACGACGGTAACCAATATGATGAATGCTTCCAGTGGCTTTAATCTGTGGAGCAATAATGGCTCTGTTCGTGAATACTGGCAAAAAATGTCCAATAACAAAGTTGATCTGACACAAACCGTGATCAAAGTAGTGCTGACACGTACGGCTGCCTACTACCACGGCCCCAATCTACCGTATGATGGAGGCCAGGAGTTGGTTAAAGATGTAGTAGCGGCTATCAACCAACAATATCCCACCGGCTTTACCGGACTAACCCCCAAACCCAATGATGGCCGACTCTGGTGTTTTAACCTGCTGAGCCTCGATGGCTTTGGTGGTGGAGTAGCCTATGGGGTAGGTAACAACCTGTCTATCAAAAACAACGGTGTCAGTCTCCCTATCCGCCACGTAGCTCTTAACAAATATGGCAACCTGACACCCGACATCAATGTCATTTGCCATGAGTTGGGCCACCACGTGTTTGACTGGGCGGACTATTACAACAACAGCAGTCTGGTAGCTACCAATCTGGGACATTACTGCCTGATGGGCAGTGGCGGGGCTCTAGGTTCTCCTATGCCTGTCAGTGCTCCACTCCGCCATCAGAAAGGCTGGATTACCAATGTCGTTGACCTGACCAACAAATTGCGAGAGGAAGCAGTATATCCTGTAATACCCAATGATTATACCACCGTATATAAGTTCATTAATGAGCACAACACCCGTGAATACCTGCTTATAGAGGCGGCTACCCATAGCCGGTATTACCTATCGAAAACTGGCGACGGATACGTCCCAGACCAAGGACTGATGATCTGGTATGTAGACGAAGAAGGAGGATTTTCGCGTAGCGGACAGTCTAACCACCTGTATGTCAAGCTTATTCAGGCAGATGGACAAGACGAAATGCACGACTTAAGCAAAACCCATCGTGACCACCGAGGCGACGATGCCGATTTGTTCGGGCGTATAGTAAAAGCTTTTAGTGCATCTTCGACCTACTTTACCTGGAAAAATGGTAGTGCCATCGGACTTAATCTCTCCGTCATCAGTGACATCACCCCCACCAGTACGGGACCTTTGATGGCCATTAAGACTCCTGCTAGCAGAACACTGGAAGTAACCGCAGGCATCAATGGTACGATTCTGCCCAAAGGAATGCTGAACTGTGCACCTGGCAGCAGCAAAACCCTGACCATCGTGCCAGATATTGGGTATGAAACGGCTGAAGTAAAAGTCAATAATGTAGTAAAACCTATTACCAACACCCTGACTTTTTCAAATATTCAGACTACCTACCAAACTGCATTCGCATCGTTCAAACCTAGCCTGACACAAGACCGCCTGCCTAATCCGTGGTCACTGGCTGATATTGGACGGAGCAGTCATCCTATTGTTGGCGTAGGGGGCTACCGCAATGGTGCGTTTGGTATTACGTCGTATGGAGCAGACATCTGGAACAATGACGACCAGTTTACATTCATCCACCAGCAACTCAACGGTGACGGCGAGATTATTGCCCGTATTGCCAGCTACAACCGTTGCAACGACTGGAGCAAATCAGGGGTTATGATTCGGGAATCGCTGGAACCAGGCTCTAAACACTTTCTCTTTGCTAAAACTGGAACCCAAGGCTTTGCTCCGCAATATAGAAAAGAAAGCAATGGCCCAAGTTTCCATAACGAAGACAACCTGAATGTAGGTGGAGCACCGGACAAAGCTTACTGGATAAAACTGAAGCGGGCAGGACAGACATTTACGGCCTATTATTCGATGGACGGCGTAAGCTGGACACTAGCTCAGACAGAAACCATTCCCATGCAAGCCAAAGTATACATCGGCTTGTGTGCCTCAGGTGCTTTTGGTACTACCATGCCAAACAAGACCGTCTTTGACCAAGTTACAGTCAATGCTACGATTCCCAACCTGTTTGGCGTGTACAATGTTCCTTCTCCTACGGCTATTCCCGCAGGTTTCAAGAAATACAGCCGTGTATACACTGTAGGAACTGGTGGACCAAACCTGAGCAATGTCTTTAACTCCGTATTCAACTGGCAGGGAAGTACTTCTAACCCCAAAGGTCTCTATCAGTTTACGCTGGAGACGACCAATGGCGTGCCCAGATCCTATACCAACCTGACAGACTTTGCCGTCTATGCCCTGCATACCAATGCACCATATATTGTATTCAATCAGTCTACAGGCTTCCCAGGACTGGCGGGTTCGTATTGGATCAATTTCAAAGGCAATGACTTGGTGCTGGTAGATGTAAACGGTAATTATGCCATTGTGTTCACCAATACTACTCCAACAGCCCGTAATACGTTTGACAAAGCCCAACTAGACGAATTGACTTGCTATCCGAACCCCAGTCAAGGCGTATCTATGCTGGAGATTCCTGCCAAACTAGGACGTGCCCATGTCACGGTTTTAAACATGACAGGTGCAATCGTTGAAACACACGAAGATGCATCTGGCACACTCAGCATTGGCGAAAAGCTACGCAAAGGTGTCTACCTGATTCAGGTTAAAACTGAAAACCTGCAAAAAACCATTCGATTTGTGAAGCAGTAAGTTATTCAGTATTAGCCAATACACCTTTCGCTGATCTCAGATCAGGTTTGTGTATGTGTGATCTCAGAGGCGGGGTTTTGGTGTATGCCAAAACTCTGCCTCTTTTGTTATCTAGCAAACACCAAACATAGTATACACTTACAAAAACCATTAGCTACTTTCCTTATTCTTTTCTGTAAACCTATCCAGCAGTTGGAGTTTTTGTATACCTTTGTAGCTTCGTTCAACCCTGATAAAAGAGTGATATGCCTTATTCTCAAATAGTTGGTCTAGGTCATTATGTACCAGAAAATACAATTACTAATCACGATCTCGAAAAGTTAATGGATACCAGTGACGCCTGGATACAGGAACGCACCGGCATTCAGGAACGTCGTTTTTTTACCCCCGGCAAAGATACCGTTACTAGTATGGCCACACAGGCTTCGCGGGTAGCTATCGAACGGGCAGGTCTGCAACCTACTGACATTGAATTTATTATCTTTGCAACTATCACCTCTGACTACTACTTTCCGGGCTGTGGCGTATTGCTGCAACGTGAACTAAACCTGCCAGGCATTGGAGCATTGGATATTAAAAATCAGTGTTCGGGCTTTATCTATGCCCTTTCCGTAGCTGACCAGTTTATCAAAGCTGGCACCTATAAAAACGTTCTGGTAGTAGGATCAGAAATACAGTCCACTTTTCTGGATCTGAGTACCAAAGGCCGCAATGTAGCCGTTATTTTTGGCGATGGAGCTGGAGCCGCTGTACTTCAGGCTACTAATACACCAGAACATAGTATTCTGTCTACACACTTGCACGCCGACGGACGTTTTGCTGAAGAATTAGCTGTTAAAGATCCTGGTGGCAGTCGTCCGGGACGTTGGCTTACCCACGACATGATTGACGATGGTGGCACTGATGTGGTGATGAACGGGCAAAAGGTGTTCAAAGAGGCCGTCATCCGGTTCCCGGAAGTCATTAAAGAAGCATTGGATGCCAATGGATATACGACCGAAGCATTGGATTTGCTGGTACCACACCAGGCTAACCTTCGCATTACTAACTATGTAGGCGAGCAGTTGCAACTTCCAGCCCACAAAATTGTAAGCAACATTCAGAAATATGGCAACACCACAGCGGCATCTGTTCCCATTGCTCTCAGCGAAGCCTGGGAAAATGGACGTATTCAATCAGGTAACCTAGTCTGTCTGGCAGCATTTGGCAGTGGCTTTACCTGGGCTTCGGCACTGATCCGTTGGTAAATGATTCTGCCCATATACCTATTTTCAGAAAAACGCAACATACAGTAGTTTTTTTGTTTCTGCTATTGTTATTCTACACTACATTATCTACTTTTGAGTCTATATTTAATACACCATTTAATAAATTTTCTTATATTTTTGTTGTCAGAAATAGTAGCTATTTACTTTTTCACGGGCATTCTCACAAGAGAACAATCAGCTGTAAAATATTACTTAACTTATTAAACGGTATATTTAGTACAACGTTTAATGATTTTTTTCATATTTGCTGTTTTACAATATATAATACACTGACTTTCAATACATTGCAATTGCCTGTAAAATATTGGAAAACTTATTAAATGGTGTATTTAGCTACATCGCCGTCACCTACTAGATACCATATATCATTAATACCTCAGAAGTACCTCAGACATTCGTGTCAAAAACAAACCTATTTCCCACTTAAACATATTTATTTCTATGAGAAATATCTGTACGCTATTGTTGATTTTCATAGGCAGTTTCCAGCTCCATGCTCAGATAAAATCCTTTAAGGTGACCTATAGTTTTGATACGGATATGTCTGCCTCCTTCATTAGTGGTTCAGAAGCTGTAATAGCCTCCAATGCAGTAGCGGGCGGAACTAAAGTAGGTGTAGTGGGTCTGACAACCGTATCCGATCAGAAAGTACTTCGAAGCGAAATCATTAAAAATAATAATACTAATTATATCAACACCTTTGTGCGAATGAACATCAAGCCCAAACCAGGGTATACACTGGTGATACGCTCGGTGACAGCCAACCAGAGCAGTAGCATTACCAACAGCTTAGTATTGTTTCGCATAGGTACGACCAAAAATCAGATAGTACCCAATAATACCAAACTGGGTGAATCACTTCCTAATACAGTTCTTAAAAGCACCTTTTCCAAGAATATCTTTTCACCCGCAGTAGAAGCTTCTCAAACCATTGGTCAGGACTCGGCCACAGTCTGGCTATGTGCCCGCGGAGGTGACAATGATATCTATGACTGGCATCTAAACTCTGTGGAGATTCAAGGAGACTACATCCAGACTGGCACAGAACCCTCTGCAACAGTTGTCTTGACCACCACCAACAAGCAAAAACTCAGATTCGGAATTGATGCCGAACGCCTCTGGTACTGGCAAACGGGGACTTTTGGCAATACCTTGGCCAATTTGGGTGTAAAGGAACTCCAGTCAGCGTTTGTACGTGTAGCCATTGATTGTGCTTATGAACGAGAAGAAGGCGTAAAAAAACCAGAACTTTATAACAAAATTCTGGACATGATGACAGCCATGAAAACAGCTAACCCAGCTATCAAGTTCTTTGCCAGCCCCCGTCCACTAGATGAAGCCTATACAGATGCTGAACGCCAATCTATCTGGGGAGGCCCTAAAGCCCCGTGGGCACCTGTACCTGCTTGGATTATGACACATGTCGAAAACGGAACGACCATTGAAAATGGACAGACAATCAAAAAATGGAAAATAGGTACCATATACGTAGACAAACTGACCCGCTACTATGCCGATTACCTAAACTTTATGTACAGCAAAGGATTTACCATTGATTACATGGATGTCACCAATGAGAAAAATGAAATTACAGCCACACATTGCAAATATATTTATGACAACCTACCAGGTATGTTGAATCCCGGTGTTCCTATGCCCCAACTCATTGCCTTTTCTGCATGGAGCTACGAACAGTCTACTAACGCCCTCACTGCCTTCACCCCTAGTCAGCTAGGCTCATTTGCCATTGCCTCCGCCCACAACACAGGAGATGATGGCACTCCTGCTGCTTTTGTAGCTCAAGCCAATGCGATTGGCAAAGAACCCTGGAACACTGAATTGCATGAATGGGTAGGCATTCAGTCTCAAGAAGAAATTGTCAATTCCAAAGCCTTTTTTGAAGCCATGAAAGGTGGATTTGTGGGACTTTGCTCCTGGCTGTTTTACGGGCCTAAAGAAGGAAAAGACCATACCATGATCTGGTCAGGTGTGACAAATGGTACGAGTGTGGTTGAAAAATCTACTAAATATGAGATCTTCAAAAAAGTAGTCAATAACGCCAATGGCGGCAACTACCGGGAAGTGACTTCTAACAGCAGTGGCCTTCTAACAGCTGGATTCGTAAAAGATACGGTACTGACGGTCTGGGCATTGAACTCTACTAGTTTCACCATGCCCAATGTTACCTTTACCTTTCAGGATACAAAGGTATCTACTACCTCCATTGAGGTCACCGAATGGCAGAATGCACTGCCCCGTTCAGGTGTGGTGACCCCACTGACAACCGCACAGTCTACAGGCTTCTCATATACACTAGACCCAGCATCATTGTATTGTTTCAAAATTGCCCTGAAACGTGACGTTGTGATTGTAGCAGGCATAGAAGATAAGCAGAAATTTCAGCCGCTGACACTCTATCCAAACCCTGTCAGTCATAAACTAACCGTACAATTTCCTGATTTTACGCCTATCGGAGCCCAGTACACCATCCTGAATTCCAACGGACGAATGGTACAGAAAGGAAAGCTATTCTCTTCTGCCGTTGAAGTAGAGGGTTTGGCACCAGGTCTGTATCTGATTCAAGTTTCGGACAGGCTAGGCAATGCCTATATGAGTCGGTTTGTGAAGCAGTAATACACCCAATCCTCTATCAAAGAATGACCTGTTTCTAGATCATTCTTTGATAGAGGATTTTCCTTTTTTAAGGGGGGCAGAACCTGATAAGCTAGCTACACACTTTCTTGAAAGCCTGACTGGATTTCCGCTGCCTCAATACTCGTGATACATAAGGCAAAATAGACTGCACCATTGCACCAACCAATAATGCGTAGCTCCCAAACATATAGGACTGAATAGGTGGAAAATAGGCCGTAAAAGTGATCGAACTACACATAATAGCCCCGACCCAGAGGTATGCCTTCTGGTACAGTAGCCACACACAAACCAACAAACCTATAGCCGCACTCAGGTAGGTGACCCAGAGTGGATAATCCACAAAATAGCCTGCCGAAAAAGATTCAAAAATGTTTAGTATTACGTTTTTACTCACCAGTAAAGGTTTTTCTTTCAGTATTTTCAGGTACTCGGCCCGGGTGATAGCAGCATAACTGTCGGCAATGGAATCTTGGTAATAATTGCCTCCTGGCGAAAATTCAAACGTGATGCCTGTGTTTTTTTCAAAAATAGCATAGCCATTTTCATCCGTAAGTCCTTTCATGTACGAGTTAGGATATCCTCCTATACCTATATATGCAGTATGCCAGAAATTTTTTCGAGAAGGCACATACAAACTACCCAAACAAAACAGAAATATACCTAGGCTCAGCCAAGCATACCTGCGTTTCTCTTGTCGAAATACATAAATAAAAAACAATACCACTACCAGTAGAACTGTTGGCCTAGTCAATACTACCAGTGCCAGGCAAACAGCCAAAGGAACAAGACCATACCGAAAAGGTCGTGCACATGGATGTAGGTAACAGAGCAATAGTACCGAAGGAATGGCTTGTAGACAATAATAAAAGGGAAACGTGACAAAATAAATTACCAGTGGATTGAGTGCATACAAAAGCAGATACAAGGTGTATTCTATCCAACCCCTGGCAAGGCTTACAATCAGAAGAGATAGAATCACATGGATACTTATCTGTAACCACTCAATAGCTTGCAAGTCTCCCAGACCAAAAAAAATATGTTTGGCTATCCAAATAAAATACACATACCCAATGGGATTATGATTATAGTAGGCCAATGGTTGGGTATGTGTAAACTGGTAGTTTTCCCGCTCAGTGGCAGACAAAGATTTGAAATACAGGGCTTCTTTTTCATTGATTTGAAAGCCATTACCAGGTTCCCAGTTGGCTGCCGCAGACAGAAAAGGAGCCGTCCAGACAGGTGACATTTGCTTGGGATTATTTAACAGCACACAGCCAATCACCACCAACAAACCCGCAACTACCAACCTACTTGCAAACGTTTTCTCAAAATACATATGACAATGGCTAAAATCTCCTAACTAATAATCGTATTTTCACGCATTTACTAACCTTAATTTTTCATCATACGCAATAGCTCTGTATTTAAAATGCAACCTAAGTAATTGCCAAGGAGCTATCAAAGCATCTGACCAAGACAGTTTGGAATCATTCTTGTGTGTCCAATTCAGCAGGGGATATTCGTAAATCATAGAAGCTATCTGCTGGTCTCCATAGTATTTTTTCATTCGTAAAAATACTTCTACATCAAATAACCAACGGCTATGAAAAGGAATATCAAAGATTAATGTTGCAATTTCTCGTGTAAATACTTTGGCGCCACATTGTGTATCATAAAACGGCAGACCTAGTGTCCAACTAATCATAGTTGCCAGTATACGCCCACCATAATGCCTGACACCTACCCGTTTAATCACAGCCCCCATTCGTTTCACACGAGACCCACACACAATATGTGTCTCCAAGGAGTTTAGTATCGTAGTCAGTTGCGTAAACTCTTCTAGTGAGGTAGATAAATCGGCATCCAAATATCCGAATACATCGAATGAAGTATCCTTAAGCATGTGCAAAATGCCTATACGGACAGCTTCTGCTTTCCCTTTATTTTCAGCTAACGCCAACACCTGAACATGCTGAGGAAATAAAGACTTTTGTTGTATCCTGTGTATAACCTTTAATGTTTCATCTTCACTACCATCATCTACAAAACAAATATAATAGGATGGGTTTTGGTTAATAAACTGAACAAAAACGTCCGCTTGCAGCCGTTTTCCCTCATTAAAACAGGGAATAATAATACTTGTTTTCATAGAGATAAAAAAACACCTAATCCTTGTAAGTCGTTGGCAAACCGCCTGGGCAGGGCAGCACATGGGGATACCAACAACGGCAGCTCAATAGGTTTTAAAACACTTTCTTAGATATATAAAAAATTAGTTTACTAACAATATTTCTCCAAGAGAACATAACAATAAACAATGTTTTCAATAAAAACCATCAAAAATACTAGATATGCTTCATATACTACTAGGTACATATACTTATTATCAACAACTTACATACACAAGTAATCTAAAAAGGTATTCAAATATAAAGAATTTTTTCCGCACATCATACATCTTCAAACGCAGAAAAAACTTTTTTCTATAAAAAATTCGGCTGTGTATCAAAATGTATGATGGAAAAAAGATGCCTACATTAACCTGAAACGGTTAAAGATCTGTGAGAATCTCAACCACATTGCCCTCAAAAGCAAACTCTATCTAAAAGCTATTCAAGCTTCTTTCAAAGAGCTACAAGTATTGAAGAGCAAACAAGTAGAGACTTGAACCCAAACTTTGCGTAACATCAGGTAGTAATACCAAAGCTTATTTTAAATGGCTCTGTAAAACTATTTTCATAGGGCATAAAAAACGGAACAAAAGTATATAAAGCTGTACAAAAAACCAACCAGACAAAAACACACACAACAAATCTACACCTTAAAAATAATAGATTTATACATTTTCCTTCACTTAAAAAAATACCATAAATACCATGCCATAGAAGCATTTAACAAGAATCATACTTCCATAATCCTATATTCGATTATTAAAACCCAGACCCTTTTAAAGCACGCTTCAAATACATAAACATTATACTTTTTCAATAAAAAGTACCAAATATTTGAACGACTCATCTAGTTCCTTATAGGCTAATCTTGTAGCAGAGGGAGTGTATACACATCTATAATAAAAGCTTTGCTAACATGGCACAAAACAGATCAGCATTTTTTCTATTGAAACACATGGGAGGCTTAATTTTAAGGACATTGTCGTATCTGCCATCTGTTCCGGTCAAGATAAACTGATCTTTCAGTTGGTTTTTGATTCTAGCAGCCAAAGTGGTATCTGGTTCATGCGTGCCTACTTTGACAAACTCAATGCCCAGAAACAGGCCTGAACCTCGCACATCGCCTAGCACTGGATAAGTCTTTTGCAAGGATTGAAGTTGGGCCATGAAATAATCGCCGGTATCTTTGGCATGGGTCTGGAGTTGTTCTTCTTCCAACACTTCCAGTACAGCCTTCGCAGCCTCTGTAGAAACTGGATTTCCGCCAAACGAGCTAAAAAACTCCATTCCATTCGCAAATGCATCCGCAATAGCAGTGGTAGTAACAACAGCTGCAATGGGATGTCCGTTGCCCATAGGCTTGCCTAGCACCACCATGTCTGGTACTACCTCATGCATCTGAAAACCCCAGAACCAATGCCCAAGTCGTCCGAAGCCTGTCTGTACTTCGTCGCTGATGGTGACAATGCCACGCCTATGCAGCTCGGCATACAATGCCTTCAGGTAGCCAGGAGCTAACGGCATCTGTCCGCCACAGCCTGAAATGGGTTCGGCAATAAACGCAGACACCTTTTTTCCTTCTGCCTCTAGCTGTTCTAGCAACTGGCGGGCATGGGTCACATATTCAGTAGTGGTTTGAAACAAGCCGTTAAACAAATTGGGCAATGGCAATACGCTAATACAATCAGGCTGTCCCTTCCCTCCTTTTCCATCAAATTTATACGAACTGATGTCAATGCCCGTTATGGTATTGCCATGATAGCCCATTTCCAGTACCAGATTGTGGCGGCGTTGGGTGTAGGTATGGGCCATCCGAATAGCCAAGTCACTGGCCATACTACCCGAATTGACAAAAAAGATTTTGTTTAACGAAGGTGGAAAATAGGCCAGTAGCTTTTCGGCATAGTCGGCCAGGGAATCGTAGAGATACCGGGTATTGGTATTCAGCAGTCGCACCTGCCGGGAAATGGCTTCAGATACCTTCGGATGGCAATGGCCTACATGGGGAATGTTGTTATAAGCATCCAAATAGGTATTTCCTGCGGTATCGTACATATACTGAAAGGCGGCACTGTGCAGGTGAATGGGCTGTTGGTAGCTCAGTCCGAGGGATTTGCCCAAATACAAACTCCGCTTATGGGCTGTTTCGGTCTTTTGTGTCTCATAGTCAGACGTTTCCAGTCCAGCAGCTTGTAGAAACAGGTTTGTAATAGCTACAGGATTGCAGCTAATCCAGTAACGCAGCAGTTCCCAGGCTGGTTTTTCGCTGATGAGAATGTATTCGGTATCGGCAGCGTTGGCTTTAGCCTCGGCAGAGTTACACACACTCACACACAGGCGGGTGGTAATGAGCATTGGAAGCAGTTCAACCTCCTCTCGCAACAATGGAATCACCGACTGATAACCTTTAATGACAGGCAGTATGACTTCAAACGGATTTTCCTTGCCCAGCATCATATAGGTCAGGGCAATGGCCAATTCATGAATGAGCGGCGTATAGGCAATGTCTCCAAAATCAATAAAAGCCGTCACTTGGTTGCCCTGCGTCAGGATATTCCAGTCGTTGAGGTCGCCGTGAATGAGTCCGTGCCGCAAATAAGGCAGTTGGGGACGCACCACATACTGATACTGGTCAAAAAAATACCACACCAGATTCTGGTCTGCGGCAGGGGTAATATAAGCCATTTTCGGCTCATTTAGGTAGGCATACTGCAAATCCCAAAACAGCCGACGTGCCTGAATGGAATCACTATGCTCGGCGGCCAATGCCTGATTCACTTTACCCATAGCCTGTCCCAGTGAAAACAGCAGTTCAGGTGTGTGTGCCACTTCGGCTATAAACATGCCTTCGATATACGGCAGCAGACGGGTCAGGGAGCCATCTGGATTCTGCGACAGCAACTCACCACTGATATTGGGAATGGTGATGGGAACTTCAACGGGAATTTTGTGCTGAATGGCATTCAAAATGCGGCTTTCTTCGGCTGCCAGCACAAAATCTTCAGGCTGTGTGTATACCTTGGACACATACTGATGTCCGGTGTCAGTCGTAACCTGGTAATTAATACTGGCATAGCCATCCAATTTTTTCTGTTTTTGGATGGTCAGTGAGTAGTGTTGCAGAAGGATTTGTTCCATACAAAAAATATTTATAACCCTGTGTTTTTCAACCCACCCAAATGCATGGATGATGCTTGTGGTCTCCCATGCATTTGTCCCACACCTGGTTAGACCATCACACATGGTTGCGGTGGTCAATGAAGGCTGAAGCCTTCATTGATTCGGTTTTTGGGTGGTCGGGTATAGAACCAATCATTGTTTACTTTGTATAGCTAACCATTTGTCCAAAAGTTAAAACCTATCGGAAAAGTGGGTAAGCCATTAGCCATGAAAATAGACCACTCATGTAGTATGTGATACATAGTACTATATATCATCATATTTTTAATCCATTCTCTGATCTATTTGAATCTACTGAATCTCGTTTTTGAACCTAGTAAATACCTGGCTATCATTCGTTTATCGTACGAGTAGGCTATTTTTTTTAACCATTTTCTAATTGTATATACTAACTATAACTAAGTACTTACTCACCATTCGTTTACGCTCCTGATAAATGGTTAAATAGTTATTCTTTTTTTGGTTCAAAATAGTATAAACTCAATACCCGTAAGTACTTATAAACGACATAAATTAGTATAAACATTCATTCAAAATAAATAAAATGAATTCACATTCTCTTACTTCTGAAAAAATAAATGTGGCTACTGCCAACGGCGAGAAGGTATTAAACATGGCTGTCACTACTTGGTTTGTGGTAGCTGTAGCTGGGCAATGGATGTTTGCCTACTATACCCTTTTCTTTTATGGCTCGTCCACTTTATATGGCAATATTGAAAAATGGAATCAAGTACTGCCGCATGGGTATGTAGCTGGCGATATGTTGGGAAATGTAATAGTTGGCATTCACGTACTTTTAGCCGGTATTATTCTCATTGGTGGCCCACTTCAAATCATTCCACAAATCCGAACCTATGCCCCTTCCTTTCATCGTTGGAGTGGACGTATTTATATATTTATTGCCTTTGTCATGAGCCTGAGCGGCCTGATTATGGTTTGGACAAGAGGCACGGTGGGCGGTATGAGTCAGCATATCAGTATCAGCATCAATGCAGTGTTAATCATGGCCTGTGCACTTTTGTCCATCCGCTATGCCATGGCTAGGGAATTTAAAAAGCATCGCATCTGGGCACTTCGTTTATTTTTGGTTGTCAGCGGGGTATGGTTTTTCAGAGTCGGGTTAATGTTCTGGTTATTTATCAACAAAGGTCCGGTAGGTTTTGACATGAAGACTTTTCAAGGACCTTTTCTCACCTTTCTGGCCTTCTCTCAGTACCTGCTTCCACTGGCCATACTTGAATTGTATTTACGTGCCAAAAATAGTTCCAATCCAATCTTTCGTTTCGCCACCTCAGCTCTTCTTTTTCTGGCTACGGTGATCGTAGGCGTCGGTGCTTTTGTCGCTACAATGGGTATGTGGCTGCCCAGATTGTAGCATCAGGACATTTGCTCCAGTCGCATGGCTTGGTACACTTTCACCGCCGACCCTTCGGCGAGTAGCTTGTAGGTAGGTTCGGTATGGTTCAGAAATACCCTTTTTTTTCCCTATAAGCGAAGAAAGGCTTCGCTCAAGTGAAGCCTTTCTTACACCAAAACTGATGAAGACCCGTTATTTCAGCGTCTGGTACCATTCGGCAAAGGTAATAAACTCAGACTGAGGTTTGGCCCAGATAATGTATCGTTCCAGTTTCTGGAGCAGCTTTTGGCCGGCATGGCGGCTCACATAAAACGGTAGGCCAAATTTCTGCTTGTCGGCAATATCAGCAAATTCCCAGGGGTGAAAATACAGATTGGCACACCCATCGGTTTGCCAAATAGACCGTGTAGCCGTTTGAATCCAGTATAACGGAAAATTCTTAAAACTTAGCCAGAACAATGAAAACCGCATCAATGGAGTCACAGAAGCAGGTATCTGCCACACATTAGCGATTTTAAAAGGTGTCCGCGGCTTGGAAAGGTGGTTATACCGACCTGGCAGCCAGGTTGGGTGAAGCGAAGAGTTGTAGACATACCCAGCCTTGGCAATCTCTGCATCGTTGACTGGCATCATACGGGCCATGCGGTAACCTAAAACAGGCTTCTGAAGCAAGGTTTCCAGGGTATCTTTTGATTTTTTGAGGTCGGCATCTTCAAAACTGCTATGGTAATAACCATGAGAGGCAATTTCATGGGTTTGAGCCATTTCCTGTATCAGCTCCGCATGATGCAGGGCAAAATGGGCCGTAGTAAAGAAGGTTGCCCGTACCTGATGCGTTTGCAACAGTTGCAGCACCGCTCGAAGCCCCACTTCTGAAACCCGCATCTGTTCATCCATAGGCAAGTTTTTCCCATATTCCAGCGGTGTATCAAACTCCTCTACATCAAAACTCAGAATGGTCTTTTTATCATTCATAACAAAGAGATTAAAAAAAATGAATGTGAGTCGCCCCTACAAAAATACGTCTAATCCCAAATTCACGTTCATTTGCTCAGTTGCTCATTTTCCAAAAATACCCGCCGAAATTCGTTGGCTTCGTCTAGGGTACTTTTCTGGACAATATAATTGGGTCTTCCTTTGGCTTGCATAAACAGCTTACCAATATATTCGCCGATAATGCCCATCATAATCAGTTGTACACCGCCCATAAACAATATCCCCATGATCATAGAAGTCCAGCCAGACATATTCCAGTCAGTAAAGAGGAAGCTAAAAAAGGCAAAGATGCCATAGGCAAACCCAATCAGGGAAAATATAAATCCCAGTGTAGCAGCCATTCGTAGCGGTTTGGTACTAAACGAAGTAATTCCATTCAGCGCAAATGAAAGCATTTTTGAAAAGGAATATTTGGACGTACCTGAAAAGCGGCTGTTAGGCATGTATTCAATGCAATACTGCCGAAATCCTACCCACTTGACTAATCCCCGCATAAACAGTTCCCGTTCGGGTAGTTGCTTGACTACGTTCACAACAGTCTTGTCCATCAGCCGAAAGTCGGCAGTGCCTTCTTCGATGTCAATATCAGAAAGGGTATTGATAAGTTTGTAAAAAAACCAGGAAGTTTTGCGCTTTAAAAATGACAATCTCCTATCTGTCAGTCGTTTAGTATATACCACATCGTAACCTTCCTGCCATTTATTGATCATATCAACGATCAGCTGAGGCGGGTGTTGCATGTCGGCATCCATTGAAATTATACAGTCGCCGGTAGCAGCATCCAGACCGGCTTTCAGAGCATTCTGGTGGCCAAAATTACGAGAAAACGACACATAATGAAAGGCAGGGTTGTGGCGTCTTACTTTTTCAATTTCCCGTATGGTTCCATCCCTACTGCCATCGTCTACAAAAATAATTTCATATAAGCATACAATCTGCGAAAAAACGTTTTCCAGATACTGTGCTAGTACTCCAATATTTGTTTCCTCATTAAAGCTAGGCACAACAACAGATACCTTAAATGTCATACAGTTTCGGTCAAAATACAGAAGAGTTTATTATAGGATCAGATATAGCTGTATAAACTAAGTATTTAATCACCATTTGTTTATGCAATGGATGGTTGATTGTTCAATGAACTTGATTAGTTAAAACCCGCATGCGTGTGTACATAGATGTATCATGTGCATATGCGATATACGAAATTTTAAATAATAACATTATAATTAATAGTACTTATTATTTTCTAATTCAACCCATTGCACACTAAGTACTGACTAGGTATTTAGTGAGTAATAGATTGAGTAAATTTCCGATTCAGTAATTCATACATAACCACAAACCACACGCAAACACAAGGCAACGCTTTTAATGCATAGGGAATGACATAGGTTTGGCGAATATATTTGGGAAAAAGGTCGCCTGGTGAGAGACATGTCAGCACCAGTACAAAAACCAACAACCCCGTTTGCCACCCAGCTCGGCTACTCAGTACGTACCAGATAGCGACCCCTGTTACCGCAATGACATACGTAGGCGACTCAGATCCAGGGCTAAAGATAACAACCCAAAGAAAAATACTACTTAAAAACAATAATCGAAAATTCAAAAATTCAAACTGTGTCCACCGCAAATAAGCTGCACCAAACATCAGTATACCTGCACCTATAATCCAACTATTAGGTATGCTGGCATGTACCATCGAATGAATGTTTCGCAAAAACGAAATATCATGATGAAACCCCGTTTTTTCTACCAATGCCAGGTACCATTCTTTGTATAAATACAGCAGTTGGTCAAAGGAAACCACTAGTAGAGGCAGGAAAAACAATACCACACACCAGAACAGAAATGAAGCTATAAAACGCAGCTTCTGCGGATACAATAAAAATAAAGCTGCTCCGATAAAACCATAAATTTTAAAGAAACCGCCTAAGGCTACAAACAAAGCAGCCCAGAATACTTTTTTTCGTTCAAAAAAAACAAATATCAACACCAGAAATGCCGTTAGCATCGGGTTTGCTTGCATATTTTGTGTACTAGTCAGGAATTCCAAAAATACTATCCAGGCTATTCCTACTTTATAGGTATGGGCTAGCGGCAAACGGAACAAGGCATACACAAACAGACAGGTATTTAGCATAGTCCAAGCATAAATACCTATCCCATTGGGGAGCACGGCAATCGGGGCTATAAACACAGCAAAGACAGGACCGTACTTGTAGTTGTCGTAATACTCAGCCTCAAAAAAACCGTAAATATTCTGGTTATGAATCAGATGTGGAAAGGAATATTTAAATATATAGAAATTATTGATCTCATGCAACAACTGATTCTGTAGGGTTACGATCAGTGTAATGACCACATATACGCCCATAATAAACCAGTAATGATGAAGAAGCGGATAGCGGGCTATTCGTTCCAGTGGTTGTAACAGAGTAATCTGACGCATACAGGGAATCATGAAACAATGAATCCACAAATATATACGCAAGTTTTCTAAAAATATATATTAATCCGCAAAATATATAATAATCCGTAGAAAATTTCGTTCAACGGTATTTTTGCCAGTAAACAAATGAGTGAATGATAGAGTAATTGGGCTGTGTTTCAAAAGGTATGATGAGTAAAAAAGCTTCCTTTCTGTTTGAACGCCTTTTTTTTGTCTTCCCGTAGGGATGGATCTTCGCGCAAATACAGCGGCCGTCGTCTGTGCGCAAAGATCCCACAGGGAAGACAAAAGAACAATTACACACATAAACTACTGATAGTCAGACTACAAATCTATCATACATTTTGAATCACAACCAGTAATTGAATAATCCTTTGGAACTTCCACGAGTAATTTCTACAGCTCTGTTACAGGGCAACGCAGTTGCTTTATTTACGCATTTAAAAATGAATGCCTGCCTTTTGGCGGATTATATCCAAAGTTTCCATGAGCAGCTGTGAATCAGCAAAGGTATGCATAGGGCTTTCGGTTAGTCCCTCCAGCAGACATTCGGTTACGTGGCTGGCCTCATACTGAAACCCAGATCCAGCAACTTTCTGGTTAAATACTTCCCGACCAGTCCGATGGGTATCAGTGTAGAGCCGTACCATGCTGGACGCTGAATAAAACAAAGGTGCCAGATGCAACCGACCATGTGTGCCATAAATAATGGCCTCAGTAGGCGTATGTGACAGTAAGCTGGAAAACAATTGTGACACTACGTTGTTTTCATGATGCAAAAGCATGGCACATTGCCCGTCTACACCCGTTGGGGCAGGTGTCATGACAGCCTCGGTGCGCAATGGCTTACCTGCCAGAGCCAGGGCCAGAAATACGGTATACACTCCCACATCCAACAAGGAGCCCCCACCAAGATTCGGATCAAACAGACGACTCGATGGATCGTAGGAGGCCCGAAAACCAAAGTCGGCCTGAATCATTTGTAAGTCACCAATCACACCCTCGGCAATGAGCTGGCAGGTTTTCTGGAAATGAGGTAAAAACTTCGTCCATAAGCCTTCCATCAGAAATACCTGATTCCGACGGGCTTCAGCCTGCATTTCTTCCACCTGATGGGCATGTATGGCAAACGGTTTTTCACACAAGACAGCTTTTTTGTGTTTCAGACATAGCATTGTATGGGCATAATGAAAGGTATGCGGTGTAGCCACATAGATCACATCAACGTCCGGATTCTGTGCCAAAGCTTCATAGCTATTGTGTCGGTAATAGACCGAAAACTCAGCCCCAAACACATCAGCTGCCGACTGATCTCTGGAAGCTACTGCTACCAGTCGAGCATTTTTGACCCGAAACAGATCTGACGCAAAAATACGGGCAATATGCCCACATCCCAGTATTCCCCAACGAACAGTTGTGGCCATATAACTAGCAGATTAAAAAGGTTAGCTTTGGAGAATGAGCAAGTGAGTAAATAATCCTCGGGGATTTTTACGAATCTTCTCCACAGCTCTGGTACTGGGCAACACAGTTGCCTCATTTGCTCATTTTTTCCTGCTGCCAAAGTAAAGGATGTTTTTATACAAACGAAAATTATTTAGCGACTTCTGCTACCTGTATACCCGTATGGTGTGTACTATCTGGCAGTGATTAGTCAATTATTTTCAAGAAAATAATTGTAAAAGAATAAACGTTCATTTATTTTACTTAATCTTTATGCGAATACGAGACCTACATAAACAACAGACTATCAGACAAAAAGCCCTGAAAATGGTTGTCAGGGAAGGTTTTGATGGACTGAGTATGCACAAGCTTGCCACAGCAGCGGGTGTGTCGCCTGCGACCATTTACATTTATTTCAAAGACCGAGAAGATCTGCTTTTACAGTTATGTATAGAAGAGTACAAAAAAATGACAGAAGCTACGCTGCGAAATTTCGACCCAGCTATGTCGTTCAGTGATGGATTACGGCTACAATGGATGAATCGGGCACACTATTACCTGGCCTATCCGGATCAGATGTCGTTTTTGGAACAGGTACGTCACTCGCCTTTGTATGAAAAAGCTTTGCAGCAGTTTCCGAGTCATTTTAAGGAGGTTATGACACAATTTGTCCAAAACTCCATTCAACGCAACGAATTAGTCAAAGTTCCGATAGAGGTTTACTGGTCAGTAGCTTTTACGCCGCTTTACAACCTGATTCGGTTTCATATACAAGGCAAAAGTCTGATGAATGAGCCATTTATACTCAGTGAAGAAATGATACTCCAGACACTGGAACTAGTACTCAAGGCCCTCAGGCCCGAAGAAGGGTTTCCTAACAAGCAGAGGCTGAAAGAGGAAAAGACATGTCCATGAAATCCTGTGTTATTTGTGAAATAACCTGAAAACCTACCTATACATGTAGGCAATCAGCCATTTAACCATTTTACACTAGGATAACTCATATATAACTACTTATTTAGCTTCATTTAGCTTTTCAGCGTACCAGACAGCTATGATTTATGACAAACACCTCTTTGTTTACTAAAATCCTGGTCTTCAAGACCAACCTCGAATCCGAAACCGATTGCCAGATTCTGCATGTGCTATTTGAAACTGATGCTCAGATTGTCAGTTGGAATGTAGACTTGGAAGATACTGATCGGGTACTACGGATTGAGTCTGCCAGCCATAGCTCTGCTTGTATTATCCAAAAAGTCACACAAGCTGGATATATTTGTGAAGAATTACCTGATTAACCCATCCATTATACAATGCCATCGTATGGTTGATGGTTAATCGGCATGAGGTACCTCATCAATAGACACGTAGCCAAAAAACTGACTCAGGAGACACTCTACTCCGCTCCGTAGCGTCTTGGTGGCTTTAGGGTACCACTCAGACGCACGGATGCGAAGTATCCACCTTTTTCTTTTATGCTTTTTTCATTTCTTCATCCCGAAGCATCCGACGAATGATTTTTCCAACGTTTGACTTGGGTAATTCCGTACGGAACTCAATGTATTTCGGGCATTTGTATCCAGTCAGGTTTTCGCGGCAATAGTCTTGTAGTTCTTCGGCTGTGAGGCTCGGATCTCTTTTGACCACAAATATCTTCACCACCTCTGACGACCGGGCATCGGGCACCCCAATTGCCGCTACTTCGAGTACTTTGGGATAAGAAGCGACTACATCTTCTACTTCATTGGGATAGACATTGAAGCCTGAGACAAGAATCATGTCTTTTTTACGGTCTACAATTCGGAAATAGCCATCTGCGTCCATGATGCCGATGTCTCCAGTCTTGAACCAGTCGCCTTCCATGACCTTGGCCGTTTCGTCGGGGCGGTTCCAGTAGCCGGGCATTACCTGCGGGCCACGAGCCCATATTTCCCCTCGTTCACCTATAGGGGCATCGGTTCCGTCTTCGAGAACAATTTTCACTTCTGTACTTGATACAGGCAATCCTACGGTTCCGATCTTGACATCTCCATTAACCGCATTGGTACAAAGTACAGGTGATGTTTCAGAAAGTCCATAGCCTTCGGCAGGCATGATGCCTGTAGCTTTTTTCCACCGTTCGGCTACAGACATCTGCAAAGCCATGCCCCCTGCTGAGGCAATTTTCAGGTGACTAAAATCTACTTTACTAAAGTCTACATGATTCATCATACCATTATATAGGGTATTGAGGCCTGTAATCATCGTAAACTTATACTTGCCAATTTCCTTTAGAAAGGCCTTCATATCCCTAGGATTGGGAATAAGCAGATTCATTGCACCTGTTTTCAAAGCCATACTCGCATTCACTGTCAGGGAATAGATATGATACAAGGGCAAAGCTGTCACAATAACATTGGGTACAGACAAGTCTATACTTCCTCCCATCCATCCAAAATTAGCTTCTACATTGGCCAAAATATTTCGGTGTGTGAGCATGGCACCTTTTGACACACCTGTTGTTCCACCGGTATACTGGATAAATGCTATTTCAGTATTTATCAAAGGTACAGGCGTGAGTGTGAGCTGCTTGCCTTTCTGCATGACCGTGTCAAATGAAACAGCTCCTGAAATTTGATAATCGGGCACCATTTTTTTGATGGTCTTGACCACAAAGTTGACAATCTGCTTTTTGGGAAATCCGAGCATGTCGCCAAATTTGGTTACGATCACATGCTTAATACCTGTATTGGACAGTACTTTTTGCAGGTTATGTGCAAAATTTGCTAGAATGATAATGGCCTTTGCTCCAGAATCCTTGAATTGGTGTTCCATTTCGCGGGGAGTATAGAGTGGATTGACATTAACGACAATCAATCCTGCTCGTAAAGCCCCATACATGGCAATCGGGTACTGAAGAATATTTGGCATCTGAATAGCAATGCGGTCTCCTCTCTGTAGGCCTAGACTTTGCAGATAAGCACCAAACTGACGTGTCAATACATCCAGCTCACGAAAGGAAATATGTTTGCCCATGCAGGCATATGCAGGTCTCTCTGCATATTTCTGACAAGCTTCATCCAATAATTCCACCAATGAACTATAACTATCAGGATTGATTTCATATGGAACACCAAGCGGATAGTTCTTAAGCCAAGGATAAGTATCTGTTTCTATTTTCAGGTCCATAGAATGTAACGAAGATTATATTGTACTTTATTGTCAGATCAAAGATAGGATAAATTTAGTTGAAGAAAAAATGCATACTGTTCCTTAATATTACTTATATTCACCTATAGCTGTGTATATGAAATATCTGAAGCAGCAAAAGTTCATTACCTAATATTTTTACTAATAAAACCTCTACATACATTTCCATTTAGCACATTTTTAAAAATTAAATTTGTCAAAATTCACATATTGCAAAATATTATTTGATTTGTTATATTTTATCTCAATTGCACCTATTTTTAAGGCTAGCTGGCTCCAGAATACTGTTTTTTTGAAAAGTACCCAACTAACTGATTTATTCATAAGATATTGACTATCAAAGTTCTACAAATTCAAACACACTCTCATCACCCAAAAATATCCTTATCTAGATAACCTTTCAAAAAAAAATATTTTAACATTTATTAAAAAACTTGACAAAAGCGTTACTTATTTAGATATTGCATACGTAGTTTTATTCTATATATATAAACCAAAATCTCATACTACGCATGAGGTATGTCTTAAGGACTTTCATCCACAAACATACGAATTGATGATACATCTTAAAATACACTCATTTATAAAAAAAATCAGTATATCTATTTAAACAATTGATTATATATTTATATATATATTTTTTAACCTTTTTCACCCTATCTATATTAGACACTTATTTGCATTTTACTGGAGATGCTTTTGAAAGAAAAGCATCTATAACCATCTTAATACAAACTATACTAATATAGCTTTAAGTACTTATTTATTCAAAATATATTCCTATTTAAGATGTTCTTTTTTTGAATAAAATTAAGAAATAATTTTATTATTTTCATCTTTAGCAAACCATGCAAACACCTAACAATCAAGAAAATACTATTTCTACAACACTGGTTGAGCTTTTAAGCTACCGAGCCACTCAAACACCAGATACAGTAGCCTATACATTTCTGAAAGATGGAGAAACGCAGGAAGATGTCTATACCTATTACAGGTTGCATATACGTGCGCAGGCTATTGCCCGTCATTTACAGGAATTAGGTCTGGCAGGAGAGCGTATACTGCTCCTTTACCATCCAGGTATGGCCTTTCTAGAAGGTTTTTTTGGGTGTTTATATGCCGGAGCTATAGCTGTTCCTGCCTATCCTCCCCGAAAAAACAGATCTGCCGAACGCATTCATGCCATCATGGATGATGCCGATGCCAAGGCTATTCTCACAGAAGAGACAATCAGTTTTTACCTCAAAAAGAAACTAGAGAACGAACAAGCCGACATCCATTGGGTTATTTCTTCTGCGATACCAGATACAAAGGCATCTGAGTGGCAAATGCCTTCAATCACCTCAGATACCATTGCCTTTCTACAGTATACATCTGGTTCTACAGGTACTCCAAAAGGTGTCATGGTCACACATACCAACATTCTGGATAATGAAGCATTGGTCAAGGCTTCGTTTGGTCATTCCGACCAAACGATATTTGTAGGATGGCTTCCACTCTATCATGATATGGGTCTGATTGGCAATGTATTACAACCCTTGTATCTGGGCATTCATTGTATACTGATGTCTCCTGTCTATTTTCTGCAAAAGCCTGTACGATGGTTCAAAGCTATATCTCGCTACAAGGGTACTACTGGCGGAGCTCCTAATTTTGCCTACGAACTCTGCTTGCAAAAAATTACAGACGAACAAATGGATGGCATAGACCTGAGTAGCTGGGATCTTGCTTACAATGGTTCCGAACCTGTACGTGCCGAGACACTAGAAAGATTTGCAGAACGATTTGCACCATATGGCTTCAGAAAAGAAGCTTTTTACCCCTGCTACGGAATGGCAGAAGTAACCTTGTTTGCCACCGGCCACGCAAAGTCTGATTTACCTAGGTATGCCTATGTAGACAAAGATGCATTGCAGCACCATACCATTGTCTGGAAAGAGCCAACAGATACACGGGCTACCCCACTGGTCAGTTGTGGACATCCCTGGTTGTCCATGTGTGTGCAGGTGGTCAATCCGGATACCCGAAAGAGGTGTGCAGAGGCGCAGATAGGCGAAATCTGGATCACAGGCAAAAGTGTGGCCAAAGGCTACTGGAACAAACCAGACTTAACCAAAAACGTTTTTGAGGCCTATCTATCTGATACACATGAAGGACCATTTTTACGTACAGGTGATCTGGGATTTATACAAGATGGACATCTTTTCATCACGGGTCGTATCAAAGAGTTGATTATCATACGTGGTAGAAATTTTTATCCACAAGACCTAGAACGAACGGTTGAACAAACCCATATTGCCCTGCGACCTGGTTGTGGTGCTGCGTTTTCTATTGAGACACAGACGGGTGAAGAATTGGTTATTGTGCATGAAATAGATCATCAATACTATACACATATTACGGCTACAGCGTTGGAAGTCTCTATTCGTTCCTCTCTCGTAAAAGAGTATGATGTCAATCCTCTCGCTATTGTTTTGATCCAGCATCTTTCGTTGCCTAAAACATCTTCTGGTAAAACGCAACGCTTTCTTGCTAGGCAATACTATTTACAACAAACGCTTGAGAAAATACCATCCACCATTGCAGAATCTGTAACCATTTAACCACTTCTATCCATGAATACTCAAGTATCCAATGAAGAGTTATTGCTAAATGACATTTCGTCTGCTTCTCTTCACTATGAAGACAGCATTTTGTACCATTCGGCTCTGGTAAGCGACACCGAAGAAGACGTAAGTATTAACAATCGTTTTCTAAAACGTAGCCAGCTCTGGCATGCCATAGTCATTACCAATCTGCTTCCCACACTGGGTTTTATAGCTGCACTGGCAAGCCTTTTTTATTATTCGGTAGGCATAGTAGAATTTTCATTACTAGGAATAGGCTATTTTTTGACTATGATGGGAGCTGAAATAGGGTTTCACCGATTGTTTACACATCGGTCATTCAAAACCCCTAAATTTATGGAAGTTGCCCTGGCTATTTTTGCCTGTATGTGTGCACAAGGACCGCTCACCTATTGGGTAGCCAACCATCGTCGTCACCATCAACACAGTGATAAGCACGGAGATCCACATTCACCTCATTTGTTTGGTACTGATTTTTGGGCTATTCTGAAAGGTTTGTGGTATTCACACATCAGTTGGCAGGCTATTCACGAAACACCCAATACTGCCAAGTTTGCCAATGATCTACTCAAAGACCCTGTACTTCGAAAAATCAATAAGTATTATTTTCTCTGGGTTCTGTTAGGTCTTTTTATTCCTGGTGCAATAGGCGGCTTGCTGTCTCAGAGCATACAGGGGGCTATGCTAGGCATACTATGGGGTGGGCTGGCTCGCATCTTTCTGGTAAACCATGCCACTTTTGCCTTGAATTCTATCTGCCATGTGTTTGGTTCTCGTTCTTTTGCTACCAAAGAACATAGCCGCAATAATATTCTACTGGTCATTCCTACACTTGGGCAAGGGTGGCATAATAATCACCATGCCTTTCCTTACTCAGCCAGTGTTTCTTTCAAAAAATGGGAACTAGATCCTTCGTTCTGGATCATTAAAGTCTGGGAAAAACTTGGTCTTGCCTGGGATATAAAGGTTCCTAGCCAGGATCATATCCAACGAATTGCACAAAAACTCAACGAAAAAAACAACCATTAATTTCTTTTTAACTCAAACCATCGTACCTATTATGAGTGCCGCCGCTTCCAATCTCTCTGTTCAGGATATACAAACCTGGCTCACAAACCATATAGCTCATGTGATGAAAATAGATGCAACAACCATTAACCCTAAAATGGATTTTGAGGATATGGGACTTGATTCTATTACAACTGTACAGATTACCGAAAGTTTAGGAAACTGGATTGGCATTGCCATTGATCCTACGCTTCTCTATGACAACAGTTCTATTGAGGCTGTTTCTCTGGCTCTTGTCCAATCTACTCAAACCAATCACTAAACTATGTCTACTGAACATATTACAAATGCAGGAGCTTCTGCAGAAGCTATCCAGTTTCATTATGATGTCAGCAATGATTTCTATGAACTATGCCTTGACCAAAGCTTGACTTACTCTTGTGCCTTATGGGAAGAAGGAGACACGCTTGAAAAAGCTCAACAACGTAAGCTGGAATATCATATCCAGCAATCCAGGGCTTTTCAGGCCAAACGTGTGTTAGATATAGGCTGTGGATGGGGGTCTACACTACAATTACTGGAGCAAAAATACCAACTCTCAGATCTGACTGGCCTGACCCTAAGTGTAGAACAAGCAGCGTACATAGCCACTCTACCACTTTCCCACACACAGGTACGTGTAGAAAGCTGGACAGACCACCAACCAGTAGCTCTGTATGATTCCATCATATCTATCGGTGCTTTTGAACACTTTGCTAAGTTAGGTATGACCGAAGAAGAAAGAATTGCTGCCTACAGAGCCTTCTTCTCCAAATGCCATCAATGGCTCACGCCATCTGGGTTTATCTCTCTACAAACCATAGGATGTGGCAATATGTTGCGGGAAGATTTTAGTACATTCTTTGCGACACAGGTATTTCCTGAATCAGAACTCCCTAAATTGTCAGAAATTGCAGCGGCTTCTGATCTTCTTTTTGAAACAGTATCGGTACGCAATGACCGGATGATGTACGGAAAAACAGCTCGTGAGTGGTTATTCAACTTAAAGAAAAACCGTGAAAAAGCAGTGGCATTGGTCGGTGAAGACACGGTTCAGCGGTATGAAAAATACTTTAGCCTTTTGGTTATTGGGTTTGAAGTACAGGAAAGCATGTCGCTTTATCGGATTACCCTACGCAAGATCAATAAACCACGCAAGAAATAATACAAATTGTTCCTTCCTTGACCCTGAGAGAAAAAGAAATCTATTGCACATGGGATTCTTTTTCTCTCAGGATCAGGGAGATTTTTGCTGCTTCATTTACTATACTCGATACTGATGAAAGAACATATTGCCTTTCTGGCTGAATATATTGACAAAGGAGGTCCAGACGAAACAGAAAGACCTTTGGTTGATCAATGGATTGAGTCTGTGTCTACAGCTATCCAGAATCAGACATTCTCTTTGGATGAAATAGAACATTTTTACCAGTTCTTTGGAAAATCTCTCCCCATTGAAACTATGTATGGATTGTCGTATCATAAACCGCATGGCTATCCAGGTGATTTTGAAATCATTGACAAAATATTTACCCACTATCTCTGTCCCCAGGAAAAATATACCAACTGGGACACCTATTACCAGAACAGAGGCTCAGCCAGAGCTGTCAGAAATCGGAAAGACTATTTTAAAAGACTTCTACGGGAAAAGATGGAGGCATACCCTGAAGGTTTTCAGGTGCTAAATATAGCCTCTGGCCCATGTCGAGATATACTGGAATTTTTGGAAGAAAATCCTGATGCAAACGTTTCTATCTCGTGCATTGAAACCGACCGAAACTGTATTGACTATGCCAGTTCTCTGTTAAAAAATCACCTGGACAAAGTTTCGTTTATACATACGAATATCTTCAAATTCAAACCAGATCAAAAATACCATTTTATCTGGAGTGCAGGTTTGTATGATTATTTCAATGATGCGGCCTTTATCGGAGTAACCAAAAAACTGCTGCAATACTGCCAGAAAGAGGGGGAGATTGTCATTGGTAATTTTGCAAAAACCAGTCCAGACGTTTTTTACATGCATATTGTCAAATGGATGCTTTATTACAGAAATCCTGACGACTTACGTACCCTAGCTCAAGCCTGTGGAGTACCTTCTTCCTGTACAGAAACCTATGTAGGAAACGAGAAAGTAAGTCTTATTTTCCATATGCGTCCGGAAAACTAAACCCTGATCATTTTCCTATATAGTATTTTTTCACCCTATCACCTGATCCTATTTGTCAATGAAAAATTATTCAGAAGAACTAGAAAAACTCCAAACCATCGGAAAAGGAAATATAGGAGAATACTTAGGCATAGAATTCACAGCCTTAGGTGAAAACTTTATTTGTGGTCGTATGCCCGTAGACCATAGAACGGTTCAGCCTGCTGGTATTTTACATGGCGGTATTTCACTAGTTCTGGCAGAAACACTGGGAACTATAGGTACACTGGTTTCTTTGCCTGAAGATAAAATATGTGTTGGATTAGAAATCAATGCCAATCACATTAAAAGTGTGTCCAAAGGATTTATCAATGGTCGAGCCTCCTGTAAACACAAAGGAAGAACTACACAGATATGGGAAATTACCATACAAGATGACCAAGAGAATCTAGTCTGTTTAAGCAGAATCACAATGGCTGTCCTTGACAAGAAAAAACCCTGAAGGTAGGCAGACTACAGTTTCAGGGTCAGTTGGTTTTCAGTAAAGGCTTTCCGGAGGGCTTTGATAGCCTCACTAGTAGCTACATGCGGCATCACGGTCTGGGGATCAATCCAAAACCAGATCAGAAAAGTAATACTACCCGTTGTAAACGACTGATAATGAAACTCTACAGCTTTTGTATCCATTAAAAAAGGAAGCTTCCGGATGGCTTCTATGGCTACAACCTCGGCTTTCAACAGGTCATCTGTATAAGAAATTCCTGCATTGAGTTCTAGCCGACGTTCGCCGGAGGTAGAAAAGTTGACAATAGGTTTCTGAAAAATATCTTTGCTGGGAATCTCAATTTCTTGTCCACCAAAGTTATCCAGAATGGTAGACCGCAGATTAATGGCTTTGACTTGCCCAAAATACCCATTGGTTTCAATAATGTCTCCGACCCGTATTGGCTGCTGAATAGCAATAAAAGTTCCAGATAGGAAGTTGGCGGTCAGATCCTGAAACGCAAACCCCAAGGCCAGTCCGATAATTCCCGCTCCTGCCAGTAGGGAAGTCACAGCTTTGTCGAGTTCGAGTACACTCAGGGCCACAAAGATTCCGGTTGCCATCACAGCCAGCCGGATAATACCGCTGGTCAGCAGCACTAGGGAAGAGTTTTCGATAGCTCTGCTCATAAGTCGGGAGACTATTTTCTGCATGTACCTGGATACAAAGGCAAAAACGAATACAATCAGTATAGCGACCAGAAAATTGGGTAGAAAAGCAATCAGGGATTTTATCCAGTTGTATACTTTGGCTTCAATCAAAAACAGGGCTTCACGTATGGTCATAGGTGTAATAGAATGTGTGTACAAATAAATGGAGTAGGCAATGAACCATAAATTGGTGTCGCTAACGTACAAACTTTCGGCGTGGTTGTCAATTTTATGTGCATACTTGACGCTACACGAAGATTCTTGGACTACCTACTCATGTGGCTGTATTTCTCCCAAGCTAAACCCGTGCCCCACGGTAAGGATAAATGGTTGAATCTGTACGAAAAAAAATGCCTGTCAGAAAAGCTAAAACTACTACCTTTGCTTTGAAAAAATACAGGAGCTGAGGGATACAGAGATGACTAGAAAAATCTGGTATGCATTCCTGCCAACTTGCTGCTTGTAACACCTGAACCAAATCCATGACACGTCTATACGATCTGTTTATCAAGTATTTTCTGCGGGGCATGTTGTTTATAGCTCCGATTGGGGTAACGTTGTATGTCCTGATAGCCGCCATTCGGTGGCTGGATCACCTGTTGCCGCTGGAAGAATATCCAGGAGCTGGACTGGGGTTGGTCATTGTATCAGTGACGTTGGCTGGATACATAGGCTCGTCGTTTGTGGTAAAGCCACTGGCTCTGTCGTTTGAACAGATTATTAACCGATTGCCACTGGTACGGATCATTTATTCGTCGCTGAAAGACCTGATTTCGGCCTTTGTGGGCGACAAGAAGAAGTTTAACCAACCTGTGCTGGTGCTGCTCAACAAGGAAACGTCCTTATACAAACTGGGATTTATCACCCAACATGACCTGTCAGACTTTGGCATTGCAGAGATGGTAGCCGTCTACCTGCCCCATTCCTATAATTTCTCTGGTGATCTATATATTGTTCCCCAAGAAAATGTGACACTAGTAGACAGTTCAGCTACATCAGTGATGAAGTTTATTGTCTCCGGGGGCGTGGTGGAGTAGTAAACAAGCCATCCAATCCATGTAATCATTGTAGGGCAGCCGTTGTGGCTGCCCATTGGTTTACCTCAACCATTTGTACAATTTCACAGGCATAACTTTGTATTGTTTGTAGCTTTCTTCAGCCCTAAAACCCATTAGCTGGCTTTCTAGGGAAGAAACCATGAATAGCCTTCTGTTGTCTGCAAAGGTGTGTCATTTGAAAACAATGTCTCAAGGAATTTATTTTCCGGCTACTTTTGTTTTGGTCAGGTTATAGGTCAGACCTACAAACCAGCTATGTTCCATCTTATCTATCAGGCTGACAGGCGTATTGGTACCATCCAAGTAGAGATTATTGTCCAGATCTGTTTTGTAAATGGCAGAAATGCGTTTCACTGAACCCCAAGTTACGCCGCCTGAGATGGCCAGGCGTTGTTCGCGACCCAGCAGCAAACTGGCTCCAGTCAGAATCTGAAATTTTTGCTGACTCGTCAGAGCCACGCCCCAGCTCAATGACGGATTGACTAGCCCAAACCGGGTGTAGACGTGCATCAATGTACCAAAGGAAAAGGCTGTGGCACTGCTGTTTTCTTTGATGAGGAGCTTGCCTGCGGTTCGGGGCTTATTGGCTGTTAGCCGTACCGAATCGTCACGAATCAGATAGGCATCATCAATCAGGCCGGACATAAAAATGCCTGCACTGAAATCAATCTTGATGCCGCCCCGCAAATACACATCATAGGTAACAGTCTGGTTAGGAATGGCTGTGTTCTTGAACTTTTGTTCTACGTCAAACCGGACCAAGTCTATGTTTTTTCCAGTAACTTCGTAGGGAAAAGTATATACCTTAAAATCAATCCCTTGTAGTAAGATCAGTTCCTGTTCCAAGGCCTGTAAGTCGGCGAGGGTTTCTGATGTATTGAGTTGGGTTCGGGTACTTTGCAGCTTGTGCTGGGTATTGGTTTTCTCGTCTCCTTCAGGCATATTTTTCAATAGGGTTTCGGCTTTATTGAGCTTGGCAGCGGCCAGTGAAGATAGATTTTGCACATTTCCCACCAGGGATCGAACCCGTTTATTAAAATCCTCTATCCGATTCCGGACAGAAGCTTCGTCTATACAACTTTCCTGGCTCATCGTCTTTTTATAGCCCTGGATTTCTGTGGTTAAGCCAGGTGCTGTGGTCAGAAGAATCTGTACAGATTCTATCTGTTCTTTGGCTGTTTTTTCAGTAGTTGCAGGTGTTGGACGCAGTGCGGTATCCAGTCCGCTACCATTTGTATTAAAGGCTTCAAAACTTCCAGCAATCGCAATGGTGTACCGCAGTGGGTTGCTGTGGATTATGCGTAGTTCTATCACTTCATTGTTTTTTACAAACAGTTTCTTTCGTGGCAAACCATCTTTTCCAGTAATGGAAAGTCGCTGGGGATTGGGGCACATATCCAGTGTGAGAATGGTATTGACCAACCCATCACGGCTGCTATGTTTTGGCGAAAATGATGTTTGTGGAGGCGTATCGGTATCATAGCTGAATGTAATAGCTCCAACTACCTTTCCTTGTCCGATGCTACTCATATCTTTGATGGTGATAGAGGCTGTTCTATCTGCCAGTCCTCTTTGTAAAACAGGTGTCAGATCCAGTATCCGGATACTTCCATCTTTTTGGAAAGTCGTTCCATCACTCAGCACCAGTTCGGTTCCAGTGGCTTGGGTGAGTAAGAATTGCACCTTTTTTCCAGTATTGAGCAAGTTGATTTTGTGGGACGATACCACCATTGCTTTGGTTGACTTCAGGTCTGTGTAGTTGATTGTAAAATCATCCAGATTGGGTTGTGCTTGTGTGGGAAGTTGTAAGATTCCTAACAGACAAAACAACAACAGGCATAGATTTTTCATACAAGTAGTGGATTAGGTGTATCAAAAGAAACATTATCAATAGTTAGGTTATGGTCACTCAGAAACTGGTTGATGGGCAGTATATAGGAGAACTGATTGGCTTCATCGTCAGCGATGAGCAGACCGACGACCCGGCCTTCTGTATCTACGACGGCGGCACCGGAGTCGCCTTTGTCAGAGATACGGGTGGTCTGGACTACGCCCCGCATCATGGGTGCAAAGTCAGAGGTAAACTGGATGCGTCCTTCCCACAGATGTGCGGTAATGCGGCCATGTTGACCTTCCGAGGTACGCCCAGCCAAGTATACAACCCGTGTATTGTTATCAAAACTACTCACTACGGTTGTGCCATTGGGTGCATTGTTGTGTCCATAAATCTTATTATTGAGAAAAGCCGGATTGTCTAGAGCCACCAAGGCAAAGTCATGGGTAGCATCCAGTTTGCCCCGCTTGACCTTTCCAATAACCTGTCCGCCGTTGTCTTGCTGGCTGGGAACGATAACCTCAATCGTTGTATCTTCTACAGCCGTGATCTGTTGTGTCAATGCCTGTGCACACAGTACATGGTAGCAACTGAGCAGGTAATAGTCTTTCTGGTTGTTCTGCCAGGCAAACAGTTTGAGGCCCATCGTACCCACAGCCGTTTGGCCTTTGGCAGATACACTTCCGCCCATCATAGCTTTGTCGAGGTCAAAAATAAGCGTAGAAGCCGTAATTTTGCCTGTTTCGAAGACATCCGTAGGAATCTGTACCACACGGTTGTCACTGGTGACATAGTTGATAAACGCAGGGATTTTTCCTTGTTCAAGGTTGGTTTCTTTCTTGGTTACTTCAAAGACAATGCTATGCCGATCGGTCTGTTTTCCGTTGACATACTTTTGCTTGGAAGCAATGCCGACCACATTTGGATACAAGGCTACCCAGGCTTCACTGTAGGTCTGGATGGCTTCGTCAATAATGGCTACAGGTACAGGTTCACCAGCTATCACATCCACCGAATCTACTGTCTTGGTATGCGGTGTTTTGTCGGTACTGACGGGCAGAATGAGTTCTTTGATTTTATTGAGCAACTCGATGGTTCGACCCGAGAAAAAGCCTAGAATAAACGAAAGTACAATTACGCCCGCATTCACCCGTACAATGTTGACACTGCCATCCGTAGTGAGCAGGTCAATGCTTAGAAAAATAACAATGGCAGACAGGGGTGCATAGAAAATCTTAGCAATATGTACAGGTATTTCGGCACGGTCAAAGCCTACCCCACTCTTTCGCAGGGCTTCAGATACATTGTACAGCAGACTGGCAATGACACCAAACAGGGTCCAGAAAATAACTTCTATATATAACCAGTCATTGGCCAGCCAGAAATAAGATGCTACCCGAAGTGGATAGTTGGCCAATGCTCCCACAAACTCCCGTTCGGTGTCATAAACCGAAAAATTGTGTCGAAAAGCCGCTGTATCTGACTGTCCATCTTCGGTTTGTAGTCTGTATTTACCAAACAAGTATCGGAACACCTGTTCGCGTTGGGTATAAAAGAGTGTGTTCAGATGAGCCTCTGAAGCTAGATTCTTCACTCCTGTTGTCTGAAGCGTGGTATCTGCGGGCTTATTTGGAGTCAGTGGACTGTTGAAGATATTTCCAATATCTACAATTTCCTGGGTAGTAAGTTTGATATAGACACTGCCAAGGCGGCTAGTATGCAGATATAGATACAACACAACCAGTATCAATAACCCAGTAGTGGTAACCAAATACCATCGGGCAGGTAAAGACAGCTTGGCTTGGCTATTCTTTCTGAAATCAGTCGTTGGAGTTGACATATATGGGAAAGTTAGAGCGGTAAATACTATAAAATTTCCCTCATTTACAAAATTTATACAAAGATCCCATAGAGAAGATAAGAGAGAGGTTTGTAGAAAAAGAAAGATTTTTTCCTTATCATATGGAGTCACAATTTATTTTTATTATCCCCCCTATTGACCTCCAAAAATTTCGTCTTACTTATGAAAAAGCTACAAAACAGCCGATTGGAATCTGTCTAGTGTATCTGTTTCCTTGCAATCTAACAGGCCCATGCCGAAAAGCCTTTAATCGAGTAGGCATTTCTTTACATTTAACTTCTATTTACAATGAAAAAGATCATGAAATCCATTAAAATCGCATTCACTATCCTAGTGATGTCCAGTTTGAACTTTGCGTGTCATTCTTCCTCACAAGAAGCGGTAGCACCTATAGACGCAGATGTGACAACGGCTAGTGCAGCTACCGAGGCTAATCCTACAGGGATAGTAACTTTGAGGCTCGGGTTCGATAGATCCACATTCGGCGGCACTGCAACTAGGGAAATAATTTCTAATAGAAATGAAAATATAAAGGATAATATCATTGGTGTGTTAGAAGACAACTTAAGTTCTATAAAAATGGAACATAAGAGTAACTCTTCTAAAAAAACGCTGTATGTAAAAATTTTTAATGGTCGTAACCAATCTGGTGATTTTAAGACTTTTTCTATAAAACGAGGAGAAACCAAAATCTTTGATGTACCTGATTCATTCGGTGATAAAGCTAGTTCATTCTCCATCTACTATACAAAAGATTAATTCCACACCTAGTGTGTTAGGTTGTGTTCTACTAGTAGGTGGATACACAACCTATTTTCCTTTTTTTAGTACGCTTACTTAGAATTCTTCATCATCCTGTTTGAATCATACGCCCCTGTACGTTCACTGTCTGAATAGCTCGGAAATCATCCATTTTTTTTCTTATACCCCCTATTTGCCCCTAGCAATTCCGTCTTACATACGGAAAGGCAATTTCCCTAACAGGCCCATGCCGAAAAGCCTTTAACAGAGTAGGCATTTCTTTACATTTAACTTCTATTTACAATGAAAAAGATCATGAAATCCATTAAAATCGCATTCACTATCCTAGTGATGTCAAGTTTGAACTTTGCGTGTCATTCTTCCTCACAAGAAGCGGTAGCACCTATAGACGCAGATGTGACAACGGCCAGTGCTGCTACCGAGGCTAAGCTTACTGGAGAGGTAGAGTTTTGGAGTAGCAATTACTCTTACGAGGATCCTAAGTGGATCGTAAAGTCTTATGGAAATGAGATGAAAACTGGTAATTTTGGTAGTCAATTAGATGGTAAAGTGGGTGGTATCGGAATCAAACATTATCCCAGTTCAACTAAAAGACATCTCCACGTACTAGTTTTTGATGGTCCTAATCGAACTGGTAAAGTAACGGATCTTCCTCCTGGGAAACGAGGAGACGGACTTATTCGCTATGACTTTTTTGATTTAGGAAAAAAAGCTAGCTCATTTTCCATCTACTACTCAGAAAATTAACTGCCTATTTTCCGTTTGATGTAGCATGCCCAATGGTAGGTGATTGAAAAAGTATGATACGTTTTGGACGTGTGTAGGCACCAAGCAAAAAAGGCAGGAAATACTGAGTTTTATCTTCTCTGTGGGATTTTTGTTTAAATATAGCGACCATCGTTTTTGTAAGAAGGTTCTACAGAGAAGATAAGAGGGAGGTTTGTAGAAAAAGAAAGATTTTTTCCTTATCATATGTATGGAGTCACAATTTATTTTTCCTATCCCCCCTATTGACCTCCAAAAATTTCGTCTTATTTATGAAAAAGCTACAAAACAGCCGATTGGAATCTGTCTAGCGTATCTGTTTCCTTGCAATCTAACAGGCCCATGCTGAAAAGCCTTTAATTGAGTAAGCATTTATTTTCAATGACAAGTACAATGAAGACCATCGTGAAATCCATTAAAATCGCATTCACTATCCTAGTGATGTCAAGTTTGAACTTTGCGTGTCATTCTTCCTCACAAGAAGCGGTAGCACCTATAGACGCAGATGTGACAACGGCCAGTGCAGCTACCGAAGCCAAGCCTACTGCAGAGGTAGCTTTTTGGAATACTGATCTGTCTGCCACTGCTCCCCAGTGGACTGTAAAGTCTTATGGAAATGAGAACAAAAAAGGTGATTTTGGTGGTAGATTAGAAGATAAAGTGCGTTCTGTAATAGTCTACCATCATATGAATTCAACTAAAAAAAATATCTACGTAAAAGTTTTTGAAAATGATAATCAAACTGGTAAAGTACTGATGGTTCTTCCTGCTGTGCCACGAGGACAAGCTCGAAACTTTGGCTTTGATCTGCCTGGGAAACAAGCTAGCTCATTTTCCATCTACTACTCAGAAAATTAACTGCCTATTTTCCGTTTGATGTAGCGTGCCCAACGGTAGGTGATTGAAAAAGTATGATACGTTTTGGACGTGTGTAGGCACCAAGCAAAAAAGGCAGCTACTTTTGTTGAAAGATTGACATTCAGATAATTACAAATTGATAAAAATTACATTTGACTGATAATCAATAATTTAAAAAATTAAACTTTGTCACCCGAAAGGGAATAGAAGGAAATGGTTTATAAAAATGGTATACTGTGTCTTGTAAGTGGGATATTCATGAAAGAGCTAATCTCAAGAGCAATTGAATGAATTCTTTCTTCTAAGCCATCAGAACGGTCGGTAAGTATATTGATTCGTTTTTGATTTTTATTCAATAAATATACTTCCGTTGATCCATTCTCATTTAAACTGGAAGAAGCAATAACTTCAATTTCTGAAATGTCATCTACATATGCTACAAATTTTTTCTCTAGATAGATTTTTTTTGTAGTAAGATCGATGAGTAAAACATGATTTTGAATAATATTTTTGATGCTACCAAGAATACCTACAAAAATCATAAAAGCAGTCCCGTATATTATCCAATTCTGATGAATGTAGAGGTGATTTATAGTAAGAATTAGTGCAAAGACTACAGTGACAGAGACAAGCTGTAGATACATGTTTTGATGTGAAAAGAACACATTCAGTCTCTTCTCACTTTTTCTCACTATATATCGATCTTGCCATTCAGCCATATTATTTAAGTCTTAAAGCGTTTTTGGAAATTTTCTATGATTAAACAGAAATAATAGATCATGCAGTCTTTTGGGCAGCTCCAGTCAGAGGCAATATCATATTTTGGTTGTGATTCAAAATGTATGATAGATTTGCATTCTGACTATCAGCAGCTTATGTGTGTAATTATTTTTTTGTCTTCCCGCAGGGATCTTCGCGCACAGACGACGGCCGCTGTATTTGCGCGAAGATCCCTGCGGGAAGAC